>Ga0080064_1000041_pt2 | contig 365299 bp, 265 predicted proteins | sample Subgrocontami54m_FD_69260 | JGI IMG/M metagenome (GOLD analysis project Ga0080064, IMG submission 69260) | Subsurface groundwater microbial communities from S. Glens Falls, New York, USA - GMW46 contaminated, 5.4 m (SPADES assembly) (version 2) ... | reverse complement strand
GCGCTGAACAACTCCCTGGGCAACAACGTGGGCACGTTCAACAACCTCAACCTCGGCACACTGAAGAAATCGGCCGGCGGAGGCACCTCCAGCTTCGCCGGCATCCCAGTGAACAACACGGGCGCAGTCGTCGGGCCGGGACTCTCGCCCGGCACGCTCAGCATTACCGGCAATTACATTCAAGGCGCGGGCGGTGCGCTCAACGTTGAACTCGGCAGCGCCGTCAGCTTCGACGTGCTGGCCATCACCGGGACGGCCACGCTCAACGGCACACTGAATGTCCTCTCCTTCGGCGGCTTCGCACCGGGCGCCGGCGTGTCGTTCCAGGTGATGACCTTTGCTTCCGGCTCAGGTGACTTCGCCACCAAGAATGGTCTGAACATCGCCACGCCCCCATTGGTCGGGTTGCGGCAGACCACGGGCTACCTGCTGAGCAACACACTTGACGCGGACATGTCTGTCACCAAGACCGATTCGCCTGATCCCGTCACCGCTACTCAGAACGTAACCTACACGATCACCGTTTCCAACGCGGGACCTGGCCCGGGCACAAGTGCAGTCCTCAATGACGTACTGCCCGCCAGCACCACATTCGTCTCGCTACCCGCGGTGGCCGGATGGACGTGCACCACACCGGCGGTGGGTGCCACGGGCACTGTCAATTGCACGAATCCGAGTGTGCCTGCCGGCGCCAATGACGTCTTTACTCTGGTTGTCGCCACCACGGGCGCTTCTGTGCCCTCCATCAGCAACACAGCGACGGTCAGTGCAACGCAGAACGATCCCACGCCTGCCAATAATTCGGCTACGGCCAGCACAACCGTGAATGGAGTGGCGGACCTGGCCGTGACCAAGGCCGATTCGCCGGATCCGGTACGCGCCGGCAACAATCTGACCTACACCGTGACGGTTACGAACAATGGCCCGAATAACGCAACAAACGTTGTGCTGACCGACACTCTGCCGGCCAACTCGACATTCGTATCTGCTACGCCCAGCCAGGGCACTTGCCCGGCGCCGGTTGGCGGCGTGCTCACCTGTAATTTGGGCACGACGAACAACGGCGCGAACGCTACGGTGACGATTGTTGTCACGCCGCAAGCGGCCGCGGTGCCTGCCATCAGCGGCACGGCATCCGTTACGGCAACGGAGAGTGACTCCAACCTTGCGGACAACTCGGCCACGCAGCCGACCACGGTTCAGCCGCAAGCGGATTTGGCGGTCACCAAGACGGATGCGCCCGATCCGGTGCGGGTGGGCAGTAACCTGACCTATACGGTCACGGTTTCCAATGGCGGGCCGAGCGCGGCAACCAATGTTGTCCTCACCGATACGCTTCCGGCCAACGTCACCTTTGTTTCCGCCACGGCGCCGTGCACGCAAGCGGCGGGCACCGTGACGTGCAACCTGGGCACGGTCAATAACGGCGCCAACAGCGTCGTCACCATCGTCGTCACGCCGCAAGTCGCCGCGGTTCCTTCCATCAACAACGTCGCCAGTGTGGGTGCGACGGAGTTTGACCCGATTGCCGCAAACAACGCAGCCTCGCAGATCACCACTGTCAATCCAGTGGCCGACCTCGCAGTGACCAAGACCGATGCGCCCGATCCGGTTGCCGTCGGCAGCAACCTGACCTACACGGTCACCGTCACGAACAACGGGCCAAACAATGCAACCGGCGTCACGTTGGCGGACACCTTGCCGGCCAACGTGACCTTTGTTTCGGCCACGGCGCCGTGCACGCAGGCCGCCGGCGTGGTGACCTGCAACCTGGGGACAATTAATAATGGCGCGAATACGGTAATCACCATCGTGGTGACTCCACAAGCTGCCGCTGTGCCTTCCATCACCAACTCCGCCAGTGCGACGGCTGCTGAATTCGATTCGAACGCGGCGAATAGCACCAACATTACGCAAGCCACTGCCGTCACAGCCGTGGCCGATGTGGCCATTACGGCCACGGACGCGCCCGATCCGGTGAACGCGGGCGGTAACATCACTTACTCAATCACCGTCACAAACAATGGGCCCAACTCAGCCACAAATATCGTAGCCACTACGACGCCGCCCGCCGGATTGACGTTTGTCTCAGCAACGGCTTCACAGGGAACGTGTGCGTTTGCTGCGGGAACTTTGACGTGCAACGTGGGAACGCTGGCCAGCGCAGCGACGGCCACTGCTTCGGTGGTCGTGAACGCCGGGGCCGCGGCAGTGCCTGGTGTAACACTCACCGCCAACGTCACAGCGACGCAATCGGACCCCAATGCAGCGAACAACTCCGTGAGCGTATCCACCACAGTCAACGCGGCCGCGGATTTGGCCGTCACGAAATCTGATTCTCCGGACCCGGTGGTGGCCGGAAACAACCTGACCTACAACATCACTGTCGTAAATAACGGCCCGTCCCCGTCCACGGCAGTTGTGATGACCGATCCGCTGCCCGGCACGGTGGTGTTCGTTTCCTCAAACCCGAGCCAGGGCACTTGCTCGCAGGCCGCGGGGACCGTCACCTGTGCCCTCGGCACGATCAACAGCGGCGCGAATGCGACGGTTGCCATCGTGGTGACGGCTCCCAATACGCCTGGAAATCTCTCCAACACCGCCAGTGTCACGTCGGGCGTCACAGATCCAAGTGCGGCGAACAACTCCGCCACGCAAGCGACAACCGTAAATTCGGCCACCGTTGCAGACTTTTCTTTGAGTGCAGCACCTCCAGTGCAGGCGGTCGTCGCGGGACTCTCGACGGGCTACTTCGTCACCGTCACGCCGACGAATGGTTTCACCGGAAATGTTGCACTGGCTTGCAGCGTCAACGCGCCGTTGGCCACGTGTTCTCTTTCGCCGGCAACGGTATCCATCACGGGAACGACCGCGGTCACGGCCACCGTGACGATTTCTACCGCGGCTCGCGGCACGATGATCCCGCGTGGCGCGCCTCGACCGCCAGCCCCAATCGATTTCCGCTTGCTGCTGCCCTGGCTCAGCCTGTTGCTCGCGTTCGCCTTTTGGACGTGGTCGCGAAAGGCGCTGCGGCAGCGCGTCTGGGTTGTCAGGGGGCTTCCCATTCTGTTCATCGTGATGCTCAGCGTCTTTGCCTATGGCTGTGCCCAGAACATCGGCCCGCCCGGAACAGCGTCGGGGACGTATGGGGTCACCATCACTGCAACATCGGGCAGCCTGACGCATAACACTTCAGCGACTCTCGTTGTGCGCTAGAGAGTTTTCGCACGAGTATCCGCAGGCAGCAGAAGAAGGCGCAAACTGGTATGGGGGGCGGTAATCTAAAGAGGCCGCCCTAAATGCAAGTCATTCTATGGCCGAGTTGTCTCCTAGTGCGGATGCACAAGGGGCAATCCAGATTGCTTCAGATCAAGTCTACCTAGCGCGTGCGTGTCGCTGACGCTACGACGGCACCAGCTACCCGCACGGCCTCAATGGCAACGAAATTTCTCTCGGCTCGCGCATCTTCGCCGTAGCGGCGAAAGACATCCAACTGAAAGATGGCATGATTCGGACGGGCAGCAATTTCTCACTTACCCTGTTCCTGGGATTCGGTGAGGTGGGATGGGTGTCCTCCGCCTTTTCCATGACCCGCTCGAGTCTTGATACCAGTTCTTATGAGAGATTCAACATCACGGCCCTTGGCATGTCTGCTTCAGTTGTTCAGCCCAAACGCCCACCAACGACTGCAAGACTTGCAATCGGGCCACAGTTCGTTGACGCTCAACGGATTCCGTTTTTTTCAGCGGCTTGGGAATGAAAAGGGCGACCGGTCCGGGAGGTCCTCATAATCCGTTGGTCCCTGGTTCGAATCCAGGCGGGCCCACCAGCGATCCGGTTTCATATCAACGAGTCGCAGAAGGTTCCATCAACCTGCTCAGTGATGTAAACTCCCTCATTCGTGGTGGTACAAGAACTCGGGCAGGTCACATGAACCGTGGTAAACCTCCGGGGGGAGGTCAGTGCGAGTTAGGCGCAGGGCCGCTTGTCCGGTCAGAGTGATCGAGCGTCTGTCCGTTTTCTCCTCGGCATTCTTGTTCGTCTCATTTCTCTTTTGGCTTTTCAGAGCGCGCAAGATCTCTATCGGCCAGGGTTTGTGTCACGTCAAGCTGTGAGTAGATCTGGCCGCGCTGCTCGAAAAGTTTTGCGCGGTTAGGGAAGCGTGCGATAAGGTCCGAATAGGCAGCGATCGCGTCGTACCAGAGACGATGGTCGGTGAAGACGCGGGCGCGGGCCAGATCGTGCTCGTAGGCGTCGGCCGTCGAAATTTGCGCCAGGGCTTTTTCGATTTCCTCGCGTTGCGCACCAGGAACAACGACGAACCCCACTGGCGCCGACGCTGTTTCGCCCAGCATGCCCAATGGCGATTGCACCGTCCAGAAGTAGGTCTTGCCCGGCTCGAGCGACGGCGCCTCCGCGGGATACTGGAATTGCGTTCCAGTTACTTCCCGGCGAAAAAGTTCGTTCTGCGCCACATCGGTAAGAATCAAAACGAATTTGTTTGCCTTCCCCGCAAAGCTCCACACCAACGCCGGATTCAATCCATAGACTTTTCCCAGCCGCGGCGCGAGAGCGGCGGCCTGCGGGAGCCCGCGTGTCGCACCCACGACCATGGGCTGCTTCTGGGTCTTGCTCGCTTCCAGTAGGTCAAAACCCGCCAGGCTGCTTACGACCCGTTGGCGCTTGGGTTTGGAAGTGGTGTCGGCAGATTTGCTTTCCGCAGGCTTGTTTTCGCTTGCGGGTGGCTGTTTAGGCGGTTGCTGAGCGTGGCCTGAAGATAGTGCCAGCAAGGCACAGGCAGCGAGGATGCAGCAGGTCGAGGATTTCACTTGTGGTCCTCGCGAGGACCAATCTCCCCCACAGTGTACACCTTAATTTTTCCTGAAAATCCTCGAACCACGACCTCTCCGAGCAAGCGCGTCTCTCGATGCCCGCGGACGAGCTCATCTGTCGGCGGGCTGAGGACGATGGGCGACTTGAACTCCTTGGTGAGCGCTTCGAGGCGCGAAGCCAGGTTCACCGTTTCGCCTATGACGGAATATTCGAGGCGGTCACGCGCGCCGACGTTGCCAGCGGTGAGCGGGCCGGTGTGAATGCCAACGCCGATTTCGATTTTTGGCTGGCCGTCACCGAGGCGCAGGTTGAGGGCGCGGGCGCGTTCGACCATGGCGATGGCCGCCTGCACCGCGCGGCAGGCATCATTCTCGACGCCGTCGCTCAACGGCACGCCAAAGACCACCAGCATGCCGTCGCCGATGAACTTGTTCAGGAAGCCGCCGTGCTTTTGGATGATTTCGCTCATCGCGGTGAAATATTCGTTGAGCCAGGCTAGTACATCGGCGGAAGGTTTTTCCGCTGTCATAGCGGTGAAATTGCGGATGTCGGAAAAAAGCACGGTGGCCGTTTTCTCCTGGCCGGCCAGGACGATTTCATCGCGACGCTCCCAGATTTCCCGCGCCACTTCCGGAGAAACGTAGCGGCCGAAGAGACCCATCAACTCCTTGCGTTCGGCTTCCGCGTGGGATTTCAGCCGCTGTTCGACGAGAAACCTGTAGCCGAAGCCGGCAGGAAGTGCAAACAAGATTCCCGCCTCTGAAGACATAAAGCGCACCCACACGTGCTGCACGGAAAAAAGAAATTGCGCGAGTGCATATACACCAAGAATCGCTCCCAGCGCAGCGAGCACCGCATACGCCGGACGAGCGGAAATCACTGCTGCGAGCGCCAGCCAGGCAAGCAGAAAGTTCAAGAGCCAAAGCGGCAACGGGCGAAGAACTCGCGTGGCGTCGCCGGCGAGCAACGTGGCCACGGCTGCAGCGTGAATTTCCGCGCCGCTGAGCATGGCGCGGTCGCCTTCGCCCGCGCCGTAGCGATTGGCAGGCGTCAGGAAGAGATCTTTTCCCTTCGCGCTACTTTGGCCAACAAGAACAATCTTTCCCTTGAACACCGAGAAATCGAATCCTTCGGCCAGCAGGCGCTGGACCGAAATAATCTGTGCCGCAGTTGGTTTCCAAAATGTGATCAGTGCGGCGTTGGGGCTGGCGCCGTCGAGCGCAATTTCAGTCGCGCCGATGCGCACGGTGCCGGGCCGGCCGGGCTCCAGTGGTTTGGCGGTGAAATTGCTAACCAGCGCAACCGGCAGCGAGACGCCGGAAAACTCCTTCGTCTTCATCCACAGCAGCACACGGCGGACGCGCGCGTCTTCATCGAGCGGAGCATTCACAAAAGCCACATCCAGCGCGGCTTCGCGGAATATCGGCTGCGGCTCGCTCGGCGGAAGTTGCGCGGAACCGAAATTGTTCGCGATCACCACATTCCCAGCTTTCGTAATGGCGTGCGCCAATTGTTGATCGCCAGCGGCGTCGCGCTTTTCGGATAGCAAGATGTCGAGTCCGATGAGCGCCGGCTTGCCGGCGGAGATTTTCTCGACGACTTGCGCCAGCAGTGCGCGCGGAATTGGGAAAATCCTGAGGCCCTCCATGGTCGCGTCGTCAAAATCAACGATGGTGATATTTGACGGCGGCGCCTTCAGGCCGCGCATGGCCACCAGCAGGTCATACCCCTGCAGCTCTGCCGATGCCAGCGCACCGAGTCGCATGAATCCGGCAACCAGAGCACACACCACTGCCGCTAGAATTAAGCTGGCTAGCATCGGGTGGCGGAGAACTTTCAGGCGCTCCATCCTTGTTTCTCTTTCGGCAAAACGGATTGACTGATCTTGCGCACTAGTCTAGCGCGGCATCGAGAATGCCCAAGCGATTCTTGCAGCCTAGCGTCCGACCAATACAAAGGCCCCCCAGTAGAACGGCAAATCGATGCCGTAGCGCTTTTTCACCACCTCACGCATTTCGAGCTGAGCCTGGCGCAACGCCAGATGTTTTTCTTTGCCGGCAAGCCACTTCTGGTAGAAGCGAGCCATCAGCTCCTTGGTCTCGCGATCCGGCACGGACCACATGCTCATCAACACGGCTTCCGCGCCGGCCTCTTGAAACGCGCGGCGCAGGCCGAATACGCCCTCGCCACTTTTGGTCTGGCCCAGCCCGGTCTCGCAAGCACTGAGAACGACGAGTTCCGTTCCATGCAAATTAAGTCCCGTAGCTTCGTACGCCGTCAGGATGCCGTCGTCCAGACCGGGTGCGGATGGTTTGCCGGAAATGGCGCGGTTTGCCCCCGCAAAGAAGAGCCCCGCTCGCAGCATCGGGTCATCCATTGCCGACGCCTTGCGCGAAACGCCGCCGGACGAGCCCTCGGGCTCCGCAAGAAAAAATCCGTGGGTCGCCAGGTGCAGCGCGCGCGGGCCATTCACGCCCATGAGCCTCGTCTTCAGTGCGTTCTCTTCGCTGTCCACTTCGACGCTCCATTGTTTCTGCGCGAGCAGCGCACGGATGGTTTGGAGTTCCAATTTGGTGCCGGGCAGCGGCGATAGGCCGCCGCCACGGATGTCCCCCGAACGAATCGGATTCGTCGGTTGCAGAGCTAGCGATTTGACGGCTCCCGATCTTGCTGCGCGGGCCTCCGCAGCGCGCTGGCTGTTCTCGTCAAGGTCGAAGCGCGGATTCCCAATCAGAACGGCTGCGCCTCCCGGTCGTGAATTGTTCTGACGCGCTTGGAGGATGTCCTTCGTAGTTGAGACGATGCGCAGATCGTAGCGATCAATCAGCATGCGGTTGTCTTCACCCACCACCACTCCAAGCGAGAGCTGATTCAAAACGCCATCGGGTGAAACGTAAATGCGTTGCGCGCCGCGGAGGACCGGTTCGAGCGGCTTCCAAAAAACCTGGTAGATTCCTGGCTTTGTCTCGCCGGGCTCGGGCGGTGGAGACCCTGCGTCGAGACCCGCTTGCCGGCGGTATTCCACAACGGGCGCCGATTCAAGCGTCTTTGCATCGCCCAGGAAAATCAGCTCCGGCGCCGTGGAAGTCTCCGGCGTGACGACCAGTGCGATGTAAAGGTACGCTCCGGTCCATTTTTTGCCGTCGTGAAGCCTGAAGTGCACAAACTCGACTGCGGCGTCATTCTTTCCCAGTGATTTCTGAACGTCCCGCCAACTGACGCGGGTAAGGCGTCTTTCCTCGGCGAGCGCGGTTGACCGCCGGACCAGTTCCTTTTCGATCTCGTCGGCCTCCTGCTCGAGCTTCTCGACGCTGCGTCGCCATTCGGCTCGATCGCTAGGCGGCGTGCGCACCAGATGAGCCGCCTGGCTGCGTTTTTCTGTCAGCGTCTTCAGCAGCGCCAGCGCTTTGGGTTCGCCGCTTGCAGCGATTTTCCCACGCAGTGCAGCAATGCTTGAGGCCACAAAGCCCTTTTGCCACAGCACCACGTCGTAGAGCTTTCCGGCCAGCGCCGGGGCCTTGTCACGATAAGTGAAGCAGAAGCTTTCATAGGCGGGAAAAAGATTGCCGACCAGGTCCAAAAACTGGAGCCGGTCTTTCTCGCTCATGAACGCGAAGTAGTCAGCAAATTGCTGGTACACGTTTTGGAGGCTGCGCTCGAAGAGCGGCCCGGCCTGTGCCGGCTGGTCGTTGCCGAAGTGAAGTATGGCGAGATTGTTCAAGACGGTCACGACAAGGGGGTGCTCAGGCCCGAGCGACTTCTCCAGAATGGCCAGTGCGCGAAGGTAGAGCTGCTCCGCTTCCGCAGTCTTGCTTTGTTCTTGGTACAGCCGCGCCAGATTGTTCAGTGCATTGGCCACATCCGGATGGTCCGGCCCCAGCGACGTTTCGCGGATCGCCAGGCTGTGGCGAAAAAGCGCTTCAGCCTCCGCAAATTTGCCCTGTGATCGGTATTGCGAAGCCAGGCTGTTCAGGTAGGTAGCCAGATGAGGATGGTTCGGGCCGAGCGTTTTTTCCGCGATGGCAAGTGCGCGGCGAAAAAGCGGCTCGGCCTCCGCATTTTTCCCTTCGTCCGAATAGAGCAGCGCCAGGTTGTGGAGCGCGAGCGCGACGTCGGGATGCTCCGGACCCAGCGCTTTCTCGCGGATGGCCAGACTTCTTTGGCTTAACCGTTCAGCAGCCGAAAGCTGCCCCAGCGATCTGTACAGATTCGCCAAATTATTGAGCGATTTACCCACCAGCGGATGACCGCTCCCCAAAGCCTTTTCGCGAATCGCCAGGCTGCGTTTGTAAAGTGTCTCCGCTTCGCCGGAACGGCCTTCGGCATCGTAAATCCCCGCCAGATTATCGAGCGCAATGGCCACATCGGGGTGCACAGGGCCCAGTACCTTTTCAAGCAGTGCGGCGCTTTGCTGATAGAGAGGTTCCGCCGCGGCGTAACGCCCCTGGGCCTGATAAATGTCCGCGAGATTGTTCCATGCCATGGCCACGTCGGGATGCTCGAACCCAAGTGCTTTCTGCCGAATGGCGAGGCTGCGCTGAAAGAGTGGCTCCGCCTTGGAGTAGCTCCCCTGACTTGCATATAGCGCTGCAAGGTTGTTCAACGCCGTGGCGACATTCACGTGCTCCGGGCCCAGCGCCTTTTCCCAGATGGCGAGGCTGCGAGTGTAGAGCGGCTCCGTTTCCGCATATCGCCCTTGCGCATCGTAAAGCGAAGCGAGATTGTTCAGAGCTTGGGCGACGTCCGGGTGTTCCGCCCCCAACGCGTTTTCGCGGATGGCCAGACTCCGTTTGTACAACGGCTCGGCTTCTGCGTACTTCCCCAGCGCGACGTACAGGTCTGCGAGGTTGTTCAGGCTGAGGGCGAGGTCGGGATCCTCGCCGCCTAGCTTTTTCTCTGCGATGGCCAGCGAGCGTTTGAAGAGCGGCTCGGCCTGGGAGTAATTTCCCTCGGCTTTGTACAGAGAAGCCAGATTGTTGAGCGCGGTGCCGACCTCTGGATGCTCCGGCCCCAGAAACTTCTCGCGCATAGTCAGACTTCGTCGGTAGAGCGGCTCAGCTTCTGCGTACTTGCTCTGCGATTGCAGTGCGCCGGCCAGGTTGTTCAGGTCAATTGCGACGCTGGGGTCTTCCTTGCCAAAAACGCGTTCGTCGATTTCGAGTGCGCGGCGATGCAACGGCTCCGCGTCCGAGTATTTGCCAAGCCGTTGATAAATAGCGCCCAGTAAGTTCAGCACATAGGCCGATTGCGGGCTCTCCGCGCCGAAGCCTGCCTCCGCCACGCGCAAAAGTTCCTGAGCAACCGGTAGAGCTTCCGAGTAAAGCTGCCGTTGGTTCAACTGCCGGACCTGCGTCAGCAACTCTTTCCAACGCTCATCTTGCGCAGGCGAAGTCAGCGCAGCCAGGTGAAGTGCAGCGACACAACAGAGAATTGCCGCGAGGACTGTGCGGACTGGAAGAAAATGGCGAAGGACCGATGGATTCCGCATGGTGTGGGCGCGACACGCGGCCTGTCGTGGGTGCATTAGCTCCATCCCAATGCACCCTGAGTCGGGAGTCTATCACTGTGCACTTCCTGGAGCGACACGCCGGTTGGCTTGTTTCATTGCGACCGTCAACCACAATTTGCCGCTTTGGAGGAGTATGGAGGTGCGCTGCTTCGAGCCTCCTTCCTCACAGGATGAATGACAGAAGGGAATCAAACTTCTCGATTCGAACCTGGCATTCCAAGCCCAAGTCGCGCAGAGCTTGGCGAAGATCGGCTTCGACGTGGAGTCCATCTTCGGCACGCACTGATTTTGGGCAAGCAGCAGAGGCAGCTGTTAGTGGGCAGGCGACGGAATTGGCGATTAAGTGAATGATCGGGCGCGGAGATTTGAACTCCGGACCTCCTGCGCCCAAGGACGCGGGAGGAATAGCAACTAACTGGCCCGTCTAGCTTTGTTCCGCATCTTGTAGCATGGTTTAGGCCCGTATTCGGCAGTTATTGGACCCAAATCGGACTCAAATCTTGACATACTTTCACGTTCCGTTCTTGCCGGAGCAGTTTGCCTGAGCATGAGCTTCGAATTCCCTACAAAGGCCTTTGGCAGCAACATTGATCTGACTTGCCCGAGGTGAGTCCATATCTCCCAGCCAGTTCACTGTTTTCTCTTCAATCTAATCTATCACCGCGCCGATTCATTTTTCACTTTGATGAAGACGACGCCATGACGCGCCACGGTGGCGGTGAAGCTCGATTGAAACGTGCCGAGGTCTTTGCGGTCCCAGAGGTCACGCACGCTGGCAGACTCACCCACGCCGATTTCGCGGAAGTATACGGTGATTGCCATATTCGATGTGCCGAGGTTGAAGAGTCCGACGGCCTTGCTGCCGTCGGCGAGCGGTTTCATCCAAACCTGGAGCGGGCCTTCTTCGCTGACGCGGTGGCCCTGAATGCCGGCGGCGTCCTGGTCCACGTCGATCACTTCGGAATTGGTCAGGATGGCCAGCGTGGCGGGCGACATGGTCGAGAGGTCGTTGCCGGAAAGCAGTGGCGCGGCCAGCAGGCACCACTGGCTCATGTGCGTGCGGTACTCGTTGTCGCTCATTTTGCCGTTGCCGACTTCGAGCATGTCCGGATCATTCCAGTGGCCGGGCCCGGCGAAGCGTTCGAGGCCGTTCTGGCCGAAGCCGATGACCACCATGCGGTCGTAATCGTCGGTGATGTCGCCGGTGGTGCGCCAGAGATTCCCGCCCACCGATGCACCCCAGGCCCACACGCGCTCGCGGCCGTACTGGCAGAGGCTGTACACGATGGGCCGCCCGGCGCGGATTAGCGCGTCGTGCATCTTCTTGTACACGGGGATCTGCTCGCCCTTCGCGCTGCACCAGTCGTATTTCAGATAGTCCACACCCCACGCGGCATAGGTCTGTGCGTCCTGCTCTTCGTGGCCAAAGCTGCCTTCGTAGCCGGCACAAGTTTTCGGTCCAGGAGAAGAGTAAATTCCGAACTTCAGGCCCTTGCCGTGAATGTAGTCGCCGAGCGCCTTCATGTCCGGAAAATTCTTATTCGAACGGACCATGCCCTGCGCATCGCGCTCGCCCTGCCAGCAGTCGTCGATGTTGATGTAGGCGTAGCCGGCGGCCTTCATGCCGCTACTTACCATTGCGTCGGCCTGCGCGCGGACCACGGCGTCTGTCACCTTGCACTCGAAGTGGTTCCAACTGTTCCAGCCCATCGGCGGCGTGCGAGCGAGTGGCGGCTCTTCCGCCGGTGCGAGCAGGCTGGCACCAGCAGAAAGGGCGAGAAGCAAAAACAAGCCGGTCAGCCAGAAAAGTTGATTTCTTTTCATGGACCTCTCCTTCCAGGCGATTCGAAACCGCGGGCGGCTGCGTGCGTCAGCAGGTTTCGCCGGCGCCGTCGGCCGCGCGGCAGAGATAAACGTCGGGGCGGCGGCCGGTGGCATGTTCGTAGCGCTTCGCCAGTTCCGCAACGAATGCCTCCGCTTGATCCGTGCGGATAAGATTGACGGTGCAACCGCCGAAGCCGCCGCCGGTCATGCGCGCGCCGCAGCAGCCGGGCAACTCGCACGCCAGCGCGACCATAGTATTCAACTCCGGCGACGTCACCTGGTAATCCGCGTCGAGGCTGGCGTGAGAAGCTTCCATCAGCCGGCGCATAGAGTCCCAATCCCCGCGGCGCAATGCTTCGACGGCGGCGGGCACGCGGGGGATTTCCGTGGTGACGTGCCGGGCGCGACGGCGGAGATTTTCCGGCCACGACGCCGCGATCGGCTCGATCTCGTGCCAGGCGACGTCGCGCAGAGCGCGCACGCTGGACTTTTGCGCTTGAATCAGGCGCACCGCTGCTTCACATTCCTGCCGCCGCGCGTTGTATTCGGAATTCGCCAGCGCGTGCTTGACCATCGTGTTGGCCACCACGACGCGGATCTGTGTCTCGTCCAGCGGCACGGGTTCGAACTCCAGCGTGCGACAGTCGATGCGCAGAGCATGGCTCTTCCTGCCGAAACAGGCGGCGAGCTGGTCCATCAAGCCGCAGCGCATTCCGACGAATTCGTTTTCGGCGCGCTGGCAGGCGCGGGCGATGGCGGTGCGCTCCATCGTCTGGCCGCTCACGCCGAGCAATGCGAACGCAGTAGCGACTTCAAGCGCGGCGGAGGAACTAAGTCCGGAGCCGACCGGCACGTCGCTGGCGATGAACAGATCGGCGCCAGAGAGCTTTGCTCCTGTATCGGCAAGCGCCCAAGCCACGCCGCGGACGTAGTCGCTCCAGTGGTGCCCGCCATGGCGGGCGGCGCTCAAGTTGTGTTCCACCGTCTCGCCGAATTGCTCCGAATGCATGCGCAGCGTCGCGTCTTCGCGAACGCGCGACAAGATGTAGCAGTAACGGTCAATCGCGATCGGCAGCACCCAGCCTTCGTTGTAGTCCACGTGGCCGCCGATGAGGTTTACGCGGCCCGGCGCGCGGAAAATGCGCGGCTCACCACGGAAGGCGTCGCGGAATTTCTCTCGGAGATGAGCGAGGTCCACCACGCCTAGCTTTTCACGCGGCGCATCGCTCGGCGCAGGGCCGCGGCGGTTTGCTCGGGCAGTGTATCGTTCGAAAAACTGCCGGCGCCGGTTTCGCTACCGGCCAAATACTTCAACTTATCGGCGGTGCGGTTTGGCGGCAAAAACTCTATGTGGAAATGATAGTGCCCATGGCGATGCCCGTCGGTGGGCTGCTGGTGGAGCAGCATCATGTAGGGCAGGGAAAAACCGAAGAGCGCGTCGTAAGTTTGCGTCACGCGCTTCAACATGCGCGCCAGCGACCAGCGCTCGCCATCAGTGAGTTGCGTTAGATCCTGCACGTGCCGCCGCGGCTGTACGTGGACCTCGTACGGCCAGCGGGCATAGAAGGGCACGAAGGACTCGAAGTATTGCGACGAAAAAATGATGCGCTTGCGCTCGCGGCGCTCGCGCGCCGCCAGCGCGCATTTCAGGCAATTCCGCTCGCGACTGAAATAGCGGCGCGAAGCGGCGAGTTCGCGTTCGATCAGCGAGGGCACAAACGGGAAGGCGTAAATCTGTCCGTGGGGATGAGTCAGCGTGACGCCCACCGGTGCGCCCTTGTTTTCGAAAATCAGCACGTAGTGAACAAACCTGCGCGCGCCCAGTTCCCGATAACGGTCGCTCCAGACACGCACCAGCTTGTAGATTTGCACGATCGGCAGTCCGGCAAACGTCTGCTCGTGTTCCGGCGAATAGAGCACCACTTCGCAGATCCCGCGCGACACCCCAACCGGAGTGAGCGACGAGCCGAGCACCGCCGGCCGCGGCGGGTGCTGCTGGAGTGTGGGAAAGCGGTTCTCGAAGACGACGATGTCGTACTCCGCGCGGGGAACTTCAGTGAAGCCGCGCGCCTTACTTGAAGGGCAGAACGGGCAGTAGCCGCGCGGCGGATGATAGGTGCGCCGCTGGCGGTGCGTAGCGGTGATGATCCACTGCTCGAGCAGCGGATGCCAGCGCATCTCGGACATCGTCAGCGCCCCCTGCGCCGGGCGGCGGCGCGGCGCTTTGCGCGCTTCGGAGGTTTGCGGCTGGCCAGGGGCGTGGTCTCCGAGGGATCGAAAGAGTAATAAATAAGATAGCGGCCGTCGGGTCTGCGGATGTCTTCTTTTTTCATGGCTGTTTGCGGCCCGCTCGCCAAGCGCCCCAGACCAAGCCCGCGCCGAACAAGAACATCACCGCGCCCCAGTCGAGGTTAAGGTTCAGACCATGCCGCTGAGCTTCGGTGGGATTGAGCGCGCCGTACACGGCGAGCAGCGCGCCGATGGCGGCGAACAACAACCCGATGGGCCAGCGGATATCGAGTTCCGGAGTCGAATCAGTCATCGATAGATCCAGTTGAGAAGAATCGTGAGCACGGCGACGAGCAGAGCGAGCGTCGCCGGGCGGTTGAGCCACGGCAGCCTCTTGTAGCTCGGCTTTTCCGTGAGCGAGTAAACAAGCCCGACCAGCTCGGCTTCGGCCCGTGGCTGTGTGAAAAAACTAATCAGCAGCGTGAGCACGAAACATACGGCCCAGGCGTAAATCGCTCCGTAAAAGTTCGCCGCCATGTCGCTCGAGTAGTGCACTAACTCGCGCCTCACCGCGTGGAAGTGTAGCGCCGCGGCCGCGGTGCCGCTGGTGAGGCCCCAGAAAGCGCCGTTGGGCGTGGTGCGCTTTGAAAACATCCCAAGCAGAAACGTGGCCAGCAGCGGCGCGTTCACAAACGAAAAAATCAGCTGCAAGTAGTCCATGATGTTGCTGAACTGCAGCGCTAGGTATGCCGCGCCGACGCTGATCAGCACGCCCGCCACGGTGGCGATGCGGCCCATCATCAAGTAGTGGCGATCAGGCGCGTCGCGGCGAATGTACGACTGGTAGATGTCGTAGGTCCAGACGGTGTTAAACGCAGTGACGTTTCCGGCCATGCCACTCATGAAACTGGCGAGCAGCGCGGTGATGCCCACGCCGAGCATTCCCGGCGGATAGTAGTGCGCCAGCATCAGCGGCAGGGCCAGGTTGTGCTGCACCTGGCCGTCGACCATGAACAGCTCCCGCGGCAGAATCGCCCACGCCACCATACCCGGCACAATCACGATGAAAGGGATGAACATCTTAGGTAGTGCGGCGATGAGAGGCGTCTTCTGTGCGGCGGTCATGTCGCGCGCGGCCATGGCGCGCTGCACGACGAGAAAGTCCGTGCACCAGTAGCCGAATGAGAGCACGAAGCCGAGTCCCATCACAATTCCGAACCACTCGACGCCCATCGGATTTTCTGTGGCGCTGCCCAGAGTGGACCACGTCCGAGTGAATCCGGGCGGCAGCCGCGCCGCCAGCCCTGGCCAGCCGCCGGCATCCATCATGCCGAGCACGGCCATCGGCAGGATGCCGAGCACGATCAGAAAAAATTGCAGCACCTCGTTGTAGATCGAGGAAGTGAGTCCACCGAGAACGGTGTAGGCGAGCACGACGGCGGCGGAAAGAAGAATCGTCGTGTGGATTGACCAGCCCAACATCAACCGGAACACGATAGCCATGGCGTACATGTTGATGCCGCTGGCGAGCACCGTCATCACCGCGAAGGTGAAGGCGTTAAAGGCGCGTGTCTTTTCGTCGAAGCGCAGGCGCAAATATTCCGGCACGGAGCGCGCGCGGCTGCCGTAGTAAAACGGCATCATGAACAGTCCGACGAAAATCATCGCCGGGATGGCCCCGACCCAGTAGAAGTGGCTGGTGAGCATGCCGTATTTCGCGCCGCTCGCAGCCATGCCCATCACTTCGAGGGCGCCGAGGTTGGCGGAAATGAACGCGAGGCCCGTGACCCATGCGGGAATGCGCCGGCCGGAGAGAAAGAAATCCACGCTTGTGCGCATGTGCTTCTTCAGCGCCGCGCCCACGCTGAGCACAAAAGTGCAGTAAAGCGCGATGACGGCGTAGTCGATGAGGTGGAGTTTCATCGTCAGCGCTTTTTCGGCACGGGCCGCACGAGAATTGCCGGGCGCTTCCACTTCTTGCCTTCGACTTCCACCTTGATGGCCGGCCAGTCATTCCACTCGGTCAGCACTTCGAGGCCCTTGTGTGTCACCAGAATTGTGTCTTCGCTCTTCGTGCCGGTAATCGTCGGATTCCACGCGAACGCCTGTCCGACATGCACTTGTTCGCCGAGGCCAGGGAAGGTGACCCAGTCGCGTTCCAGGTAGCCGATAGCGCCGCCCTGGTGATGCTTTTCCCATTCGCCCGGATAACCTTCTTTTTCGTAGGCGCGCGCGCCGGCCCGGAGAATCTCATCCGCGGTGGCGCCGGGAACCGTGTGCGCGAGATAGGTGGCATCGACGCGCGCCACTGCGGCGGCGCGCTCGGCAAGCTCCTTGGGCAGCGGGCCAAAGTGGACGAAGCGCGTCACCGCGATGGTCAGGCCCCAGCGCTCCGCGCAGACGTTGATCATCGCGTAGCGTTTGATTTTCGCGTCGTTGGGCGTGGCGTGACGGTACTGGGGGATGCGCTCGTCCGCGCCCATCAGCAGCACCGTCGGACGCAGGCCGCGGCGCATCAGCGCGTCGGCAGTCATCGCTTCCATCTGGCGTTCACTGATGCCCTGAGAAATTTTTCGCGCGACCTCCGCGACGGCCTCCGTCGTTTCCCGGCCCAGCCAGCGCAAACGTCGGATTTCGCTTTCCATCAGCGGCACGCGCAGCGCCGCAATTTCCGATTCCACGACGCGCAGATCCGCGTAGGGCAGGTCGCTGGCTATCTCACCGCCGGCGAGTTCGCGGACAATTTGCATCTTGCGGTCGGTCGACAGTTTGTCCTCGTACCACTTGTACTCGCGCAGCTCGAAGCCAAGCCCGGCGACTTCTTCGTTCATCAGGCGCAGCGATTCGTTGTTCGGCGAAACCAGAAATTTGCGGCCGTCAGCGAGCACCAGCAGCGACGCTGCGCCCGAAGGGCTGCCGAGCACGATGTGGCTGTCTCCGCCTCCGGTCAGCCACGCAAAGTTGCGTACATGCCCCAGCAGCACGCCGCCGAGGTTTTCCCGCTCGAGGAACGCGCGCACCCGACGGACCTTTTCTGCGACCTCGGCTTTGCGCTCCACGAGCGTCGGTGCAGGCGATGCGGGGGGCTTCTGCGCTCGTGCTGTCGCAGCGCAGAACGAAAAGATCAGCAGAAGGGTTGCAGCCCAGAAAATAGAAAAAGGATCAGTCATTTTACTTTCCTTCATGGCGGCCTCGGACTTGTTCACTTGCCGGGAGCGGGCAGTGTCGTTGATTGCCTGTCTCCCGGTCCGTAGAGGTCAATCATCATGCGCGCGATGATGCAGTCCCACAAATAATTCTTCGGCGAGGCAAGTTGCGTATTGTCCGGGCTGAACGATTCCCAGAAACGGTGATTCTCCTTGAGCTGAAAAATCACGCCCTCCATTACCCGCCGCACCAGTTCTTCGGCGTCTTTGCTGTAGCCGTAGTTGAGAAGCCCGCGGAAGACCATGTAATCCCACAGCAGCCATACCGCGCCGTTCCACTGGCAGCATTTCGTGACGTTGCCGTTGAAGTACGGGTCGTCCGCCGCGAGCGTGGGCACGCCAAAGCGTCGCCAGAAACTCTCCGGGTTGGTCAGGTGCGTGACGAGCCGCGCAGCCTGCTCCTTCGTCGCGATGCCCGCCCATAGCGGCAGAAAGCCGACAATTTCTTTACGTTTCAGGCTGACGCCGTCGCGCGTCGTGAACGTGCCGGAATCGCGCGCGAGGTTGTAGAAGAAGCCGTCTTTTTCATCCCACATGCGCGTGCGGATCAGCACGGCGAGGCGATCGGCGCGAGCGCTCCAGTCGCGCTCTTCGTCGGATTTTCCTAGCGCATCCGCCATTTTCGCAAGCGAGCGCATTTCCATCACCATCATCGTGCTCAGGTCCAGCGATTTCACTTTCTTCGGCGATTCGGGCGTGTGGCCAAAAAGCTGCCAGATGACGCCGAATTCATCGCGCACGCATTCCAGCACGGCGTTTCCGCCCCAGACCAGGAAGCCATCGTGGTCTTTTTCGCGAGTGCGCAGCATGTAGTTGGCATAGGCGGCGCTCGAGCGGTAGGCCTCATCGAGGAATTTCTTGTCGCGCGAGACTTGAAAGATTTCCCAATTCGTCCAAGCAAAAAACGGCGCGGAGCTGGTCTCCTCGCTGTCGTAAGGGAACGTTTTCGTGACGTACGGGCCGATGCGGTAGGCGATGTAGCCGTGCGGCGATTGCCGCTCGATGAACACGCGTTGCGAATCCTCGGCGCTGGCGGCGTCCATGAACACGTAACTCAGCATGGACAGGCTCTCGTGGAACACCTGGCCCTCGTGGCCCCAGCTCCACGTGGGCTCGCGCGAAAAAACATAATAGTTGTGCTTGGCTTCGCCCTCGGGCGGCATCATTTGCTGGCGGACCAGATTGAACGCGCTCCAGTAGGCCAGCTCCCAATCTTTGTCGGGGAGTTTGAGTGGCGGAATGTTCTTGTACTGCGCTTCGCTCGCGGCGAGGAGCGGAGCAATCGGCTGGATGAGCAGCATTTCAGCCAGCTCGAAAAAAGGCTCCGCATCTTGCGATCGTGGCCGTACGCCGCGGACGATACGGAGATGCAGCCTCCCGTTCGGCGGTAGATTCAGCTTCTTTTCGAGCGTAAACCTGTCGAATGAATGGTCGAACGTGTGGTAGATCACATCACGTAGCGCGGTGGTGAAGCCGTCTATGGGGGCACTAAGCAGAAATAAATCTCGGAAATTCTGTTCATACTTCGGCTGGGGCGTTTCCATTACTTTTTCCGGCAATTCCATGTGGCCGAAAGTAATGAGCCGATTGTCTTTGATTTCCGGATTGTAGACCGGCTCCGAGTAGTCATAGTGAAAAAAGGCGGTCACTTGCTGAGGCTGGGCGCTATGGCTGATCACCTCGACCTCGAGTAATGCGAATCGAGAACTGTAAACGACGAATGTCTGGCGCACTTCGACCGTTGCAAATGGCCAGTATTCGATTTCGACGATGTCGGTGTAGGAGCGGCGAATTACTGGCGCCTTGTAAAAATCCTTTGTGGCGATGGCGTTGAGTTTTCCCATCCACCAGATCATGGAGAATTCGCCGGCTGTATCGGTTTCGTAGGTCACGGCTTTGTTCGGCGTGTAGTAGTTCAGGTGGTAGGCCTCGTCCACGAAATATTCCGAGCGGCTCATCGGCGCAGCGTAGGTGGTGTACAGCGGGTCGTGCGCGGCGACGCTGAGTTTGGAGAGCGGTGTTTGCGCGAAGGCGGGCACTTGGGCTGCGCTTGGCGCAAGCAGCGCGGCCGCGGCGGTCAGCGCGAACCAGCGCGCACACCAACCAGCGCAAGCAAAACGGAGGGCGTTCGCGAGCGACTTCCGGAGCACGCGGGGATGCTACGAACGGGTTTCGCGGATGTCAATCGGAATGCATAAAGGAAAGACGGCAGGGAAGTGGACGCGGGAATTCTGACCGGAGCCAAGACAGAACGCGACGGAGAGCCCGGGACATTGCGCTTATGATTTCGCGATTGCTTTCTTGACTTGATCCGCCGTCATGGGCATTTGGAATAAGCGCGCGCCGGTCGCGTCAAAGATGGCATTGGCAATGGCGGCGCCCACGCCGACGATGGCCGGCTCGCCCCCGCCCTGCGGCGTCAGCTCATCGTTCTTCACTAGAACAGCTTCGATCTCGGGAAGCCCGGAAAAACGCGGCAGCTCATAGGTATTGAAGTTGTGATCCAGGACTTCGCCGCCCTTAAAGCGCAGCGTCTCCGACAGCGCATATCCCAGTCCCATGGCGATGCAGCCTTCCATCTGCATCTTGGCGCCGTCGGGATTGATGACCTGACCCATGTCCTGAGCGCAGACGATGCGCAGGACCTTGACGTTTCCGGTGGTTTTATCCACCTTGACCTCAGCGCACAAGGCCACGTAGGTCCCCGCGTCGATACCGCAGGCGATTCCGAAGCCACGGCCGCTGGGAGGCGCGGCTTTCTTCCAGCCGAATTTTTCGGCAGCCGTTTGGAGCACGCTGCGCATCCGTTTGTCGGACGTGTTGTTCAGACGGAACTCCAGCGGATCGGTTTTGGCCTTGGCCGCCATGATGTCGATCTGCGACTCCCGCGCGAACACGTTGATGTTGGCGCCCGGAGCGCGCCAGGGGCCGGTGGCAATGGGATGCGCTTGGGTGGTGTCCCGCCCCCATTGACCGTAGGCGCGAATAAGATTGTGCGGCACGTCGTAGAACTGCTCGGAGCTTCGCGAGCCGGCAAAATAGACCTGGTAGTCCCACAAACAGATTTTTCCCGCACTGTCCATCCCCGATTTGATTTTGACCACGGCCGCCGGCCGGAACGCATCGTAGAAGAATTCCTCCGCGCGGGTCCACGCGACCTGGACGGGCTTGCCGACAATCTTCGAAAGCCTTGCCGCTTCGACGGACTGAAGGCCGGCGCTGCTCTTGCCGCCGAATCCGCCACCGACAAATGGCGTGATGACACGGACATTTTCCAACGGGATGCCGAGAGCTTGTGCGATCTGCTGCTGGTTGGGGAAGGGCGTTTGCGTCGCGGCCCAAACGGTCGCCTTCCCGCCCTCGACACTGGCCAGCGCGGTGTGCGTTTCCATGGGAGCATGGGCGCCATAGCCGTTCTCATAGCGGTGCTCGAATAGCGCGGCCGAAATCTTCTCCCCTTCGGCCAGATCCCCTTTGCGCTCTCTTTCTTGGGGTGGCGGAGCTACCTGGAGGAGATGGTCGAAGATAGTGTCCGTGTCCAAAGTGGGCTGCGGCACATCGAAATTGGCTTTGATCGAGGCGAGAGCCTTCGCGGCTTCTTCCGGATCCGCATGCAGCACGGCGACCAGGCCGTCCTGATGCACCATGGTGACACCCGGAATTTTTTCGGCTGCGGAGGTATCCACGCTTTTCAGAGCCGCGCCGTGTGCCGGAGGGCGCAGCATTCTGGCATAGAGCATTCCGGGCAAGCGGATGTCACCGGCGTATTTTGCCTTGCCGGTCACCTTGGCGAGCGCGTCCAAACGCTTGACGGGTTTGCCGCTCAGCGTGAACTCGGAAACAGATCGCAGGGTTGGCTTGCCCGTCAGGTGGCGTTCGATTTTCTTGCCCTTGGCCAGTTGGCCGAAGGTCACTCGAGTGTTTTTATTGTCGGCGAGAAAGATTACGCCGTTCTCCACGCTCAGCTTTTCTTTCGGGGTCTTGAGCTGCTCCGACGCCAGTTCGAGCAGAACCGCCTTCGCTTCGGCCGCGGCGCCCCGCAGCGCTGGACCGAAGAAGCGCGTGGACATGGATCCAAATGTCCCCATGTCCCACGGACACAGTTGCGTATCTCCCATGACCATGTCGATGGACTCCAGAGAGACGCCGAGTTCCTCCGCAGCCATCTGGGCCAGGGATGTGACTACGCCCTGGCCCATCTCGATTTTTCCGGAGTAAACGGTGACGCGGCCGTCTTCGCTAATCCACAGATAGGCGTTGAAATCGGATGGATATTCTCTGCGCTGCCCCTGGGCGTGCAGAAGAGAGGAATCACCGATTGAAAAAAAGATGAAGATGCCGCCGCCGAGGAGCTTCATGAACTCCCGGCGGTCGAGCGCAAGCCGCGGCGTCGAATGGTCCCGTTGTTCGAAGTTGTGTTTTGCGTTTCCCATGGTCGGCCTCATTTCCTGCCTGCCACTTCTTCAATCGCTCGGAGGATGCGCGTGTGCGCGGCGCAGCGGCAGAGGTTTTTGTCCATGCCGGTAATGATCTGGTCGCGGGTGAGCTTCGGATTTTTCAGCAGCAACCCATAGGCGTTCATGATCATGCCGGGAGTGCAGAAGCCGCATTGCATTCCGCCATGCTCGATGAACTTCTCCTGCAACGGATGGAGTTTTCCATTTTGAGCCAGCCCCTCGATCGTGGTGATCTCTCTCCCGCGAATTTCTTTCATCGAAAGCTGGCACGAGCGCACCGGCTCTCTGTTCACGACCACGGTGCACGAACCGCACAGACTTGCCCCGCAGCCGAATTTCGTGCCGGTGAGGCCCAGGTCGCCTCGCAGCACCCATAGAAGTTTTCGGTCGGGCTCAACGGTCACACTCGTAGCTTTGCCGTTCAATTTGAATGGAATGGTTTCCATCATGGCCTTTCTCTTCCCGCTTAGGACTTCACCTACCGTGGCTGAGAGACCGGATTTGACAATCTGGTACGAGGAAATCAGGCGGGCGACCTGCAACGCAGCATACTGGCATGTCCTGGCCAAGTCAACCGCCGGTCCGATCACCCCCGAACCCGTGCGCTCATGGCTACTGGATTCTGGTCCGCGACCAGGAGGTCGGTGGTCTAAATTCAATCGCCTCACCTTTCCGTTCCGCACTGTTGGTCGGTCACCAGAATCCAGACCATCAGTCGGGCATGCTTATCAGGGGCCCAAGCCCCTGAGGGAAAACTCACTCGGGAGCCCTCGTATGTCGGAGCTAATGCTCCGACTCCCTGATGGACAAAGAAATCAAACTTAGAAAGCAAGACTTCATCACGGTTTCCTGTCATTCCGATTGACTTCCGCTTGGCCCGTTCGTAGCATCCCGGGGTGCTCTTGATGGGTGGTCTTTAGATCGACGCTGGAGCATTCCATGAATTTCTTCCCTTCTCACTCGCCATCTCGCTGCGGAATCGGTCTACTCGCGGCATTGTGTTGTGCATTTCTCGCGCTCGCTGGCTTGCTTTCCGCGCAAGAGTCCGCGCCCGCCGTGCCGCCGGTTATTTCGCGGTTCGAATTGCCGAACAGCGGGCTCGAATGGAAAGCGCCCGTCCATCCGCTGAAATTCTTTGACGCGACCGGCCACCGCGCCGGCGTCTTCGGCAAGCAGACCGGCCAGTACGAGGCGTGGATTTACCCCATCAAGGTGCTGCACGGCCTGCGGCTGGAGTTTCGCCAGGAAGGAATGCCGGAGCCGGTGCGCGGCGAAGCGTACCTCGAGCAGATCATCGCGCGACCGGAGTCCACCACGCTGGTGTATGTCCACCCGCGCTTCACCGTGCGGCAGATTATTTGGACGCCGCTCGACGAGCCCGCCATCGTCAACTTCTTCGACGTGGATTCCGACAAGCCGCTGGCCATCACCGTGAAATTCGTCCCCGACTTCAAGCCCATGTGGCCCGCGTCGCTCGGCGGGCAGTACACCTACTGGATGGCAGAGGAAAAAGCCTTCGGTATCACCGATGGCACGAGCAAGCCCACCGCCCTCGTCGGCTCGCCCAGCGTCGGCGCATTCACTGAGCACATGGACCACTCCATGGTCGGCGGCGAAATGCTACTGCAATTGCGCGTCGAGCCGGAGCAGGCGCGCAAAACCATTCCCGCCCTCGTTATGTCACTGAGCATGGAAAGCGCGAAAAAAGCGCGTGAAGCCTACAGCAACGTGCTCGCGCACGCCCGCGAACTCTATGAAGCGCGCGTGAAATATCACAAGGATTTTCTCGCGCGAACGCTCAGCATCGAAACGCCCGACGCGGAGCTGAACCGCGCGTTCACCTGGGCCAAGGTCGCAATCGATGCCGGCTGGGTCTGCCACGAAAAAATGGGCTGCGGGCTCGTCGCCGGCTACGGCCCCGCGGGCGACTACGAGCGGCCCGGCTTTGCGTGGTGGTTCGGCGGCGACGCGCTGATGGCCTCGTGGGCCATGCTCGATTACGGCGATACGCCAGGCGCGCTCCAGGTGCTGCGCTTCCTGAAAGCGCGCCAGCGCGCCGACGGAAAGATGATGCACGAGATGACCCAGAGCGTGGACCTGGTGGACTGGGTCGGCAAATACGGATTCGCCTACTACCACGCGGACACCACGCCGATGTACATCTACTCCGTCGCGGAATACTGGGGGCGCACCGGCGACAAGAAGTTCCTCGAAGAATTCTGGCCGTCGGTGAAGAAGGCCTACGAATGGTGCCTCACCACCGTGGACCCCGCCGACGGCTTGATGGACAACACCAAAGCCGGCCTCGCCGCCGTCGAAGTCGGCCCCCTCCGCGGCAAGGTAACTAAGGATATTTACCTCGAAGGCTTTTGGCTGGCCGCGCTTAAAGCGATGTTTATCATGACGCCGCAACCCGAAGAGCTGGAGTTCGCTGCCAGGATCAATGATCTGCAAACGAAGGCACGAGCTTCGCTCAACAAGCACTGGTGGAACGCGGAGCAAAAATATTTCGCGTTCGGCGTTACTGCTGACGGAAAACGTGTAGATCGCGTCGGCATTTGGCCCGCTGTCGCATTCGCGTTGGTGCCTGAGCTTCTAACAGTGGACACCGGCAGCGGACCCTTGGCTCTCATGCGGCCTGACATCACAACGGACTGGGGAGTACGCTGGCTTTCAAATAAAGATGACCTGTACGACCCTGTGAGCTACAACAACGGTACGGCATGGCCTTTCATGGGCGGCATAGTCGTTTCGTCTCTCTACGTAGAAAGGCAAAACGTCGCTGCGTTTTCCTTGCTTAAATCACTGTGTCGTCTTACTGGCATGCAGTCTCCCGGAGCATTGCCTGAACACATGAATGGTGACACATATGTTCCTGGCGCCCGCTCCGTGCCGCATCAATTGTTCTCATCCGTAGGAATACTCCTTCCGACCGTGGGCAGTGTCTTGGGGCTTGGTACATTTCAAAGTACTTCTAGGGGAGAAGTTGTTGCTTTCAATCCGGAGCTTCCTGCCGGCTGGGAATTTTTGCGTTTCTCGCAGATGCGATTGCATGACGGCAGACTGAATGGCGAAGTGCGCCGTTTGCCCGGGCGTCTCATCGTGAAGCTTGATTACGACGGACGAGTACCTGTTTCCATGCTCTTTGCTCCAGAATTGCCTTTGGGAGCTCTTGTGCGCCGGGTCCTGTTGAATGGCAGGCCAATTCCCAAGCTCGTGGAATACCCACTCACTTCGCGCGACACAGGTCAACGCAATTTCGCGCTCAGCCCACATACTGAGCTCGTCATTGAATATGAAGGTGGCGTGGACATTGTGCCGACCAGGCCGCGGCCGGAGCCGGGCGACCGCACAACCTCGCTGAAGATCATTCGCGTGGAGCACGACGCAGAAAAAACGCCGCGCGAAATCGATTTAACTTTGGCAGGGCTGGGCGGGCGGACGTATACACTCGATCTGGTGACGACGGAACCGAAGCTGACCGCCGAAGGCGCGACGGTGAAGAAGACGGAAAACGGCTATCGGTTGGAGATTTCATTCGAGGGCCCGGAGAACGACTATGTCACGCGGCAAATCCGTTTGCGGTGGTGAGCGTGTAGCCCGCGTCTTTAGACGCGGGGATTTTTCGTATATTGCGCCCGGCTTCAGCCGGGCATCCGACGATTACGCTGGTCGCACGCAACCACGCCATGCCGCGCTGAAGCGCGGCGCTACGATTGCCTTTTGCATTTTCCTCGGGCTTCTTTTTCTGTTCGTCGGCGCAACCTCCGCCGCGGCCCAGGCCGACAATCCCGCCGCTGATCCGAAGGCCATTGTGACCTACGGAAACACGCGCTTCACGGTGCTCACACCGCAATTGATCCGCATGGAATGGGCCGAAGACGGCAAATTCGAAGACCACGCCTCCCTCGTCTTCATCAATCGCCGCTTGCCCGTGCCGGAATTCAAAACTGACATCGAGAATGAATGGCTGGTGCTGCGCACGGGAAAACTCGCGCTGCGCCACCAGCGCGGGAGTGGGGAATTCACCAGGGAAAATCTTCGGGCGGAATTCGACTTGAACGGAAACACGGTCACATGGGCTCCAGGCACGGAAGACAAAGGCAATCTGCAGGGCACCATTCGCACGCTCGACGGCGTGAAAGGCTCGACGCCGCTCGGCTCCGGCCTGATCTCGCGCGACGGCTGGGTGCTGGTGGACGACAGCGAAAGCCCGCTCTTCGACAACTCCGACTGGCCGTGGGTGATGCCGCGGCCAGAAGGCAAGCGCCAGGATTGGTATTTGTTCGCGTATGGCCACGACTACAAGCAGGCGCTCGCCGACTACACGCGCGTCGCGGGAAAAATTCCTTTGCCGCCGCGCTTCGCGTTCGGCACGTGGTGGTCGCGCTATTGGGCCTACACCGACACGGAATTCACGGAACTGGTTCGCGGCTTCCAGGAGCATGATATCCCGCTCGACGTGCTGGTGATCGACATGGACTGGCATCCCACCTTCGGCGTGAAGTGGTGGGAGAACAAAAAAGACCAGTCCGGGCACACGCTGGGCTGGACGGGTTACACGTGGAACAAAATCTACTTCCCGGATGTTCCGAAGTTTCTCGGCTGGGTCCATCAGCAGGGCCTGAAAGCAACGCTCAACATGCATCCCGCCTCCGGCGTGCAGCCGCACGAAGAGCAGTATGCAGAAATGGCGCGGGCCATGGGCATTGATCCCGCCACGCAAAAGTACGTGCCCTTCGACATCACCGACAAAAAATTCGCGGAAAACTATTTCAACATCCTTCATCATCCGCTCGAGCGCCAGGGGATTGATTTCTTCTGGCTCGACTGGCAGCAAGAGCACAAGACCAGCGTAAGCGGCGTGAACCCCACGTGGTGGCTCAACTACGCGCACTTCACGGACATGGAGCGCCGCGGCAAACGCCCGCTGCTCTTTCACCGCTGGGGCGGGCTGGGCAATCATCGCTACCAGATCGGTTTTTCCGGGGACACGGAAACTGCCTGGGATTCGCTGGCATTCCAGCCGTACTTCACGGCCTCCGCCGCCAACGTCGGCTACGGCTACTGGAGCCACGACATCGGCGGGCACATGCACGGCAAGGTCGCGCCGGAGTTGTACACGCGGTGGATTCAATGGGGCGCGTTCAGTCCCATCCTGCGTACGCACACCACGAAAAATCCCGAGGCCGAACGCCGCATCTGGGCCTACCCTCCGGAATACGCTGCGGCCATGCGCGACGCTTTTCTTCTGCGCTACGCACTCATCCCGTACATCTACACCGCCGCGCGCACGGCCTACGACACCGGCATTTCCATCTGCCATCCGCTTTATTACGACTATTCCGAAGCCGCCGAGGCCTACGAGTTCAAGGATGAATATCTTTTCGGAAGCGACATGCTTGTTGCGCCGGTGGCTACGGCCGTCAGCGAAGAGACCCGCCTGGCGACGAAGTCCATCTGGCTGCCGCCGGGCACGTGGGTGGAGTGGTTCACTGGCACACGGCTTCAGGGGCCCGCGAAAATCGAGCGCAGCTTCGCGCTCAACGAAATTCCCGTCTACGTGAAGGCCGGCGCGATTGTGCCCATGCAGCCGAAAATGCGCTTCGCCGGCGAAAAACCGGTAGACCCGCTGATCCTCACCATCTTTCCAGGTGACATCGGCGAAACGCGCGTGTACGACGATGCCGGCAACACGCCCGGCTACAAAGCCGGCGAATTCTCATGGACCACCGTGCGCCATGCGCGGTCCGAGGACGGCACGCAGAAGATCGAGATTTTTCCTGTGGAAGGCAGCTATCCGGGAATGCTCGCCGCGCGCGGCTACCAGATCCGCCTGCCCATGACCCTGCCGCCGGACTTGGTGCGCGCCAACGGCGCAAACATTCCGTACGCAGGCGACGGCGCGGCGCCCGGCTGGCGTTACGACGGTGGCACGCTCACCACGGTCATTTCTCTGGCGAAGACGCGCGTGAATCAAAGAGTAGAAGTGCTGGTGAAGTCGCCCGCCGCGCTACCCGCGCTCGTGGACGGCGTGCCCGGAAAACTCGCGCGCCTGCGCACCGCCATGGACATTCTGAACGGCTCCTGGCCGAAAGGCTGGTCGCCGGACATTCTGATTGATGCCGCGCAGACCGGCCGACGCATCACGCTCAACCCCGCGTCGGCGCAGGCAGAGCTGCAAAAGCTCCAGCGCGACTTCCCGGCAATCATCGAAGCGATCGGCAAGATGGACGTGGATTGCTCGGCGCTCATCCGCGCGCTGGGACACCTGGGCCGCGCCGCTTCGTGTGTCCCCGCGCTGAAACCTGTGGCTCCGTAGGAATGTAGCGGCGGGTTTACCCCGGCGAGCTCAATGCAAGATGTCGGCAGCAGCGACGCCCGTAGCTCAGCTGGTTAGAGCAGCGCACTCATAATTCGTTGGTCCCTGGTTCGAATCCAGGCGGGCCCACCAAGTTTCCGCTTCTGCGCAGCTTTTCTTTCACTCCATCGCAGCCGTCGAGTAGCGGCGCACCACAAGAGAGATGGGCAGCCCCACGCAGAGCATGTGAGTCATCACGGCGATGGCGACGGCGGTCAGCGTGAATCTGCTTTTGATGCCCGCAAGCGGCAGCACAAGAAAATACATGAAGACATAAACTGTGACGCCGTAAAGCAAACCCCAGATGACGGCTCGCTGCACCAGAAAAGTAAGTTTGCGGCTGGCAGCGTAAAAGACAGCAGCCGCCGTGAATGCAATCAGGAAGTGCAGTGCGGCGCCCAGGACGGCCGTGGAAAACCCTCCCTTGTAGGCATTTGCCCCCAGCAGTCCGCTGGCGATGGATTGAAGAATGCGCCCAGGTGACATGCCTTTCAAACCCCAAGTGACAAACGCAGCCGTGATGTCCAGCGCTCCCGCGGCGAACCCGCCCCACGCGATGGCCAGAATCGCTTTCGGCTCTTCCATCGAAATGACGCTCCTGCCCGGCACGCTCTCATCTCGAAGACCAGACGGTTTATCAACGTATCGCGTCCACTCAGCGAACGTTCGCCGGTTAGCGGTTTTGTCGTGCCGTTCGCAAGCGGTCCGCGGCGACGGCCAGTACGATGATCACTCCGATGATGATTTCCTGAATGTAGTTCGGCCAGCCCATCAACTGGCAGCCGTTCCTCAAAAAGGCCATGATCAGCGCGCCGACCATCGAGCCGAGGATGCTGCCTTCGCCGCCGCTGAGGCTGGCGCCGCCGATCACCACGGCGGCGATGACGTCGAGTTCCACGCCGATGGCCACCGTCGGATCGCCCTGCCGCAGCCGCGACATCTGCACCACTCCTGCCAATCCGAAAAACAGTCCGCCGAGAGAATAAATCCACAGCTTCACTCGGTCGGTCTGAATGCCGCAGGCGCGCGCAGCGGCTTCGTTCGAGCCCAGCGCAAAAACGCGCCGCCCGAACACCGTGTTCCGCAGCACGGCAGCCACAATCCCCGCAAGGACAATCGCAATCCACACGCCGGGCGCCACCAGCATCCACGGATGCTCCGGAGAAATCGTGGCCAGTTCATTGAGCCAGGTGGCGGGGATGTTCACGGTTTGTTCGTTGGCCACCCATTTTGCCGTCCCTCGCGCCACTCCCAGCATTCCCAGCGTGGCAATGAACGGCACCACACCCAGCCGCGTAATCGTCAGTCCATTGATCAAACCAATCAGCCCGCCCGCCAGAATTCCGGCGAACAGTGCGGCCAGCGGCGTCCATCCGGCGCGCAGTGAAATTGCCGCGACCGCCCCGGACAAAGCGACCACCGAGCCAACGGACAGATCAATGCCGCCGCTGGCAATAATGACCGTCATCCCGATCGCGCCGAGCGCCACAATCACGGTCTGTGTCACGACAATGCGCAAGTTGGAGGCGGAGAGATACCGCGCGGGGTCTCCGCTGATGGCGGCAAATACGGCAATCAGCAGCGCCAGCCCCAGAAAAGGACCAAACACGCGAAGCCATTTGTAAATGGCGGGGCGTTTCGTTTGCGTCGCCGGAGATTTGGTGACCGCTTCGGGCATAAATTTATGCGAGCACATCCGCGTCCAGATTGGCTTCCGATCCGATGGCGGCATGCATAACCGATTCGGGCGTCCACGCGGCGATGGGGCGCGCGGGCGACAGCCGGCCGCGCACCATCACGGCCAGGCGGTCGCAGACTCCGAAAAGCTCCGGCAAATAGGAACTCACCAGCAGCACGGCCTTCCCGGTGGCCGCCATTTCCGCGATGGCTTCGTAAATCTGCGCTTTGCTGCCGACGTCCACGCCGCGCGTCGGCTCATCAAGCAGCAGAATTTCCGCTTTCTGATGCAGCAGGCGCGCGATGGCCACCTTCTGCTGGTTGCCGCCGGAAAGGCTGGCCACCGGCGATGCAGCGTTATGCGCGCGAATGCGCAGCTTGTCCATCCACGCCGTTGTTTGTTCCGCCTGCACCGGGCGGTTGAGCCAGCCCCAGCGCGAGCAGGAAGCAAAGTTGGTCAGCGTCACGTTGTCCGCCACCGAAAGGCCCAGCGCCAGCCCTTCCCCCTTGCGGTCTTCACTCAAATACCCCACTCCGCGCGCGATGAACTCTTGCGGCTTCCGCCGGCGCGTGGCGATGGGGAGCGCATCGCTTCCGAGCGCAAGCACGCCGCGCGAGGCAGGGATCAGTCCGAAGAGAGTCCGGATCATTTCCGTGCGTCCAGCGCCAACGAGTCCGGCAATTCCAAGCACCTCGCCACAAAACAGCTCGAAACTGGCATCGCGCACCGCCGGCGGCGCGCTCAAATTCCGCACTTCCAGAACGCACTCGGATTTGCCCGCGGAAGGACGCGCCGGGTACAGCGTTTCCACCGGACGCCCGACCATGGCGGTAATCATCTCCGCGTCCTTCACTTCCGCCACCGGCCCGCTCATTACGCTCACGCCGTCGCGAAGCACCGTAAACCGCCCCGCAATCTCGCGCACTTCTTCGAGCAGGTGGCTGATGTAAACCACACTGATTCCGGAATCCCGCAGGCTGCGGATGCACGCGAAGAGGCGTTCGACGTCACCGCGCGGAAGGCTGCTGGTGGGCTCGTCCATCAGGATGAGCGATGCGTTTTGCGCCAGCGCACGGCTGATCTCCACGACCTGACGCCCGGCAATGGGCAGATCGGCCACGCGGCGCTCCGGAGCGATGGCCGGATGGTGGAAGGCTTCCAGAATTTTCGCTGCTTGCCGGTGCAATGCGGCGCGGTCCAGCCATCCGTGCCGCGCGGGCTCGGCGCCCAGCAGAATGTTCTCGGCCACGGAAAGATGCGCGCAGAGCGAGAGCTCCTGATGGATGTGCGCGATTCCCAGGCGGCGCGCGTCCTGCGGGCCCGCGGGACGATACTCCTTCCCGCCGAAGTACATCCGTCCGGCGTCCGGCTGGAGCGCGCCCGCGATCAGGTTCATCAGCGTGCTCTTGCCGGCGCCATTTTCGCCGATCAGCGCATAAACCTCGCCTCGGCGCACTTCCAAGTCCACGCCGTCGAGCGCCGCGGTGGCGCCAAAGCACTTTTTGATTCCGGCCAGCCGCAGCAGCGTCACGTCCCACCCAGATATTTTGCAAGAGGCGGATGTAGCAGACGTTCCACCTCGGGGCTGTTCAGGTTTTCCGGAGTCACCAATGTCGCGCCGGTATCCACACGCTTGGGCACGGATTTTCCGCGAAGGTGGTCCACCATCGTGCGCACGCCCAGCTCGCCCATGCGGAATGGGTCTTGCACCACGATGCCCTGGAGTTGCTTCTTGCGCATCGCTTCCACAAACGCGTCGCTGGTGTCGAAGCCCACCAGCACGATCTTGCCCGCTTTCTGAATATCTTGCAGCGCCAGCAGCATTCCCGCGGTGGACGACTCATTCGGCGTGAAAATTCCCTGCAATTGATCCGCGTAGCGCGTCAGCAGGTTTTCCGACGCACGCTTGGCCGTCTCGCGCGTCGGCCCGGCATACTGGTTCGAAGAAATCAGTTCGATGCCGGGAAATGCGGAGCGCAGCCGCTCGACGAATCCTTCCTCGCGCGCCTGCGTGCTGGCCACTCCTTCCTGATAGCGGAGCAGGAGAACTTTGCCCTTGCCGTGAAGCTGCGCGCCGATGCAGTCCGCGGCCAGCGCGCCTCCCCGCTTGTTGTCCGTGGCGATGTAGCTCACGATCTGCTGCGTTTCTAGGGCGGAGTCCACCACGACAGTGGGAATTCCGGCGCGCGCCGCTTCCTCCACCGGACGCACCAGCGCGTGACTGTCAAATGGCGCCAGCACGATCCCCTGTACGCCCTGGCTGATGAACCCTTCCACCACTTGCGTCTGCTGCTCGCGGTCGTCTTCGCGCAAAGGCCCCTTCCAGATGATTGTGACTTTGGTTCCTTCCGCGGCCAGGTCTTGCGTTGCTTTGACGGCGCCCGCATGAATGGACTTCCAGTATTCGTGCGTGGAGCCCTGCGGTATGACGGCGATGGTCATGCTCTTGGCGTCGTTGCTTTCGCGGCCGCACCCGCCGGCGGCAACGGCCAGTAGAAGTGCGCACGTCATCCACAAAGCATTTTGGTATTTCAATTCTTGCTCCCCATCAGCGTTCCGCACGCTTCAATGTGTCGTACAAGGGCTGCGCCGGGCGCACGAGCGTGCTTTCGTCTGCCACCGTGACTGCGAGAATCCGAACGTTGGCGTTATCCGGCAGCGTTAGCGTCCGCGCATTGGACGGGACATCCATCGAGTAGGCGAATAGATACGAATACGCGTACGCTTCCGCGGCGCCGTCCGATGCGTGGCGATGCGAAGCGAACCACGCGACGTCCGCGCGCTTGATGAAGCCCGGCCTCAGTCCGGTCATTTCGCCGTATTCAATCACCCGCATCCGCGGTGGAGTTCCCGCAGGCAGTGCCGGAGCGCCCGGCCGCAGCGGGATCGGTTCCTCCCTGCTTCTCCAGATGCGGTCGTCCCACTGCCCGATAAATCCAGTCCAGTCTTGAATCGTCAAGTCCACCGGTTGATCGCCGACGCGAAACGTGGCCTGCTGGTCGCCATTCGCCGCCGCGGCCAGCACATAAACGCGCGTGAATTTTCCGGGCGGTAGCGCAATCGTCTGTCCGCGGGCAACCACGGCATTAGGTTTGCCGGCGCCGGCTGGCGCCAGGCGGAAGCCGATGCCGCCAGAGTCAATCTTGCCGGGGAGCATCTCAGCGGGCAGCGCGCGGCCCTGTCCATCGAAGCTGCCGTCCGCGGGGCGGCCATCTCGGGAAGCGACTGAGCGATCGTACGGCAACGCAACCGGACGCGACTGAGGCGCAGCCACTTTCGCCGCTGCTGGCGCAAGTTTCACCGCGAACGTGTGCATTTGATAAGCCGTGAATGAAATTACCAGCTCGCCCTTCAGCACCGTCGCCGCGCTCAGCGGCTGCTCTTGGCCGTTGACCTCGCGAGCGGCGGAAATCGGCGCGGCGAAGGAGACGCGGACATTCTTGACCGGCTTGCCGTCCAGCTCAACCAGCCGCACGATGACCTCATCACTTTCCTCCGCTTTCTTGAGAGCGAGCACGCGCACGCGGCTGCTGCTCACACGTAGCAAGGAAAAGCTCTTGCCCAAAGCGCCCGCATGCTTCGGACTCTCGAACGCGATGAGCAGCTGATTCAGGCGCTGCGCCTGCCAGTCTGTCTCACCCTCGCGCCAGTCCCCGGCATGGCCAGCCAGTCCGTACACAAATTCGTGGTGGCCCAAATCCTGCGTGGCCTGGTCCGCGTAGCCCGCGCGTTCGCCGATTCCTGGCGTGCGCAGCAGCGTGAGTCGCAGCGTGCTGTCATCGGGCTTGTCGGAAGCGTTCTTGCAGTCCGTGAGCACGGTCACGCCGAAGGCTCCGCTTTTGTCGGTGAGGTCGATCCACTGATGCGAAGGAACTTCGAACTTCTTCGCGTCGTTGTTGGCGCGCTCGATCGTGGCGACGTCCCAATTGTACGTTGCCACGGAATTCGACGCGGTCAGCGGAAACTCGGCTTTGAGGTTTGCCCCCCGAGTCATCCAGTCGATGACGTTGCTGAATTCCACGCGATTGCCGGCATCGCCGGCGGAGAGACGAATCGTCTGCACGAATCGCGAGCCTTCCGTTTCGCGCTCAATTTCGAGCGCCACGCGAACCGGTCCGCTTTCAGTGATGCGGATCTTTGCCGGCCCGGACACGTAGGCGCGCGGAGGCTTTTGCTGGTCCGCCCAGTCCATGTTCCAGGCGGGCCATTGCTCCGGCTTGTCCGTCTTGATGGCCAGTCGCGCGGGCGCGGACAGCAATTCCTTGTCGAGAGATTTGTCGAAGAGGCTGACCACGTCACCGTTCTCGTTGACGCTCAGACGATAGCGGCCGTTTTCCAGCCACCAGCGCTCGTTCTTCGCTATCTTATCCACACCACCACTTAGCTCTGTAGATGGAACTGCAGACGCTGCGGGCTGCACGTCGTAAACCGCGTAACCAACGGAAGGCACTTTGGCGAGGAACAAAGCCTTCCCGCCGGCAAGTTGTGAGGGCACTTCCTTGCCATCTGGCCCGATCACGCGCACGGCTTGCGGCGCGCCATCTGGAAATGTGAGCGTGGCTTCCACAACGTCTTCGCGCGCAATGTTCAAGGGGTTGTACACCACCACGGCCGTGCCCGCCGTCCGCGTGTCCAGCGCGGACGCAATCGCCTGCGTCGCGCTGGTGAGCACGCCGGCAAATTGGTTCATCGCGATGACGTCGTCGTTCCACGAAAACTGAAATGCCTTTGGCGTGGCGGTGCCCGGCAAAATGTCGTGGAATTGCCCTCCCGTCACCAGCGTCCACGCGTCGTTGAGCCGTTCTAGCGGATACCTCCGGCCGCCCAGCCACGCGGCAGCCACGGAGGCGCGCTCCGCTGCATCCGCTAGCAACTCGTTCTTGCGGTTCCAGCGTTTCTGATAGGTCTGGGATGAGAGCGAACCCGCGGAGTGGTTGGTCAATTCCAGATCGCCTTTGAACCGCGGCAGGCGCGCCATTTGCTCCGGTTGGATGTCGCGGAACATCTGATCCGCGGTGGCGTTGACGACTCGCAGCGAGCCATCGCCCACCTTTGTCGGCGGATTCGGTTGCGGCGTTGACGGCTGTTGGCCCGCGGGTACGCTCAGCGGCGTTGGCGGAATCGCCGTGACGCCCTCTGTCGCGATCGCTTCCATCATCTTCACCGAGTCTTCCGTTGGCGCGCCGCCCGTATCGCCGGTCCCGATGTAGTGAAAATCCGCATAGACGCCACTAAGCTTTCCGTTCACATCCACGCGGCTCGGCCAATCCCACACGTAATCGCGCTGCGCAGGATTGGGCGGCGGCGTGTTGCTCTTGCTGAGGTCGGAGTAAACGCGGCTGCCGTAGCCGCCGGGGTTGAACGCGGCAATCACGCTCCGGCCGTCCGGCCCTTCCCAGATGCCGATGTTGAAGGGAATTCCCAGCGGCGTATTTTCCGGCGAGCCCGGACCGCCGGCCGCCGCCGCGGATCCCCACGTCAGTTTCTGCGTCGAAAATCCCTTCAGGCCCATGTGCGCCAGGATGCTCGGCAACGTCGCAGGGAACCCGAAGCAGTCCGGCAGCATGTATTCGGCGCTGGTCTTGCCGAACTCTCGGCGGAAAAACTGGTTACCGTAAAGAATCTGCCGGATGATGGACTCCGCCGAAGGCGAATTGACGTCGCCTTCTTCCATGGACGAGCCGGCCGGAAACCATCGTCCCGCGGCCACGTATTGCTTCAGCTTCGCGTAATCGGACGGAAAATATTCCTTCATCATGCGGTAGCGGTTGGCGCCACTGAAATTGAAAACGTAGTGTGGGTATTTCTCAAACAGGGCGAAGTTGTCGCGCATCGTCTTGGTCAGGTATTCGCGGATCACTTGCGGATATTCCCATCGCCATTGTGTATCGAGGTGCGCGTAGCTGACCACGTACAGCGTGGGCTGTTTGGTCAAGTCCGGTCGCCCCGGCTTTGGGATCGCGCGCGGCCCTGCCTGCTTGGCCTTCGCCGTCACGCGTTTCGGCTGCGCCGCTGCATCCCGCGATTGCGCGGCGACGCCTCGTGAAAAGAAAACCATCACCAACAGCGCAAGGAACGCGGTTGCGGCCAGTGTGAACCGCGACAGGAACCCGTCCAGAAATGTCGAGTTGCGAACCGCCTGGTTCATGGGTCACCGCCCGCGTGAGTCGTTTGGCCGCAAGACCTCATGCAACGTGCAATCAGGCACGAAAGCGCAATGATATGCGTGCTCGCGTCGGAAATCCAAGAAGAAGCGTCAGCCTTCTTGCAACGCGCGCAGTTCGGTATTGGCGCGGCGGAGGCGGATGGCGACTGTTCTGGCGATACCTTCGAGCAATTGGATGGCGAGCTTTTTGTGTTCGCTGGCCAGGGTGTCGAAACGCGCGCGCGACAATACCAGAAGCTCGACATCGGTGAAGGCCAGCGCGTCGGCCGAGCGAGGCTCGCGGTCGAGAAAGGTCATTTCACCCAGAAAATCGCCGCGTCCGAACGTGGCTAGGTGGTAGGCCAGCTTGCCGGCCACCGGAAGCACGACGCGCACCGCGCCGCGGCGGATGAGAAAGAGCTCGTCGCCGGTGTCGCCGCGCGTAAAAATTTTCTCGCCGGCTTTGTACGAGCGCGTCTCCAAACACGCCTCGAGAGCTGCGAGCGTTTCTTCCTTGCGGCCCTGGAAGAGGCTCATCTCGCGCAGTTCGAGAGGTTTTTCCGCGGCGCGCTCCAGGCGTACTTCCTTCAGGATGCGGTCTTCGATCCATTGCAAGGCTTCGTCCCGGGAATCAAAGATGCGCACGCGGTGCTCGGGGCGGACGATGCCGACCTGCTCCATATAGCCTTCCAGATCGCGGCCGCTGGGGACTTTGTGCGCGAAGTGGCTGAAGATGAGGTAGCCCCTGTGCTCGTGGAGCGTGTCTTCGATCTGCTCGAGCATGTGCGCAGCGGTAACGTCCACCCACAACACGCGGCGCATGTCCAGCACCACGTAAGTGCGCTTCTTGAGCTCTGGCTCCAGCGCTGAGAAGAGCTGGTCGGTGGTGCCGAAGAAGAGGCTGCCCTGCAATTCGAAAATCACCGTGCGGTCTCCGTGCTTTTCAAGGATTTCCATCTCCTCCGGCAGACGCACGTGCTTCGAAAACATCTGGTTGCCATACGTCACGCGGCGGATCACGGAGCCGCCCACCTGTTCGCGGATGAAGAGCAGGATGGCCAGAGCGATGCCCACGCCGGATGCGGCGATCAGGCTGACGGTCTCCGCGACGACGACCACCGCGACAATCACCGCGAAGTCGAGAATCGTCGAGCGCGACTTCAGCAGGTGCAGGCTGTTGCGGTCGAACATGCGGAAGCCCACGACGATAAGGATGCCGGCCAGCGCCGCGATGGGTACCCAGGCGATCAGTTTTCCCAGTACGAGGAACGCGATGAGCGCCAGCGCTCCCTCCATCAGGCCCGACATGCGCGTCTGGCCGCCGCTGGAAATGTTGACCAGCGTGGCGCCCATCTGGCCGGCCCCGGGCACGCCGCCGACGGCGGTCGCCGCCAGGTTGCCGAGGCCCTGGCCGATCAACTCGCGGTTGGAATCGTGGCGGCTCCGCGTGAGCGCGTCGAGCACGACGCACGTCTTCAGCGTGTCGATGGAAAGGAGCACGGCCAGTGTCAGCGCTGGCGTGATCAGAAAAGTGAGTTCGGAGGGATGGAGCAAGGCAATCGAATGCCAGCGCCCCACAAGCCCTGTGAGGAAGCCGCCTCCGGAGCCGCCGAAAGGTCCGATGACCAGCTTGTTCCCGGCCAGCTCGAACAGCGACCTATCCGCGAAGGCCATGCCGAAGTACGCAAGGATACCGGCCAACAGCGCGAGGATCGCGGCGGGCACTGCCTTGGTCAGCTTGGGCACGAACAACATCACGGCCATGGTGACTCCGCCGACCACCAGGCCCTGCCAGATCCACAGCGACGGAGAAAACAGCCCCTGCCAGAAATGCGTTCCCTTGGGCACGCCGAGCAGCCGCGGGACTTGACTGATAATAATGATCAGGCCGACGCCGCTCAGATAGCCGCTGACCACCGGGTAGGGCATGTACTTGATGAGGCGCCCGAGCCGCACCACGCCAAAGAGAATTTGCAGCGCGCCGCACAGCAGCGCCACCAGCGTCAGCATCAGCAGAGCAGATTCCGGGGGGACGTTTTTCTGTGTGAGTTCGATGGCCAGAGCGGCGAGCACGGCGGCGGCCGGGGCGCACGGCGCGGTGATCAGGCGGTTGGTGCCGCCAAAGGCCGGGGCCACGAAGCCGAGCGCAATGGTCCCCAGAATTCCGGCGATGGCGCCCTGTGCGGCCCACGTGCCGCCCAGCGGAGAAAAAATCGTCACGCCGAAGGCGATGGCCGACGGTAGCGCTACCAGCATCGCCGCCAGCCCGCCCCAGAATTCCCCCAGAACGCTTTTGGGTTTCTCCATCACCACGGCGGGGGAATCATACACCCAGAAAAGTCCAAAGCATGCGAGCTGCGTTGGCGATTGAGGATTTCCAGGAGGGACGATGCAGAAGGCGCGCCGGCGGACTAGCTGGTCGCACCCTCAGAACCCGTCAGCGCCTACAAGTCGGTGAGCCACGCGCCCAGATCAGGTCGATTCCACTTGGTCAACTGCGCAGCGCCTTTTCGAGCGGTTATGGTGTGGCGGCCTTTGGATCGGGGCCAAACCTGTTATCTCCTCGTGTCCCCTCCGTGACTGCAAAGATAAGGTTGACGATTGGGAACAATAACCACCACCCACTGTGATCCGTGTCATGCATTCTACGAACGCCTACAGCGATTGCCGGGATGAGAATGGCAAGACTGTAGATCTGCGCGAAATAAGTCGGAAGGCCCACAAGCCCCACGACAAACCCAAGCGCGAATGCGATGATGAAGTTGAACAAAAAGAACATCCAGTATTCCTTGCGGCGTGCCCGCCCGTCAAACACTGCGTACTTCTTCAATACTTCGAGATACCAGTTCATGTCCTCCTCCTTGTACGCCGATTGGTCTTGTTAGACGACAACCGGGATTTTGTCAAATATTTCTGCATTCATGGGCGGCTGGCAATCCCTTCCAGGCTCAAACCCGTTAGCGCCGACAAGACGGTGCTCCACCCGCCCAAATAGTCCTGACATTAGTCGAGCACGGGTGGTGGAAACGACTTTGGTTTTGAGGGTGCCCCGTCGTTTGTGCGGGTTGTGCACGAAGGGTGGGGCCGTTGAGGGGATTCAGCTGGTTGCGGAGCGCGCCATGAGGGCTGCAAAGCGGGGATGGCTGCGGACGTTGTTCAAGTCGGAATCGTGCTCGGCCCACTGCTTGTACCAGAAACCGTGCACCATGGCTTTTTCGAGGCAAGCAACCGACTCCTCGAGATGTCCCTGCAGCGAATAGACGCAGGCCACGTTGTAGAGAATGCCGGCGTCTTCCGGATCAATCGCCAGGGCCATGCGCGCCCATTCCAGGCTGCGCGCCTTCTCTCCCAATTGAACCAGGTCTGTCGCGCCCAGATAGAGCGCGCGCGCGTCGTCGGGATGTAGCTCCAGATGCTTTTCGATGACCCGCAGCGAGCGCCGGTGCGCAGCCTCGGCCTCCGCCAGGCGGCCCTGACCCTCGTACACCATCGCCAGCATCGACGGAGCCTGAAAATCTTCCGGGTTCACCTGCGCCGCTTGTTCGAACATGTGGGCGGCGAGTTCCAGCCGACCCTGCTGGAAACAGGCGCGCGCGTAAAAATAATAGGCATCGAAAAGTTTTGGGTCCAGGCGGATGGCCTTCTCGAATTCCTTCTGGGCCTCATCGTATTTTTTGCCGAGCGCCGTGGCCAACCCGCGTGCCACATAAGCTTCCGCCAGGTCGGGATCAAGCTGTAGGGCTCTGCGGCTGGCATCTTCGGACGCCTTCAGGTTTTCTTCCGTCGCGTCCCAGTACATATAAAGGTAGGAATAGCAATTGGCCACGCCGGCGTACGCGCGCGCATAGTTGGGGTCCAGTTCGATGGCGCGCGAAAACATTTGCCGCGCGAAGTCGTATCCCCGTCGGCGGAATTGGTAGAAGAATTGCCGGCCGCGCAAGTAATAGTCGTAGGCCTGCACTTGAGCTTCCGTGGCCTTGCCCGCGCCGCGTTTTTCTTCACCGGCGAGCATCGCCTTCATGGCCTTGGCAATGCTCTGCGCGATTTCGTCCTGGATGGCGAACACGTCTTCGAGTTGCCGGTCGTAGCGCTCCGCCCAGATCGAGCGAGCGGTGCGCGATTCCACCAGATGCGCGGTGATGCGCAAGCGGTTCCCCGCGCGCCGCAGGCTGCCTTCGAGGATGTGCGTGGCTTTGAGTTGTTCGCTTACTTCAGTGGCGGTCACTGGCTTATCGCGGTAGGCCAGCACCGCCGAGCGGGTGAAGACCCAAACGTCTTGCAGTTTCGACAACTCCGTAATGATGTCCTCGGTGATGCCGTCGCGGAAGTACTCGTCGTCCTTGCTGCCGCTCGAGTTTTCAAAGTAGAGCACGGCGAGCGACTTCTCCGCCTTGGGCGCCGCCGCGGCCACAGCCGACGCAGCTTTCCCCGAATCCAATGCGTTTTTCAGGCGTTGCAAGTCCGCCCGCATGGTCCCGGCGGACGAATAGCGCGCTCCACGGTCCTTCTCCAGCGCCCTCTGGATGATCTGCTGCAATTCCTCCGGCACGGCCGGGTTCACGCGCGTCGGCTGCACGGGCGCGCGGTTCAGGATGGATTCAAAAATCACAGCCGAGGTGTTCCCGCTGAACGCTTGCTTCCCGGTAGCCATTTCGTAGAGGACCGCGCCCAGCGAAAAAATGTCCGTGCGGCCATCCACCTCTTCCCCGCGCGCTTGTTCGGGTGACATGTAGGCGACCGTGCCGAGCGTGGAGCCCGGACTGGTGAGCAACGGATCGGGGCTGGCCATCGTCGGTCCCGCGGAGGCGCCCACGGCTTCGCCCACACGCTGGCTCTCCAGCAGCTTGGCCAATCCAAAATCCAGAATCTTGGCCTGGCCGCGGTTGGTAATGAACACGTTGGCGGGCTTGATGTCGCGGTGCACGATGCCCTTGGCGTGCGCGGCATCGAGCGCGTCGGCAATCTGCACGGCCCAATCCAGCAACTGTTCGACGGCAACCGGCTTGCCGTCGATGCAGTGCTTCACCGTCTTGCCTTCGAGCAGCTCCATCACGATGAACGGCTGCCCTTCGTGCTCGTCAATGTCGTGGATCGTGCAGATGTGCGGGTGATTCAGCGAAGAAGCCGCGCGGGCCTCGCGCTGAAAGCGTTCCACCGTCTGTGCGTCATGGGAAATGCCTTGCGGCAGGAATTTCAAGGCCACATGACGGCCCAGCCGGGTGTCCTCCGCGCGGTAAACGACGCCCATCCCGCCGCCGCCGAGCTTTTCGAGTATGCGATAGTGCGAAAAAGTCTGGCCAATCATGAGTCGGAAGCGATCCTGAGGCCGCGTATTCTAGGACATGGCAACAAACTGGTCAATGAAGACGGAAAACCATTTGCAGTCACATGAAATCGTGCCATTCCGGATTTGCAGATGCCATCTTACAGGGCAGCGAGCGGTGCCGCAAGCACGCTGGGGCGGAACGCTGTATACTTCTGAATCCACTAGGACAATTTTGGAATAAGAAGAGGGACGCACGGATATGAGTGAAGAAGGTGACATTCAGATTTCGCAGCTCGCCGACGAGGAACTGCTCGAGTGGGGCGAATCGCTCGACGCCGTGCTCGCCGACGGCGGCCCGGAGCGCGCCAACCGCATCCTCGAATGGCTTCGCGTGCGCGCGCAGTTGGCCGGCGTCAAGACGCCGTTCACCGCCAACACGCCCTTCGTCAATTCCATTCCCGTCGCAATGCAGCCCCCTTTCCCCGGCGACCAGGAAATCGAGCGCCGCATCAAGAGCTTGATCCGCTGGAACGCTCTGGCCATGGTCGTGCGCGCCAATAAACTGGAAAGCGGAATCGGCGGGCATATCTCCACGTACGCTTCGGCTGCCACGCTCTACGAAGTCGGCTTCAACCATTTCTTCCGCGCGCGCTCGGACACATTCGAAGGCGACACCATCTATTTCCAGGGCCACGCCTCGCCGGGCATTTACGCCCGCGCTTTTCTGGAAGGACGCCTCTCCGTCAAGCAGCTCGAAAACTTCCGCCGCGAACTGGCGCAGGGCGGCGGGCTCTCCAGTTATCCGCATCCGTGGCTGATGCCGGATTTCTGGGAATTCCCCACGGTCTCCATGGGCCTGGGACCGATTCTGGCCATTTACCAGGCGCGCTTCAATCGTTACCTCGAGGACCGCGGAATGAAGCCCGCCACCAACGCCAAGGTCTGGGCTTTCCTCGGCGACGGCGAGACCGACGAGCCCGAAGCGCTCGGTGCCATCACCCTGGCCTCCCGCGAAGGGCTGGACAACCTGATCTTCGTGATCAATTGCAATTTGCAGCGCCTGGACGGCCCGGTGCGCGGCAACGGCCACATCATTCAGGAGCTGGAAGCGATCTTCCGCGGCGCCGGATGGAACGTCATCAAGGTGCTCTGGGGCAGCGATTGGGACCCGCTCATCGAACACGACACGGAGGGGCTGCTGGTCCGCCGCATGGGCGAGATCGTGGATGGCGAATATCAGAAAATCGTCGTGGAAGGCGGTGCCTATTTCCGCCAGCACTTCTTCGGTCACGACCCGCGGCTGCTGAAGCTGGTCGAGCACCTTTCCGACGAGCAAATCGGCAAGCTGCGCCTCGGCGGGCACGACCCGAAGAAAGTCTTTGCCGCGTATCAGGCCGCGGCGGACCTCCGCGGCGCGCCGACGGTGATCCTCGCGCGCACCATCAAGGGCTATGGCCTGGGGGAAAGCGGCGAAGGCAGGAACATCACGCACCAGCAGAAAAAAATCAACGAAGAGGAGCTGCTCAATTTCAAGGCGCGCTTCGGTATTCCCATCCGCGATGAAGACCTGCACGACGCGCCCTTCTACCGTCCGGCCGACGACAGCGCGGAGATGAAGTATTTGCGCGAGCGGCGCGAGGCGCTGGGCGGCTACGTTCCGCAGCGCAAGGTGCGCTCCAAACCCATCGAGGCCGAGTTCGGCGACCTCTTCGACGAGTTTCTTTCGGGCACCGAGGGCCGCGAAGTCTCCACCACCATGGCCACGGTGCGCATGATCACCAAGCTCCTCCGGGACAAGGAAATCGGCAAGCTCGTTGTGCCCATCGTCCCGGACGAGGCGCGCACCTTCGGCATGGAGTCGCTCTTCCGCCAGGTGGGCATCTACGCGCACTCCGGCCAGCTCTACGAGCCCGTGGACATTCACACGCTGCTCTATTACAAGGAAGCGCGCGACGGCCAGATTCTCGAGGAGGGCATCACCGAGGCGGGCTCCATGTCGTCCTTCGCCGCCGCGGGCACTGCCTACTCTACGCATGGCATCAACACGATTCCGTTTTTCATTTACTACTCGATGTTCGGATTGCAACGCATCGGCGACCTCGTCTGGGCCGCGGCGGACATGCGCTGCCGCGGGTTTTTGCTCGGCGGCACCTCCGGCCGCACCACGCTGGCTGGCGAAGGACTTCAGCACCAGGACGGCAACAGCCACGTCCTCGCGCTCACCGTGCCCAACCTGCGCGCCTATGATCCGGCGTTCGCTTTCGAAATCGCCGTCATCATCGACGACGGCATTCGCCGCATGTACAAAAACGGCGAAAGCATCTTCTACTACATCACTGTGATGAACGAGCCGTACGCCATGCCGCCCATGCCGGCGGGCGCGCGCGAAGGCATTTTGCGCGGGATGTACCGCTACCGCGCGTCCGAAAACAGGAAAGCCAAACTGCGCGCGCAGCTTTTCGGCAGCGGCGCGATTCTCCGCGAATCGCTCAAGGCCCAGGAGATGCTGGAAAAATACGGCGTCGCCGCCGACGTGTGGAGCATCACCAGCTACAAGGAACTTTACCGCGACGGCCTGGACACCGAGCGCTGGAACATGCTGCACCCTGGGGAAAAGCCGCGCGTGCCGTACTTCACGGAATGTCTCGCGGACGCGCCAGGCGTGTTGGTGGCCGCTTCGGATTACCTGAAATCGTTGCCTACGATGGTTTCGCGGTGGTCCCCGCGCCCGCTCGCGTGTCTCGGCACCGACGGCTTCGGCCGCAGCGAAAGCCGCGCGGGGCTGCGCGACTTCTTCGAGGTGGACGCTCGCCACATCGCATTCGCCGCTCTGACGGAACATCTGCGCGAGAAAAAGATCGAGCCTGCCGATGTCAAAAAAGCGATGAAAGAGCTCGAGATCAATCCCGGCAAGCCAAACCCCATGAATTCCTGAACTCTGTTCGAAGATGCGGATTTGCCCGTTACCGGAACGCACCGAAAGTCATAGCTCAGCGGTTGGCCTGAACTTCGGCGCTTGGCGGAAGTGCGTGGCCTGTTCGTACGCGTAGGCCAGCCGGATCAGCACAGATTCACTCCACGCTCGCCCGAAGAACGAAATCCCCACCGGCAGGCCGCGCACAAACCCTGCCGGCACGGTGATGTGTGGATAACCGGCTACCGCCGCGGGCCCCGAGCAGCCCCCGGAAAAGTGGTCTCCATTGACGAGGTCCGTCACCCACGCCGGCCCGCCCGTGGGCGCCACGATGGCATCCAGGTTGTGCTTGTTCATCGCCGCGTCGATGCCTTTTTCGCCGCACAGCCGCTGATTCTTCATTAGCGCGGTAAAATATTCCTTACTGGTCAGCGGCCCCTTGGCTTCCGCCTTGATGAACAATTCCTGCCCGAAGTACGGCATCTCCTGTTCGCGGTGCTTTTCGTTGAACTCAATGATTTCCGCGAGCGACTTTACCGGCGCCTTCGGCCCCAGCGATTTCAGGTACGCGTTGAGGTCCGCTTTCAATTCGTAGAGGAGCACCAGCAATTCCGTGTCGCCGAACTCCTTGTCCAGCGGGACCTCGACGGGATCGACCAGCACAGCGCCCTGCTTTTTCAGCTCGGCCAGCGCCGCTTCCATGAGCTTGTCCACTTCCGGGTGAAATCCGAAAAATTTCCGGGCGATGCCGAGTCGCGCGCCGCGCAGGCCGTTGGCGTCAAGAAACTTTGTGTAGTCGGGAGGCTCCTTGCTGGCCCTCCTCAAATCGCGGACACTCAGCAGCTCACGGAAATGGTGCATAGTGAAGGGATCGTCTGGGTCTTCGCCGGCAATTACGCCCAGCAACGCCGCTGCGTCCGCCACGGTGCGCGTCATCGGCCCGGCGGTGTCCTGGCTGTGCGAGATGGGAATGATTCCGGCGCGGCTCACCAGCCCCACGGTCGGCTTGATTCCCACAAGCCCGTTGGCATTCGAGGGACACACAATCGATCCGTCGGTTTCCGATCCAATGGCCACCGTTGCGAAATTCGCGGACACCGCCGCGCCGGAGCCGGAACTCGAGCCACAGGGATTGCGATCCAGCGCATACGGATTGCGGCATTGTCCGCCTCGCCCGCTCCAGCCGCTCGAGCTGTGATCCGAGCGGATGTTCGCCCATTCGCTGAGGTTGGCCTTGCCGATCAGCACCGCCCCGGCCGCGCGTAGTTTCCGCGCCACGTGCGAATCCTGCGGCGGAATTGATCCTGCCAGGGCCAGCGATCCCGCGGTCGTGGTCATGCGATCGGCCGTGTCGATATTGTCCTTCAACAGGACGGGGATTCCGTGCAGCGGACCTCGCGGGCCCTTGGCGCGGCGCTCCTGGTCAAGCGCGTCGGCAATGGTCAGCGCGTCGGGATTCGTTTCGAGGATGGAACGCAGCGTGGGTCCGTGCTGGTCGAGTTGCTCGATTCGAGCCAGATAGTTTTCTGTGATCGAGCGCGCCGTGAAGCGGCCGGACTCCATGCCGCGCTGCAATTCGGCGATGGTGATTTCCTCCAGCTCAAACGCGGCAGGTGCCGGTTCGGAACGCGGCCCGATGGCACTTTCGAGCGGCCTTCCGCTTCCGGCAAGAGCAGCCGCGCCTCCAACCAGACCAGTGCGAAGAAAATCTCTGCGTTCCATTTGGTTTTCTCCCGCTAAGAGTTTCGCGCGAAGTGGCCGGAATGCGCCGACATTGGCGCTTCCATTCGTTTTTCGGCGAGCATCTTAAGCTGCGCAGAATGCCGCGTCAACGCATGCCGCTGTGCGCTGCGGATTTCTACAGCCCTAGGTGACGCAGGCGGAAGTACAGCACCGGCGTAATCAGCAGCGAGAGCACCATGGAAACGGCGACGCCGCCGATAACGGCGATGGCCAGTGGCTGCAAAATCTGTGCGCCGGATCCGACGTTGAGCGCCAGCGGCAGCATTCCGAAGATGGTCGCCAGCGCAGTCATCAGGATGGGGCGCATGCGGCGGCGACCCGCTTCGTATATGGCCTCTTGCAACGGCAGCCCGCGCGCGGAAAACTCCTGTTCCGCATCGAGCATCAAAATGCCGTTCTTGTGTACGATGCCGACCACCATGATCGCGCCCATGAAGGACGAAATGTTCAGCGTTTGCCCGGTCAGCTTCAGCGCCAGCAGCGCCCCGAACGAGCAGAGCAGCGTGGCCACCAGGATCGCAATCGGGTGCGAGAAAGAACGGAACTCAAAAACGAGAATGATGAAGATCAGCAGGATGGAGGCCAGCAGCACCTGCGTAAGCCCCAAAAAAGATTCGCGCTGGATTTTGTAAATTCCCCCGTAGTCAATCACCGTGCCGGGCGGGAGATGGATTTCCTTCGGCAGGCGCTGCTGGATTTCGTCCATCGCGGAGCCCAGGTCGCGGTCTTCGAGGCGCGCCGTCACGCGCGCGAGGTTGCGCAGGTTGTCGCGCAGGATTTCCGTCGTGCCTTCTTCCATCTCCACGTCGGCGATGGAAGAAAGCGGCACCGTGGTACCGTTGGGTGAGGTAATCAGCAGTCCTTTCAAGTTGTCTACCGTCGCGCGGTACTTCGTCGGATAGCGCACGCGAATGCCAATCAGCTTCTGGCCCACGATCATATTGGAGGCCACCTCGCCATCGAGGATGGCCGACTCGATCTCCGCCACGTCGGTCACGGCGAATCCGGCGCGCTGCGCTTTCTCCGGGTTCACGCGGAAATTCACCGACGGGCCGATCACGAGCGTCTGGTCCACCACGTCCACCACGCCCTTCACCTTCGGCAGCCACTCTTCCACTTCCTTGGCCACGGCCTTATACGTTGCAGCGTCGTCGTGAAAGATTTTGATCTCGATGGGCTGCGGCGAGTCCGTCATGTCGCCGATCAGGTCTTCGAGAATGTGCGGGAACTCGACCTCGATCACCGGCTCCGCCGTGACGATTTTCGCGCGCAGCTCGCTGGTCACTTCCTCGAGCGAGCGCTTGCGCTTCTTCATCAGCTTCACCAGAAAGTCGCCGGTATTGGGTTCGGCGATGGCCAGCTTGAGTCGCGCGCCCGTGCGGCGCGAATAACTTTCGATCTCCGGCGTATCGTGGATGAACTGTTCGATGTGGTTCAGCACGCGGTTGGTTTCTTCGAGCGAAGTGCCCGCCGGCATGATGTAGTCCAGAACAAATGCGCCTTCATCCATTTCCGGCAGGAACCCGCTGCCAAGCTGGAAATACAAACCGACGGAGCCGGCCAGTATCACAAGGCTCGCGAAGATTACGGTCCCGGTGTTGCGCAGCGCCCAGCCGAGCGCCGCTTCGTAACGCGCCGTGCCCCAGCGCAGGAAGGGGCCTTCGCCGGCCTGCTCGGCGCGGTGCATGTCCGTTTCCGCCGGCCCCTTTGGTGCGCGGAAGAAAACGCTGGCCAGCACCGGCGTGAAAAAAATGGCCAGAAAGAGCGAGGCCAGCAGCGCGGTCACCATAGTCAGCGCCAGCGCGCGAAAGAACACGGCGGTGATGCCTCCCAGAAAAATCAGCGGCACAAAGACCATGATGGGCGTCAGTGTGGACCCGATCAGCGCCGGCGTCAGCTCGTGGATCGCGCTCCGCGCGGCTTCCTTCGGCTCCTGTCCCATCGAAAGATGGACAATGATGTTCTCCACCATCACGATTGCGTCGTCAATTACCACGCCGATGCATGCCGCCAGGCCGCCGAGCGTCATCAGGTTCCAGCTCATGCTGAACAGGCGCATGAAGACCACTGCGAAGAGCACCGCGATGGGAATCACCAGCGCCGCCACCACCGTCGTGCGCCAACTCTTCAGGAAACCCACCAGCACGGCGACGGATAGCAGAAGCCCGATCAGGATGCTTTCCGTCACGCCGGCAATCGAATCGCGCACCAGGATGGAGTGATCGTAGAACGTAGCCAGCTCGACATCGGGGCCCAGCGTCTTGCGGATTTCGGCCAGCTCGCGGTTCACCGCGTCGGCAATTTCCACGGCGTTCCCGTCGGGCTGTTGCAGCACGTTGATCAGAACTGCCGGCCGTCCGTTGGCCGTCACGATGTTGTACACCACGCGTTCGCCGGGCTGTACCGTCGCCAGGTTTTTCACAAATACCGGCGTGCCCTTCACCACCTCCACCACCGTGTTTTCGATCTGCTCCTTTTCATGCATCAGCCCGGTGACGGTGGCGAGGTACAGGTGGTAGTTTTCCTGGATCATCCCGGCGGCCGCGATGGAGTTGGTGTTGCGGATGGCCTCCACAACTTTGGTGAGCGGCAGGCCATAGCTGTTCAATTTTTCCGGCTGCACAATCACGTGGTACTCCGGCGGCCGCCCGCCGACGATGCGCGTTTCCGCCACGCCCGGCAGCCGGTAGAGTCGGGGCGCGATGTCGTAGTACGTCAGCTCCCACAAATCAGAAGTCGAGCGCGTGGACGAAGTGACGCTGCAACCAATCATCGGAAAAACGGAAAAGGTCAGGCGGTTGATGTAGAAGCGCGCGCCGGGCGGCAGCGACGGCATGATCTGCGCGATGCGCCCCTGCACCAGATGCAGCCCGTGCAGGATGTCCACGTCCCAGCGGAAAAAGACGCTGATTTCCGTGGAGCCGCGCGCGGTAATCGACCGCACATCGGTAATGCCTGGGACAATGCGGATCGCTTCTTCGATCGGCCGCGTCACGGTGACCATCTGCACGTCCACCGGCGCGATGCCGTTATCCACCAGGATGACCACGCGCGGGAAATCTGTTTGCGGCAAGATCGAAATTGGCAGGCGGAAGGCAAACACGATTCCCGCCAGCGCGAAGCTCAGGACGACGATAACCAGCGCGCGGCCGTGCGCTTCAATAAACTCCCCAAGGCCTGTGGTCACGGCTTTTTCTCCTCGGGTTTCTTTTCTTCGGTTTTCTTGACTTCGAAGAGCCGCACTTCCGTGCCGTCCGGAAGGCCGTAGCCGCCTTCGATGATCACCGTCTCCCCGGCCTTCAGGCCGCTTTTGATTTGCACTTTGCCCGCAAAACTTTCCCCGGCTTCAATCTCCGTTTTCTTCGCGTGCTTGTCCGTGCTCACCACCATCACGAAACCCTTGCGCGTGCCCTCGAGAAACTGCACCGCCTCCTTGGGCACCACCACGCTCTTCGGCGCCGCGCCGGTGACGATGGTCAGCGTTCCAAACTCGCTGGCCCGCAGCGTTCCGCGCGCATTGGAAATTTCGCACCACACTTCCACTGTGCGCCGCGCCGCGTCCACCGCTTGGTTGACCACGCTCACGCGCCCCTGCGCCTTCGCATCGGGGCGATCGGCATTCTCAAACGAGCACGCCTTGCCGATTGCCACGCCGCCTACTTCTGCTTCCGGCACCTGTGCCCGCGCCACCGCCACGGACAAATCCATCACCGTGAAGATGGGCGATTCCGGCTTGGCCATGTCGCCAGGATAGACGTACTGCTCCGTGATCGTCCCCGCGAACGGGCTGCGGATTTCCGTGTACTCAATCTGCGCGTTGAGAAACGATTCGCGGATCTTTTCCTGTTCCGGCTTGACCGCCGCAGCGCGGAGTTCCTGCTGCCGCGCGGGATTTTCCAGCAGGCCGAGGAATTTCTTCGCCACATCGTGCGCGGCCTTCGCCTGCGCCAACTCCGTTTGACTCGCCACGAGTTCGCGGTTGGGGATGGCGCCCTGCTCGAACAATTTCGCGCGACGGTCAAAATTCTTTTGCGCCTGGTTCAGCGCGGCCTCCGCACCCGCCAGATCGCCGCGCGCCCGGTCCAGCGCCTCGGTGCGCTGTGCGAGCAGGTCGCGGTTCTCGAGCCGTGCGAGCACCTGTCCCGCAGAGATGCGGTCGCCCTTGCGCGCGCCCAGCCAGCGAATCGGCGCCGTGATCTTCGAAGCGATGGTGGCTTGCTCGCGCGGAAATAATGTCGCCGGCGCGTGCACCGCAATTTGCACGTCTGCGAGCTCCGCCTGCGCAACCTTCACTTCCACGACCGGCTTGGGCTCGGGCTCCGCCTTCTGCGCGGCGCAACCGGAAATCAATAAACAGGCAAGGAGAACGGGTGTGGTTTTCATCGTCCGGCAGCGACCTCCCGGTCCGCTTTGGCGTTCAGGTAATTGGCGATGCTGGTGTAATAGTTTCCACGGGCCTGCGCAAGCTGGCTCTGCGCGGTTACCACGTCCAGCGCGGAGCCTTCGCCGCCCTCGAAACGAATCCGGCTGAGCCGCACGTCCTCTTCGGCCAGCTTCACCTGCGCCGCGGCGATTCCGATTTGCTCGAACTGCGTTTTCACCCGCGCCCGCGCGCTCTCGTATTCCCGCGAGAAGATGCGCTCTGCGATGGCCCGGCTGTTTTCCGTTTGCTCCGCGCGCACGCGGAATTGCTTCGAGGCATTCAGCGTTTTCATCCAGTCAAAGATGGGAACATTCAGGTTGACGAAGAAAGCGTAACCGCGGTCGCGCCCGCGGATTACGTTGGTATCCAGGCCGTACTGAAAACTCACGTTCGCCTGCGGATACAGGTGAGCGCGGATACGCCGTGACTCCTCCACAAAACTCCGCCGTTGCGCATCCAGCAGGCTGAATTCGGGCCGCTTGAGAAATGCCCCCGCGCCGGCCAGCGTCGCTTCGCCTTCCGCCGCGGGCGGCGGATCGAAAACGTCCACAATATCGAGTGGCGCAGCGACATCCTTGGTCCAGAACGCGGCCAGCTCGTAGTTGGCGGTCTGCGCGTCGAGCTGCGCGGCGTTGTGCGCCTGCCGCAGGAACGCTGCATTTCCCGCGGCCTTGACCAAATCGGCTTGCGCGGCTTCGCCTTGGTCGAGCAGCAGTTTCGTGCGCTGTTCAAAACTTTCCGCTTCGGCCACCGACTCGCGCAGCGCCTGCTCCACGTGGCGCGTCAGCAGCAGCCGGTAATAGGCGAACGTGACCGCGCGCTTCAGGTCGCGCAGTGTGATGGTGGCGCTGGCGCCGGCGGCTTCGCGTTCGGCGCGGGCTCGGGCCACGTCGGCGCGCAAGCGGCCGGAAAAATCAATTTCTTGTGATGCGGTGAGCAGGAATTGATATTCGCGCACGCCGTTCAGTGCCACAAAGCTTTGCAGCGGCGACGCGCCGCGCAGCACGCTGTTGTACGTGTACGCGGCGTCAAACTGCGATTGCGGCAGCAGCGCGGCCTGCGCCTGCTTCACTCCGAGCCCCGCGATTTCGCTTTCTTGTTTCGCTACGCTCGCTACGGACGGCACGGACTGCGCCAGCCGGATGCAATCGTCCAGGGTGAGCGTTTTTGCGCCGGCCTGTGCGCGAGCCGGAGGCGAAGAAACCATCAGACAAAGCGCGGCCACAAACAGGAGCCGGACAAAGCGAATCATCGTCGTGCACCCCGCTGCTCTGGACGCCGTGGCGCCAGAATCAGTTTCAGTCGCCACCGTCGGTTTTCTTTTTTCTGTAGTTTTCACGCTTCCCGCGACGCGGCGGAAGGCGATTGTACACCAGTGGGTGGAGAAGGACGAAAACCGCGGAGTGCAGTAGCGTTTTTGCGGTCGTCGGCCGCGAACAATTCAATCCGCGCCGCAGGCTTCGGAGACGACCGGTGAAAAGGGACTTGCGGGGACACTGTTTCCGGCAAGCCTGTCAATTCTCGCCGTGCCCTCCGGACGCTTCATGTTGCGGCGCAGCTCTCGCCGCGCGCGAAACAGCAGCGCTTTGACGATCGGCAGGCTGCGTCCCAGCACCCGTGCCATTTCCTGGTAGCTCATTTCCTTGTAGTAGTGCAGGACGAGCGGCAGCCGGTGCCGCTCCGGCAGGCGATTGAGCTGCTCCTCCACGTGGCGCAGTTTTTCGTTGCGCAAGACCTGCGCCAGGGGAGAAGCGGTGGTCTCATCCGGCAGCGCGGCGATTTCGTCTTGATCCACGCGATGGCGACGTTCGCGTTCACCGCGGCGCAGCCGGTCCAGGCAATGCCGGCTGGCCACCTGCGAAAGCCACGGCCGGAAGGGCTGCGACGGGTCATGGCTTCCCAGGACGCTGTGCAGTTTCAAGAAAACTTCTGCGGCGGCATCTTCCGCGTCTTCCGGCCGCCAGCAGTAGCGCCGGCAGACCCACAGGACGTAGCGATAGTGCGACGCGTACAGCTCGCTGAACGCTTCCGGGCTCCCCTGCGCGGCGCGGTGCAAAATGCTTTGGAGTCCCGCTCCATCCAATGCCATTGTCATCGATTGCGCTGCCATCGCCGCCCCCTCGCTTTTCGATTTGCACACAACTCCCCGTGCCCGGGCCGAAAAGATTTTTTCCGCCCGAAAAACGTTTTGGCCTTACCGATCGAAACCGATTCCGCTCCGTGTGCCGGGCCTCTGCCCGCGGGCGAGCACGGACAAATCCACCGCCACCGGTTGTGCCGCCAGCTCAGCCCCTGCGGCCGCGCGGCGGTGAACCACCAGCAGCGTCAAGTCGTCGGCGGGCGGGCGTCCTCCGGCAAAGTCGAGCGCGGCGCCCAGCGTGGAAAAGAGCGCGCGGCTGGCGGCGGCGCCGCCTGCGGCGCCCGCTGCAGTGGCCAGGCGCTTGGTGCCGAACTCTTCGTCTCTTGCGTTGCAACACTCCACCACGCCGTCGGAAAAAACAACCAGGGTGTCCCCAGCCTCGAGCGTGACGCGCCCGGTCTCAAACTGCGCCGCGCGCACCGCGCCCAGCACCGGCCCGCCGGTATGCAACGATTCCACTTTGCCTTCGCGTCGCAGCAGCAGCGCGGCCGGTTGTCCGGCGTTGCAGTACGCTAGCTCGCCCGTCTGCGGGTTGGCGCGTCCTAGAAAGAGCGCGGTCAGCGGCGGCTCTGCCTGTTCTTCGCACAACTCGCGGTTCATCGCGCCGGCAGCTGCGGCGGGCTCGGCGTGTTCCCGCGTGCAGATGCGCAGCAGGCCCATCAAGTGGGTCAGCCAGACTCCCGCGGAAAGTCCTTTGCCGGCGATGTCGCCCAGCGCCAATCCGATGTCCGCGCCGAGGCTGAAGACTTTGTAGAAGTCCCCGGAAAGATGGCGCACCGGAAACATTTCCCCGGCAATCTCGAACGCGCCCCGCTGGACGTCGCGCGGCGCGCACAGTTTGCGCTGCACCTGGGCGGCCTCAAAGATGGCCTGGTGCAACTGTTGCTGCTCGCGGCGCAGCGCGGCGAGCTCCTCGTCTGCTCGCGCGGGTGCGCTTGCTGCCGTTGTGCGGTTTGCTTTTCGCGTTAAGTGCAAAGAGTTCCCCCTCATCGTCCCGGCCATCGCGTTAGCCGACAAACTTGTACCCCACCCCGTGCACGGTCAGGAAAAATTGCGGCGTTTCGGGAACCGGCTCGAGCTTCTGCCGCAGGTGAACAATGTGCGCGTCCACCGTGCGCGTGGTCGGATAATTTTCATAGCCCCACACTTCATCCAGCAGGCGGTCCCGGCTGAGCGTTTCTCCCGGGTGGCAGAGAAAGTATTTGAGCAGCTCGAACTCCTTGCCGGAAAAATCCACGGGCTTGCCCCGCCGCACCACCTGGTAGCTGCGCAGATTCACCTCGACGTCGCCGAACGCGTAGCGGTCCTGTTCCTTGGGCAGCACCTGCGCGCGGCGCAGCACGGCCTTGACGCGTGCGATCAGCTCCCGGATGGAAAAGGGCTTCGTCACGTAGTCGTCCGCGCCCAGCTCGAGTCCCACCACCTTGTCCACTTCCTGCCCGCGCGCGGTGAGCATGATGATCGGCAGCGACGGCCTCTTCGCCTTCAGCTGCTTGCACACGTCGAGGCCGCTCATCTTGGGCATCATCACGTCCAGCACCACTAGGTCTGGCGAATCCGCCAGCGCGCGGCTCAGTCCTTCGACGCCGTCTCCCGCGGTGATCACTTGATAGCCTTCGTACTCGAAGTTGTCCCGCAGGCCTGAAACCATGTTCGGCTCGTCTTCCACGATCAGGATCTTTGTCATGCACTCTCCTCGGCGCGGCGCAAATCTGTTTTGCCAGACTTCTTCCCTCACGCTTGCTGCAAAGGCGCGCTGGCGGGGATGGGCAGCGCAATGGTGAACTTGCTGCCCTTGCCCGGCGCGCTTTCTACGGACACCTCTCCGCCGTGCGCCTGCACGATGTGGCGGACCAGCGAAAGCCCCAGCCCGCTGCCCTTGGTGTTGTGCACCAGCGGGTCGCCGGCGCGATAAAACTTTTCGAATATCTTGCTTTGCTCACCGGGCGGGATGCCGATGCCGTGGTCGATGACCTCGATTTTGACGGCGCCGTTGGTTCGGTACAGGTTCACGCCCAGAAATTTCTCGTTCGATGAATACTTAACGGCGTTGTTCACCAGGTTCAGCAGCGAGCGGGCAATGGCTTCGCGGTCCACGTGCACCGGCGGCAGGTCCTCAGCGATACTCGCTTGGAACGCAAAGCCGTTCTGCTCGATCTGATAGCGGTAGGCATCCAGCGTGCTCCTCACCAGCTCCGCCAGGTTCGTTTCGTGGAAGTCGTACTCCTTCCGGCCCGCCTCGATGCGCGAAAAGTCCAGGATGTTGTTGATCAGCGCGGAGAGCCGTTCGCTCTCTTCGCGGATGATGCGGTAGTACTCCTGCGGCTTTTCCGGATTGGTCAGGCGGCCCATTTCCAGCGTCTCTGCGTAGAGCCGGATCAGCGCCAGCGGCGTGCGCAGTTCGTGCGACACGTTGGCCACGAAATCCGATTTCAGCCGCGCCAGCGCCATCTCCCGCCCCACGTTGCGAAGCGTCAGCCACACACCAAACGCCAGAAACAAGGAGAGCCCGCCGATGATCAGAAAACTTCTCCCCAGGAATTTGTTGCTCAGCGCCTCGATGCTGGTGCCTCGAAACTTGATGCCCAGCACCAGGCCCGGAAAAGCCCCGCCGGTTTCGAAGGCTTTTTCCACTTCAGGCTCCCCACCGTCCCAATCCGCGGATGTCGCCAGCGGCGTCGATTCCTTGCGCACATGAATCATCATCACGGCCGGGTTGGTGCTTTTTTCATCCTGGTTTTCAAGGACGCTATCCAGCATCGCCGGAAAGAGTTTTTCTTTGAGATACCCGCCGTCCAGAACCACCCCGGCGAGCGCGCCCGGATCCCGCCCGCAGCCTGGCACGCTCGTCATGACAGAATTCTGATATTCGAGGACACCCCCGCGCTTTGTGACGAAGCTGTTGAAGTAGAAAGGATCTCCGCCTTCTTCTTCCACTTTATGGAACCTCTCCAGCATGGCGTGGCCTTCGGTCCTCACCCATTTGATTTCATTCTCAAACCGTTCCGCCTCGCTGCGGAATTCAGGGTCTTCCATCTTGCGCCGCTGAGAGCGCACCACCAACCCTGTGCTCGGACAATAAAAGAACGCATGCGCCACCTGCGGATACTTTTCAAGCAACTCATCGAGTTGATCGGGCACCGACTCTGTGGGGCAGGGCAATTTCGAACGCATCTCGGTGACCTTGCTAGACACCTTTTCGTTCAATCGCTTTTCGGCGATCTTCAACACGTGCAGGAAATCGCGCTGAATGGCGGCCTCCACCGCGCGATCCCGCTGGATCTGGCGCAAGTTGAAAACGCTGGCCACAATCAGCGCCGCCGCCGGCAGCACCACAGCCAGTTGCAGCGTCAGCAGCATCCGTGTGCGTTCGCTCCAGCGTCGCCGCTTCTTCAGGCTCATTGCGGACCTCGCATCGTTGCTCACCGGTTCGTTCATTCTGACTCAGATCTTACAGGAATGCTTTCAAGCGATGTGTCATGACGTCGCAAAAAATTGTAAACAATTGTGAAAGTGCCCCATCCCCTTTCGGGCTTTCTCTTTCCTTTCAAGCGTTTGCCTGAGCAAAGCGTGCCGCCCGGAGGTCGCACCCCGCGGCTCTCGCCGATGCGCGCGATGGGCCACTCGGGCCTCCAACTTGCAAAATCGCTTTTTACAATCCTTTACATCTGCATGACACATGCCCGGGCCCTGTCGGCATATAAGCCGCCGAGGGAGAATCACTCCCGGGAGGCATGAGAAATGAAAACGAAAAATCGGATTTTCCTCGCGGCACTAGCGCTTTTTCTGGCCGCGGCCGTGTCGCTTTCCGCCGGCGGCGACAAAGAGCATTGGGCAAAAATGAAGCAGGAGCTCAACCTCACCGACGCGCAGGTGACACAGCTTCAGCAGAAGTTTGAAGCCCTCCGCACGCAGGGCGAGCAGGCCGAGCAACGCATGAAAGCCATCCGGCGCGAAATCGAGGAACTGGAACGCGCCACTCCACGCGACGACCAAGCGCTCCGTGGGAAACGCGAAGAGCAGGAAAAACTGACCCAGGAATGGCATGAAAGATCGATGTCCATCTACCGCACGGTCCTGAGCAAAGACCAGCTCTCGAAATTCGAGGAGATGCAGATCAAAGAACGTAAGGAAAAAAAGGAGTACAGCGAAAAGAAAAAGAAGGACTAGCGGGCTGCTGAAAAGACCCTGTAGGTTGTCATTCTGAGGGCCGACGATTTTGTCGGCCCGAAGAATCCCTCCGCTTGATTTTCCAAGTTGAACGGCAAGAGTTTTCCATCTAATCGGCACTTTCAGTTTGAGCAGCCACGCGCCTTGCGCTATGCTCCCTCGCGGTAGGAGGCACGCCGTGAATCATTTGCCGAAGTTTCTCTCTCGCATTCTTATCGTAAGTCTGATTCTGTTCTCTGGAGTTGCCTCGGTCGCGTACGCGCAGGAATCCAGCCCCAGCCTGTTCCAGGAGATGCGCTGGCGCAGCATCGGCCCTTACCGTGGCGGACGCACGCGCGCTGCCACCGGCATCCCCAGCCAGCCGAATGTTTTTTACATCGGTGTGGTGAACGGAGGTGTGTGGAAGACCACCGACTACGGCATCACCTGGAAGCCTATCTTCGACGACCAGCCCACCGGCTCGATTGGCGCGGTCGCCGTGGCGCCCTCCGACCCCAACATTATTTATGTTGGCAGCGGCGAAGGACTCCAGCGCCCCGACCTCTCCGTCGGCGATGGCATTTACAAATCCACCGACGCCGGAAAATCCTGGACGCACCTCGGCCTGCGCGATGGCCAGCAGATTCCGCAAATCGTCGTGGACCCGCGCGATCCCAGCCGCCTGTTCGTCGCTGTCCTCGGGCATCCCTATGGACCCAACGAGGAGCGCGGCATCTACCGTTCCACCGACGGCGGCCAATCCTTTCAGAAAGTGCTCGGCAAAGACGAGAACACCGGCGGCTGCGACGTGGAATTCGACCCCACCAATCCGGACGTTGTGTATGCCGCGATGTGGGAGGCCCGGCAGGGCCCGTGGGAAAACGCCGCGTGGAGCGGCGCCGGCGGCGGCATCTTCAAATCCACCGACGGCGGCAGCACTTGGCGGCAGCTCACGAAAGGCCTGCCCGAAGGAGTTGTGCAAGCCAATCTCGACATTTCTCTGAGCGACCCGAAGCGCATCTATGCGGCAGTCGCTTCCGCGGGCGCCGTCGGAATTTATCGCTCGGACGACGCGGGCGAAACTTGGACTCGCGCCACCACGGACACGCGTCCCGCGGGGCGCATCGGCGGCGGCGACCTCCCCGTTCCGCACGTCAACCCGAAGAATCCGGACATCGTCATTGTCACCAGCACGGTGACGTGGAAATCCACCGACGGCGGCAAGACCTGGACCGCCTTTCGCGGCGCACCCGGCGGCGACGACTATCAGAACGGATGGATCAATCCCAATAACCCGGACATTATTCTTCTCGCGAGCGACCAGGGCGCCATCATTACGGTAAATGGTGGCCAGTCGTGGAGCTCGTGGTACAACCAGCCCACCGCGCAGATGTATCACGTCTCCGCGGACAACGCGTTTCCCTATCGCGTGTGCGGCGGCCAGCAGGAGAGCGGCTCGGCGTGCGTTTCCAGCCGCGGCAACGACGGCCAGGTCACCTTTCGCGACTGGCATCCGGTCGGCGCGGACGAATACAGCTACGTCGCTGCCGACCCGCTCAACCCGGACATTATTTATGGCGGCAAAGCCACGCGTTACGACCGCCGCACCGGGCAAGTCCAGAATATTTCTCCCAAGCCGATTCGTGGCCCGGATCTTCGCTTACTGCGCACTGAGCCGGTGATTTTCTCGCCGGTGGACCCGCACACGCTCTACTTCGCGGGCAGCACGCTATGGAAGACCGCCGACGGCGGCCAGAGTTGGAAGCAGATTGCACCGGACCTCTCGCGCAAAACGTGGGACGTCCCGGCCAGCGTCGGAAAATATCGCGGCGCCGAAACCGCCAAGCCCTCGCAGCGCGGCGTGATTTATGCCGTCGCTCCTTCCCCACTGGACATCAACCGCATTTGGGCCGGCACCGATGACGGCTTGATTCACGTCACCACGGATGGCGGTCTGCACTGGAAAGACGTCACCCCGCCGCAGCTCACTCCGTGGGCCAAAGTGTCCATCCTCGATGCCGGACATTTCGACGCGCTGACCGCCTACGCGGCCATCAACACGCTGCGCCTCGACGATCTCCGCCCGCACATCCTCCGCACGCACGACGGCGGCAAGTCGTGGACGGAAATCGTCAGCGGAATTCCCACCGGCACCACGGTGAACGCCGTCCGCGAAGACCCCAAACGCAAGGGCCTGCTCTTCGCGGGCACCGAGCAAGCCGTTTATGCTTCCTTCGACGACGGCGACCATTGGCAATCGCTGCGTCTGAACATGGCGCCCAGTTCCGTGCGCGATATCGTCATCAAGGACGACGACCTCGTCGCCGGAACCCACGGCCGCGGCATCTGGATCCTGGACGACATCACACCGCTGCGCCAGTTGGACGCGAAAACCGCCGCGGCTGACGCTGTCCTCTTCAAGCCGCAGGCGGCCTGGCGCGTCCGCTGGAACACCAACACGGACACGCCGCTTCCGCCCGACGAACCCGCCGGACAGAATCCTCCCGACGGCGCCATCATCAATTACGTTCTGAAGTCCGCCGCATCGGACCCGGTCACGCTCGAAATTCTCGACCGCGCCGGCAAACTCGTGCGCCGTTACTCCAGCGCGGACTCCGTCGCGCCGCCCGACCCGCAGCTTGCCATTCCGCCGTACTGGATTCGTCCGCCGCAGGTTCTCTCCAGCGCAGGGCGGATGCACCGCTTCTTGTGGGACATGCACTACACGCCGCTGGCCGGCGGACGCGCGAATTACCCGATCAGCGCCGTCTATCGCAACACGCCCACCGCGGCGACTGCACCGTGGGCCATGCCCGGCCAGTACACGGTGCGCCTCACCGTGGACGGAAAGAGCTTCACGCAGCCGCTCACATTGAAAATGGACCCGCGCGTGAAGACGCCGCTCGTCGGCTTGCAGCAGCAGTTCACGCTCTCCAAGCAACTTTACGACGACTCCGCAGCGGCCTTCGCGGCCATCGAGCAAATCCGCTCGCTGCGCACGCAACTGCAGAAAGCCAAAGATGGCGCGGGCGCTCCCGCGGAAGCTATCGCCGCACTCGACAAAAAACTAACCGAGTTGATGGGCAGCGGTGGAGGTGGGTTTGGTGGCGGAGGTGGCCCCGGCGCTGCGCCCGCCGCGGATACGCTCACCAGCGTGCGCGCGTCACTGCAATCGCTGATGGGAATTCTTCAGGGCGCCGATGTCACGCCAACCACGCAAGCGGTGACGTCCATCACCGACCGCCGCAAAGCCATGGCCGCGCTCATGGTTAAATGGAGCGAGTTCAAAGCGAAGGATTTGCCGGCGCTGAATGCGCAGCTCCGCAAAGCGAATTTGCCGGAGCTAAAACTAGAATAACGAAGGCATTTGTAGCGCCACCCAGAACTTGTCCCGAGCAAAGCCGAGGGAGGGCGGCATTCCCGGCTACGGCGGGAAATTCATGCGGCGAATTAGATCCTTGAATCGGGGGTCGGCGCGCAGAGGTTCCCAAACCGGACCAACCTTCAAGCCTTCCATTCCAGAATCGCGCACCTGGAAGCCCCGTTCGAGCCACTCCAGAGCATGAACCGAGTCGCCTAAGAGCACGTACTGAATGGCGATTTCCCCTGGAGAAACATACTCAGTCTTACTCAGCGACATCAATGACTCCAAATGGCGAAGTGTTGCGCCTCGGCATCCCCCCTGCGCGAGTCCTTGTTGAATCGCATCCGCGATTTGCTGGTAGCCGTTCAATTCGTCAGCCCTGGCCATTTCTTTCCAATACTCCACACATTTGCCGTGAACTTCATGGAGAATAGCGATTTCGACATGCACTCCCGGATTGTCGGGAAACATTTCCAAGACCTTCTTGAGTCGCTGGTCTGCTTCCTCGTAGCGCTTTGCCACCCGCCGGACTTGGACGGCATTTTGATTGATGACGGCGGAAAGCGGATCGAGTTTGAGCGCCTGCTCATTCTGTTCGATGGCTTCATCGAAGCGCCCCATCCACTGAAGGTAAAGCGCATACCACTGATGGGCCGTGGCGTAATTGGGGTTCAAGGAAATTGCGCGTTTGTACGCCGCATCGGCCGCGGCCCAATCCCATTCTATAGATTCCTTCATCGAACCGAGGGAGAGGTAGGCTCCACCTGAATTGGGATCCAGTTCCAGCGCGCGGGTGACGATCGGCTTCACTTTGGTTAAAGTTTCGGCCGTGGAAATGTAGCTGTGATCCTGCATTACCAGATAGGCTTCGGCGAGCCCCACATAGGCCAGCGCGTAATTGGAGTCCTTGCTGATTGCCTGCTGGAATAGTTCCACGCTCTTCTCGAGGCTTTGCTTGGTGCGCTTGTTCCAGTAGAAACGCCCTTGAAGATAAAGCTGATATGCCTCGCCGCTTTCCGTGGCGCGCTTGGTGAGGCGCTGCTGGTCTTCGTGGGTCAGCTTCAGTCGCAGGTTGTCGGATATCTCCTTGGCAATTTCCTGCTGAAGAAGAAAAAGGTCGGCCTGTTTGTGACTGAACTGGCCGCCCCAGAGTTGGGAGTTGTCGTGGGTGTCGATAAGCTCGGCGCTGATCAGCAGCGCGTCGCCCCGCTGCACGATGCGACCGGTGAGCACCGCGCGGACATTCAGGTCTTTGGCTACGGTTTTCGGGTCAGCGTCCTTGCCCTTGTAGTGGAAACTGGCATTGCGCGACATCACTTTGAGGCTCGGCAGTTGCAGCAGGCTGTTGATCACGCTTTCCGTGATGCCGTCGGTCAGGTATTCCGAATCCGGCCCGGCGCTGGCCATGGTGAACGGTAGCACGGCGAGAGAATCTACATCGGCGTGGGTTGTGGCACCGCCGCGGAATAGGTAAAACGCCACAGCGCTCGCCAGCAACACGACAGCCGCGGCGATGCCCATCCAATGCGCGGGACGCATCCGCGCGCGGGCCTTTGGCAGCGCCACGCCACTTTGCGAAAGTACGCGGGCAGATTCCGTGTCGCGCTTGAGCCGTTTCAAATCGCTGCGTAACTCCCCGGCTGTTTGGTAGCGGAGGTCGCGGTCTTTTTCGAGCGCCTTTGAGACGATGCGCTCGAGTTCCGCAGGCGCGTCCGGGTTGAGTCGTCCGAGTGGCGCGGGCGGGCGATTGAGGATGCCGTCGTGAATCACCGCCGTTGTGCTGCCGGAAAACGCTTGGCGGCCGGTGGACATTTCGTACAGCACAATACCAAGAGAAAAAATGTCGCTGCGTGGGTCGAGCTCCAGGCCGCGAGCCTGTTCGGGCGACATGTACGCGACCGTCCCCAGCGCCACTCCCGGGCTGGTGAGGTTTTCTTCGCCGGTTCCTTCCGTGCTCATCGTAGGATCCTGCGCTTCCGTCGCGGACGCCGCGCGCGTCGGGGTGAGCTTGGCGAGACCGAAGTCGAGAATTTTGGCCTGGCCGCGATCGGTCACGAAAATGTTGGCGGGCTTGATGTCGCGGTGCATGATGCCCTTGGCGTGCGCGGCATCGAGCGCGTCGGAAATCTGAATCGCGAAATCGAGCAGCGATTCGAGCTCAAGGGGCCTGGACTGGATGCGGTGCTTGAGCGTGCGGCCTTCGAGGAACTCCATGGCGATGAACGGCTGGCCGGCCTCTTCGTCAATTTCGTAAATGGTGCAAATGCCGGGATGATTCAGGGCGGAGGCGGCTCGGGCTTCGCGTTGGAAGCGCTCCAGCGATTGCGTGTCGCGGGCCAGCTCGTCGGGGAGAAACTTTAGCGCGACCGGGCGGCCCAGCTTGGTGTCCTCGGCGCGATACACCACGCCCATCCCGCCGCCGCCGAGCTTGTCCAGGATGCGATAGTGGCCGATGACCTTGCCGATCATGCAGAACGCCTCTTGCGCGCCGTGAACGCGCTCAGAAAGATTGCCCGGGGCCCGATGGGTGGTTTGCGCGCGGCCATGTTAAAGCGCGAGAAAGGGCGAGTCAACGAATCCGTTTTGCAGGCCGGACACGGCGAAGCTTTCCGGAATCACGACTTACGGATCGCGGGTCTACGCGAAAGAGCTATTTCTTCAGGTCCGCCGTCCAGTGGACCACGAGGGTCACCGGCGTGGTGGATTTTTGCGCCGATGAAGTATTCACCAGAAAGCGCTGTGCGTCCCGCGTCGCGTCGTAGATGGTGCCGGGGCGTTGCGGTTTCGTTTGGAAGAGTTGCTTCACCGCGCCCACCTCGAAATTCGAGCCTTTTGCGTTGACTTCGGCCGTCATCAGCTTGTCGTCCGCGGAGAGATAGACGATTTCCTTGCCGTCGCGCCGCCACGTAGGACGGCTGCCCCCTGCCGTGGAAATCTGCCACTTGCCCCCCGGCCCCGGAAACGGCGCCACATACACCTGGTCGCTTCCGTTTTCGTTGGAGACGTATGCCACCCATTTTCCGTCCGGAGAAAAATGCCCGTCCAATTCATTGAATGAAGTCTGTAGGAACGGAATCGGCTTGCGACCTGCGGGGTCACCGGTCATGGGCAGCACCCACAAATCGGCTCCAGTCCTCGGATCGCCTGCACTATCGAAGATGAAAAAGCGCCCGTCTGCGGCCCAGTCCCGCGGCGCGAGATTCAGCCCGGTCGTGAGCAGGAGTTCTTCGGTCCCGGAGCCGCCGGATGGCTTCACATAGAGGTCATACTGGCCTTTGCGGTTGGAGGCGAAAACGATATTGCTGCCGTCCGGCGACCAGACAGGCCAGCGATCAAAGGCCGGATCAAAAGTAAAGCGGGTGCGCAAGCCGCGCGACACCTCGTAAATCCACACGTCAATGTTTCGTGACGCGGCTTCAAACAGGTCCACGGCTACCTTCTGTCCGTCTGGGGAAATGCGCAATTCGTAATACGTCACGGGATCGCCCAGCGCGCCCACCTCTTTGCCCGTCCGGTCCATCCACAGCAGCTTGGAAAAGCTTTGCAGCGCGCCTCCCGCGTGATAAGCCAGAACTCCATTTTCGGAAACGGAGAAAGCCGCCAGAGAAAAACCCAGGTCAAATTGCACTTGTTCCGCGATGGGAAAGGCGTCTCCCGTTACTTCCAAACGTCTGGGATTGAATGCCTGGGCCATCAGAGTGCCTTCTCGCACAAACAGCAGATGGCCGGAGGCATAGGCCATGCTCGAAACCTCGCGCGCTACAAGTTTGTTTTCCTTCCCATCGAGCGAGGCCGCGAAAATTCCTTCGGTCCCACCGGTCCCGCCCAGCGGAGCGGTGCCGCCAGCCGCTGCCCCTCGCGCTAAATAGAGGTAGTGAATTCCATCGGGCAGAAAGAGCGGCCAGCGGTGCGTTCCGATTTTGCCGGGGGCGTCCAGCTTAGTGAGCGGCGCGGGCACGCCGCCCGCGGCAGAGACCTGCGAAAGCCCGGAGGTCGAGCTGGGTGAAAAAACGATGACGCCTTCGCGATTCCAGGTGCCGCCGCGACCTCCGCTTCCGCCCGAAGAGTCGCACAACGTCAACGGCGGCCCGCCGGCTACCTCAATTTTCTTCAATTTGTTTTGGGCAAAAAACCCCAGAGAACGGCTGTCCGGCGACCAGAATGGAAAGGACGCATCTTCGGTGCCCGTGAGCGCCTGGGCGGTGAGGGTTTCGAGAGACCGCACGAAGAGAATCCGCTTGCCCTCGGAAGTTGTCGCCGCGAACGCCAGGCGCCTTCCGTCCGGCGACAGCACCACCGGTCCGCCCGAGCCGCCCGAAGGTCCAAACGACGCACCCTCCGGAGGAAGTACGAAAGCGCGCAGCGGGCGCACTTCCGACGCTGCCCGCTGATAATAATAGACCGCTACCAGCAATCCCAGCGTCGCCACCAGGAGCCCCGCGGCCGCTCCCATCCACATTCGCTCCCGGTTTTTGCGCCGCGCCACCACTGGCGCCGCCACTCCCGCCTGCGAGCCGCCCTCGGAAATCCATTTCAATTCCAGCAGGACGTCGTGCATGGTCTGGCGTCGTTCGTTGGCGTCCTTGGCCATGCACGTTTTCACCAGGCGTTCCAGCGCCGGCGGCGTCAGCGGTTGCAGCGAAGAAATCGGCGGCGGCTCCGTGGCCAGAATCGCGCCGATTACGCTGGCTTGCGTTTTTCCTTCGAACGCCCGGCGGCCCGTAGCCATTTCGTAGAGCATCACGCCAAACGCGAAGATGTCGCTGCGTGCGTCCGCCTCCCGCCCTTCAATCTGTTCGGGTGACATGTACTGAAATGTTCCGACGATGGTGCCCGCCGCCGTCACCGGACTCGACTGCGTCACCGCCACACTGGAAAGCAGCGGTGTGGCCGAAGCGGTGGTTTTCGCCAGACCGAAATCCATCAGCTTCGCGCCGGATTTCGTGACCATCACGTTGCCGGGCTTCAGGTCGCGGTGTACCACGCCCTGGCGATGCGCCTTGTCCAGCGCATCCGCGATTTCCGTGGCGATGGTCAAGACCTGATCGAGCGGCATCGGCCCTCGCGCGATGCGCCCGGCGAGCGTTTCGCCTTCCAGAAACTCCATCACCAGAAAATCGGTGCCGTCCTGGTGGCCCACGTCGTGGAGCACGCAAATGTGCGGATGCGAGAGGCTGGAGACGGCGCGCGCTTCGCGCTCCAGCCGCTGCCTCAGTTCGGCATTGCCCGCGAGATGCGAAGCGAGCACCTTGATGGCCACCGTGCGGTCCAGTCGCGTGTCCCGCGCGCGATACACTTCTCCCATCCCGCCCGCGCCGATGGGCGCAAGGATTTCATACGGCCCCAGTTTTGTCCCCGCCGTGAGCGCCATCTCTCTCTTCTCTCGCCGTTGCGGATGCGATCGTTTGAAATTCTATTCAGGAGAATTCAAGCGCGGGCATCTTAGTCCGACCCTTCATCCAAGTCAACGCGCCTCCGGTAGCACAGGCTTACAGCCTGTGCGCCGTTTTTTGGGCCCGATTTTCTATTTTCTCTTTTCTATTTTCGATTCTCTACTACTGCGGAAAGTTCATCTTGCGCAGCAGATCCTGGAAGCGCGGGTCGGAGCGCAAGGGCTCCCAGAACGGATCCACTTTGAGAAACGTTAAACCGCCGGAATGTTCTTCGCGGGCCCTTTCGAGCGAACTGAAGGCTTGGTCTTTGTCACCCAGAGCGGAGTAAACCCCCGCGATCAAATAAGAATCCACATATTCCCTTGCCGAGAGCCGTTTGTAGGCATCAACGATGCCCTGCGCCTCACTTCTTTTTCCTGCAGCCGCATAAACCCAGGCCTGACCTAAGACCAGGAACTGGTTATCCGCTGTGACGGCAAGCGCTTCCTTGGGAACCTTTTCGTACTCCTCGATGGCCTGCGGGTACTTTCCTTGAGCGGCGTAACCCCACGCCAGTATGGCTTGCAGTAGGAGCATGTTTGGATCAAGTGCAATGGCCTTCCGTGATTCGCTGATCGATTCGTCGTAACGCTGTGCAGTCATGTAATTGTAAGCAAGGAAACCGGCGACATAGGGAGAGAGCGGATCCAGTTCGAGTGCGCGCCGGTGCTCCGCCAGGCCCTCCTGAAAGCGGCCCAAATTCACCAGGAACACCCCGTACCGAAAATGGGCCATGCTGCTGTTCGGATTGAGTTCGACGCCCCGCTTCAAATGGGGCTCTGCGCTAATCCTATCCAGATCCCAAGTCCATACTGCATAACCCATCGCGGTGTGCGCTTCGGCCAGGCTGTCGTCAATCTCGAGTGCCTTCTGCGCCGCCGCCTTGGCCTTCGTCAAAGTCTCCTTCGGAAGCGCGAAATACGTGATGGCGAGGTCGATGTAGCCGTCCGACATACCCACATAGGCGGGCGCGTAGCCCGGGTCTTTGGCGATCGCTTGCTCGAACTGTTCGATGGCCTTCCGGAGTGAATCGGGGGTGCCTTGGTTCCAGAAATAGCGTCCCTTCAGATACAGTTGGTAGGCCTCCGCATTTTCGGTACCGCGCTTGGTGAGTTTTTGCTCCTCGTTGCTCGTCAGCCGTAGTTTCAGATTGTCTGTGATCGCCCGGGAAATCTTTCCTTGCACCGCCAGCACGTCCGCCAGCTTCTGCGTGTATTGCTCTCCCCACAACTGCGATTGACGCGTCACGTCCGTGAGTTCCACGCTGACTACCAGTGTGTCGCCGCGTTGCGTCACTCTCCCCGTCACAATCGCCCGGATGTTCAGGTCCTTTCCGATCTTTTCCGGCTCCACCTTTTGTCCCTTGAAGTGAAACGCCGTTGTCCGCGGCACCACGCGCAGTTTGGAAATCTGCGAGAGGCTATTGATGAGATTCTCGGTGATGCCGTCGCTCAAGTATTCCGTGTCCGGATTGCCGCCGACGTTTTCAAACGGCAGCACAATAATCGAATCGATTGATGAACTGGAGGAAGTTCCCAGCATCCGGAAGATTTCGTAACTTGCGGCCGCCAACAGAACCACGATGACGCTCGCCGCAGCCAGCAATTTTTTCTTGTGCCGCTTGGCCAGGCCCGCGGCAATCACCGAATCGGAGCTGGCCTCCGCTTTTGCGGCTGGCGCCGCCATGCCGGAATCCGGTGCTGTCGGCGCGGCCACTGCCGAGCGGCCCGAATCCGTATCGCGCTTCAGCCGCGCAAGGTCCGTGCGCAGGTCGGCTGCGCTTTGGTAGCGCAGCTTGCGGTCTTTTTCGAGTGTCTTTTGGATGATGTGCTCGAGGTCCGCAGGAACTTCGGGGTTCAACCGCACAGGCGCCACGGGCGCGCCGCGCAGAATCGCGTCGAAGATCACTGCCGAAGTCGCGCCGGAAAATGGCTGCCGCCTGGTGGCCATTTCGTACAGCACCGCGCCCAGCGAGAATAAATCCGTCCTCGCGTCGAGCGCTTCGCCGCGGGCCTGCTCCGGAGACATGTAGGCCACCGTGCCCACGGCCAGGCCGGGACTGGTCAGATGCTCTTCGCTGCCCGCCGTTGGCAAGGTGGAAACTCCCGAGGATTCCCCGGGCGACCCGCGCTCGGGCAGCAGCTTGGCCAGTCCAAAGTCCAGAATCTTGGCGTGCCCGCGCCTCGTCAGAAACAAATTCGCGGGCTTGATGTCGCGATGAACGATGCCTTCCGCGTGCGCCGCGTCCAGCGCGTCGGCAATTTGCATCCCCAGTTCCAGCAGTTCTGGGATGCCCAGCGGTTTGCTCGCGATGCGATCCCGCAGCGTCTGCCCTTGCAGATACTCCATGGCGATGAAGGGCTGGCCTTCATGCTCGGAAATTTCATAGATGGTGCAGATGTTCGGGTGGTTGAGCGCGGACGCGGCGCGCGCCTCGCGCTGGAATCGCTCCAGCGCCACGGGATCCCGCTTCCATCCTTCCGGAAGAAACTTCAGCGCGACGGCACGGCCCAGCGCGGTGTCTTCCGCCTTGAAGACCACACCCATCCCGCCGCCGCCGATCTGTTCGATCACACGGTAATGGCTGATGGTTCTGCCGATCATGCTTTATCCGAGGACGAAAGCCATCCTGAGCCTGCCGAAGGATGCGAAATGGTCCGGCCAATCATCGCGGACGAGTTTTCTGGAACGCGGCCATCTTAGGCCGCGCCTCCCGCCAAGTCAACGCGCCTCCGGTAGCACAGGCTCCCGAAGCCTCGGGACAGCCTGTGCGCCGTTGTCTGGGCCCGATTTTCTATTTTCTCTTTTCTATTTTCGTTCACGCTCTACGGCGGGAAGTTCATTTTGCGCAGAATCGTCTGGAAGCGCGGGTCGGAGCGCAAGGGATCCAGTTCGGGGTCCACCAGCAGCCAGGTTATTCCAGTATCCCGATCGAGGTAAGACTCTTCCAGCCAAGCGAAGGCCTGGTCTTTGTCCCCCAGAGCGACATAAACCTGGGCAAAGCAAAATGGCGCAATATAACCCTTGGCGGAGAATTTTCGCATTTCCTCGAGGACTTTCAACGCCTCTCTCCTCCGGCCTGCCCTGGCATAGGCACTCCCTAACCCGCCGAGCGGATCGCCGAACTCGCCGGCGATGGCGACTGCCTTCTGCAACTCCGCAATCGCCTCGGGGAAACGCTTCTCCTGAATCAGCGCGAGCCCGAGTTGCGTGCGCCCCCACCAGTAGTTCGGGTCCATCTCCGTAACCTTACGGCCCAGCTCAGTCGCCTCCTGGGGACGCCGCGCAAACTGAAAGGTTATGGAAGCGAACGAATTCACCTCGGACGAGAGCGGATCAATTTCTAGGGACTTCCGCGCCTCGGCAATTCCCGCTTCGGTGCGGCCGATCGAGACGAGGAAGTTGCCATAGAATTGGTGGGCCGCAGCAAGATTTGGATTCAGTTCCAGCGCACGCCGGATTTCCAGTTCCGCGCCTGCCCAGTCCCAGTCGTACAACCAGAGAAGCCATCCAAGTCCGGCGTGGGCTTCGGCCAGCGAATCGTCCAACTCGAGCGCTTTTCTCTCCGCCTCCTCTGCGCGTGGCAAGGCGTCCTTCGGGGAGTAAATCCATTCGGAGGCAACGAGGTAGTAATAGCCCAGGCCTTCATAGGCCAGCGCAAAGTTGGGGTCTGAATCAATGGCTTGCCGTAGATAACCGAGACCCTTCTCCAACCCTTCCTTGGTACCCTTCCCGGAAAAATAGCGGCCCTTCAGGTAGAGCTGGTAGGCCTCGGAGTTCGCCGTCTGACGTTTGACGAGCTTTTTCTGCTCCTCACCGGTCAGCTTCAAACGCAACTTGCTGGAAATCTCCTGCGCAATGTCGCCCTGCAGCGCGACAAGCTCCTCCAGGCGCCGGTTGTATCGCTCGCCCCACAGCTCCGAGCCGTCGGCGACGCTGACCAGGTCGGTCTGCACCACCAGCATGTTGCCTCGCTGCGTCAGCTTTCCCACCAGCACGGCATCCACCATGAGGTCATGGCCGATTTTCTGCGGCTCGTCCGTGCGCCCCCTGAATCGGAAGACCGTGCTCGGCGCCAGGACTCGCGTATTCGGCAGTTGGGAAAGGCTTTGAATGATTCCCGTAGTGATGCCATCACTCAGGTACTCTGCGTCCGGATCCGCGCTCCCGTTGACGAATGGCAGGACGGCCAGCGAGTGCACCGCCGGCGCGCCGCTCCCCGAACGATAGAACCAGACTGCCAGGCCAAGGGCACCGGCCAGAAAGAGCGTCAGGATTCCCCATAACACCCGCAGGGAAAAGAATCGGGCGGGCATTCCGACCCGGGCGGCCGTACTCGTGGTCGACATAGACATCCGGCGAAGATCCACGCCCGCTTCTTTGGCCGTTTGATAGCGATTCTCGGCGCTCTTCTCCAGGCACTTGAGAATGATTCGTTCCAGCTCCGGCGATACTCGCTCGTTCTGCGCCCGGGGTGGCACCGGAGGCCGGTTCAGAATCGCGTCCATCAGACGCGTGCGCTGCTCTTCGCGGTATACCCGCTGCCCCGTGGCCATCTCGTACAGCACGCATCCCAGTGCGTAGATATCGGTCCGCGCGTCCACGGGCTCGCCGCGCAACTGCTCCGGTGCCATGTAGGCCGGCGTGCCCACAACCTCCAGTGTGAGAGAGATGCTCTCCGTCACTCCTCCCTCCGCTCCAGTAGCTCCTTCCAAATGAAAATACCTGGCTAGGCCGAAATCCAGCACCTTTACCCGGCCTTTGGACGTCACCATGACGTTTCCCGGCTTGAGGTCGCGGTGTACGATGCCGTGCTCGTGGGCGTCTTCTATGGCCTCGGCGATCTGTGTTCCGAGCGCGAGCATATCTTTTTCTGGAAGCGGCCCGCTGGCAACCTTATTGGCCAGCGTCTCCCCCTCAACGATTTCCATAGCCAAGAAGTCCACACCGTCCTGGCTGTCAAAGTCGTAGACTGTCGCGATGTTGGGATGGTTCAGTTTCGAAAGTGCCAGAGCTTCTTTGCGGAAGCGCTTGCGGGCTGTTTCGTCCGAGAGCGTGCCCACGGGCAGGACTTTCAGAGCCACGTCGCGGTCAAGCCGATCATCATGGGCGCGATAGACGACACCCATTCCGCCAGCGCCGATCTTCGCGGTGACACGATAATGCGAAATGGTCTGCCCGATCATGCAGTTGGAAACCTGAGAGCGGCCATCTTAGGCTGCGCCTCCAGCCAAGTCAACGCGCCCGGGAAACACGATTCAGGAAACATTCTTCGGCGAGATGTGTGGCGAGCTGAAACGCGGCGCTACTTCAAGCCCTCAACCAGGTACAGGTCGGAGAGAGTGCGGTGGTAGCCATACACGCACGTCTTGCCATCGGGGGTGATGAGGATGGGGCCGATGGTTTCGACGCCCGCGGGATCCGAGGGCATCAACTGTTTCCAAAGTATCTTCTGACCGCTTTGCAGATCCAGGCGAAAGACTTTGGCGGGCAATTCTCCCGGGCGATAAATGTAGAGCGAGTGTCCATCCGCGCCCCAGCTGATGGGTTGCTCGCCGGGATCCAGATGCTGAATGGGCCGCGCCTCGCCACCCGAAGCAGGGTACAAGTAGCCGCGCTGGTCGGGACCGATGACCGCCACCTGTTGACCGTCTGGCGAAATGGAAAATGCCGTGGCGTGGATTCCTTCGGGGGTAATGGGCTTGGGTTTTCCGCCGGCGAGATCTTGCACGTAGAGCCGCACACCGTGGTCCGGCTCGTTGCCGGAGAAAAGGAGGTGCTTCCCATCGGGAAACCAGCGCGCCCAACTGTGATTGATGGAATCGTTGGTCACGGCTTTTGCTTCGCCGGCCTTGGTGGGAGTTAGCAGGAGCTGCGAAGGCGAAGATTGCGTCTGGGAGATGGCCCATTTGCCGTCAGGGGAGAGCGCCACCGCTCCACCTTCGCCTAGAAGAACTGCCGGCGATCCATCCGTCTCGCGCAGATAGACGGCGTAAGAAAGACCGCCCGTCTTGGAATAGGCCAGGCCGCCACCGCCGCCTTCCTCGTCGAAGAGAAGCGCCTTGCCGTCGGAGGAAAGATCGGCGGGATAAGAGTAGTCCAGCCACGAGAGGTCGCGCTCTTTGGCCTCGCCGGCAAAAATGCCGATAAGTTCGCGGCGCCAACTGGCGCGTGTGAGCAACGCGCGGCCATCGCGGTACACGTCCAGCAACATCAGTGTGCCGGGCATCCGCGTCACCAGCCGCTCTTTTCCGCTCAAGGAAACCGCGTACAGCGTGCGATCCACACCCGACTTGCTGGCCGTGAACCATATCTCCGAGCCGTCCGCGGACCACGCCAGTCCCTGCACGGTGTACCACTTGCCCGACAAAGAGGTTTTCTTTCCGGCTAGGTCTACCATGGTGACCGAGCCGCCGTCGTCACCCTGGATAGGGTGCTCGAGAAAAGCGATGTGCTTTCCATCGGGCGAAACGCGCGGGTGGCCAATCCATCCCCCCGTTTCATAGAGTGTTTTTCCGACCGGAAATTCCAGGCGGTTGAGCCCGCCGGCGTCGCGGACGATAGCAACGCTGTTGCCGTCCGGAGCCCAGTCGGCCCACTGCACCTGCTCGACGATCTCGCGGGGCGCGCCGCCTACGAGCGGTGCGCGGGCCAGCGTGCCGATGTTCACCCAGGTTCCAATCGGACGGCTGTTCAGCAGGATGGCCATCTCGCCGGTGGAGGAGACGCTGAGAATCTGTGTGTGCGGCAGTCCCAGCGAACGCGACTCCGGCGCTTCAGGTCGCGCGGTGTACACATCCACGGGATTTCCCTGCCACGCAGCGCCATACAAAATGGTTTGTCCGTCCTGCGCAAACCGCGCTGAGCGAATGCTGCCGCGGCGGAATGTAAGTTGGCGAAACACCGGCGGCGGCGGAGGCGGCGTGGGGAACAACAATCTCCCGGCGTACCCGCCGATGGTCAGGCCGGCGAGGAGTCCAATAGCAATCAGCGCCCGCGGAACCGCGGCGCTTCGCCCCGGCGTCGCGGAACTCGCGGGCGAAACGGCGGGAGCAATTTGCCCGGCCTTGCGATCGGCGGCAGAGATCCGGCTGGAATCGAGGTCGCGCTTCAGCCGCTTCAGATCGGAGCGCAATTCGGCCGCGCTCTGACAGCGCATTTCCCGGTCTTTTTCCAGAGTCTTGTCCAGGATTTCACCCATTTTGGGAGGAAGGCCGGGATTCAAGCGGCCCGGCGATTCCGGCGCGCGGTTCAGAATTCCGTCGAAGATGATGCCGGAGGTGTTGCCCGCGAACGCCTGCTGGCCCGTGGCCATTTCGTAGAGTACCAATCCAAATGAAAAAAGATCCGTGCGGTGGTCCAGCTCTTCGCCGCGTACCTGCTCCGGAGACATGTAAGCAACCGTGCCCAGCGCCGTGCCCGGACTGGTGAGCATGTCGTTGACCACCGCGGTGGCCACCGAGGAACTGCTGCCGCCCTCGGCGCCGTTGCGCTGCTGCCCGGCGAGTTTGGCCAGTCCGAAATCCAGAATTTTCACCTGGCCGCGCGTGGTGACAAAAATGTTGGCGGGCTTGATGTCGCGATGCACGATGCCGCTGGAGTGCGCGGCGTCCAGCGCGTCCGCGATTTGCACGCTGAGGTCCAGGAATTGCTCGGTCTTGAGCGGCTTGCCGTTGACTTGATGCTTCATCGTCATGCCGTCCAGGAATTCCATGGCGATGAACGCGTTGCCTTTTTCCTCGCCAATGTCGTAGATCGTGCAGATGTGCGGATGATTGAGCGCCGAGGCGGCCTGCGCTTCGCGGCGGAACCGTTCAAGCGCGGCGGGGTCGTGCGCCGTCTCGGGAGGCAGGAATTTCAGGACCACGGTGCGGCGCAGGCGCGTGTCTTCGGCCTTGTACACCACGCCCATCCCGCCGCCGCCTAATTTTTCAAGAATCTTATAGTGCGAAATCGTTTCGCCAATCATGAATAAGGAAACCTGAGGGCCGCCATCTTAGGCGTTGCGCGCAGTTAAGTCAACGCGACGTGCCGCGGCCTTCTTCAGAAGGGTGTCCAGCTTCAGCGGATCGATTTTTCAAGTTCCTTCGCCGCGTTCTCGATTAGCGCCGCTTCGTCTGTGAGGACTTTTCCGACGCGCGCAATCTGCTCGTCGGCCAGCTTCCACTGTTTTTGTTCGATGGCCTCGCGGACAGCGGGGATTGTCTTCACGCCGTAGCCCGTGTAGAAGCCGGGCGCATAAATCATGTGCTGGAACCACGCGCGGCCGGGCAGCCCGTCGGCGTGCGTCATTTTGCGCTCGCTTGCGATGAGCAGGGCATTCACGTTTTTCAGCGAAGCGCTGGCCAGTGCGGCCCCGCCGTTCGCGCGCGCCAGTCCCAGCGACTTTTCATAACGCTCGGAGGCCCGCGTCAGCGCATCCATTCCATTATCGAGCGGCGCGAAATTCAAAAATGGCGGCACCTCCTCCGCGCGCGGCAACACTTCCGGCTCCTTCGGGTCCATCGTCGCGCGGAACACGCCTTCCTCCACCTGACGGTTGCGCTCGCGGATCTGCTCCTGCATTCCGCTGTGCATACGCTTCAACTCTTCCGCGTAACGCCCCACCGTATTCGCGAAATTCGAAAAATCGAACGGCAGCAGGTCCGCGTTCGCCAGCCGCATCACTGCCGTGCCGCCGGTCTGCGCCAGCGCCCGGCTATAGACGAATTCCGTATCCGCGAAGTGCGTGAACCAGTAGAAGTCGTCGTAGATGGAATGATAGATGCCTCCGCCGTCCTCGCCCCCGAAGCCGATATTCATGGACGCCACGCCCAGGTGGTCGAGAAACACCGTGTAGTCGGAGCCGGAGCCGAGCGCGGCGATGCGCAGGTCCGCGCGCATGCGCGCTTCGCGGCGGTCCTCCGGCGAAGTTGCGCGGCGCACGCGGTTCAACTGGCTGCGTTTCCATGCGGACAGGTTCGTCTCCGGGTCGGTGATGTCCCGCGCCACGCCGTTGATGAATTTTTCCAGCGTGTGCGAGCCGGATACACCCAGATACCCGCGCCCGTTCGAATCGGAGTTGATGTACACCACGGCCTTTTGTTGCAGTTCTTCGGCGTGCGCCTCGGCCCATTCCGTCGAGCCCAGCAGTCCCGGCTCCTCGCCGTCCCACGCGCACAAAATAATGGTTCGCTTCGGCTTCCAGCCCTGCTTCAGTAGCTCCGCGAACCCGCGCGCCTCTTCCATCAACGCGACCATGCCGGAAATCGGGTCCTGCGCACCGTTCACCCAGCCGTCGTGATGGTTGCCGCGAATGATCCACTCATCCGGAAATACCGCGCCGGGAATTTTGACGATGACGTCGTACAGCGGCTTCAGGTCCCAGTTTGATTTCACTTTCAGGTGGACCTTCGCCGGCCCCGCGCCGATGTGATACGTGATGGGCAGACCGCCGCGCCACGCCTCCGGCGCTAGCGGGCCGCGCATCGCGGCCAGCAGCGGCTGCGCGTCGCCGTAGGAAAGCGGCAGCACGGGAATCTTCGTCAGCGTCTTCGCTTCGGCTAGCGGCAGCCGCTTCGCGTTTTCCGTTGCACCCACGCCGGGCGTCAGCGGGTCGCCGGGATAGAGCGGCATGTCCGCGACGCTCCCTCGCTGCACGCCGTCCTTCGAGCGATAAGGGCCCTCCGGGAACACGTCGCCTTGCACAAAACCATCGTCGCGCGGGTCGGAGTAAATCAGCGTGCCGATGGCGCCGTGTTCCGCCGCCACTTTCGGCTTGATCCCGCGCCACGACCCGCCGTACCGCGCAATCACAATCGCGCCCTTCACGGAAACGCCCAGCCGCTCAAGCTGCTCGTAATCCGCGGGGATGCCATAGTTCACATAGACCAGTGGCCCGGTCACGTCGCCATCCGCCGAATACGCGTTGTACGTCGGCAGTTGCTCGGCTTGCTGATTCGAGGTAGGGTCCGCGCCCACCGCCGGCTCTTGCAGCTTCGCCGTGAATTTCGTCGGCTCAATCAGCTCCACCGCGCGCTCCTTTGGAGTAGGGAACAGCACAGTGAACACTTCGATCTTCGTGTCCAGTCCCCACTCCTTGAATTTCGCCAGCATCCATTCCGCGTTGTCCTTGTCGTACGGCGAGCCGACGTGGTGCGGCCGCGCGGAAAGCCGCTGCATGGCCTCGCGCATGTTTGCCGCGCTGGGGATGGCGCGGAATTTCGCTTCCCACTCGCGCTCCACGCGCGACCCTTCCGCCGAATACCCTTGCAACGGCGCCTCATCCGACGCCACCGTCATCACGCACAAAGCCATCACTGCCACAGGCGCAAGTAAACGAATAGTCCGCATGAATCCTCCATGAAAGATTGAGTGATTGGTGATTTGCGATTGAATGATTGAAGACCTCCAAAATTCATTTCGCTCGCTCTCAATCACCAATCACTCAATCGCAAATCTTCACTTCCACACTTCTATGGTTTCTTCTCTTCCACCGGCACCGTCGTCGGCACCACCGGCCGCTTTTTATGAAAATCCGTGGCCTGTTGATACGCCTGCGCCACGGCCAGCGCTTCCGCTTCGCCAAAAAGTTTTCCTGTGAAGACGATGCTCGTCGGCGTACCGTCACCTTTGCGGAATCCGTGCGGCACGACCACCTGCGGATGGCCGGTCAGGTTCGTGAGCAGCAAATTTGTTCCGCCGAACGACGGCGCCACGTACACATCCAGCTCCGCCATCAGTTTTTCCATCTCCTGCATCACCAGCGTGCGGATGCGGTTCGCGCGGATGTATTCAATCGCCGGGATGAACTGTCCCTGGCGGAACGAGTTGGGCCACGCATTGGCTGTCTGCTGCACCATCAAGTCGTCTTTGCCCGTGCGCGGCAGTTCGTCGAACGCGGCGCTGGCTTCCGCGTTCAGGATCGTGCGCAGCGCGGTGACCGGATATTTGTCCGGCAGCACGATGGGGATCAGCTTGATGCCTAGCCCTTTCAGCACTTCAATGGCGCGCCGGTCGAACTCCTGCGACTCCTGCACCAGCGCTTTCTGTTCTGCGCGCTCGATATTTTTCGAGCGGTCTTCGTCGAAGAGCGTGGCCACGTATCCGATGCGCAGCATTTTCAGCCCTCGCGCGGGCGGCCACACAAACGGCCGGTCCACCGAGCAGGGGTCGCGCGGGTCCGCGCCATGAATCGAATTGAAAACGATCGCGCAATCTTCCGCCGAGCGCGCGATGGGGCCCACCTTGTCCATGCTCCAGGAAAGCGCCATCGCTCCGTAGCGGCTGATGCGCCCGAACGTCGGCCGCAGCCCGGTGACGCCGCAGCGCGTGCACGGCGAGACGATACTCCCCAGCGTCTCCGTCCCGATCGCGAATCCCACCAGCCCCGCCGATGTCGTGGACGACGAGCCCGCCGAGCTTCCGCTCGACCCCTGCTTCACATTCCACGGATTCTTCGTCGTCGCGTCGTACCACACGTCGCCCTGCGCCAGTTCGCCGAGCGTTGTTTTGGCCACCAGCACCGCGCCGGCCTCTTCCAGATGTTCGATGACCGCGGCTTTCTCCGGCCGCACCTGCTCCTTGAACGGCACCGAGCCCCACGTGGTTTTGTATCCGGGCATGGCGAACAGGTCCTTCGCGGCGTAGGGAATTCCGTGCAGCGGTCCTTTATATTTTCCCGCGGCAATTTCCTTGTCCGCCTGCGCGGCCTGTTTCATGGCCAGCTCGTCCGTGAAGGTAATCACCGCGCGCAGCACCGGATCGTATTTCTTCAGCCGTGCAAGATAAAATTTTGTCAGCTCGGTGGAAGAAATCTGCTTGCTCTTCACCAGCGCCGCAAGCTGCGCGACGCCCGCGAACGCCAGGTCTTCTTCCGCGGCGGGTTTCTTCGCGCCCGCCGTGCTCACCTTGATTGCCGAGCGGACCACTTTTTCCCCGCTCCGCGCGCCCGGCTGCGCATAGAAATAGAGCGCCGGCGGCACGCCGTTATCCACCGCCACGGCGCGCGCGCGGGCGTAGGCGTCGAGCGTGTTGTTCAGGTCGTTCACCATTAATTTCCGCTTGGCGTCCGTGAACTCCAGCCCGGAAATCCATTCCGCCTGCTTGAGCAGTTCTTCCGTCACTTTCACTTTTTCCGCCGCCAGCGACACTACCGCCCGTCCGAACACCGCCGTGCCCGCTCCCATCGCCGTCAGGACCTTCAGAATTTTCCGCCGTGGCCATGCTTTGCCCGCCGTCTTTTTCACCTGTCTCATCGCGCTCTCCTTCGTTTCCTGAGGACGCCCGTTAGGTTCGCCCGGTTTCTTCCCACAGAATTCACCCCGCAGCTTTTTTCAGCAGAATAATTTGTCCTGCGTGATAGAGATCATGTTGCACCACGCCGTGCAGCTCGCCGTAGAAGCTATGCTCTTTGCCCGGTACGCGCTCGCGCAACCGCTCGTCCGGCATTTGCGCAATTGCGTCGCGGAGCTTGCGGTTGCCGTCTTCCAGTGCGGCCAGCGCGCGCTGCCACGTTGCTTCTTTCGTCTCACCCACCGGCGGCCAAGACACTTCCGAGCGGGCATCCTTCACCGTTTCGCGGCCCAGCGTGCTCTGCCACGCCGTTTCTCGCGTCTCGCTCACCGGCGGCCAATCCACTTCCGCGCGGACATCCTTCACCGTTTCGTCGCTCGGCGCGCGCTGCCGCGCCGCTTCGCTCGTATCGCCCACCGGCGGCCAATCCACTTCCGCGGGGATATCCTTCACTGTTTCGCCGCGCAGTCGCCGCAGAGCAATGGCCTCCCACGCGGCGATGTGGAGCACCAATTCCCAGATGGAGTGCGCCCCCACGATCGGCCGTGCCGCGGCCTGTTCTGCCGTGACTCCCGCGAGCGCTTCCCGAAGTGATGGCCCGCTCCACGCCTCGCCCTGCATGGCGCGGCGCAATTGATCGGCGATTTGTTCGGTCTCTTTCATTTTCTTCCGGCGTTGCTGCGGTCGGAACGTAGGTCTTATCACAAGCAGCCGCCCCGTATCCAGTTTGCGGAGTAGCGTAGCCGCCCAGTTTCCAACGCGTCTTCGAGCCCCGAGGCTCCAGCCTCGGGGTTCACATCCAGTTTTTCTTGACTTGCCATTGGCAAAGAGGTGTCTGTGGACTACAATCAGGCCCCTTCGATTTCCATGCAAAGGAGCACGTCATGCAAAGACTCAGAATTCTAGTGGCTGCGCTGCTGTGCGTCGCGTTGGTCTCAGCGCCCGCGTTCGCGCAGACCGCTGCCCCGGCCAAGTCCGCGCCGCAAAAAGCTCCGGCCAAGGCTGCGCCGGCCAAAGCGGCTCCAGCGAAAGCTGCGGCGAAAGCCCCGGTCGGCCCGAAGCCCATCACCATCGCCTTCAAGGAATACAAACTGAAAAACGGTCTGCGCGTCATCCTCTCCGAGGACCACACCGCCCCGACCTATTCCATCGACGTCTGCTACAACGCCGGCTCTCGCGACGAGCGTCCCGGCCGCACCGGCTTCGCCCACCTCTTCGAGCACATGATGTATCAGGGTTCGGAGAATGTCGGCAAAGGCGAGCACATGTTGCTCGTGCAGAACAACGGCGGCGGCATGAACGGCACCACCAACAACGACCGCACCACCTATTTCCAGACGCTCCCCGCCAACCAGCTCGACCTTGGCCTGTTCATCGAAGCCGACCGCATGCGCTCGCTGGTCATCAACCAGGCCAACCTGGATAACCAGCGCAACGCCGTGCAGGAGGAGCGCCGCATCGGCGTCGACAACGCGCCCTACGGCAAAACCTTCGAGGCCATCGACGAGACCGCCTACGACAACTTCGCCTACAAGCACTCCGTCATCGGCTCCATGGCCGACCTTAGTGCCGCAACGGTGGAGGACGTGGCCGGCTTCTTCAAGACCTACTACGCACCCAACAACGCCGTGGTCACTCTCGTCGGTGACTTCAATTCCGTCGCGGCTCTGGCCAAGGTCCGCAAATATTTCGAGGCCATTCCCTCGCAGCCTCCCCCTCCGCCGGTGGACATGACCGAGCCGGCGCAAACGGCCGAGCGCCGCAAGGCCATGGAAGATGCCTTCGCCCGCCAGCCGCGTCTCGACGTCATTTACAAAGTTCCCGCCGGCAACACTGCGGATTGGTATGCGCTCACCGTGCTTGGCCGCGTGCTGGCCGCCGGCCAGTCCTCGCGCATTTACCAGAAGCTGGTGAAGGATTCGGAAGTTGCCACCGCCGCCTTTGGCGGCGTGGACGAACGCCGCGGTCCCAGCCTCTTTCAGTTCGGCATCTCCGTGCGGCCCGGCAAGTCTTTTGCCGATGTCGAAAAGCTCATCTACGATGAAGTCGAGCGCATGAAGAACGAGCCCGTCGCCGATTGGGAGCTCGAGAAAACCTACGCCTCCATGCGCCGCCAGCGCGCCCAGTCGCTGCAGAGCACGATTTCGCGCTCCATCCAGCTTGGCAACTTTGCCGTGTTCTATAACGATCCCGGCCTCATCAACACTTTCGAGGCCAAAATTCACAAGGTGACCAAGGCCGACATCCAGCGTGTCGCCCGCACCTACCTGACGGAAGCCAACCGCTCCGTCATCACCACCACTCCCAAAGCCCCGGCTGGCCCTGCGCGCCCCGGTGGCGGAATGCAATAGGAGGAACGACCATGAATCTCCACAACAAATATTCCACTCGTTTTCTCGGCACGTTCCTCGCCGCCTCGCTTCTCTTCGCCGCGCCCATGGCGGCTCAGATGCAGCAGCCCGGCCAGGACAAGAGCACTCCCATCAGCAAGGTCGAGCGCAAAAACAAAGCCCCTGTCTCCAAGGATATCCTTCAGGTGAAGCTGCCCAAGCCGTCGGAGACCACCCTGGCGAACGGTCTCACCGTGATGATCCTCGAAGACCATCGCTTTCCCACCGTCAGCGTCTCATTGAACATCTCCGGCGCGGGCCCCATCTTCGAGCCCGCCAATCTGCCCGGCTTGGCGTCCGGTACCGCGCAGTTGCTCCGCGAAGGCACCAAGACGCGCGACAGCAAGAAAATGGCCGAGGACGTGGACAAGCTCGGCGCCACCCTCACCGCCGGCGCGCAGTTCGGCTCCGCGGCCTCGCAGATCAACGCCTCCGGCCTTTCCGACAATATCGACGAGTGGTTCCCTCTACTGGTGGACATTCTCCAGAACCCCACCTTCCCCGCTGATGAGGAGGCCAAACTGAAGGCGCGGCTCAAGATTCAAGCCCGGCAGGTGCGCTCCATTCCTCAGTTCCTTGTCGCCGAGCGCTTCAACCGCGCTGTCTTCGGCAACCATCCCGCGGCGATTCTGTTTCCCACCGAAGCCGCCATTGACGCCCTCACTCCGGAACTGCTCGCCAAGTGGCATCACGAACGCTACGTGCCGCAGAACGCCATCCTCGGCATCGCCGGCGACGTCGACACCGCCACGCTTCTTCCCAAGCTGAAGAAGTGGCTGGGCGGCTGGGCCAGGACCGACCTGAAAGAAGTGATGCCTCCGGACCCCGCACCCGCCTCCCCGAAGAAGATCTATCTCGTGGACCGTCCCGGCTCCGTGCAGACCGACGTGGCCATCGGCAATATCGCCATTGGCCGCGCCGACCCCGACTATCCGGCGGTGGTGGTCATGAACCGCATCGTCGGCGGCGGCCCGGCCGCGCGCCTCTTCATGAACCTCCGCGAGGAGAAGGGCTACACCTACGGCGTGTACAGCAATTTCACCGCGCTAAAATATCCCGGGCCGTGGCAGGCCGGCGGCAACATGCGCTCGGAGGTCACCGAAGGCGCCATGACCGAATTCTTCAAGGAGTTTCGCCGCATCCGTGAAGAGCCCGTGCCCGCGGCAGAGATGGACGAGTCCATCCGCTCCGTGGTGGCCAATTTCGCGCTCTCCCTGGAACAGCCCACCACGTTGCTCGGTTACGCCATCACCCGGAAGATTTACAACTTCCCCGCCGATTACTGGGACACGTACCCGGCGAAAATCTCCGCGGTGACTGCGGCGGACGTGATGCGCGTCGCGCGGAAATACATCAACTTGGACAACATCCAGGTGGTTGCGGTCGGCGAAGCTGCCAAAATCAAATCCACCCTGGAAAAATGGGGCCCCGTCGAGGTCTTCGATCTCGAAGGCAAACCCGTTGTGGCGAAACCCGCTCCGGCCTCCCCCGGAAACTAAACTCTCGGAAGCTGCACTCTCGTAGGGGCGGACCTGCGCGTCCGCCCCTTTTTTTTGCCCGTGCCTCCGGCACTTCTCCTTTTCCACACATCGACACTTCTCCCTTCCTCCTTCCTCCATTCTTCTCTCTTCTTCGCTCTGCGGAAACCCATCCCGCATCACCCGCGTCACTATCCCTGCATCGCGGCCTTGGTGGTAGAGTCCGCGCGGTACCTTTCCATTTCGACTAGGAGAATCACAATGAAGCGTCTGTTTGCGTTGTTTACGGCGATTCTGTTCGCCGTGGTTGTGTGGTTATCGCCGGTAGCGGCGCAGGAAGCGCCCCCGCAGGAGCGTCCCGCGGGCCCGCAGCGCGAACCCGTCGCGGAAATCAAGCCCTACGACAAGGTCATCACCAAGGAAGCCAAATCGCAGCCCGGCATCTTCACTGTGCACCAGGTGAAGGACAAATATTTCTACGAAATTCCTGTGTCGGAGTTAAACAAAGATTATCTCTGGGTCAGCCAGATTGCGCGCACCACGTTCGGCGTGGGCTATGGCGGCCAGGCGCTGGGCAACCGCGTGGTGCGCTGGGAGCGCCACGACAAGCGCGTCTTTCTCCGCAGCGTCTCCTACGAAATCGTCGCCGACGGCAAGCTGCCCGTTGCCCGCGCCGTGCAGGCCGCCAATAACGACACCATTTTGATGGCCTTCAATATCGAAGCGCTGGGCAAAGACGACGCGCCAGTCATCGACGTCACTCGCCTCTTCACCACGGAGGTACCCGAGTTCAGCGCACGCGCGCGTCTCCGCGCTCGCGCCTTTGACGCGCAGCGTTCCTATCTCGAGCGCATCTCCGCTTTTCCGACGAACATCGAAGTCGAAGCCACGCACACGTACACGTTGCCCATCGATCCGCCCACGCCCGGCGGTGGCGGCCCGCCACAGCCCACGCCCGCTCCACCAGGCTTTGGCGCGCAGGGCATGCGTCCGGGCAGCGCCACGGTCGTGCTGCACTACAGCATGGTCAAGTTGCCGGAAAATCCCATGATGCCGCGCCTCTTCGACGAACGCGTCGGCTACTTCTCTATCTCCCAGCAGGACTTCGGCCAGGACGAGCAGCGCGCCCCGCACCGCCGCTATATCACGCGCTACCGTCTGGAGAAAAAAGATCCCAGCGCCGCCGTGTCCGAGCCGGTGAAGCCCATCGTGTACTGGATTGATTCCGCCACGCCGGAAAAGTGGCGCCCGTACGTGAAGAACGGCATCGAGCAGTGGCAGCCGGCCTTCGAAGCCGCCGGCTTCAAGAACGCCATCATCGCCAAGCAGGCGCCCTCGCCGGAGGAAGACCCCACGTTCAGCGCGGAGGACGCGCGCTACTCCGTCATCCGCTGGCTTCCTTCCACCACCGAAAACGCGGTGGGGCCGCACGTCCACGACCCGCGCACCGGCGAAATCCTCGAAGCGGACGTGCAGTTCTATCACAACGTGATGAACCTGTTGCGCTCCTGGTATTTCCTTCAGGTGGGCCCGCTGGACTCCCGCGCGCAGAAGCTGCCCATGCCCGACGAGTTGATGGGCGAGCTGATCGCCTATGTCGTGGCGCACGAAGTCGGCCACACGCTCGGCTTCCAGCACAACATGAAATCCAGCTCGTTGTACCCGTTTGAGAAAATCCGCGACCCCCAATGGCTCCACACCATGGGCCACGTCGCCACGCTGATGGACTACTCGCGCTTCAACTACGTCGCGCAGCCCGAAGACAAAATCCCCGCCGCCGACCTGCTCCCCAAGATCGGCCCCTACGACAAGTGGGCCACCATGTGGGGCTACAAGCCTATCGACAGCGCGCGCAAGCCCGACGACGAAAAGAAAACTCTCGACGAATGGGCTCGCGCGCAGGACAAAACTCCCTGGCTGCGCTTTTCCACTTCCGACGCCCGCGGCGCCGACCCCGGCGAGTTGACCGAAGCGGTCGGCGACGCCGACGCCGTGAAAGCCACCACGCTCGGCCTCAAGAACCTCGAGCGCGTGTCCGCCATGCTCATGACCGCCACCACCAAACCCGGCGAAACCTACGACGACCTCGAAGAGCTGTACGGCCGCATGCTCGGACAGTGGGCCACCGAACTCACCCACGTCTCCGCCATCGTCGGCGGCTTCGACTCGCAGCAAAAGGCCGCCGGGCAGGACGGCGTGCGCTACACCATCGTCCCGCGCGCGCGCCAAATGGAAGCTGTGAAGTTCCTCACCGAAAATGCCTTCATCACTCCGCCGTGGACCGTTCGGCCGGAAGTTCTCCGGCGCATCGAGCCTACCGGCGCGCTGGACCGCGTCCGCATTGCGCAGACCCGCGTGCTCAATTCTCTGCTCAGCAATGCGCGCATTTCCCGCATGGTTGAGCAGGAAGCCATCGACGGCGCCGCCGCCTATCGCGCTGCGGATTTTCTCGCCGACGTGCGCAAAGGCATTTGGAGCGAGCTTGCCGGCCCGAAGGTGCAGGTGGACGCGTATCGCCGCGGCCTCCAGCGCAGTTACATCGAGCTGATGGCCAACAAAATCAGCGGCCGCACCCCCGCCACGGACGACGCTCGCGCCCTGGCGCGTGCCGAGCTGCAATCCCTGTCTCAGGAAATCGGCGCGGCTGCGGTCAAGGCTACCGACCGCACTACCAAAGCGCATCTCGCCGATTCCCGCGACCAAATCGCCAAGGCTCTCGACCCCAAGATTGCTCCGCTGACTCCGGCCACCGCGGGCGGTCCGGGCTTCCCCGGCGCTCTGGGCTTCGACGACGATGACGATCTGGCCCATCAAGGCTGCTGGCCGGATTACATCATCCGCCGTCCGCCGATGTAACGCCCGCGGCCATCTCGTCGTAGGGGCGTATGGAATACGCCCCTTTAGAATGGGGACGAGAGGCTTTCTCTTGCCTGTCATCCTGCTTGCCCTGAGCAAAGCGAAGGGAGGGCCGACGTTTTCTGTCGGCCTGAAGAACCTCAACTTGGATTCTTCTTGATGCGAAAGAAGGGGAATGCCTCTTTAGACGGATTCCGGATGGATGGTCGCCGGCCCAGCAGTGGAACGATTTTCGTCGTGGATCAATTGCTGCGTCCACCCGAAGCGACTGCCTTAGCAGGATTTGCGTACACGGAGCGCTCAAAGTGCTCGACCACGGAGTAGCCGGCATCATCGCTAAATGGAAGTATCTGCATCATGATTACCGCGCAGGTCTTCCGGGGCGGGTCAATCCAGAAAAAGGTGTTGTAGATTCCAGCCCATGCCAGGGAGCCCCGGGAACGACCGCCTTCCACAGGCTTCGTGTTGATCGCAAATCCCAGGCCAAACTTGTCCAGCGAACCGGGGATGCGGATGGGGTCTTTGGCGAACTGGGGTACGAAGCTCCTCATTTGTACGAGCATTAAGTCACCGATCTGATTGCGACTCATCTGCTCAACCGTTGTGGATTGCAGGATCCGTTTGTTGCCGAGTTTTCCGCCGCCTAGCAGCATGCGCTCGAACTTTAGGTAATCGCCTGCTGTCGAGTAAAGTCCGCCGCCACCGCTGAAAAATCGCACCGGTGTGAAGGGCTGCGGCGGGGGCTCCAGAAAGCTGCCATCGTCCTGGCGCTGATGAAGAGCTACAACGCGTGCTTGTTTTTCTGGGGGGACATTGAAGAATGTATCTGTCATGCCGAGCGGCTGAAAAATATGCTGGCGAAAGTAGTCATCCAGACTTTGGCCACTGACTTTTTCGACCAGCTTCCCGAGCCAATCCGTACTGATTCCATATTCCCATCGCGTTCCGGGATCAAACAACAGTGGCGCCTTCAGAAAGCCATCGTCTCCCTGCCGCGCAGAGGGAACCGCTCCGGTGGCCACATAGCTGTGCAACTGCGGATCGAAGAATTCGTAGGCGAACCCAGATGTGTGCGAAAGCAATTGCCGGACAGTGGGAAGTGCCTTTGGAGATCTGAGTCTTGCTTTTCCCGTGCTGGCATCGAATTCCTCGAGTACCTGAACCTGGGAAAGCTCCGGGAGGTAAGTAGCAGCGGGTTCATCCAGTTTAACGCGCCCGCTCTCGACGAGCTGCATAACCGCCACTGACGTGACCGGTTTAGTCATCGAAGCTATGCGGAAAATCGAATCTACTGTCATCGGGATGTTCTTAATCGTATCCCGCTTTCCTGCCGCACCTTGATAGATGACGTGGTCCGCCACTGCAACGATCGCCACAATACCTGGGACCTTCTTCTCATCGACAGCCTCGCGCAAGACTTGGTCAATTTGATTGCTGGATTTAGTCGGACTGCCTGCAAACAGCGCGAGAATCGTCGCTGTGGCGAGAGCCGCGACCACGACGCCACGTGAAAGGTAAGCTCCGAACAGCAGCTTGCTTCGGATACGGAGAGCTGGCATGCGGTTTTACCTCGATGGACTTGTTCGCCCGCGCAGTATATCTCATGCCCATCTGCGGAGGCCATCTCGTCGTAGGAGCGGACCTGAGCGTCCGCCCTCATTATTTCGGCTCACTCGTAAGACAGGCTTACTAGAGTGTCCGGATTTGTACCTCCGGATTTACTCGCTGCTCCGCAATCAACTTACGAATTGGGATCGCCGGCGCGGCGGACAAGATTCACGCCGATGAGGTATGGCAGCACGAAAGGCACCGCGGGAACAAGGAGAACGAAGAGGCCTCGCCCTGGAGTCGCCGGTCCAAACGTCATGGCGATCGCGATGAGCGCCAGGGCCGCCGCAGTTGTGCCGAGAACGACGAAAAGGATACGTCCAAACTTACCCAGCAATCCAACTTTGCCCAGGGCCATGGCAAAAAGACTCGTCGCCACGTAGGTAAGCACCGCGAACAACACGACCCAGGAATGAAAGAGGCCAAAAAGAGGGGTCCACCACTCCGGAGTATTTCCGGTACTCGCTTCTTGCGCTGCCCGCAGATCATAGACGGTCAGCGCGGCGAGCGTGAACAGGGTGAAGCTCACCGTGGAAATTGCAGCGGCACAGAGTCCGAGAACCGAGAGTACGCGCTCACCGTCTTCCCGAAGCCTGGCCGTGAGGAGGCCAAAACCGGCCCAAGCAAGGAGGCCCGCCAGCAGCAGTGCGACATAGCGCAGGTGCTGGTCGGCAAGGGTGGCGATCCAAACCGTGGCGCGTGGTGGCGCGCCCATACTGACTGCGAGTGCTGCGGAAGCCCAACTGGCAATCAAAAACACTCCAGGGAGCAGCAGGGCGCGGCGATCGGATGCTGAACTCTTGATCGAATCGCCAGCGAGAATCCAGACAGCCAAAGCCATCAAGAAGGTTTGTGTACCGCCCGCAATGGCATATAGCTTGAGTCCACCAGGTCGATACGCCATCCCCAGGAATGGAAGAAAGGGAACCAGCCAGAGAAATACTTGACTTACGCCTTGTACTCCGGAAATGCGCTGCATGCAGCCCTCCTCATAGGATCAGGTCGTCGTGGGACGAACGCTGTCGTTGGTGCCCGGATTACTGGGATTTCTTCTCGAGACTTCTAAGAACGGGCGGCATTGTATACCACTCTCGCGGGTCTTTTGCGGAGTGCGGTGCTTTGTTCGCGCGCGCAATTTAGCTTGCGAATGGCAAGGCAGGACTTACCTCCCGTACTCCACATTGCCCCGCCCCTGCGACTGTCCTCATTTCCTCTCCTCCTCTTTTTCTTCTCGCCACTCATCACTCGTCCTCTCCCGTCCCTTGCGCCTTTCTCCCGTCGGGCGGATAATGTCGCCCTACCCGTTTTACGGGGAAGGCATCCCCGCAGCCGCTTCCGTGGGGTGGCGGCATTCTTGCAGGAGGACAACATGGCGAATGGAAATCTCTCCCGGCGTCAATTTGCAGGCCGCGTAGGAGCGGCGGTCGGCGCGGTGCTCGTCGCGCCGGAAATCATGCGCTCCGTGGCGGACGCCCGCCAGCCTCGCGGCGCGGAAAGCGCCATTCAGCTCAACGCCAACGAAAATCCCTACGGCCCGTCAGAGAAAGCCCGAGAGGCGATGACCCGCTCGCAGGCCGTGGCCTCGCGTTATCCGGACGCCTACGAATCCATGATGGTCGAGGAGCTCGCCAAGCTGCACGGCGTGCAGCCGGAAAACGTTGTCCTCGGCTGCGGCTCCGGCGAGATCCTGCGCATGGCGGACATGGCCTTCCTCACCACCGGGAAAAACGTCGTCGTCGCCGAGCCCACCTTTGAAGCCGTGCTGCAATATGCCCGCGTGGCGCGCGGCGAAGGCATCAAGATTCCGCTCACTTCCGATTTTCGCCACGACCTCCCGGCCATGGCCGCGGCGTGCAATGCCGCAACCGCTCTCGTCTACATTTGCAATCCCAATAACCCCACCGGCACCATCGTCACGCGCGACGAGCTCGCCACCTTTATCTCCCGCGCTCCCAAATCCGCCATCCTGATGATTGACGAGGCCTACCACCACTTCGTCGAGGACCCCAAGTACGCCTCCGCCTTCGACTGGCTCGGCAAAGCGCCGAACGTCCTCGTCGTCCGCACTTTTTCCAAGATTTACGGCATGGCCGGCATGCGCCTGGGCTATGCCGTGGGCACGAAGGAGAACATCTCCGCGATGCGCGCCCACGCCACCTCCAGCAATTCCAACGCCTCCGTGCTCGAAGCCGCCCTCGCCAGCATGGCCGATCCCACGCACGTGCCGCGCTACAAAAAAATGATGAACGACACGCGCCGCTGGCTCTATCAGGAACTTAAGAAGGACGGACGTCGTTACATTCCTTCAGAGGCCAATTTCGTCATGATTGACGTCAGCGGAGATGTGCGGCCCGTCATCGAAGCATTCCGCAGAAAAAACATTCTTGTCGGGCGCAAGTTCCCCTCGCTGCCCAACTGGCTGCGGATTTCCGTCGGCACGCAGAAGGAAATGGAAGCATTCGTTGCTGGACTGCGCGAAATCGTGCCCGCCAGCGCCAGCAAAGCCGCGTAGAAATTGGCGGACTAATTTGACTGAGGCGGATTGCATCGTTGAACAAAGCGGCCAAAACGGAAATGCCCCGGCGAGTGGGCAACTATCAAATTCTCGAGCGCGTCTATGAGACTCGCTGGGAAGACCTCTACCACGCTTCCGACAATCGCAGCGGCAAGCGCGTCTCGTTGAAGATCATCGCTTCCACTCTTCCCGCAGCCGAGCAGCAGCGTCTGTTCAACAACGAGCGCGACGCGCTGAAGACCCTCAAGCATCCCAACATCGTCGGTTACCTTGACTCCGGCGGCGAGGCCGGACACCTGCACATCGCTGTCGAGCCGCTCGACGGCACCAGCCTCCGCACCATCATCGAGGAAAAGCGCGACCTTCCCTTGAAGCAAAAAATTGAGATCATCGCCCAGGTGGCCGACGCACTCGACTGCGCCCACAAAGCCGGCATGCTCCACCGCACTCTGATGCCCCGCGAAATTGTCATTGTGGAAGGCGGACGGGTGAAGCTGCACGGCTTCCATCTTTGCCGCGTGCTCGACCCCGCGCCCGGCCAGCAGGCGCCGACGCAGTATTTCATCGCCAAGCTGCGTTATCCCGCGCCCGAGCAGGTGAAGGGCGAAGGCGCCGACCACCGCGCGGACATCTTCAGCCTCGGCGCCGTGCTCTACGAATTTCTGTGTTACATGCCGCCCTTCGGCGAGCCCAACATCGCCACCGTGCTGGTGAAAATTGTCGCCTCCAAACCCGAGCCGATCGCCTCCTATGTCACCAATCCGCCGCCCCAGCTTGTCGCGATCGTGGACAAGGCCCTCGCCAAACAACGCGAGGACCGCTACCAGTCCGCCGCCGACATGTCCAAAGAACTCCGCTCCCTCGCCCAATCCCTATAACTCACTTCGTACCGCCCGCTTTTCTTTTTCCTTCCTTCCTCCTTCCTCACTTCCTCCTTTCCTCGTTTTTTTATCTGTGTAATCTGTGGATTCTTTTTCCGCTCTGTCACTCTGCCACTCTGTAACTCTTCATCTTTTTATCTGCGTTCATCTGCGTTCGTCTTTGATTTTCAATAATCTGTGAAATCTGTGGATTCTTTTTCTGCTCTTTCACCTTTCGTTCTTGAACACCGCTCCGTCCTTCATCACAAACTTCACCCGCTGCAATTCCGTGATGTCCGCCAGGGGATCGCCGGAGACCGCGACGATGTCCGCAATTTTTCCTGCCTCAATCGTGCCCAGCCGGTCGCCCCACCCAAGCAGCGCCGCGGCCACCGACGTCGCCGACTGAATCGCCTGCATCGGAGTCATGCCGTAGTCCACGTAATACTGGAATTCGCGCGCCTGATGGAGTTTCGTCCAGTCGAATCCGCCCGCGTCGGTGCCGAACGCGATTTTCACACCTTTTTTCACCGCGCGCCCAAACGCGCTTTTTTCCGTCTCGACCATCCTCAGCCAGTTTCCTCCGCGCCCGGGCGCTACGTACGCGCCGACCGCGATCGTCGGCACCCAGTACACGCCTTTCGCGATCATTTGCTCCATCAACTCGTCGGTCAGACCGTCGCCGTGCTCGACCGTGTCCACTCCCGCGCGCAACGCCGCGGCGATTCCGTCCGACCCGATGCAGTGCGCCGCCACTTTTTTCCCCAGACGATGCGTTTCATCAACAATGGCCTTCGCCTCTTCGTCCGTGAAGTTGACCATGCTGTGCAATACGCCGTCCGCCGCGTAGTAGTACCGCCGGTCGGAGTAATACTTGATCCAGTCCGCGCCGTTCATGATCTGCTGCCTCACCGCCAGCCGCGCATTTTCCACTCCGTCCACGGGCTGCACGCCATGCGGCATCGCGAGTTCCCACGAGTAGCCCAGCAGCGGATACATTCCCGTCGGAGCCATCGCGCGTGTCGCCACAAACATCCGCGACCCGGGCACTTCGCCGCGGTTAATCGCCGTCTTCACGTCCACGTCGGCGTACATCGCGCCTTCCGTTTCCAGGTCGCGCATGGACGTGAACCCGTGGTCCAGCGCGATGCGTGCGTTGCGCGCCGCCAGAATCGCGCGGTAGGGAATGGACTGCTTCAGCAATTGCTCGTCGTAATCGGCGGACGTGATGTCGCCTTGCAGCAGGATGTGCGTGTGCGTGTCAATGAATCCGGGCATCACCACCGCCCGCGAAAGATCAATCACTTCAGCTTGCCCCGCTTGCCCCGAAGCCTGCTGAGGGGAACCTTGCTGAGGGGAGCTTGCCGAACCACCGTCCCCTGCCGTCACGCTTACAATCTTGTCCCCTTCAATCACAATCAGCGCATTCTTGACCGGCGCCCCGCCCTTCCCATCAATCAACGTCCCCGCGCGAATGACAATCCTCTTTGGTGCCTGCGCTTGCGCGTTCGTAACCTGCACCTGCGCGCAAATCGTCAGCCCACAAATTACGATTGCCAAAAATATTCTGCGCACCATTTCTCCTCCCTTATGCCTCTGCCGCTCGGAAACCCCGATACTCTACCACTCTTCGACTCTTGAAATTTTTGACTTTTCGCCCATTTCCCGCTCAACGCCGCTGCTTTGTGCGTCGCGGCCAACGTGGCGAGCGGCCGATGACGAACGAGGAAGAAAAGGCTCGTGTCCGGCGGCAGCGGTGAAGCTGTGGCATTCGGAAGAATTGTCAGCAGACCCGCGAACATATTTCGGCAGTTGCTCTTTGAATCGCCAAGCAATATACTCCTTCGATTATATCCGACGGAGGATACATGGCTTCCAAGAAGAGGAAACGGCCTGCGGCAGCAAACAAGGCGAAAATGGCCCACAGTGACGCCAGCAGGGATCACGCGGAAGTGGAAGTCCGCCTGACTATCGGGATCATCGGTCCGATTACGCGCCTACGGAAACGCAAGGCTCACCAGGGTCGCAAGGCAACACCGAAGCAAGCGAAGGCCTTCCTCAAGTGGGTTTTGACCCAACTTTAAGGCCGGTGGCCCGCCCTTCTCCTTCGAATTCTTCTTTGCGACTCAGCACAACCAGAGCATGTCACTGGAGTAGCTCACTGAGGAGTGACGTAGCGAGCCTGTCTCTGCGTCCGCTACCGAAACTTCGCGACGCGGGGCTTTTGCCATCGCCGCCCGTAGCGCCCGCCTTGCGGGTGGACTCTGTCACTCTGCGACTCTTCAACCGTTCAACTATTTAACATTCAACGTTTAACTTCTTTCTCGCTACACGCCCCTGCGCAATACAAGATCTCCCTTGCGATCCCCCGCCGCCAGCGTCCACCCCGGCGCGAGTTCGAGCGTCCAACCGTCGCCGCGCAGCCCTGTACCAGATGGTGTAGGGCGAAGACCTGCACCGGATGGTGCGGGGCGCTGCGCGCATTTTGTGTCCCGATATTCTTGATCGGGACGCGCTCCTTGCTGTCCCGCAACTGCGGGACCGACGCGGAGTCCGCCCCGAAGCTTCGAGGTCGGACAGAGCGTCCTCTCGCCCGAAAGCGTGGGGAGGAGCGCTCCCCACCCTTCGGAATTGCTCCCGCCATGCCGTCCGAGCCCGCCATGTCGGGAGCGGCGCAGTTTCCAATAACCGCGTGGTGGGTCACTCTTCAAAGCGATGAGACCGCGGCCAAAAAAGTCGCTAAGGATGTAATCACTGACGTATTATGAGATTCTCCTAGTTGAAATCTTAGAAGTGTCTGAGTTGGGCTTGTAGGGGTTAGAAATGTGGAATGAAGACGACGAATACGATTCGCAGCTGGAAGCCGCCCGGGAGGAATACGAGTCACAATTGCGCGAGCAATTCATGCCCGAACTATACGAGGAATTTGCGCGCGACGTACTCTCTGGCAAGGACGACCTCTACGGGGAAATCATTGAACGATTCAGCTCCAAACGACTGCATTCATTCTACCTCGCCAACCCTGACGTAGCGGAGCCTGCATTAAGGGCGCTTGAAGAGGCGCGAGCACTGAAGGCTCTACACCCTTCTGCCGCTTTGGTCTTCGCCGCCACTGCAATCGAGGTAGGACTCAAGACCACCCTCTTCAAACCAATCCTTCACGGCCTGGTGACAGATGACGCCGCCGCCGTCTGGATCACTCAACTCATTCCTCGCGAACAAAATGAAAAATTCAAGAAAGTCCTCTTAGGCATTCTGAAGGAAGTCGGCGGCGTAGACCTTCTGGCTTTCCAGCGACTCGGTCGGAAGGAACCGATTTGGGATGAGATTCAGAAAACGCGGCAACGCAGGCACGAAGTCATACACCAAGCCATCCAAGTCACCTTTGCGGAGGCAGCGCAGGCGATTGAGATTGGGACGGCAGTACTCGAAGAGTTGTTTCCTCGGGTGATCGCCACACTGGGATTGAAGACAGACGTACGGCTTCGGATCCAGGGTCAATAAGTTCCGAGCGGACGGGAGGCGCAGCGCTAACCTCCTGAAACTACTTTGAGCGTTAGTCGGTGGCGGAAAGAAAGGACCACACGTAGAGGAGAATAATTCTTGGCAATCTCACTTCGACGCTATACCGACATAACCGCCCTTATCTATTTGTTGACTGAGCGACGGATTACACTCCTTGATCCACAGACCTGGGACGATAGGAACGACTCCCACTACCTCGGGCTCTATCGGATGAGGAAGAAGCTTAAGACTGTATTGGCCCTCTGCTTCACTCGGGCAAGCGAAACGTATCACCATTGGCGAGTTTTCGCGAATGGACCGAGCGGGATTTGCATCCGATTCACTCAGGAACTGCTAGAGACGGCAAGAAAACACCCCGGCATCTGTTTCGGAAATGTAAAGTATCTGACGCTAAAGGAAATGCAAGACAAGGAGATCACAGTTCGGGATCTCCCGTTTCTCAAACGTTACGCATTCGGAGATGAGAGAGAATTTCGGATCATTTACGAATCGGAAAAAAAGAATGTCCGAAAACTCGATATTCCCATTTCGCTATTCTCTATCGACAGAATCACATTGAGCCCTTGGCTTCATCCGGCACTGTCAAAGCCTTTACAAGGCTTCCTTGCGTCCATCCCCGGTTGTAGGTACATTCGAATTTCACGCTCCTCACTTATAAGCAACGAACGATGGAAGAACTTCGGAGAGTCCGCTAGGAAAGTATCCGGCGGGATTTAGAGGGGGTGGCACAGGCTACTCGCCCTTGCGCAGCACAAAGTCTCCCTTGCGCTCCCCCGCCGCCAGCGTCCACCCAGGCGCAAGTTCGAGCGTCCAACCGTCGCCGCGAAATGGCCGCGCATTCGCATCCGCTGGCGCCGTCACCACCACACGCACGATTCTCCCGCCCTCGCGCACGAACAGCGCGCCGTCGCTCACTTCCAGCACGCCCCACACGTCGCTCACCCTCGTCGTCGGATAAACCGTCCACTTCTCATCGAGCGGCAATAAATTGTAGGGATCAAACGAAAAATCAAACTTCTCCAGCACGGGAAGAATCAGCACCGCCCCGTCCACCAGCCGCGCGCGATACTTCGCGATTCGCTGGATGCGTTCGTTTTCGCGCGTCACTTCTGCCGCGCGCAACGCGTCGCCGTCGTAAGCCTTTGCTCGCAGCGCTACGGCAGCAGTAACGTCCTTGCCCAATTCCACGCCGTACGCCGTCCGCAGTAAATCTCCCAGCCTGCTCCCCCCGGTCAGCCCAGCTCGCCACTTCGCTCCCGACGCATCGAGCAGCAGCCCGTACGCAGGCCCCGTCGAGTATGCAAACGAGCGCACGAAGCTCGGACTGTTCCCCGCGCTCTCCAGGCGTTTTGCAAAGTACGCCATCGTCTCGGCATCAGGTGTGCCGCGCAGCTTCACGCCGGTGTACTCCGCCAGGCCCTCGTTCATCTCCAGCGCGTCCTCTTGCGTCGCGGACGGAAGAAGTTCCCGCCGCAGCGCGCGAAAGAACAACGCGTCCGTCACGGCCTGCCGCCGCGCCTCGCCGCTTTCCAGCAGCGCCTTCCGCAGCGCGCGCCATTCCAGTTGCAGCCAGACGCGCCCCTCGCGCGAATCGAGATGCGCATTCGACGGGTTCTGCATCACCAGCCCGAGCTCGTCCTGAACGCGGTGGAACAGCTCGTGCATCATCAGCCGCGCCCGCACCAGAGTGTCTTCCGGCAGCGGCCACATCACCATCGTCCATTTCACGCCCGCCCACGTCGTCGCCGTGTTGGACATGTTTTCATCTTCCGGCAGCCGTCCGGTGAATACGGATTCTCTTGGCGCGAGCTTGCCTTCTTTGTCTGCCTGGTTGGCAACGACCAAACGTGTCGCAGGGTCCGCAAAAATCATCGGCCCGCAGAGCGACACGCCCCATAGCTTCCCGCCGTCTTTTTCGCACAGCCCGCGCGCCTCTTGAAAATATTGCTGCGCCCGCGCCGGATCGATCCCGCCCTGCGCGAATGCGTATTGCGGGTTGAGAAAGAATCCTGCCAGCGCCAATAGGATGAACAGCGGACGACGGTTCGCAACATGTTTCAAGTGATACCCCCTCTGCACACCTTAGACGCGTGATCACCGCAAAACGTGAGTCGGCCCGGATGCGCCGGTTGCGCGAATCTTGCCAGTACACCGCGTGCCGCAACAAACAAGAATCACGCGCGCAGCGTGCGTCATCCGGAAAATGTCGTCACTTGTCGTGAACTAGTACTTCGAGGAAGGAAAAATTTCGGGAAAGAAAAATCCATTCAACTGGCGGCTGGCATCGCGGCGACGTGCCGTCGTTACTTTTTTTCGCGTGGGTGCTGGCAGCGTTTTTCTGCGCCGCCGCGCCCCCGCAAAAAAAATCAGGCGCGACCCCGACTTCGGGACCGCGCCCGACCGATCAGGCCGGGGAGCCCATGGCTCGCCGCTGCTGGAAACATTCCCGGCAGTAGACGGGCCGTCCTTGCGTGGGCTTGAAGGGAACCGTGGTTTCCTTCCCGCACTGCGAGCATGTCGTCCGTGTTTCCGCTCGCTGCACATTCCCCGTTGAGGAGGACGCCGAAGTGCCGCGCTTGGACTTGCACCCCTTGCACCGCTTGGGCTCGTTTTTGAATCCCTTGTCGGCGAAAAACATTTGTTCGCCGGCGGTGAAGACGAATTCCGCGCCGCACTCGACGCACTTCATGACCTTGTCTTGATATTCCATCTGTTGCTCCGAGGCCCCAGGACTGGGCAAGCAGACTGTGGTCCCCGACTTACTTCGATCCACTTCCGCGAACACTTACGTTTTTTCTGAAACATGAACCAACATTTCGAACGATGAAGTGATCCGCGAATCCCGGACGCTTAATCCTGCTCGCGCCGCATCTTCTTGCGCGCGCGCTTGCGGGCCAGTGCTGCCTTGGTCCGTTTTTTTTCTCCGGGCTTCAGATAGTAACTGTGTTTCTTAATTTCCTTAATGATATCTTCTTGTTGCACTTTGCGCTTGAAGCGCCGGAGCGCGTTTTCCAGAGATTCACCTTCCTGGATGACAATTTCAGCCATCCAATCTTCACCCCCCATCCGATTGTGTTTTATTGAGGAAATTCAACCCGGGCCGTTTCCCTGCGTGGTTTCCTCAAGCATCTGCAAAAAAACACTGACCGTACCCTAGCAACCCCGTCCAAGCCTGTCAAGCGATTCCTCCCGCGGATTACTCCCTGGTAAAGAGTTTGCGCGGCGGAGCTCGGCGGCCTTTTTTTCCGGACGCGGATTCGCGTTTGATTTTGCTCCAGCCCATCTCGCGCGGCAATTCGGCGGACGGCCGCGGCCATTCTCGCTGTCCCTTTGCGCTGCGCGCTTTGTTTTGCCTTGCGCAATGGAACGGCACTACAATGTTCGTCGCCCGGCGCATCTGCCGGCTGGCGCCGCCGCGCCTTTGCACTCCTGAGGACGGAAACCGTGGCCTTGATGCGCGAAGCCATCGCTGTCTTGCTGGCCGGGGGCCAGGGTGAACGCCTTTGGCCGCTGACGCGCGACCGCGCCAAGCCCGCCGTGCCCTTCGGCGGCGTGTACCGCATCATCGACGTCACGCTCTCCAACTGCCTCAATAGCGATCTCCGCCGCGTCTTCGTGCTCACGCAGTACAAGGCGCTGAGTTTGAACCGCCATGTCCGCGACGGCTGGTCCGGACTGGTCGGCCTCGGCGAATTCATCGAGGTCATCCCGCCGCAGATGCGCGTCTCCACGGCCTGGTATCAGGGCACTGCCGACGCCGTCTATCAGAATATTTATTCCATCGGCAGCGAGCGCTCCAACTACGTCATCATTTTGTCGGGCGATCACATTTATCGGATGAATTACGCCCGGATGCTCCAGCAGCACGTGGACGCCGGCGCCGACGTCACCGTGGCCACGATCGAGACCGATCCTGCCCTCGCCGCGCGCAACCTCGGCGTTATCGAAACCGATCGCGACGCGCGCCTCGTCGGCTTCGAAGAAAAACCCGCCGAGCCCAAGCGCTCCGTTACCAACCCCGCGAAAGTAAACGCTTCGATGGGAGTGTACATCTTCAATACGCAGCTCCTGATTCCCATTCTCATTGCCGACGCCGAGGACCCCGCGTCTTCGCACGACTTCGGAAAAGATATTCTGCCGCGCATCATCAACAAGTACCGCGTGTACGCCTACAACTTCATCGACGAGAATCGTAAAGAGGCACTCTACTGGCGCGACGTTGGAACGCTCGACGCCTACTTCGAAGCCAACATGGACCTGGTCGCCGTCAGCCCGGTCTTCAACCTCTACGACAAATCCTGGCCGCTGCGCACCTGGCAGCAGCAGTACCCGCCCGCGAAATTCGTTTTTGCCGACAAGCAGCGCATGGGCATCGCGCTCGATTCCATCGTCGCCGGCGGCTCTATCGTTTCCGGCGGGCGCGTGGACCGGAGCGTGCTCGGCTACGACGTGCGCGTGAACAGCTACTGCGATATCGAAAACAGCATCATCTATAACCACGTCAACGTGGGCCGCTACTGCCGCGTGCGCAATGCCATCATCGACCGGCACGTCAATTTGCCGGAGCACTCCGAGATCGGCTTCGACCTCGAATCCGACCGCAAGCGTTATCACGTCACCGAAAACGGAGTGGTCGTCGTCGTGCGCGAAGAGTCCATGCTCGAAGAGCCGGAGTAAACTTTCAAACGCCCAAACTAACCGGAGTAAAAATGCCCACGAATATTGTGCACGTGAAGGGAAGGCAAATTCTGGATAGCCGCGGGAATCCGACGGTGGAAGCCGACGTGCGCCTGGCGGGCGGCGCGCTGGGCCGCGCGGCGGTGCCGAGCGGCGCGTCCACCGGTGAGCACGAAGCGCTCGAGCTGCGCGATGGCGACGCGGCGCGCTACCTCGGCAAGGGCGTGCTGAAAGCCGTCGCCAATATCAACATGCAAATTGCTCCGGCCATCGCGGGAATGAACGCCGCTGATCAGGCATCACTCGACAAGAAAATGATTGCGCTCGACGGCACGCCGACAAAAAGCAAGCTCGGCGCGAATGCGATTCTGGCCGTGTCCATGGCCGCCGCGCGCGCCGCCGCCGCGCAGGCGGAACAGCCGCTCTATAAATATCTTTCCAAATTGTCCAGCGTGAAAACTGCGAACACGCTGCCTGTGCCGATGATGAACATATTGAACGGTGGCGCGCACGCCGATAATTCCGTGGACCCGCAGGAGTTCATGGTCATGCCTGTCGGCGCGGCGACTTTTTCCGAAGGCTTGCGCATGGGCGTGGAGATTTTTCATCGCCTGAAGTCCGTGCTGAAAAAACGCGGCTACTCCACCGCCGTCGGCGACGAAGGCGGCTTCGCACCGAACCTGAAATCGAATGAAGAAGCGCTCGAAGTGGTGCTGGAAGCGATCAACGGCGCGGGGTTCAAGCCCGGCGAGCAGGTGGCAATCGCTCTCGATCCCGCGGCGAGCGAGTTCTACGACAAAGCGAGCGGAAAATATGTGTTCAAGAAATCGGATAAATCGCAGCGCACGTCCGAACAAATGGTGGAATTCTGGGCGGGATGGGTGCGGCAGTATCCCATCGTGTCTCTCGAAGACGGAATGAGCGAAGACGACTGGGCCGGATGGAAGCTACTCACCGAAAAGCTCGGCTCGAAGGTACAACTGGTCGGTGACGATATTTTTGTCACCAATCCAAAGATATTCTCACGCGGAATCGCGGAGAAGATTGGCAACGCGATTCTGATTAAGCTGAATCAGATCGGCACGGTGACGGAAACCGTCGAAGCGATTGAGATGGCGCGCAAGGCGGGGTATGCGTCCATTGTGTCGCACAGGAGCGGCGAGACGGAAGACACGTTTATCGCCGACTTCGTCGTGGCCATGGGCACGGGACAGATCAAGACCGGCTCGGCGTCGCGGACGGACCGCATCGCGAAGTACAACCAACTTCTCCGCATTGAAGAAGAACTCGGCGCGGGGGCACGCTATCCCGGGCGCGCTGCCCTTGCTGTGAATTGAGCCGGGTTTGGACATATTTCCCCACCTCGGAAAGATCTCGTTCTAAGCCGGATTGAGGCCCTCTTATGTCTGATATCGAAAAGCTCAGAATTGCTGATCAAAACAATTTCGAGGTTGCTTGGCGGTCCATGGGGGATTCGGGCACTCTCGTGGAGGACTTAGTTGAGCTTTATGCCTATCTTGGCGATCTTGTGAAGAGATCTGGTGTGGTACCTAGCGACGAGATTGTTGCAGGATCAATGTTCCTACTGGCTTGTCGTTATCAACTAGTTGTCGGCGCGATAACCGCCGTACGTGGTCATCTGAATGATTCTGGATATTTCACGCGGAAGGCTATTGAGCTTTGTGCGTTCGCGGTTCGGATCAAGAATGACCCAACGTTGGCAATGAAGTGGCTCACAGCGTGGAAGGATGGTTCTTCTTATAAGGAATTTAGAAAGGAATTCAGGTCGAAAAAGTTATTCCCCATGGGACACGAGTTATTGCGTCAGCTTTATGATCGCTACGACTTTTGGTCAAAGATGGTTCATCCTTCTGTGTTTTCATTCGGTGGACATGTCGAAGCGACACGGGGACAAGATGTTTTTGAGCTTGAGTACAGTTATTCGCAATTGCGCGATGCTGATCCGTCCGAGCCGATTCGCACTTTTCTCAGTATCGTAGATACGCACTTTGGAATTCTTAGGGTATTCGAAGAGATTCTCTCAGACGTGATTACTTTCGACAAAGCAGGGTGGGAAGTGCGACGAAATGCAGTCGATGCAAAACTCGCCGTTCATAAGCACAAGTGGCGCGAGGTACTTCTACACATGGGGGATCACAAATGAATGCAACCATGCCGCGCGTTGCCCGACCCGGCTTTGCCGCTGTACTTTTCGATATCCCTTTCCCGGTCTCCATTCCAAACGGGGCGTACTTAGCGTTCGATCCTGAGAAGAGCGTCGCTTGCGTGGAGGTTGCTGTTCGGGAGGGGACTAGGGCGTTTTTTCGGAACAGGCCAATTGTAGGTCCAACGTCCTTCGAAGCACTCAGAGAAGCCGCAAGAGCCCAAGACCGCCCGCGTGAAGGTAGAAGTTACTTGGCAGTGGCCAGATTGCGTGACGGGCGGGAAAAGTCCACTCTCAATGTTCACACTGGTGAAGATGGCGGCTACGCGGAATGTAAGTATTTTTCCCAGATATCAGTTACCGTCCTAGTTGATGACCTTTCACAAGTAGCGCAAGAAAACTATGCTTTAACCAGATCATGCCAAGTCCTCAATCCTTTCTTAGACAAATACAGGTTAATGAATGAAGATTACAGAATTTCTCGGGTGTCGAGTGAGCGGAATTTCTATTTTGCATCCTGCCACACTAGCCCATTAACTGAGGACGAAATAGCACTTACCCCTCAGGAACTTTTTGCACGCCTCGAGACTCCGAGAACTTTTCTCACTGAACTAGGCCGAGGAGCATCAAACATTCTTCGCACGAATAGTTTTGAGCTTCTCGGCCCCCGGGAACCACTCAGTGGTGATGCTTTAGAGGTCTTTAGCTCCTTCGTCAAAGATGAATACCAAATGCCGTTGAGTTACGACCTCATAATGCAAGCGTTGAATTGCCTTCAAAAATCAAAGGAGTACCGCCTTGCGATCGTTCATGCTGAGACCGCGTTTGAGGTTTTTGTCGCCAACAAGCTGATTGATTTGATGATGAATTCAGGGATTTCAAGAGGCGAGGCTGAACAAGTACTGGAGAACGATCAAGCATATTGGGGCGTGAAAAGAAAAATAAGACAGTTAGATTCTTGGACCCAAGGAAACTGCACTCAAAATGCTTTGCCCTTTGTTCCGTTTGTTGCTTCGAATACATTCACTCGCTGGGAGTCCGATTTGTATGACAAGCGGAATGCGGCCGTACATCAGGGGGAATCATCTTTCAAGTACAACGATGCATCGGCGGCAATTGGGGTGGCGAAAGAATGCATCGTTCTCTTAGATGCCCGGATACCAGCAATGGCCGATAGGGTCAAGCTTCATCCAAGCATGGCAGGTTTCCGTGAAAACGCAGGTGAGGTAGCGTTTTGACGAACTGGATGTCCGTAGCGGCACTCCACATAAATCCATGCCGCCCCGAAGGGCGCCGCTACATGGGCCTCCCAAAAAATGATGAGATCCTTCGCTGCGCTCCCTTCGACTACGCTCAGGGCAAGCAGGATGACAACGTGGCGGTGGGGACTTCCAGGACGGGGCGGAGCTTGCCGGCGGCGAGGAGGCGGAGGGCGCGGAGGCGTTCGGAAAATTCTTCGCGGTCGAGGTGGCCGGCGCGGTAGAGCTTGCGCACGTAGGTGGCGGCGGGCATGGTGAGTTTGCTGTAGTTGCAGGCCTGGCAGCAGGAAACCAAATTACGGTAGGAGTGCATGCGCCGCATGCCGCCACGCTTGCGGCGCAGCACGGCCTGCGGCTGGACGTGGTCGAGCATGCGGGTGCGCGGATAGAGTTTTCTGCGGCAATAGAAGCAGCGGCCGGCGTCGCGGCGGTGGATGGCCCAGCGTAGTTGGCGCGTCTCAAAAAAATTGAGCGAGTCGAGATCCGGGGCTGGCGGCACGGGTACTCCGGGGGCGTCGAGGATTTGTTGCGGCAGGCGCAGCTCGAGAACGTGGCCGCGCTTGCTGACGGCGACGACGCGCAGCGCACCTTTTTGCGCGAGGCTGTGCACGGCGATGCGCGCGGCGGCGCCGGAAACGCGCGCGGTGCGTCCGAGGCGCGCCATGGAAAGCGAGAGGCGGCGGCGCGCTTGGAGATGCGTGTGGCGCAGCAGGTGATAGTAGACGGCGCGCTCGAGCAGGCTGAGCGGCAGGCGAGGCACGAGGCGGTCTTCGACGTCGCGACAGGCTTGCGCCATGTCGATGGGCAAGGGTTTCATGGGATCTTCCTTTCGGACATTGCTCCGAAATGCGAACTGAGAGGCGCTGCGCGCCGGAAGGAAAAAGCGCCTTCGGCACCCTTCGGCTTCGCTCAGGGCAAGGAGAGGTAGGCGCCGCGCGCTGTCTTTTCATGTCGCGGCTGAAGCCGCGACCCGCAAAGCCAGGTAAACTGGAAGACGGATTAAGCCAGTCTAAATTCTCTTATAGTTATATTATAGCACATCCGGGGCGGTTATTATTCGCTGCGGCGCGGGCGCATGTAATTGATGGGCGAAGGGTTAGAGGCGCAGGAAAAGAAAGAGGGATTGACAAAAAAGGGCGTGGGGCAATTAGTGGCGAGAAAGAGGAATCCACAGATTTCACAGATTACACAGAAAAATCTGGAGCCGCAGATGAACACAGATAGAAAGTGAAAGCGACAAAGAGTGGCAGAGTTGCAAAATTGAAGAGTTGAGATCCTTCGTCCCGATACCCTGCATCGGGACTCAGGATGACAAAGAAAAGCATAGCGAACGAAAGTCAGGCGCTACATAAGCGAACGAATTCCGTGTATTCTGAGCCGGAATGGCTGCGGCACCCAGAAACGCGCAGCCAGGAGTGTCTGCGCTACGTATGCGACCGAAACCGATTATTCTGACCGTGCTCGATGGCTGGGGCTTTTCGCTGGCGACGAAGGGCAACGCCATCGCTCTCGCGCGCAAGCCGAATTACGACTCCATCCTGCAGAAATTTCCCAGCACGCTGGTGCACACCTCCGGGCCGCACGTCGGACTGCCCGAAGGACAAATGGGCAACAGCGAAGTGGGCCATCTGAACATCGGCGCGGGACGCGTGATTCACATGGACATCACGAGAGTGGACCTGTCGATTGCGGACGGAACATTTTTTAAGAATGAGTTGCTGCTGAGCGCGATGCAGCGCGGGCGCGAACGTGCGCTGCACCTGCTGGGGTTGGTGAGCGACGGCGGCGTCCATTCGCACATCGAGCACATCTACGCGCTGCTGCGCATGGCGCGCGAACATAAAGTCGGGCGCGTGTTCGTCCACTGCTTCATGGACGGGCGCGACACGCCTCCGAACAGCGGGATTGATTTTCTCCGCGCGCTGGAACAGAAAATGCGCGAGTACGGCGTGGGAAAAATCGCGACGGTCGTCGGGCGCTACTACGCGATGGACCGCGACAACCGCTGGGAGCGCATCGAACTCGCCTACCGCGCGATGGTTCACGGCGACGCGGAGCATACGGACGAAAGTCCCATCGCTGCGCTGCGACAAAGTTACGAGCGAGGCGTCACGGACGAGTTTGTCGAGCCGATTGTCATCACGAAGAACGTACGGCATGGCCAATCCGGGGTCCCCGTCGGCCTCATCCGCGATGACGATGCGGTGATCTTCTTCAACTTCCGCGCGGACCGCGCCCGGCAGACGACGCGCGCGCTCGCCGAGCCCGGCTTCGACAAAATCAGCGACGCGAAGCGTCCGAAAAATCTTTTCTATGTGGCCATGACGCAGTACGACAAATCGTGGCCGTGGCTGCGCTACCTCTTCGGGCCGGAGAAGGTCGCGCACATCCTGGCGAACGTCTTCGCGGAAATGAATTTGAAAAATCTGCGCGTGGCGGAGACGGAAAAATACGCGCACGTCACCTATTTTTTCAACGGCGGCGTGGAGAAGCCGTTTGGCGGCGAGGAGAGAATTCTGGTGGCGTCGCCGAAAGTGGCCACGTACGACCTGAAGCCGGAAATGTCCGCGGCGGGCGTGGCCGATGCCGTGGTGAACGCCGTCGAAAAAGGCGCGTTCGACGCCATCGTGATGAACTTTGCCAACGCGGACATGGTCGGGCACAGCGGAAAACTCGACGCGGCGATTAAAGCCGTCGAGGCGGTGGACGAATGTCTGGGGCGCATCTATCACGTGCTGCGCGACCGGTCGAACCCCGGCGCGTGGATCATCACCGCGGACCACGGCAACGCCGAAACGATGATTGATCCCGTCACCGGCGGGCCGCACACGTATCACACGACGAATCCTGTGCCGTTTATTCTGCTGACGGACGACGACAAATTGCAGCTTCGCCCCAACGGCGCGTTGCAGGATATCGCGCCGACGCTGCTCGGCGTGCTGGGGTTGGCGCAGCCGGCGGAAATGACCGGGAAGGATTTGCGTTCCAAGCCCGGCCCCTGAAAAAGCGGGCGACGACTATCCAATCGGAAGCTTAGAGCGCCCATTCACTCTCGGTCAGCGAATTCTCTGACAGCCTGCCCGGCTGCTGCTATTGCCCTAGGCGCTGCGAACTCAAGGGCTGGCATCTGCAGTTCCCTGAAAGTCTTGTTGCTCTCATCGAGCGCAGCAATAATACACCCGGTGCTGCGCTGCCGAATTGCCCAATCCAGGAGAGTGATCGCGTTGTTGAAAAGATCTTTGTGCGTTCTCAAACCGGTGGCTTTCTTGAGATCCTCCAGTAGGCGCATGTTTTTTTCATCTAGGTCAAGTTGGATCCTCATATAGGCCTCCCATTAACCTCCTAAAACACTCTTATTATACTCATTTAGTGTTGATTGTCAAGGACTTTTTATGTAAATATTTTCAGCAACTTAGCAAACTAATGCCCAGGCTACCGTTTCAAACTAATTCCTAAAGAGGTACTTTAGCATGAAGAGGAGGAGACCCGCGATCTCGCCTATGGTAGCTACGCCAAGCTTGTCCATGAACTTATCTGGCAGTTCCAACCTACCCAGCCCCCACAATATGATGATCGCAAATGTTGCGATTACAGCAAAGACATAAATCCCTAAAAACACGAGGGTTACAAAGTCGGCCAGCAACGTGGGCCGCCCCCACCACAAAATGGTAGCTATCGGAACTACCGCCGCGAATATCACCAAACCGATGCCCGTTGTCAATTCGGCCCCTGTAACGACACGAGAAGCTTTGAATAGCTCCTGGGTAGGCGGGATGTCTTTGACAACAGCTAGGTTCTTGACTGTTTCCTGGACCAAGAGCCTGTCATGCTCTGAGCTCATTTAAGATGGCCCGTCCTCGGCCTTTTGGATTATTGGGATAGGCAGATCTATGCGATCAGGCGGCAACCTTCTCCAGCCGTTCAGCGACCGTGTTGGACCATCGGAAATCACAGCAGGTTCTTCAGGCACGGTGAGATAGTCGGAAGCCATAGAACTATTATACATATTTGTCAACACTTAAGCTATAAATTATTGGCCCAGACCCGCCGAAATTAAAAGATCAATTTCTAATTAAAAGATATTTGCAGAACTTTCAAGGCCTGAAGCGCCCAGCGTGCCATTTCCGCAGCCGTCGATGAAGGCAAGCCTCGCCCCTAAAAAGTGGTGGCAATCATGGGCACTTTATAACTCAATGGTGGATTTCTCAAACGACAACTTCGCCGGTAACATAGTGCCTTGGCTAACGGTGTATGCCGGGAGTCGAATTATGGGGCGATTTGCAATTAGGGAAACGAAGCTTCTCATCTGCGTGTGGCATTCGTTCACGCTGTGGCGGCCGCCGGCGGACGTGGCGGTCAGCGTGAAACGCGCGTATCCCGAGATGAACGTCGTGCACCTGACGACGTACGACCACATCGACGACGAACTGCCGGACACAGACATCTTCGTGGGCTACTCGCTGAAGCCCGCGCAATGCATCGCGGCGAAAAAATTGCAGTGGCTGCACTCGACGGCGGCGGGCGTGGACCAGTTGATGTATCCGGAGCTGCGCACGAGCGGCGTGCTCGTCACCAACGCGAGCGGCGTGCACAGCGTCCCGATGGCGGAGCACATTCTGGGACTGCTGATTGCTCTCGCGCGGAGATTTCCCTCCGCGTTCCGTCACCAGATGCACAGTCACTGGGGACAGCAGGAAATCTGGGACGACCAGTTGCGTCCGCGCGAGCTGCAAGGCCAGACGCTGCTGTTCATCGGCTTCGGCGCGATCGGGCGGGAGACGGCGAAGCGCGTGAAACCGCTGGGTATGAAAATCTGGGCGGTGACGCGCACGGGCCAGGGCGATCCCGCGCTCGCCGACCGCTACTTGCCCGCAACGCAGCTCGAAGAAGTGCTGCATCAGGCGGACTACGTCATCCTGGCCGCGCCGGAAACGCCGGCGACGCATCGCATGATGAACGCGGCGCGCCTGCGGGCGATGAAGCCGACCGCGTTTCTGATCAACGTCGCGCGCGGCACGCTGATTGACGAAGCCGCGCTGATTGATACCCTCCGGCGGCGGGCCATTGCCGGCGCTGCGCTCGACGTCACTGAGCACGAACCGCTGCCATCGGATTCGCCGTTGTGGTCGCTGGACAACTGCGTCATTACGCCGCACATTTCTTCGGCGAGCGAATTTTTGTGGAATCGGCAAACTGAATTGCTTTTGGAGAATTTAGAGCGCTGGTTTTCGGGGCGGGAATTGATTAACAGAGTTGATTTGAATCGAGGATATTAGAGGAATGGAGGAAGGAGGAAAGAGGAAGGAAAAAGCGAAGAGAAAAACAAGGAGGAGCCACGAAATCCATGGAGAAAGAGAAGAAAAAAGGTTCGTTTGAAAACTTGCGCATATTCGGGGAGGCGCGTGCTCTTGCAAACCGGGTCTACGAAATTACGAGCTCTCCACCATTTTCGAGGGATTTTGTAATGATCGACCAGATGCGGCGTTCCGCAGTGTCGATTCTATCGAACATCGCAGAAGGTTTCGAGCGACAGTCCAGAGCTGAATTTGTCCGCTTTCTGTTTATTGCCAAGGGATCCTGCGGCGAACTTCGCGCGCAGGCGATGCTCGCTTCCGACCGGAAATACATGTCCAAAAAAGACTATGAAGAAATTGATGGGCGCTGCCGGAAACTCGGCGGGGGATTATTCCGGCTGATTGAGTATTTGAAGAAACGGGAGTCCGAGAAAGCCGAGAACGGGCAAATCTAACGCTAGCGAGTTTCGTTCCTCCTTCCTCTTTTCCTCACTTCCTCCGAATCGTTAGTCGCTCACGCCGCCCTTGGGGAGCGTATAGCCTTCGCGGGCGTAGATGACGTATTTCACCTTTTTGCCTTTCTGGTCCTGGACGATGAGCGGCGCGCCGGTCGCGTCCACGAGCTGCACCTTGATCTTGCGCAGCTTGCCGTCGCGGGAGCGGTTGGCGGGCGCGTAGCCGATGCTGTACTGGTTGCGCAGGCTGGCGGCGACATCGGAAAAAATGCCGGACCACTCGCCCTCGAAGCGCGGCACCCACGCGCGTCCGCCGGTGAAGGAAGCGAAGGCGCGCATCTGGTTTTCGGCTTGGGCGAAGTTCATACGGTCCACGAAACCCCAGGTACCGTTGAAGGCGCCGCGAGCTTCGGCGCGCAAGATGACATCTGCTCCGGCAATGACCGTGAAGATGGTCACGTCGGTTTCGCGCAGCCGCTTGAGGATATCGTCCAAGTTTTTCTTGCTGAAGGTGTCCAAGCCGGTTCCGACGAGGAGGATGGATTTCTTGCCCTTCACGTCTTTCAACTGGTCCAGCGTTTCGTACAAGGCGTCGTAAACGCACGCTTCGGTGAAGCCGGGAAAGGCCATGCTGCGAAGCGTGCGGCTCACTTCCTCTTTGTTGCGGGTGAAGTCCATCTCGATGCGCGTTTTCAAGTCATAGCTCACCAGCGCGATCCAGTCCTCCGGCTTGAGCTGGCGCAGGAAGTCATTGGCCATGGCCGTGGCGTAATAGGAGAAAATTCCGTTGCCGATTTTACTGAACTCGATCAACAGCACCATGGTGATGGGGGCGTCGGTGGGGGAGAAGTTGGAGACGGTCTGCGGGACGCCGTCCTCGAGCACGCGGAAGTTTTCCTTGTGGAGCCCTTGGAGGAAATTGCCGTTGCTGTCCGTGACCACCACGTCCACGTTGACCAGCGGCACCTCGACGGCCAGGGAGAATTCTCCCTCCGGCTTTTCCTTCTTCTGATCCGGAGGTGGAGGTTTCTGCGGCTGCTGCTGTTGGGCCAGAGCGGCGATTTGCCCCGGCGGGAAAGCCAGCGCAGCGGCCAGCAGTCCGAACAGAAAAGCGCGGAGAAACGTGTTGCGCATAGAGTCCCCCAATGGCTTCGATGCTGCCACGGACGGGCGGGATGGTCAACTTTTCGAAAGAACTTGGAGGAAGGGAGGAAAAGGAATCCACAGATTACACAGATTTCACAGATTATTGAAAATCAAAGACGAACGCAGATAAACGCTGATAGGAAGATGAAGAGTTACAGAGTGGCAGAGTTTCAGAGCGCACCGAGGCGGGTGCCTCGGGGCTCGGAGTAGAAGACGATGCCCTGGCTACGCCCCGGCGCTACCGCTTTCCACGAAATACATCCACAAGGCGAAAAATAACCACGCTACTGAGGAATGCCGAACCAACCACTCCCGGAAACAGCATCAACCAGACTGCGACGGGGAGGTGGGCTGACATTTCAATCCGCAAGCGCAAAAACCACAGGCTCACACTATTGGCGAAGAGAAGCACAATGAATAAAAGGAGGTGCCGGCGGGAGAATTCGATCTGCATATCGCAATTCTACTCTCGCGGTGCGTGATACACTGTGGCGTTTATTTCAGCCGAAACATTCGAAATTCGCGGGGGTACGCAGAATGCTCCGTTTCTGGCAACGAACCGTTTTGCTCGTCGGCCTGATTCTTGCCGCAGTCGGGCCGAGCGCGGCACAGGGGCAGAACTCCGCGACACTTGACTTCGACAAGCTCTCCAGCGAAGCCACGGGCTGGCTGGCCAGCCTGCTGGCCATCAACACCACGAACCCGCCCGGCAACGAGCTGGCCGCCGCGAAACTCATCAGCGAAATTCTGCAAAAGGAAGGCATCCCCGCGGAGGTGATCGAAAGCACGCCTGGCCGCGGCATCGTCATTGCGCGGCTGAGCGCCAACGTGGTGCCGGACCCCGCGCGGGCGCTGCTCCTGCTGGGGCACACCGACGTGGTGGGCGTGGACCGCGCGAAGTGGACCGCGGAGCCGTTCGGCGGCTCCATAAAGGATGGCGCGATCTGGGGCCGCGGCGCGATTGACGACAAGGGCCGGCTGGTGGCGTCGCTCGCGGCGTTCGTCGCGCTGAAGCGCGCAGGCGTGCGGCTGGAGCGCGACGTCATTTTTCTCGCCGAAGCGGACGAAGAAGAAGGCGGCGAGGCGGGCATCGAGTTCGCGGTGCGCAATCACTGGGACAAGATCGCCGCGGGGTTCGCGCTGAACGAAGGCGGACGGATGTTCGTGAAGAACGGCAAGGTGGTGTACGTCGGCGTACAGGCCAGCGAAAAAGTTCCTGTGAATATCGAGGTGATCGCCACGGGCCCCGCGGGCCACGCGTCCATTCCGCGAAAGGAAAATGCGGTCGTACACCTGGCCGCGGCGGTGGCCAAGATCGGCGGGTACGACGCGCCGGTGCAGCTCAACAGCGTCACGCGGCGCTACTTCGAGCAAATAGCCACGCTGGAAGATCCGGAAATGTCCAAATGGATCCGCGCGCTGCTCGATCAGCCGGAGCGCCAGCAACACGCGGCGCAAAAACTCTCCGACGCCAATCCGGTATGGAACGCGATGCTGCGCAATACGGTAGTCCCGACGATTTTACGCGCCGGGGTACGCTCCAACGTGATCCCGTCGGAGGCGCGCGCCACCATGAACATCCGGCTGATGCCCGGGGATACGGCGGCGGGTTTTGTCGCGGAGCTACGGAAACTGGTGGACGACCCGCAAGTGCGCATCGAGCTGGCCTCGGCGCTGCGGCCCGCCGCGCCACCGTCGTCGCTGGACACGGACTTCTACCGCGCCATCGAGCAAGTGACACCTGCGTTTTTCCCGGGGGCCATCGTTGTGCCGCAGATGTCCACGTGGGCCACGGATTCCGCGCAGCTCCGCATGCGCAGCGTGCACGCCTACGGTATTATTCCGTTCCCGCTGACCGAAGATGAAATTTCGCGCATGCACTCGGACGACGAGCGACTGCCGCTGGCGGCGTTTCGCACGGGCGTGCAGTATACGTACCGCGTGATTGAAGCGTTTGTGAGGGCAAAGTGAAAGATAAAGAGTGACAGAGTGACAAAGTGAAAGAGTCGCAGAGATTCCGCAAAGCGAAAATCGTGTGCACCATCGGGCCGGCCAGCTCCAGCCCGGAAATGATTGACGACCTGCTGCGCCTGGGCATGGACGTGGCGCGGCTGAATTTTTCGCACGGGACGCACGCGCAACACGCCAAAGTGGTGGAGGCGATTCGCAAGGCCTCTGGGCGGTACGAAAAATCCGTCGCGGTGCTGGCGGACCTCAGCGGCCCGAAAATCCGCACCGGCCTGCTGGAAGACGGCAAACCCGTGCTACTTCGCACAGGCCAGCGCTTCACGATCACGACAGCAAACCGCGAAGGCGATGCGGAAGGAGTCAGCACCACCTACCGCCGGCTGCCGCGCGAAGTCCGCAAAGGCGACCGCATCCTGCTGGCCGACGGACTGATCGAGCTGCGCGTCAGCGGCGTGCGCGGCGACGACGTGCAGTGCACCGTAATCAACGGCGGCGAACTCGGCGAGCACAAAGGCATCAATCTTCCCGGCGTGAAATTACAGGTCAGCTCGCTGCTGCCGAAAGATCGCAGGGACCTGGCGTTCGCTCTCGGCATGGGCGCGAACTATATCGCGCTCAGCTTCGTGCGGAGCGCGAAGGACGTGCGCGCGGCGAAAGCCGCCATCGCGCGCGCAGGCAAGGACACGCCGGTCATCGCCAAACTGGAAAAGCCGGAGGCCATCGAAAACCTGGAAGAAATTCTGGACGTGTCGGACGGCGTGATGGTCGCGCGAGGCGATCTGGGCGTGGAGATGAGTCCGGAAAAAGTGCCCGTGGTGCAGAAACGGATTATCGCGCGCGCGCGCGAGCACCGCATCCCGGTGATCACCGCCACGCAGATGCTGGAGTCCATGACACAAAACCCGCGGCCCACGCGCGCCGAAGCGTCCGACGTGGCCAACGCCATCCTCGACGGCACCGACGCAGTGATGCTCTCCGCGGAAACCGCGACGGGAAAATTTCCGCGGGAAACCGTGTCCATGATGGACCGCATCATCCGCGAGGCGGAGTCCATGGGCCAGGAATGGCCGCAGCACCGCGCGCAGGAAAGCTTGAGCGTGGCGGAAACCGTCAGCGCGGCCGTCAGCCACGCCGCCACCGAGTTGAACATGAAAGTGATTGCCGTGTTCACGGAAAGCGGCTCGACGGCGCGGCTGATTTCGCGCTACCGCCCGGGGCCGCCGATCATCGCGTTTTCGCCGTTGCAGGACACGCGGCGGAGGTTAAGCCTGCTGTGGGGCGTCGTGCCGCGGACCATTCAGTACGTGCGGGATATCGACAGCCTCGCCGCGCTCGCCGAACGAAGGCTGCTGGAAGAAAAACTTGTGTCCATCGGGGACATCGTGGGCATCGTGGCGGGGACGCCGCTGGGGACGAAGGGTACGACGAATTTTATGAAATTGCATGTCGTCGGAAAAAAGAAAAGTTAAACGTTAAACGGTTAAAGGTTAGACGTTAAAACCGCCGGAACCAGTTTCTGCGAAATTGCGGCGAAAAGATACGCGCTGCGCGCGGGGAAGAAGAAGCGCCTTCGGCAGAGCGGAAGGCGCTCCGCGCCGATGGCTGATTGTCGGAGCTGAAGCCCCGACCCCCTAGTTCAAGCAAAGGCCGGCAACCTGCGCAGAAGCAGCGCAGGTTGCCGCTACATCAATTCACCCAGCGGTCGGGGCGAGAGGGCGGTTCGGTCTTATCGTGGTCGTGCATGTAGACTTCAAACTTCTTGCGCATGCGCTTGCGTTTCCAGTCCGTGACGCGGTTGCGCATCCCAAAGAAAAATGAGCCGCGGCGGAGGTAAAAGTAACCGACCGCCATCCCGCCCAGATGCGAGATGTGGCTGACTTTGTCGCCGGTGGCGCCGATGGTGCCGAAGAAGGCGATGGCGCCCATGATGAGGACGTACACGCGCATGGGTAACTCCACGGGCGGCAGAATCATATAGATTCGCCGGTCGGGGAAGAGCACGGCTGCTGCAATCAGAATGCCGAAAATTGCGCCGGACGCTCCGATGGTGGGAACCAGCGAGCTGGCCACGCCGCTGGGATCGGCGATGGTTTTTACCAGGATGTTGATGCAACCCGCGCCCACGCCGGTGAGGAAATAGTAGTTCAGGAAACGCCGCTTTCCCCAGACGCGCTCCAGGTCACAACCAAACATCCACAGCGCGAGCATGTTCCAGAAAAGATGCCAGAAACCTCCGTGCAGAAACAGGTAGGTGAACGGCTGCCAGATGCGCAGGCCGTGGGTAACGCCGTAGGGCACCAGGCCAAGCCAGCGGATTATGCCGACGTACACGGCGTCCGGGGCCAGCGATTGCAGCACGAACACGGCGGCGTTGGCGATCAGCAGCGCTTTCACCGCCGGGGTCAGAATGCCTCCCCAGCTAATCCGCTGATAGCCGTACCTGCGGGACTCCATGCCCATGGTCTGATTAGTCTAAGAGTGCAGCCATCAAAAAGTCAAAGAATGGAAAGGTGGCAGAGTGACAGGGAGGAAAAAGAATCCACAGATTTCACAGATTACACAGATTTTGAAGATCAAAGACGAACGCAGAAAAGAAAATGAAGAGTGGCAGAGTGACTTCCATTCTTCACCATGCCACGCTGAAACTCTGCAACTCTGGCACTCCTAATCCAGTTTTTTGCGGGCGAAAAAGAAAAGCGTGGAGGCCAGGGCGGCGAACATCAAGACGGCGAGCGCGTTGCCCTGCGCGGCGCTCGCTCCAACGATCTTCGGGCCAAAGGCGAGCGTCGCGGGATTCAAGAGAGGAGTCTTCATCAGCTCGGGATCGCCCAGCACATTCAACACGATGGCAAGCAGGCCCACCACGCCCCCCGCGGCAATCAATCCGCTGGCATAGAGGGAGCCGGGGCTGACTTCGCTTTCGGCGTGGCTGGATGGTTTTTGCCCGCGCTCGGCGAGCCAGCGCACCAGCCCGCCGCAGAAGATGGCGCACGTGGTGTGCAGGCCGAGGTAGGAGCCGACTGCGAAGGAGAGCGAGCGAATTCCGAGCAACTCAACGGCGATCACGAGAAACACGCCCAGCAGCACAAGCCGCCACGGCAGGCGCTGATTCAAAATGCCGCTAATGACGGTAGCCATCAGGCGGGCTTGCGGGGCCGCCGCCTTGTCGCTGCCGATGCCTTGCACCCACTGGATTTCGATCTGCTGGGTGGCAGGGTCGTACAGATATTTTCCGTCTGGCAGATCTTTGCTGCCGATGGCGTTGACGAGCACGTAGGTCTTGCCCTTGTGCGCAAAAGCGGGATTTTCGATCTGCACTCCTTCCACGGATTTGGATTCGACTCGCGCAATCTCGAGAGGAAGTCTCAACTCCTTATATTGTGCAAGGCCGCGGTTCATCAGCATCAACGTACCGCCGATGGCGAAGGCAGAGGCCAGCACGCCGATCATCAGGCCGATCTGCTGCGAGCGGGGCGTAGCGCCGACGAGGAAACCTGTCTTCAAGTCCTGCGAAGTGGCGCCGGCATTCGCGGCGGCAATGCACACGACACCGCCGATGGTGATGGCCAGAGCACCATAAGCGCCCGCCGTCCAGCCCAGCACCAGGAACGTCGCGCAGGTGGCCATCAGTGTGGCGATGGTCATGCCGCTGACGGGATTGGCCGAAGTGCCGATCAGTCCACAGATGCGCGAGGATACGGTCACGAAGAGGAAACCGAAAACGACCACGAAAATGCCGGCCACGAGGTTCGCAAAGATGCCCGTTTCAGCGCCTGGAATGGGCTTGAAGGTGAGCAGAGCCCACATCATGGCAATGATCGCCAGCGAGCCGATGACGACGGTAATCATGGGCAAATCGCTCTCCACGCGAGAGGCGGCAGCGGCGGAGCGCTTGCCGCGTTCGCTGCGCATTTCCTTCAAGCCGGTGGACAGCGCGGCGAAAATGGTGGGCATCGTTTTCATGAGAGTGATGAGTCCGGCGGCCGCGACAGCGCCCGCGCCCATCGGACGAATGTAGCTGGACCAGAGCTGGTCCGGCGTCATGTCGGGAATGGGCACCGTGCTCGGATACAGAGTTTGTGCGCCGCTGAGCGAGCCGAAGAATTTGATGGCCGGCATCAGCACGAGCCAGGAAAAAACGCCACCGGCGAAAATCGTTCCGGCCACGCGCGTACCGATGATGTAACCCACGCCGAGATATTCGGAAGTAATTTCCGCGCGAAACGACGCGCCGGGGAGCCACTTCGGCAGATATTCTGGACGGCTGCGCCACATGGCCGCCGTGGCCATCAAAAACGTGTAGATGCCGCCAAGACCCAGGCCCCAGAAGACGCGTCCAGCAAAGGAGCCGCCGCGGTCGCCGGCCACGAGCACGTCGGCACAGGCCGTGCCTTCCGGATAGGTGAGATTGCCATGCTCCTTCACGATCAGCTGGCGGCGCAACGGGATCATGAAGAACACGCCGAGCCATCCGCCCAGCAGGGCGAGAATAAAAACTCGCCAATAATCGAGCCCGAAGCCGAGAAAAATCAGAGCGGGCAGAGTGAAGATCACGCCGGCGGCCACCGATTCACCGGCGGAGCCGATGGTCTGCACCATGTTGTTTTCCAGAATGGTGGCCTTGCCGAAGGCGCGCAGCACGGTAATGCTCAGCACAGCGATAGGAATCGAAGCAGACACGGTGAGCCCGGCACGCAGGCCGACATATACCGTCACCGCGCCAAAAAGCAGGCCGAAAAACGCGCCGAAGAGAATGGCGCGCAAGTTAAACTCGGCCGGGTGTTCTTCCGGCAAAATGTACGGGCGGAATTCGTCCGGAGGCGCGGTGGAACTCCACGCACGGTTTTGTGTTGCGGATGCTGATTCCTTGGCCACGCTCCACCTCCGCAATCGGGGTCACTTCTCGCGAACAGCGGCACGCTGCGCCGTGCCACTGCGGTGCATTCCAATCGGGTTGCAAAGTAGCATTAGACGCGCCGCGTGACAAGGCGCAGCGAGGCGCGGTAGGCTGTAGCCCGGTTTTTCACTTGGAGGAGTCTCCGCCATGAAACGACGCTCCCTGTTGTTTGCTCTGACTCTGGCACTCGCCCTGGCTGCCGCCGCGCCCGCGCGCGCACAAGCGCCCGCAGAGAAATTCGAATTTTTCCCCGGCGCGCAGTACGACCCCGGCATCCCCACGTTGAAGCAGGTAACCGGGCACGACTGGGGCGAGAAGATCACGGCGCACTCCGAAATCGAGCGCTACATCGAGGCGCTGGCTAAAGCGTCGCCGCGGGTCCGCGTGGTGAAGTATGCGGAGACGTACGAGGGGCGCGCGCTCTATTACGTAATCCTCGCGAATGAAGGGAACATGGCGCGCCTCGACGCGATCAAATCCGGCATGCAGCGCCTGGCCGATCCGCGCGGGCTGGCGGACGCGGACGCGGAAAAGATCATCGGGACGATTCCGCCGGTCACGTGGATTGCCGCCGGCGTGCACGGCAACGAAATCTCCAGTTGCGACGCCGTGCTGCTGCTGGCGTATCACGTGCTCGCCGCGCAGAACGACGACATCGTGAAGACGGTACTCGAGCGCACGATTGTGATCATCGATCCCACGGAAAATCCCGACGGCCGCGACCGCTTCATCACCTATTTCCGCCAGAGCACCGGGCCGTGGCCGGACGCCGATCCGCAATCCGCCGAGCACAACGAAAACTGGCCCGGCGGCCGCTCCAATCATTATTTGTTCGACATGAACCGCGACTGGTTCGCGCAGACGCAGCCGGAAACGCGCGGGCGCACGAAGGCGTACCTGGAGTGGTTTCCCGTGGTGTTCGTGGACGAGCACGAAATGGGCTCGAACGGATCGTATTACTTTGCGCCGCCGGCGCAGCCGTACAACCCGGTCATGCCCAAGGAGCAGATTCAGTGGCTGTTCTCGTTCGGAAAAAATAATTCAGAATGGTTCGACAAATTCCGTTTCGACTACTTCACGCGCGACGTGTATGACTCCTTCTATCCCGGCTACGGCGAAGGCTGGCCGATGTTTCAGGGCTCCATCGGCATGACGTACGAGCAGGCGTCCGTCCGCGGCCTGGCGGTGCGGCGCACGGACGACACGGTGATGCTCTACCGCGACTCCGTGCATCATCACTTTATTTCCGCGCTCTCCACCGCGCAAAACACCGCGAAGAACGACAAGGCATTGTTGCGCTACTTCTACAACTTCAGGAAGAGCGGAGTGCTGGAAGGCCAACAGGAAACCGTGAAGGAATACATCCTGCCGCTGGGGCGCGACGCGAACCGCGCGATCAAACTCGCCGCGCTGCTCATGCGCGAAGGCATTGAAGTGAAGCGCGCCGAAAAACCGTTCACGAACGCCCGCGCGCGCGACTACTACGAGGGCAAGCCGCAAGTGAAGGAATTTCCCGCGGGCACGTTCGTCATTTCGCTGGCGCAGCCCAACAAGCGCCTGGCCAAAACGCTGCTGGACAAAAATACGCCGTTGCCCGACGACTTCGTGCAGGAACAGATCCGCCGGCGCAAGAAGCGGCTCTTCGAGCAGTTTTACGACGTCACCGGCTGGTCCATGCCGCTGCTGTACGGCGTGGAGGCGCACATGGCGGAGCAGGCGTCGGCGGGGAGCTTCACCACGCTCCAGTCAGAGCCGAAGGCAATGGGGCGCGTCATCGGCGGCACGGCGCATCTGGCCTACCTGATTCCGTGGGGCACGAACTCCGCCGCGCGGGCCGCTGCGGCGCTGCTGCGCGATGGCGTCCGCGTGCACCGCGCGGACAAAGGTTTCACGCTCGGCGAGATGAAATTTCCCGCTGGCACGCTCGTCGTGAAAGTGAAGGACAACCCGGCGGACCTGCACGCGCGCATGGAAAAAATTGGGGCCACAAGCGGCGTCGAAATTCACGCCACGGATCGCGCGTGGATTGAAGACGGCATCAACCTGGGCAGCGGCAACGTCGGCTACGTCGAGCCGCCGAAAATCGCCATGGCGTGGAACGAGCCGGTTAGCTCGACGTCGGCGGGCTGGACGCGCTACGTCCTCGAGCAGCAGTACGGCCTCCGCGTCACACTGATTCGTGGAGCGGCGCTGCGCGGCGCGGACCTTGACCGATACAACGTGCTCATTCTGCCCAACGGCTTCGGATACGCGGACCGCGTCGGAGAAGGCGGAGCGCAGAACATTAAGGGTTGGGTGCAGCGCGGAGGCACGCTCATCACTTTCAGCGACGCGACGCGCTGGCTCACCGACGAAAAAATCGGGATGCTGGCGACTTCGCGCGAATTCCGCAGCGGCAAACCAGAAGTGGAAAAAAAGGAGGAGAAGCCCGCCGCGGGTGCGGCGGCAGCAGGAAAGCCCGGTGAAGAAAAGAAGCCGGAAGCGCCCGTCCCGAGTGCTTCGGGACCGAAAAGCGAATTCGACCTGGAGAAAGCCATTCAGCCCGACAAGGAATTGCCGGACGCTACGCCCGGCGCGATCTTCCGCGTGCGCGTGGACGGCGAGCACTGGCTTGGCCTCGGCTACGACGGCTCCGCTACGGTCATGGTGGACAGCGACAACATTTTTACGCCGCTCAAGCTGGATCGCGGCACCAACGTGGCCACGTACTATCCGGAAAATGAAGCGTTGCTCAGCGGCTTCACCTGGGAGGGCACGCGTAAACAGTTGGGCAACAAAGCGTACCTGATGCACCAGCCCACCGGGCGCGGACACGTCATCGCCTTCGCCGAAGAGCCGAATTACCGCGCGTTCATGGACGGGCTGAATATTTTGTTTTTGAACGGAGTTTTATTTGGCCCCAGTCACTAGCTTGCGTTGATGGATGGTCGAAATGTTTGACTGGACTGAATTGCAAACGCCATACGGGCGCAGTCTACACGTTTGCGGCTTCGCTCTGGCTCTGTGCTTCGTCCGCCTTAGAATTTACTGGCTCCGTTCGCCCTTCTCCCAGTGGCCGCAAATCCGCTCGATACCGTCAATCATCAATTCGACGGCCTCAGGAGAGGGGACTTGATCGGGGTGGACGGATTGGTTCCGCGTTTCCCACATCTTCTGCAGTTCGATTTTTTCTTCAGGCAGGATGAAGCCATCGCGCGCGAGATCTTCGATCAGGCTATAGTCAGCACCGCGTTTGGTGAGGTTGGTCCGCCGGTAGTAGCGCCGTGCTGCGGCGCGAAGCATCCGCTCGTATTCCTCGGCAGCGATCTTTCCTGCCAGATTGGGGTCCTCGTATACAAGGATGCGCGCAAGCTCTAGCCGGCCCCTTTTCAGCAACGGCCTGAGCACCTGCTTCGCCCGCTGCCGCTGCACCCAAAGGTCGGACTCGAAATCCCGTCGCGCTTGAGTCGTATCGCGAAAAACTTGCGAATCACGCGCTATCTGGTCATAAGTCCACAGTGCCATTTCAGTTTCAGCTACCGAAGCGAGGCGGAAATGTTTTCGCCATTCTTCCAGTTCCTGACAGTAAACAAGAAACAGTTCTACTGAAGACGGCCGCTGAACCTGCAATAGGTGTAGCACTGGCGTGCTGAAAACGCCGAAGTGTTCCGGGTGTACGAAGCGCAGCACGAGCGACACCACCCCTATGCTGTGAAAGACGCCCACCATCCGCCGCACCAATTCTCCCTGATCCTTCGGAAGTGGTGCTAGAGCCACCCGCTCTTTTCGTAGGGCCATATCAAGGTCTTTTTCATTGGGTTTCATCCAATAGTTGCCGAAGGGCGTCTGGACCGGATCAAAAATGAACATCACGTCTTTGGCCGCTAGGTGGCGCTGTCCCCGTCTAAGGTGGTCGAAGCGCTTCTCGACGGCGCTGAAATTGTATGTGCGCCGGAACTTTGTTTGGCAGACTTTGGGAAACCGGTCCAGATAGGAGGAAAGCTCAAATTGCGCCATGTCTCTACCTCATCGCGAAGCCTGGAGTGCCGGAGGGCCAATGTCAACTGGTGACGGTCAATGTGAGTCTTGCGGTTCCGATTTTTTACGCGGACACAAGAAGAGAATGCGCGTGGCGGCGCCGATTTGCGCGAGGCGGGAGCGGACGGAGCGCGGGGCGAGCTTTTCCACGGCGCGGGCAAGCGAGGCGGCTTGTTCGGGCGCGATTTCCAGGTGATAGAGGTCCGCGCGGCGTAGATAGGAATAGCTGAAATAGGACGGCGTGGGGCCTGTCGCAGAGTTTTGCGCGAGAGACAGCAGTGCGTCCCAGAAACTCTTTCTGTGCAGCAGGCGTTTGCGCGCGGCTTCAGCTCGAGTGATTTCGATTCCGTTCGCGGGCAGCATCAGAACACCGGAAACCAGCAGAGCACTGTTCCCCATAAAAATTGCGATGGTGCATTCTTGCGCGCGGAAAACTCGCGCCGGATCAGCGTCCGGGAAATTCGCCAGCACTGCGCGCAGTTCTTCCGCCTCGGCTTCGAATCCGGTCCACCAGTAACGATACGAGTTGAAGACCAGCGTGCCGCTGCGGAGGATCTGCTGCACGCGCGCGGGGTCCTTGCCGGTGACTCCGAGGACCATGTCCACCAGCTCGGTGAGCTGGAACGTCTGCCGCACCACCGGGCGGACGCTCAGATATTCGGCTTCCTCTTCGGTGTATTTCACGGGGATTTGCGCGGGAAGAGGCATAGGAAAAGGATAACGGAAATTTGCGATTGGGTGATTGGTGATTTGTGATTGCAGAGAGAAAGACCTGAAGCGCTGAAACGATACGATTACTGGGGCGCTTTGCGGCGGAGGGGGAAGAGCACCAGCCAATCCTGGTAACGGCGGATGAGCAAGCCGTCCACGCCCCAGGCCAGGCCCGCGCCGAGGCGTCCAATCAGCAGCAGCGCCAGCGCACCGGCGACGTGCGCGAGAAACCGCGGCCAGTTGCCCGAGGAGCTGGCCAGACCACAGTTCAACACCAGCGCCGCCGCCGCCAACGAAGTCAGGCTCGTGAGCGTGCCGGTGACAAAAAATAATCCTGCGCTGATGTTCGCCGCCGCCCAAAGGTAAACAATCTGTGTCTCATGTCTTTCCAGGTAGGGGAGAACAATCGAGCGATAAAAACGCACGGGCCCGCCGGTCTCCGTCAGCCGATGGAGCAATCCGCCGTAAAGCAGATCCTGATCGGTGAGCATGTAAATGCCGGTCCCCACAAACAAGATGCCGATGAGGATCCGCACAACGGCCAGCACTCGAGCGCTCGTGCTGTTCAAGCGCCACCCGCCTTTTGCCCCAGGAGGTCGCGCACACGCTCACTCAGTGCTTTGCCGTCCACCGTTTTTCCCGCCAGCCGCGCCTTCGCGGCTTTGATCACCGCGCCCATTTCCTTCGGAGATTTCGCTCCCGTCTCGGCCATGGCCCCTTCGATTGCCGCGGCAAGCTCTGTGTCCGAAGGCGCCGCGGGCAGGTAGCCCTCGATGATAGCGATTTCTTTGGTTTCTTTCTGCGCCAGGTCCAGCCGTCCGCCTTTGGTGAATTGTTCCACGGACTCGTGGCGCTGCTTCACCAGGGTCTGAAGCACTTGCAGCGATTCCGCGTCTTCCAATGGCCGGATTTTCTCGACTTCCTTGTTCTTCAGCGCGGCCTTCATCATGCGCAGGACGCTCAGGCGCAACTCGTCCTTCGCTCGCATCGCATCGACGAGGTCCTTCTGAATGCGCTCATTAAGGGCTGTGGACATTGGGAGGACAGTTACTACATCAAATTGCGATTCGCTGCAACCTCCGACTTGTTTTTTCCAGGACGAGCCGTTATTTGACACGGCTGCTTCCGCCGCTTAGGCTCCCCATGTGCCGAAAATCGTCGTCGCCGACCGCATCAGCGAACGGGGTCTGGCCCTGCTGCGCGAAACCGGCTGGCCCGTTGCTACGCCGGCGGCCGCGGAACTTTTACGCGAGCTGGCCGATGCCGCCGGGCTGATTGTGCGTAGCGCCACTCGTGTCACCGCGGAGTTGCTGGCGCTCACCCCGGCTCTGCGCGTGGTGGGGCGCGCGGGCGTCGGCGTGGACAACATCGACGTCGAAGCCGCCACGCGCCGCGGCGTGCTGGTGATGAATACGCCCGGCGGAAACGCCGTCAGCGTCGCCGAACATACGCTGGCGCTGCTGCTGGCGCTCGCGCGCAGCGTGCCGCAGCTTGCGGCAGCCACTCGCGCCGGGCGCTGGGAAAAGAGCGGAGCGCGCGGCACGGAAGTTCGCGGGAAGACGCTGGGTCTTGTCGGGCTGGGCCGCGTGGGCGGCGAGGTGGCCCGCCGTGCGCGGGCGCTGGAGATGCGCGTGCTCGCGTGCGATCCATTCCTTTCAGACAACGCGGCGCGCGACGCCGGGGCCGAACTGGTTTCGCTGGATGATTTGCTGGCGCGCTCCGACTTCATCTCTCTGCACGCGGCGCTCAGTCCGGCCACGGAGAAAATGATCAATGCCGCCGCGCTCGCCAAAATGAAACGCGGCGCCCGGCTGATTAACGCCGCGCGCGGTGAGCTGCTGGACGAAGCCGCGCTGGCCGAGGCATTGCGCTCGGGCCAGCTTGCCGGCGCCGCGCTCGACGTCTTCGCTGTCGAGCCGCCGGGCGATTCGCCGCTGCTGGCGCTGCCCAACGTGATCGCCACGCCGCACGTGGCCGGGTCCACCGAGGAAGCGCAGGAGGAAGTAGGCACGCTCATCGCCCAGCAGGTGCGCGATTTTCTTGCCGACGGCACGCTGCGCAACGCCGTCAATCTTCCCGCGCTTTCCGCGGAGCAGTACAGCCGCGTGCGGCCGTACCTTGTGCTGGGGGAGCGGCTGGGGTCGCTGGTCGCGCAAGCGGCCGCCGACCGCGTGGTGCGCGTGCGCATCACCTGCGCCGGGGAGCCGGCGGAAATCGGGACGCACGTGGTGCGCAACGCCGTCCTCGCGGGCATCCTGAATACCGCGCTGGAGGAAAAAGTAAACTTGGTGAACGCCGCGGCGGTGGCGGCCGCACGCGGACTCGCGCTGGAAGAACACACGCGTCGGCGCGAACAGGGATTTCCCAACACGATTGAGGTAACCGCGCTGCCCGGAGGCACGGGACGCACGTTGAGCGTCGAAGGCACGGTGCTATGGGGCTCCACGCCGCGCATCCTTTCGATTGATGGCATCCCGCTGGAAGCGCCGCTCGAAGGCGTGATTCTGTTTACGCGCAACCGCGATGTGCCCGGCGTGATCGGAGAAATGGGCACCGTCCTCGGCAGCCACGGCATCAACATTGCCACGTTCGACCTGGGCCGCGCTGTGCAGCGCGGAACGGATGAGCCTGAAGCGCTCGCGCTTATCGGCCTTGATGGCGACGTGCCCGACTCCATCGTGCAGCCGATTCGGGGAATCGCGGCGGTGATCGAGGCGCGGCTCGTGCGGCTAAAGTAGAAGTTAGAAGTCAGAAATTTGCATTTGAAAAGTTTGAAGCTTGCACCTTTCAAGGCTTGGGCATTTCTCCCCGCTGCCCTCCTTCCACAATTTTTTCCCTTGCTTCCTGGAAAAGCGCATAATGAGTTTATCGGCGCCCGTGCGGAGGTTCCCCGTGACCATGTCCGCGCGCCTGAAGACCTACCTGGACGACAATAAAATTCACTACACGATGATGTCGCACTCACCGGCGTACACCGCGCAGTCGGCGGCCGCGACGCTGCACGTGCCGGGCAAAGAGCTGGCCAAGACCGTCGTCGTTTCGACCGCGGACCAGCCCGCGCTGGCCGTGCTGCCGGCGTCGTTCCACGTCAACCTGAAAAAACTCGGCGAGCTGCTGGGCAAACCCGCGCGCCTGGCCAGCGAGCAGGAGTTCATCAGCCTCTTTCCGGATTGCGAGCTCGGCGCCATGCCGCCCTTCGGCCAACTCTATAAACTGCCGGTGTACGTGGACCGCGCGCTCGAAGCCGACGAGGAAATCGTCTTCAATGCCGGGACGCACCGCGACGCGGTGCGCATGAAGTACGCGGACTTCAAGCGCCTGGCGTCGCCGCGAGTGGCGGACTTCGCCGCGAAAGGCTGAGTATCGGCCAGGTGAATCAGCGGAGACTCCGCTCGTGGCCGCATTCCCGGAGGGCAAAGAAACTAGAAGTGTGATCAGATGGGCCCATTGACTTCGTCCTAACCCCAAGCTAGCATCCCGGCATCACACCGCTTTTCGATCCTCCCTCGACACAAGGAGGTACGCGTGGGAAGAAGATTCAGGTATTGGGCCTTCCTCATGCTTGTCTTACTGGCAGCGTTTCCGGTGCTGGCGGAAGAAATCCAGCTCAAAGACGGGACGAAGGTCACCGGGAAAATTACAGGCGTAAAAGATGATGTATTCCAGGTGAAGACTTCCTACGGAGAAATCCAGATCCCGCGCGCGGAAATCGTGAGCATTACGTTTCCGGAAAACCAGCCGAAGAGCGCGGAAGCGCCGATGCGCGAAGTGGACGAGAACCTGGAAGGCAATCGCTATATTAACCGCACAGCTAAATTCCGTTTGACTGTGCCCGAGGGATGGGTGCTCTTACCGGAACTGCGCGAGATCAGGAAGGATGTAGCGGCCGCGTTAGCCTCTAAAGATAAGTCTCTCGTGTTTATGGTGACTCGGGAAACGTTTGACGGTTCGCTGAACTCATTCAAGGCGCTCGCAGAAGTGCAATACAGCACGATCTTCGGAAGCTATCAGAAGTTGAGCGAATCCGACCTGCAATTGGACGGGCGTAAGGGTATCAGGCTCGTCTTGAAAGGTACAAAAAAAGCTGACTCAGCAATGAAAGCACTCGTCATTATCCTGCCTTCTGAGGGCCGCTATACTCGGCTTTCATTTATTACCGTTGAACCGCTGTTTGACGAAGCGCTGCCCGTCGTCGAAAAGATGGCGATGTCTTACATTTCACTTCCTCAATAGTACGCGAGATTACTTTCAGCCTTTGATGACGCCCAGCGGCCGCAAGCGAGCGACTTTGCGGGCGAGGCCGGCGTTGTGGACGACGTCCACGACGGCGTCGATGTCCTTGTAGGCTTCGGGGATTTCTTCGAGGATGCCGTCGCGCGTTTCCGCGCGGAGAATGATGCCCTGGTCGGCAAGCTTCTGCGTTTCGACGCGGGCGTCGCGGCCTTTCTTCGCCGCGGTTCGGGACATCGCACGGCCCGCGCCGTGGCAGACTGTGCCGAAAGTTTCTTCCATCGCTTGCTGGTTGCCGACGAGGACGTAGCTCGCCGTGCCCATCGAGCCGGGGATGAGCACGGGCTGGCCGGCGTCTTTGTATGCCGCGGGAATGAATGGCGAGCCCGCGGGGAACGAGCGCGTGGCGCCTTTGCGGTGGACCAGGACGTCGCGCACGTCGTGGTTGACGGTGTACGTTTCGCGCTTGGCGATATTGTGGGCCACGTCGTACACCACGCGCACGGCCGTGTTCGCGCCAAAAAGTTTTTCAAACGCCTTGCGCGTAAAGTGCGTGATGGCTTGCCGGTTGGCCCAGGCGAAATTCGCCGCCGCAGCCATCGCCGCCAAGTACTGCTCGCCTTCGGGCTTGTGGATGGGGACGCAGGCAAGCTGGCGGTCGGGCAGCTCGATCGAGTAACGGCGCATGGCGTCGTTCATCAACTTCAGATAATCGGTGCAGACCTGATGGCCGAGCCCGCGCGAGCCGCAGTGGATCAGCACGACGACCTGGTTTTCGCGCAGCCCGAATGTTTCCGCAATTTCCGGCTCGTAGATTTTCTGCACGAACTGCACTTCCAGAAAATGGTTGCCGCTACCGAGCGTGCCAATCTGCGTGCGGCCGCGCTGCTTGGCGCGGTCGGAGACGTGGTGCGCGTCCGCACCGGCCATGCAGCCGGACTCCTCGCAGAACTCAACGTCGGCGGGCTCGCCGTAGCCGCGCTCGACCACCCATGCCGCGCCGCGCTCGAGCACTTCGTTCAACTCCGCAAAACTGCACGGCACCGTGCCCTGCGAGCCCGTGCCCGCGGGCACATCGCGAAAAAGCTGGTTGACCAGCTCCTTCAGCTTTGGCGTCACTTCATCTTTATGCAGCGTGCTGGCTAGAAGGCGCACGCCGCAGTTGATGTCGAAGCCGACGCCGCCGGGTGAGATGACGCCTTTGTGCCAGTCGGTGGCCGCGACGCCGCCGATAGGGAAGCCGTAGCCCTGATGAATGTCCGGCATGGCCAGCGAACGGCCCACGATGCCCGGCAGAAAGGCGACGTTCATGGCCTGCTCGATGGAGAGGTCTTTCACAATCTGTTCCATGAGCGTTTCGTCCGCGTAGATGAGCGCGTCGGTGAGCATGCCGGCCTTCGTGCCGCGCGGGACGAGCCAGCGGTAGGCGTCCAGCTTTTTCAATTGGCTCTTCTCGATGGCCACGCAGCCTCCGCCGGTCATTATAGACTTGTGGGCAGCGCGAAGGGATTCTTCGCCACACTGCGGCTCAGAATGACAGCAGGAGAGGGACGCAGGCGAAAATCTAGGCGGAGGTTTAGCGCGCCTTTGTTTTTTCAGGTTGGATTCGCTCTGGCTTGTTCGATGCGATTTGGATGGACGGAATGGGAATGACGTTGGCGTTTTCGGCGCCGGCCAGCGGGACGCCTTCGGCCGTGTGCGACATTCCCTCGCCAAGAAGAGTTTCAAGAGCATGCGCGAATTCCGGGGGGCGCAACGCCGCGTCGCCCCACGTGCGCTGGCCGCGCGCGAGAGCCGGCAGCCACCAGCAGCCGTCGCGCACGCCCACGCAGAAATAGAGCGTGGCCAGCGTTCCCTCCAGTAGGGAGAGAAGCGGTACGGCGCTGCCGTCCGGCAGGGCGATGTCACTCAGCACGAGATCGAATTCTTTTTCGCGCAACGCCGCGCGCGCCTCTTCGAGGCTCTTGGCAATCGCGCACGCGCCCCCGTTGCGGCACAGGCGTTCGAGAAACTGCGAGCCCGGCGTGAAAGCTCTTCCGACCAGCAGAATTTTCGGCGCTTCTGCGTGCATGGAACTCCCTGCTTTGCGCAAATCGCGATCCGGAAGGGGTGGCCGCTTTAGAAAGCGACCAAGGCGCGGCTTAGTGCATTGTGCACAATGCGGTCCAGCTCGGTGCGGCTGAAGGGTGCGGCGACGTAATCGAATGCGCCCAGCTTCATGGCTTCGAGGTACTCCTCGGGGTTGTCTACGCGCGAGGTGACGACGACGGGGAGGTCGCCGCGCGCGGCCTGGGCCACGGGCAGCAAATCGCGGTAGCTTCCGTCAATCAAAATGTCTTCGCATACGACCAGCGCCACGCGCTCGCTGGCCAGAACGGCGCGGGCTTCGCTCAGCGTCGCGGCGAACACCGGCTCGAGATCATGCTGGGGAAGAATGTTGGACAACGCTCTGCGGCTGGCGGGATCCGACAGTGCAATCAGGACACGCGTACGGCCAATCATGACAGCCTCCCCGGTCAAAGCACTCCCGTAACTGGGTTGTTGGCGGAGGAGGGGAAGTTCCGGCGCTGCCAGGTACGCCGGAGCGTCACCTGAACTTTGCGCCAACCTGCCTTCAAGCTAGTCCTCGAATCGGACCATGTCAATAGTACGTTTCCGTTTTTCCTCCGGCTGGGAATTCTTCTTCGGCCCATCTTCGCCCCCGAAGAAAAATCACGCCGCGCGGCGCGGACCTGGAGTATGCTGACGGCCAGAGGCATGAGCTTGCCGGTCTCCCCCTGCCAACAAATTCCGGAGGTTGCATCATGATCACGAAACTTCGCATCGCACAAACGGTGATTGGTTGTTTGTTCCTGATTCTCTTCTGCGCCGCGACATGCAACGCGCAGGAAAAACCCATGTGGACCGGGCTCGCCCCGGAATCCGCGTGCGGCCCGCAGGACTTGAAGCACGAAACGTCCACGGACAAGTCACAGCACCCGAAGGCCGAAGCATCGCCGGGTAAGGCGGTGCTGTACGTCGTCCGGCCGACGATGTGGGGGAACAAAGTCCAGACAAAGTTTGCCATCAACGGCGAGTGGGTCGGCATCAACCGCGGCGACAACTATTTCTTCGTTCTCCTCGACCCCGGCGAGTACAACTTTTGCTCGCAGGCGGAGAACAAAGTCACCAACAAGCTGCGCGTGGAAGCCGGCAAGACGTACTACGTCCAGCAAAAGATCAAGATGGGAATGATGAAGGCGCGCACGGACATGGACTTGTTGGACGCGAAGGAAGGAGAAGAGGCGCTGTCCAAGTGCCACCCAAGCCACTACGAGCTGAAGAAATAGTCTTCAGCGGGCAACCGCGTCGCAGTGGCCGCGTCGGAATAGCTGTGCTATTCTTACTGATTGCCCGGCAAGAAGATGTTGTGCTGGGCTTGCAGATGTCGGGGCGTAGCGCAGCCTGGCTCGAGCGTCCCGATGGGTCGGGAAGGTCGGTGGCCCGCCACCGGCCGTTGATCAGTCGAGCAGTCTTGCAGACGTCGGGGCGTAGCGCAGCCTGGCTAGCGCGCCTGCTTCGGGAGCAGGAGGCCGGTGGTTCAAATCCACTCGCCCCGACCATTTTTCGCAGCGACTTGCATCGGGGCTGGTTTCTTTCTGCTCTCAGACACGCGCGAGTGCCACGTCAACTCCGGCCGGTTGCCCTGCTTGCACATCTAAGCTTCGCTGGATCTTCTGGAAGCCTTGTGCCGCCACGTCCACTTGATATTTCCCTGGTGCAACCGTCGGGAAGACGTAAGCGCCTTGTGCGTCCGTCTGCGAAGTCACCGTGGTGCCCGTCGTCAGATTGATCAAAGTGACCGTAGCTCCGGCAATCACTGCCCCTGTGTTGTCGGTCACAGTGCCACGGATACCGCCCAGCGGGGGGGGAGCTGGCGCCCCCGACACAAGCCAGAACCACATCTCGAAATCGCCGCCGCGCCGCCCATCACCGATCTGAACAATCTTGCTGTTCGGGCCGCCGAAGGTATCGCCGTCCAACCAATGTCCGGGCGCGTCTTGCGCAACGATGAAATTGCCCACGAGCCGCAGGCGAACGAGCAGACGCGTGAGCCCCGTTAGTTTGAAAATGCGGTTCATGAGATTAGGCTTGAGCCACGAACTTGTCCTCTCCGTGGGAACCCACAGAATATTATTTTCGCCCACCTTCACTTGGCCATTGAGGATCAACGGCTGGAAGCCGAGCACGGAATCCGCATGCAGATCCCAAAGATTTAGGTCGGCTTGATTGAGTGGATAGGGTAAGTCGAGCGTCACAACGAAGGTCGGCTTGCGTTCGATCGTGAAGGGATCGATCCTCTCGCTGCACTCGACCAAGATTCCGCTGGCGAAGTGTTGGTCAGTTACCTCGCTATCGTTCAACAGCCTTGTCCGAGGCGTGAAAAGGAAAAGTTCCTTGATTCCTATTCCGGGTTCCTTATCTCGTTCTTGGCAGAGGATGTCGATGGCTTGCTGAACGGTGGTCGCGCCCTTGAGGTCAGGACAGTTCCCGGGGTTGTAGGCCACCTTTTTCGCGGTGCTGGTGTTGGCGTGGAAGATCACGACTTGCCCCGGAACGGGGTTATTCCCATCTCGCAGCCGGGCTTCAACCGACTGGCTGTCGTCGGGCCCCAAGGTCCATTTGCAACTGGCGAACCCGTCGGGTCCTACCGTGGCCACGACCACAGGGTTTGTGTTCTGACCATTGAGGGCGCCGCCTCCCGACGCTACGTTAAACTGCACGTGCGCACCGATGACGGGGACATGTTTGTTGAGCACACGCACTTGCAGGTCCGCAAGCAAGCTGTCATTCGGCAAGGCTTCCTGGCCGTCTCCGCTCACGTAAAGAAGTCGATCACGCTCCGTCGTGGCATCAAAGACCACGACCTGGCCGGGAACGTCCCCTTCCGCCGCGTCTAACATCCGCGCTTCGACCTGCTGGCTTTCTTCAGGCCCTAGAGTCCACTCGCATTCCGCGATTCCGTCTGGGTCCACCGTGGCCGTGATTCCATTTTGCCCGCTGACGCTGCCACCTCCCGACACCACCTGGAATCGAACCTTTGCGCCCTTGACGGGAAATTGGCCGTTGGCCACGCGCACCTGCAGCGGTTCCAGGAGTTTGCTGTTCGGCAAAGCTTCCTGTCCATCGCCGCCGACGTAGAGCAGGCTGGTCAACTCGGTGACGGGCGGAAACAACCGGCGGCAATCCTGCACCAGCTTCCACTTGATGGGGGCGGCAGGATCGAACATCACGACAGCCAGGCGGCAGTAGTGATGTTGAATTCCGTCTGGGGAAAGGGGACGCGGCTCCTCTCCGTCCCTTGGCCATTCGATTGTGCCCGACTTGGCGTCCGCTCCAGCCGTCCGTGCGGGAATACACCAGTAATCGCCGGTCCGGTAGCTGGCTTTTCCAGTTTTGTTCTTCTCAAACCATATTTGCACACCGTCTTCGAGTTTGGCCCAGACGCCTTCCCGCACGGGCACCGCCCCGCCATCGACGTCCAGGTCTGGGCCGGGTTTGTCCGCTGCGGTAACTGTGTGCGTGGCATCACCCTGATTCCAGCGGCGCACACGCGGATTGCGCGGGTAGTCCGAAAATTTCAGGTTACGATTCGCATGCTGCGGCTGGTCATCATCAAGAACGAGCAAATTGCCTTCCACCCGAGCAATCTTCACCAGCGTGCCGGGCAGGCCCCAGAGATCGCGCGTGTCGTCCGTCAATTCCACCCAATCTCCGGCGCTGAACCCCAAAACCGTATCCCGCCCCGAGCTTTCCACGGACAGGGCAAGTTCTCCATCCGTCTTTTCCAACCAACGCGTGACGATAAAACCGTTGTCTCGCGACCACTTGAAGGTCGCCTGCCCTGCCTCACCTCCTCGGTGGATTTCAACGCGATAGAGCTGATTTTCAAGCCGCCGGTAGCCGGCCGTCGCCGGCACGACGCACAGCCCTGCTTCCTTTTCTGTCTCAGCCCGGGCCTTGAGCTTGCAATTCTTCTCCTTGGTCAACTCCTCCCACGCGATTGGTCCCGAGAGACAATTCGTCCCAACATCGGCAGAAAGAAGCTTTACCTGCCAAACCGTCTTTTCGCGCGTCGCGGTGTCCGGGCCGCCCAGGGCCACTTCGCGGATGGAGGAGTCTTCCAGCGCGGTGATGTGGCGCCGCCACACATCGAGGTAGGCGATGAATGTGCCTTTAGCGTTCAGCTTTGGACCGAAACCGAGTAGTTTGTTCAGATCCAATATCGCGGCGAGTTGGATGCCATCTTGAAAAGTCAGGCCGGGCAAGTCCGGCTGGACGGTCTTCTCGGGATGCCCCGGGATCTCCGCGAAGGCGACTGCTTCCTCGTTTTCACACAGAATTCCATGCACATAGTAATGACCCGGGGTGAGAAAGAAAGTGTCGGTCAGCGTCGTGTTCGGGTCGATGAGGAAGCCGGCGTTGTGCAAAGGCCCGCCGCATCCTCCGATCAGATCTGCGGCCTCGGATTCGACGCGACGCCCGAATAGATCCGCCTGTTCATTCCAATCGGCATCGAGCTGCACGCGGCCCTGCTGCATGCGCACCGAGTGATAGTGCTTCTGCGGATCAAATGTGGACCGGCTGAAGTCGCCTTTCATGAGTGTCTCCTCAGGTAACGAAGAAAATTCCAGCGTCGAGCCCGGTGCGCAGGTATTCGTCCAGCGCGACACGCAGGTTGGCCAGGCGTTGCGGCTGCTTCAAAAGGCTGAAGGCTCCCATCTCTGAACCGTCTTCCGCCCCGGTGCGAATCTCGGACGCACAGTTGGAACTCAGTTGGGCGAAGCCCGGCGTTCCGTAAACTTGCGAGGTAAACTGCGGGACCACGCGGTCGCGGACGAGCCGAACCTCCATCAAACTCAAGTCCGCGACCGAGGCCTTGCCCTTGGCCTGCGCGGCCTGGCGCAGCGCCAAGTCGGGCTGGCAGCGGTGCTGCCGGGGCGTGCGGAAATCATCGGGGACAAAGCTGAAGCGCACGCAACCGCTCTGCCGCCTGTCAACGATCACCGCTTCCGTGAAGATGACCTCGGAAGCGAGCTTCAGCTCCTTCACGCGCACTTTACCGAACACCGTGGTGCGCTCGATCACGGTGGGAGGCGCGGGCGCGTCGGACCCGTCCGCAGAGATTGCAAAGCCGCCGTCGAAAGCGCGGAGAATGCTGTCGGAGATACTCAGGCCGGCCACGTCCATGGGCACCCAAAGCTGCCCCAGGATGCTGGAGCCGATCTCCAATTTCAGGATTGTGTTCGCCTCGTGAACGGAGAGGCTGGGCATCGCGGCGTCGTTGGGACTTCCATCCGGTTTCAGAGCACCACCTGGGACGAGAGTCGAATGCAGCAGGCAAAGCCTGCCCAGATTCCCCTTCTTCACCACAATGTCGCCCTCGACCAGAAGGCCGTTCAGAATCAACTCGCCTGGATTTTCGTTCCAGTCCGGCGCTGTGCCACGAACCTTGATGCGACCCTTGACGTGCGGGCGCACATTGTCTGCAATCACCTGCCCCGTGGCTCGCCGCAGCAGCCTGTTGATCGCACGCACGTCCATGGCCTTGGGCCAATCCCCTGCCACAACGATGAGCCGGCTTCCGGCCTTGATTTCAATTTCGACTTCTTCTTCGTAAGTCCCGCTGTCCATCAGAGCGATCAATCCCACCTGGCCCGCGGGCTGGAGGTTCCACTGCTGCACAGCTTCGCCCAGGCTCTGGACGATCTGTTCTCCGTGGACGGCGGCCGCCTTCTGGCCGACGCCTGCCTGCCAGCTCACCTTTGGCAGCAGATCGGACGGCAAGGAAGACTGGCGGTTGTAAGGTCCGCCACCCACATCGGCGCTGAAGCCGTACGAGTGACTTGTCTCCACCTGCATGTCAGAAGGTTCATCCAGTAAGACCAAGCGGCCTATGGCCGGATCCACAGCCACGCGGGTCTTCCGCTGATTGCCGTCCGCGTCAAAGTATTTCGTTGGCTTCGGGGCTGACCATCCGGACTTATCCCAATTGCTTAGGTCGCAGGCCACGAGATCCTCGGGCGGAAGCGGTTTCTCCTCCCCGCCGAGATACACCTGGAGGACGGGCACGACTCCGAAATAATCGGCCTGGGGCGTTTCTTTTCTTTCCAGGGCTGCGCGTCGCGCCTTGAGCTCGGCGAACAATGGGCGTCTGCGCAGGATGCCGGGCACATTGATCTCCTCCGCGAGATGCGTGATTTCCATTTCGGTTTGAGGGCGGTTGAAGAGCGGCGCGTCGTTGCCGAGAGGGCTGAACATGAAACAACCTTCCGACAGCCCGACCATCTGCCGCGCTTTCACGCGCGTCAGGGGATAGGACTGCAATCGCCAAAGGTATAGCCCGACGTTTGGAATGTTGTAGCGGCCGCGGCCGCTGGCAACACGTCTCACTTCCACGGAGTGAGGCGCATGCTCAAACGGACCACCCAACAGCTCGAGCGCATCGGCATCACGGAGACTGGCAGTCCCCGGATACGCGAGCCGGATGTGGTTCATAAACTGGGTCGTGGCCAGAAGCTGGAAGAACTCGACCACGCGTGACGTCCACCCCGTGGTATCGCGCGCAAGTTGCTCGAGGACAGCCGCGGTTCCTTTGCGCCGACGATAGGCCAGAGTGTTGGCGACGTACGCGCGGAGGGTGAAGTCTGCGCCGGGAACCGGATGGAGCCCGCGCACGCCGAGCAGATCCCCCAGATAAGGGACGACCCACTCTTCGCAGGTCTCGATAAACCAATTCTTGTAAAGCTGCGCAATATCTCCTTCCAGATTCTCGGCCTGCTCCGAGAGAACCGCGAGCAGGCCCTTCAGCGGATCCCCCTGATCCTGATCTCGGATGCGGTAGATGGCCGGCAGCAGTTTGTACATCCACTCGGCTTCGCGTTTCATCGCGGCATCTCCGTCACCTTGATTCCGGAGAGGTCCAGGGTCAGGAGGACGTTAGGTCCAGTCTCTGGAACGTCGAGTCGCACGAGATTCGCGGCCTCGACGCCCTCGACCCCTTGAACCAAGGCCATCACTTCGCTCTCCGTCACGCTTTCACCAAACTGCCGCAGCGCAAAAGAAAAAGCATCCAGGAGGGCGGTGCGAACCGCAGCGAAAACTTTTTCCGGAATGGATCGCCGATCCGGCAGAACTCGAAGTTCGACTTGGAAAGTAAGCGGAACGAACGACTCCACCACGAACGGCTGGTGTGGCACGGAGCAATTCGCGACGGCGCTCACCAGCTTCTTATACAGCGGCGAGTCCATTTCGACTCGGCTGCCGTCCGCAGCCGCCATGGTGATGCGCACGATTCTGGTTTCGCCGCGCCAGATCCAGGCCGCACGCGCCTTGCCGATCCCGGCGAACGCGCGGGCAAAATCTTCGTAGTCGTCCAGAGAGACGATGCGGTCCAGCGTGAGCACGGTCTGCGGCGCATTCTCGCGAGCCTGGTCGAGGGCTTCGGGGTCGGCAGCGCCGGTTGCGGGAAGCGGGTTACGCACCCCCTTCACGCCGAGAGGACGAGTCATTAATAAAGAAAGCTGGCCGGCCTTGACCATCCCTTCGAGGCCAACGCCGACACGATAATTGGCCTGGACGTTCTCGGTCCCCGAAGGCAACCGCGCTCCCGTGATCCCATCACCGAATCGGACGACGGTCTTCCCGTCATCAGCCAGGCGGACGATGTAGTTCTGGCCGGCTGCGTCACGTCCATAGAGGCTGGCCATTTCGTCCCACAGCAAATCGTTCACGCGGATTTGTAACGTGCTGGCAGCGCCCCCGGGCGCGGATGCGGAAATGTAGGTCAAGGGTTTTTGCTTGAGGTTGAACTTCTGGAACGGCTGCGAAGCATCGCCGCCGCCGAGCACTTCCTGCTTGGTCTCGCCGTGCGTGGCGAGGGCGACATTCCCGGCGACAGTCACCGTGGTACGATCAAAGACATTCTCGAGCGATTGCTCAAGACGCAGCTTGGTGTGTTTTTCATCCAGAGGCACGGCTTCTTGGAGGATGACCACTTCACTCACGATCTCGTCGTCCGGACGAGCAGCAAGGAACCGAATTTTGACCTCCGGCGCTTCCACTTCTCCTTCCACACCACCGAAGCCGAGCAGCCGCCACTTTTTCACTCCGGGTTTCTTCGGGACGTCCGCAGGCGGCCCGAGAACCAACCAATCCTCCCCGACCTTGAGCGGTTGGTGGCGCAGCGGGTCCTTTGCCAGCCGGAGGTCCAGCGACGGCCCGTCAAGTCGAATTTGGGCACGCGCCCGCCGCCCGGAAACAATTAACGTGCGGCCCTGCTCCAGACCCTCCACGAGCTGGTCGAGGACGATTTCGTTTCTCATGACCGGCTCATGGATGGGCGCTTCGGCCCACGCAAGTTCTTCGCTTTGGGCAAATACCGAGGTATCGCGGGGAGAGAACTTCTGAAAGTTCTGGCCCGAAAGCGTCAGTCGAGTGGTCTTGGCCACGAGGGCGAAATCCGCTTTTGTTTCTTCGGCGATCAGCTCCACGCGATACAGTTCGGCGTTCGTGGCGCGATCGGGGCTCCCCCGGCCGGCAACGAGCTTGGGCCGCTCCAGAACCACCCAACTGTTGTCGGTGATCTCTTTGTAGACCGCGTCTAAATTGACCTGGAGATCGCCCTCCGTTTCCGTGAATCGCGCTTCCGCCCAACGGTCTTTTCGGCCGTGATAAGGGGCACCGCCCGGGTCGCGCCACTCCTTGGGCAGCGTTTCATACACCGGCGCATTGTGGCCGAAAATTGTAGCGCGCAAGCGCAAGGCGAAAGCTTTGGGCTCCTTGCGGGGCGCCCGCACCGGCGGTTTCTCACTGCCCAATTCTCTGTCCACACGCACAAGAGTTCGGTCGCTCCCGGCATCAGGTTTGACTTCCGCCACGCGGCGGAACTCCCAATTCTCATTTACCTTTTTCTCCTCGCGTTCCTTGCCCACGATGAGCACTGCGTCGCCCGGTTTCAGATTTGTGGCGACGCCCTTCAGGTAAAAGGAGACTTCTCCTTCGACCGGTGAACGTAGCTGGGTTTGGCGTGGCCGGAGCTTGTTCCACGCGGCACGCGCCTCCAGCTTTTCAATCGTCTCGAAAACCTGCGGCTTCTCTCCCGGTCCGGGCACGCTTTGCACGCGCGCACCAATGTCGAGGCTTGCGTAGCCGGGCGCGCCCTGCGCGGTCTCCAGTTCGAAAGCCAGATACGTGCTTGCCGCCACACCGGGACGCAATTCATAGCCAATGCTGCGCGCCAGCTCGAGGATCGACGCGGGCTCGGTGGCGGTGCGCAGGAAGCCTTCGTTGGCGATGCGCTCCTGGTAGAAGGTGAGTACATCGAGCACCGCGGCCCAGGCATCCAGCAGCGCGATGGCCGGATCATCATTGGCGCGCGTGCGAAGGAGGCGCAGCGGCGGCTTCGAACTCAGCGCCGCGAGCATGCTGACCTTGAATTCGCCGTACGTCCCCACGCGATACGAAAGCGCGGAAAGCCCCGGCCGATTCTCCTCGGCGACCGGCGTCAGCTTTTGCACGCCTTTACAGCACCCGCACGAATTCAGCCGGGCGTCGTCCACGGTTTACAATCCTCCGCCCATTACGAGTTCGAGCCGCCCGCGCTCGGGGAAGTTCGGATCGTTATCGAGCCTCGCGATTTCCAATCGGCCCAAGGTCAGCAGGCCATCTTTCGACTCGCGGTTCGGCGCGCGGCCCCAGCGCTGGAACCGCAGCACCTCCACCGAGGCCACTCCATCCACTTGCATGGCCGCGCGGTAGATCCGGCTGAGGTAAACCGGCTGCCCAAAGGTGAAGTTGTCCGGATGAAAAAAGCCGCGAGTGCCGATCGGCAAGTCGCGGCTGCCGAGGACGTCCAGCAGCGCCTTCTTCACGCTGCTCTGGAAGTATCCCTGCTTCACGCAGACGTGCAGCGCCAGGTCGAGCGAAACGAACTGCGGACTGTCGATTTCCAAGTCGAAGCCGGCCATTCGGTAGCGCTCGAAGTGGGCAATCATTTCTTCTTCGAAGCGCGGATCCACAGGCAAACCAGCCTGCCGGTCGGCGGTGACGAACGCCGTGTACCAACTGCCGGTCCACCGAAGGGTCGCGGCGCCGCGTTGAATGCCGGGGTGACGCTGGGCGACTGCGGCGTAATCGTCTTCCGTGACGGCGCGCTGCTGCACACGGAAGGCCTGCGGAGCGTACTGGCGGACCTGCTCCATACTTTCGGGATCGATCCCGCCGCGCGCGGGCATCGGATTGCGGAGACTCAGGATTCCGGGAATATCGGTCACGACGTGGGAGATCGCTTCCCGGCCTACATTGCCGGCCCGCCCATTGCCAACACGGTATGTGGGAAACAAGTTCACGTCTTCTTCGGGATGCTGGCCCAGCACGTCATCACCGAAGCGCAGCGTAGCGGTTCCGTCCTCTTCAATTTCCACGACAAACTCGCGCGCAAATCGGTCGCTGGCAAGCAGGTCTCGCCGCGCAACCCACGGCCGATCCTCGCTGCCTTTCTGAAATAAGCGCACGGCGGGTAAGACACGAAACATCTCCCGCTGAAACGCAGCCGCAGCGGAAGCCCCCGGGTCCACCGGAGTGAGTTCCATCTTGCCATTCGTGCGCTGGAGAACGTTGGCCTGCTGCGTGATCGGCGCGCGCGCCAAGCGCGGCCGCTGCTCGTCTTTCGGCAGGGGATTTTCTTCGGTGGCCGTGAGACCGTGATCCACCAGTACAACATTGCCCACCGCCATGCTGACGTCCGGAACGGGTGCGCCATCGGCTACCGTCGAAAGGCAGAGCGGGAATGGCAGCGCGTCCTCCACATCCCAAGCAATCTGCACGTAACATTCGTCCGTGACCGGGTCCGCAACGGACGGCACTCCCTTGCGCGTTCTTCCGTCTTTGGTGAGCGCGGCTTCGGGAAAAACTTTCGTCAGACGTACGGCATGGCGGTGCTCGGGATTCGCGTCCTCCGGCTGGCCGTTTTTCGGATCTAAGCGTTCCTCAAAGATGAGCACATCGCCGCGCCGCAGCATGAGCGGAGAATTCTCGTCTTCCAGGAGAAAGGCGCGAGTAGCGCCCGCGGGCAAACAGCACTCCCTGTCTCCCCAGGAGTAGAACCGGATTTCATTGTGGGATTTCCAGAGCATCACATCGTGAAGGGTCTCGAAGAATTGAGCGCCTTCCCGCTCGGCCGCCTGGCGCTGTTCCTTCGTGATGGGGCCGGGCGGGGCTGCGGTCTTTGTTACCAGCAGTGTGCCGGGATGGTTCTCCGCAGATTTCGGCCCCGGCAGGACATTGCCGTTCGCACCCTTGTCAACGTAGAAGGCTACCCAAGCCCGCGCATTCGCCCCGTCGTGCATGGGGTAATCGAGCAGGCGCGCCTGACGCCGCACGGAGGTACGCTTGCGCGCTGTGCCCAAGTACGCTTCCGTCGCGACCGCGTCCTGGTAGTAGCTAAGGTAGTCGGCTACGTACGCCAGCAGTTCCACCAGCGCGATCTGAACATCGGCGGGGTTGCGCTCCTTCCAATCCGGAAGCAGGGCGCTCAACTGGTCGAGCATCAACCGCCGGAAGCTCGAATAGTCTTTCGCCAGATAGTCGATTTCCGCCTCGGGAAGCTCCTGCGGCGGGCAGGCCGTTTCCTGCTTGCAGTCGAAATCGCTCGGGCACTCGACCTTGAAAGAGAAATCCACTTCCGAGAGCTGCGGATCAAACCCTTTCGGCGGCTTGAGCTCGAGATCATCGGAGGGGTCAACCAGGCGAAGCCGGTAGGTGGAAAAATCTCCCGGCCGGTCCACTGTCACTGTCAGCACCTTGCCGTTTGATTCCACGGCGTTCACGCGAATCCCCCGGATCCGCTCTCCGCCTTCAATCCGCGCCGTGAGCTCATCAGGCCGAACCGGATGGTGCCAAGTCCCCGGCAGGTCGTGCAAGAAGTACACTTTCAGTTTCACCTGAGACGACCCGTCGACGACCTCCAGGTAGTCGATGCCGTTCACAACCGGCGGCTTTTTGTCGCGCACGCCGGCTTGGCGTCGAACGTTCTTGCATCGGTACTGCAGGGACATTTCACACGCTCCGGTTGAACTGGGCCACCTGGCGCTCCTGGGTTCGTCGGACGATGTAATCCACGGTCACCCGCAGCGTGGATTCGCGGGCCTCGACCTGCACATTGGAAATCTCGATGACTTCCGCGAGCCACTGCTGCAAGGCGCCACGAACGGCGTGTTGGGTGGCCGCCTCGAGGGCTTCGCTGTTCGGCTGGAAGACGAGCTGAAGTACTCCGCTGCCAAACGTCGGGCGATTCACGCGCTCGCCGGGCGAAGTGAAAAGGACCTGCTCGATCAGGTCGCGAATGTGCTCTTCGTCCGTGGTTGTGGCTGTGCGGCCGCTGGCATCAAAGCGGTACGGATAGTCGATCTGCATCACGATCCCTTCACACGCAGTTGTGTCATCACGATGTTCACCCCGGTGCCGTTCGGAGCGCAGACGGCTTGGCTGTCTTGCAGCAGCACTGGCATTCCGCCTGCTCGCACACGCTTTGCCGCCGTCACCCATTGCGCCGTCACGCACGGAGTGGGCACGCCGCCCGGGGCGAAAGGACAGCCGGCGACGGCATACGGCGCAGGTTGCGTTGTGACCGGCTGGCCGCCGGCCCGCACACGAGGACTCGGCGACGTCGGCGTGGCCTGCCCACCGTGCATGCAAAGCACCGTGGCCCCGACGTGGAGCAGGTAGCCGGGCATCAGACGACCTCCAGTGCGCCGTCGTTGATCGAGATTTGTGGGCCCGTCATCTTGATGCCGGCTCCCTGGCCGTTCGTGATCTCGACACCGGTCGAGTTCAGAACGATTTTCTGCCCGTTGGCCGTCTCCAACGTGATGCCGCCGACTCCGGGCGTATCGTCCAGCGTCACCGTGTGCCCCCCTTCCGTCTTGATGACGAGTTTCTTGTATGGTGGCGACAGCAGGATCGCTGGCATTTCCGAGGAGTTCCCCCACCAGCAGCCGCACCAGATGGGGTAGTCCGGGTCACCGTGCTCAAACTCGATCCACGCGCCGGCTCCCACCGTGGGGATGGCAAAAAAGCCCGTCTGCTTTCCGCCGAAGGGGGCACAGGGCATGGCCCAGCCGCTTTCCTGGTCGCCCATCACATCGGGAACTTTGGCGCGGACTCGCCCGAGCATAAGCGGGTCCTGGTTGTCCGTTACGACGCCACGGTATTTGCCGTAGAACGTTTGCTCATTCACCGAAGCACCACCGGGATTAATGTGCCCGTACCCTCCCTGCTCAACGTGAATTGCTGCGTGTACTCGCCGCGCTGGATGGAATGCTTCACTCGCCGGACGTAATAATTTCCGTCGTAGTTTTGCCCCGCGCCGCACAAACCAACCAGCTTGCGCGGGCGCAACACCGCGCCGTAGCGCACAGCATCCAGTGTCCCTTCGCCGCGGACCGGGTCCGCGGTATTGCTCACTTCCGCCACCGCCGTGGTGGCGGCTTGCCCGGCGTTCTGATTGGCCGTACTGCGCAGCAACTTCTTCCGGCGCGCGGAGGACGGTGAGCCGGACAGCGGCGGAATCCGCAAAGACGGCAGCGATGGAATCGGGATCGCCATCTTCAGAAATGGATCCACGAACACGCCTTCGGTCCCCACCGGCGCAAGCCCGTCGTTCGAAAAACTCAACGACTTCACGTTCGCGTCCGGGCCGCTTCCAGCGCTGAGCGCGGGTTGCGGCACTCCCGCGCGAGTCTCCGGCCCCCAGAAAGCAAAATTGACCCCGAACGCAACCGGCTCGATGTAAAAGACAAATCCGTTTTTCTTGGCCAGACGCTGGATGAACTGCAGGTCGGTCTCATGCTGGCGCGGAATGCGGTCAATCAGCAGAGGGATGTCGGTCGTGGGCGTGGGCCCGGGCACGATGCCGTACTGACCGTAGGCCGCAAGGATGCGGGTGACGATCAAAGAGTCCGGCTGGTTTTCGTACTTCTCGTTTTTCTCCTCCAGATCCATCATCACGGTGAGGTCGCGGCCGGTCACCGTGAGGGTCGAGCTGCCCGGCTCGATGCCCGGCGTTAGTTCGTGATGCGTGATCACACCATCCGCCAGGACTTCGGGAACGGCTCCCATGATCACGCCGAGAATCACGCGCGAAAAGGGTTCGAGGGCACTCTCACGCAGCAGGCCGTAGTCCATTCCCTGGTCCTTGCTGAGGGAAAACGTCAACTGGAAGCCGCTGCTGCCATCGGCGTCGCTGGTGGCCTCGGCACGCACGAGAGCCGCCAACAGTTCGGGGGTCGCTGGCAGCGGCACACTCTTCCCCATCCACAGGACTAATCGGATTCCCAATGCGCTTGCAAACATCGCCGTCCCCCGTGATTCGACTGCATGATCGAACTAATTTCCCGTCCCCGAACCGCCGGGAAGTGGAGCTGCAATCCGCAGGACTCGTCCCGGGGTTGCCGTCAGTTCCTCCGGGTCGAGGACACCGTTGGCGTCGCACACGCGCCAGAATTGCGTGGGGTCGCCCAGGTAGCGCGCGGTGACGTTGTCGAGCCGCTCGCCCTCGCGTACCGAGTGTTCCACCAGCAGCGTTTGTTCTTCCGAGCGCGGAAGGAAACGGCGTCCCGCATACGGGATCTTGCGCGGAGCACCGCTGCGGTTCTTCCGGGTGACCGTACGGACGCCCACGGAATAGTAGCGGCTAGTCGCATCGAACATGGCCTCAGCCTCCACCCGCAATTTGGGTCACGTCGGCGGACACGCTGCCAACGGTCGCCATCACTTCCTTCGCCACCTGATGTGCCAGGAACATGGCCCCGCCGATACTGGAAAGCCCTAGATCCTGGTACGTGAGCACCAGCAGGCCCAGGCCGACTTTGGCGCGGATCGGGTTCAAGTTTGGGTCGAACGCTTCTTCGGTGATCGTGAATTCGGTCAGGCGCACAGGCAGCACCCGTTTGACTCCCCACACAAACAAAGTCAGCGGCGCCTCTGGTTGAATTACTTCGATCACGCCCAGCCGGGCCAGCACCTCGTTGGCGATCACCAGCGCGGACTTGGGATAGAGCAACATCTCCAGGGCAGCCAGCGTGGGATAAAGTCCCAGCGTGGTGGCGACCGGATTCGCTTTTTCCAGTTGATCCGCGGCGTCGATCTCCACCTCAAGCCGGATCGTTTCTTCCGGCGGACCCTTCAACCGCAGGGCTTCTCCGGGGTCCGCATAGGGATTTGCGGTTTGCGCGCGGATCGTGCGCGTGAGCGTTTCGGGGTTGTACTGAAACACAATGACGCTGGCCAGAGGATTGAACGGGTCCAGCCCGATAATCGCGCCCTTCTGCACTCTAGGAGAATTAGGGAACCCAGACATGTCTAACGCCTGCCCTTTCGAAGTAACAACTAGCCTCGTATGCGGGCGCCGCAAATTCGCGAGCGTTTGTCACCCTCTTGTTTCAAACCACTGACGTAACTTTGCGCCGATCCAAAAGGTCACCGCTGTCCGATCAAGAGGGCGGCAACGGAGATGAGATCCCATAATCACAACCCTTGGGCGCACCCTTCTGGACCGTGCGTCGATAATGTTCGAAATACCGCGGACGCAGCTCTGACCCAATATTCATGAGCCCCGTGCGATCATCGGGCCGATTCCTATGCCAGAACATGATGTTCTCGAAAAAGCCGCCATCGTATTCATCGTACAACCCCAAGACGTGGCCAAACTCATGCGCAAGGGTTTGATCGTCGGTAAACAAGTTGACGTTGATGTCGCTGATGACGCTTGGACGGCGCTTCACGTCCGTCTTCCTTTCCACGTCAACAAGCTTGTGGCAATAGCTCTTCGGATTTTCTTCGGCATGCACTTGGATCGGAACGTAAGAGCAAGGACAATTTGCATCCCCGGTCAGATGCCAGCCGCTATTCCCCCAAACACCATGCACCGCATCCAAGAAACGCTTCTTGAACGAGGCCTGCTCGGGCGCGGTGATGTTGGAAGTGAATTTGAACTTGAGCCAGACCCAAACAAGGATGGCGCAATCCTTGAAATGGAAATCGAAGTTCCCCACCGTAAGGCCACCGAGTTCTGTATTCCTCTTGTAAATCTCTGGAGCAGACGGGGAGCGGTCGGACTTGCCCGGCGTACTTGTCGGCCTCAGACGAGTTAGCCCTGGAGGAGTGGCCGCAATTGCGGCCAAAGGCTCGCCCGCATCGACGGCTTCTGCGGCCCGATAGGCTTGCAGCTCTTCTGGGTCGTTTGGCTCTGTGGCTTTGAAAGGCACTGGGCCATTTTCGTTAACTGACTGAGCGGCATGCGTCAATTCGTGTGCCAAGAGCTTCCGGCCGGATTTCGTTTCTGGCGCGTAGTGCGTTGCCCCGAAGACGATATTCTGGCCGACGGTGTAGGCCAGCGCGTCCACGGCGCGAGCGGATTCAGCGGCGCGCGCGTCGGTATGGATGCGCACTTTGCTGAGGTCGTGGCCAAAGCGCGGCTCGAAGAATGCGCGAGTGGTTGCGTCGAGCGGCTGGCCCGGCGAATGCAGCACTTCGTGCACGATGGGTGGCACCTCGGACACGTTGTGCCCAACCGCGGCGCGGCGCTGCACCAAGCCGCTGACGCGGGAGCCTTCGAAGCTCTTCTTGCGGCACTCTTCGCATTCGCCAGTGAGAGCAGCGCTTCCACCGCACGCACACTTACGCCGCAGCACGCCGCTCAACGCGGGTACCGGCGAGAAGGAAGTTACCGGCTTTAGCTGATGAGCAATTTTCTCGCTCATTTCGTTCCACCTGCAATCGCATCCATGATTGGACTGCCGAGTTGTGTGCCAGGGCTACTTCACGCTGGCGAGAAATTTATTAAGTTTCCTTTCATCGAGGTTTTTCTTTTTCTTGGGTGTGTCCACCGCATCGATGATGGCGTATGCCTCGTCGCAGTACTTGTTCAAGAACGCCCAGGTCATCTGCTGCTTGCGGCCCCAGGTGACGCAGACTGGACCGATCTTGGTGTAGCCCGGCACATACACATAGTGACCGTTGTTTGGATTCGCTCGTGACGCAGGCCCGTTGACCACCTCCCATCGCTTGCCGGCGTGAAACTGAGTAATGGCCACATCGGGCAAGGTAAAACCGAGCCCAACGCCAATGTCCATAAAGACTGCGCGCTTCGTTTCCTGGCGATTGGTTTGGTTGATCTGCGCAAACGCTTTGATTTTGAAACGCTGCTTGGCTGCGGGCCACCCACGCGTGCGCCAGAGTTTCAGCGAATCCAGCACCACCAGACCCGAATCCGCTCCACCCGTCTCCTTCAAATATTCTCGCAGCACGTCCTGGTCTGTGATGCTGATGAGGGTTCCCTGCTCGACTTTTTCAAAACGCAGTGTCTGATGGGCTCTGCCGGCCATGACGCAGTCACCGTACTGGTCATTGCCGAACATCGGTGTTGGAATGCCGTTGTTCTTCACATCGAAGTCGTATTCCTCCGGCAAAGGAACCGGCGCCCTGAGAATGGCCGATAATTTCAAATTGCGGACATCCCGTTTGGCAGGCTTCTTGCCGAACTTCACGATGCCTTTGCTTCTTTTTGCTTTTGCCATTTGTCACTCTCCTCGATTCGAATTCATCGCTGCAATCGAAAGCTCGACGCGGCTGGCTACCTGTCTCGACCGGTGTAATGCCTCGCCCGATGGGTGACCCGGGCACCGTTCCGCGGGGGCGTGATGGCCCCGGCATTTTGTGCACGCTGACCCTGGATTCGCTCGTCCACGCGATTCCTGAATTCCTGACCCGCAACGCCTCAGGCATCCGGGGCGTGGCCGAAACCCAACAGTTTGTCCATGCGCGTGAACACGGAAGAAAAGCCCTGCACGCTGGGGCTGCGGTTTCCCTCGATCGTGTACAGCATGCCGTCTTGAAGCTGGTGGACCAGCCCAACGTGTCCCTGCCAACCGGTCAGTTGCACGCGCCACCAGAACACCAGGTCACCCGGCGAGGGTTGATACCCGCTGCCGGGCTCGGAGGCCCATCCCTTCTTCTTGAACTGGCTGAGCAGCGCACGCGCTCCCGGACAGTAACGGAACGGCATTCGTTTGGAGTCGCCTCCAGAGCTTTGCAAAAAACACCAGCTCACAAACGACGCGCACCACGATTCGCCCTCTTGCAGACCGGCGGGCTGCAAATACTTTTTCACGAACGGGCCGCGGTTGTTGCCGCCAATCTCGCTGGCACCGGCCTTCAATTCGCCAATGGCCACAGCCAGAGCTGCGCGGCCCAGTTGGCTGCCACCTGCCTCCGCCGGCGGTAGCTGCGTGAAGTCAACTGCGCTGACCGGTTGCACGGTGGGTTTCGCGTGCGTCAGACTCCACCAAGTGAGCGCGCCTACCGTCCCGTCCACGACAAGCGGCTGGCCGTGCTGGTCGAGGTTCTGCGTCTGAAAGGCGCGCACCGCCTGATAGGTCTTCGTCCCGAAATCTCCGTCCGCGCCCACCGCATATCCACGGGCGCGCAGGAGCTTTTGCAACTCCTCCACCTCCGGCCCTTTATTTCCTTTTTTCAGCGTCATCGGCATCGCATTGCACCTTTTTTTGTTACCCGGGGGACGGTTGCCTCTGTGTCGTCACTCGAAACTCACATCCAGAGATTTCTTGTCTGGCTTTACGGTGATATCCCAACTCCAGCCCACCTCCTTGAAAGCTTCGGGCCTCATGCTTTCCCATTCTTTGATCGTGGTGGGGATACGCGTGCCCCACGGGGAAACGCCCATTCGTGCTTTCACGGTCCAGCGTAATCCGGCCGGGAGTTCGCCTTTCTTCATGACGATCCCGGGCGAGTCCGAGAAATTTGTGGTCGGTACTTTTATGGTTATGCCGCGGTCGCTGCCGAACCGGGGATCAGCATCGGGTGAATCGATGATCCAATCGTTGAATAGCCAAGGTTCCTTCTCGCTTCGACCGAATAAGGCCCCTCCAGCATTCGCAGGCCAGTAGACCTTCCCCTCTTTGCGGCTTTCGTACATCTCGCCTTTGATCCATTGAATAATCGCGTAGTCGGCGGGGCGTGCGTCCTTGGCTAGGGTCAGAGCAAAGTTCTGGTGAAGCTGATAGCCGCTCACATTTCCTGTTGCCGGATCCCCGAACAGGCTGATCGTGGCATTGCCGCTGCGCGCGATCGACACAACCCGTTTCTTGCGCTGCTCTAGATCAGCGGCGAACGCAAGCATCGCGCCCTCCGCGCGCTGTAGTGAGGGCCGCGGCTGAAAGGAAGACAGCCTGGGCGGGCGTCCGTTTTCCACCTGAGCGGCGGCTCGCTCCGCCTGAGCTTCAGCGGCGTTGTGCTGTTTTTCGAAACAGGCCGTAGTTACACTTCCAGTCGTCTCGGATTGCTGTACCACGTGCGCCAATTCGTGCCCTAGGAGGTGCCTCCCGCGCCAGGTCATGGGATCGTACTGGTTTTCGCCAAAAACCATGTTGCTTCGCACCACGTAAGCGAGAGCATTCACCGCGCGGGCGGATTCGACCGCGCGGGCGTCGGTGTGGATTCGCACTCGGCTGAAGTCGTGGCCAAAGCGAGGCTCGAAGAAGGCGCGCGTGGCGGTGTCGAGTGGCCGCCCCGGCGAACGCAGCACTTCATGGACAATCGGTGGCGCTTCGTTTGGTTCTTGCGTTGCCGAATTGGCGCTGGCCCGCTGCAAGCTGCCGCTCGGGCCGACCAGCTTTTTTTTGTGACACTCTTCGCACTCGCCGGCCAGCTCACCACCAGTGCCTCCGCAGGCGCACTGGCGCTGCAGCAGCGTGCCACGGACCGGCGTGACGCTGGGCGGTGACGTCTGCTGCGCTTTTGTTTGCAATTGCAAGCTCATCTCTTTCTCGTGAACGGGCCGAAGCTCCCGGCCCCTTCCCATCAGCGTTTCCGTTTGGAAACGCGTTTCCCGATCCGCAGACGCTGATAGCGCACGCTGCGCCGGGCCCCTTTGGCCTTGATCTTCAATTCCAGTCGCTTGGCGGCCAACCCATCGCCTTTGATCGAAAAGGTGTCGGAGTCACCCAGTTGAGGATCGAAAAAGCCGAGGTAGCCGCCGGGGTTCACGCCAAAGGAGCGCAGCGTTTTCCCGTTGTAGCTGCGACCCAGGAAGTCGTTGCGCCCGCCCAACTCTTCGCCGCCGGTGAAATACAAGGGCAGCAGGAAATTCGAGACTTCCACTTCGTCGATCAAGTAGGTTTCGGCCTGCACTGCGTCGCTCATTTCGTACCAGTGAAAGACGTCGCGGTTCGGGTCGGCCGGATGCGGACCCATCACCAGCAGATTGACCTCCGGATCCGCAATGAGCTCGAGCGCCTCATGGGACAGCGTGACCGTCCAGCTTTCCCCGAGCTGTTGAGACAGTTGGGTGAACACGAAACCGTACGAAATTCCGCGGTTGTTGCGGTCGTGGTAGCCCAGGGCATCGTGCACGTCCACCTTGTCCCACAGGTAGATCACCGCGTCGCCGCGCATGTCCGCCATGCTTTGCTTGCTCGGCTGTTTCCCGCTCTTTCCTTCCAGCCGGAGCGTGGCACCCAGGCTCCAGTACGGTTCGAAATCCTCGTGAATCTGCCGATTGATGGCGCGCAGCGCGCGCTGAATTTCCTCGTCGCTGATCTGCCCGTTTGTGTGATTCATCACCGAAATGATCACAGCATCCTCCTGCCTCTTCACCGAGGCGGTTTGCCTTTCCAGATCCCATAGATGGACTGCGCTGCCTGCGTGCCCACGGTTTCCGGGCGCGAGCCCGGCTGAAGAGGGAAGGCGCCGGCGTTGATTTGCGGCACCTCATGGCTCTCGTGAAGCGACCGCGGCAATTCGCCGGCACTCATGAGCTTTGCCAGTTCGCACCGAAGCGCCTCGGCGATGCGGTAGCGGTCTCCCGGCGCAAAACCATGCAGCACAAGTTTCTCGACGTGCAAAGCAACGCGTGCTGGCTTCATGTCCATCCTCGGATTTCCGCTTCGGTCAGCGGCCGGTCGAGCTTCCCGTACTCCACGCGCGCGCCGCGGACCAGATGCGCCATGCGCACCGATTCGCCCGCTTCCGCAGCCAGAAACGCCGCGTGGAGCGCGATGTTGCGGATGTTGCCTCCGGCCACGTTGAGCGAGGCCAGCTTGACGGGGTCGAGCCCTTGCGTTGGCGTCGCCGGCGGGAAGATCCGTTGCCAGATTTCTGCGCGCTGCGAGGCGTCCGGGAACGGAAACTCCACGACGAAACGGATCCGGCGCAGAAACGCGGAGTCGAGAGTCTCTTTCATGTTCGTGGTCAGGATGGCCAGGCCGTGATACGACTCCATGCGCTGAAGCAGGTAGCTGATCTCGATGTTGGCGTAGCGATCGTGGCTGTCGCGAACCTCGCTGCGCTTTCCGAAGAGGGCATCGGCTTCGTCGAATAAAAGGATCGCGCCACCCTCTTCGGCGGCATCGAAGACGCGCCGCAGGTTCTTCTCCGTTTCGCCGATGTACTTGCTGACCACCTGGCTGAGGTCCACGCGATACAGATCCAGCCGGAGTTCCCTCGCCAGTGCCTCTGCCGCCATGGTCTTCCCTGTACCGCTCAATCCGACGAAGAGCGCGCTAATCCCCAAGCCGCGGGGACCCTGCGTCTCGAAGCCCCAGGTGCGGTACACCTTCGCGCGTTGCTGCACGTGGACGGCAATCTCCCGCAGCAATTGGTGCTGGGAACCGGGAAGGACAACATCGTGAAGAGTTGCGGACGGCTCGATGCGCAGGGCGAGATCGTCCAGGCGAGGACGCGCTTGCCGACGGCAGGCATCCCAGATAACGCGGGCCACGTCCGGCGCGCGGTTCCTGGCCGCGTCCGGTGCGCGGGGCAGTTGTCCGGCGACCTCCGCACAAACCGAACGAATCGCCGATGCGCTCAGGCTGAACTGCTCGAGAATGTTTTCAAGCTTTCCATCGAGCGCCGCGGCCTGTTCTCCGAGTGCGACCTGCCAGAGCGCGCGCTTTTCGGATCCCGTCGGCTTGTGAAATTCCACCGTGATCGAGGGGCGGCCCGCCAAGCGCTGGCCTTCGCGGGACGCCACCAGCAGGACGCCGCGCGTACGTTCCAGCAGTGTGCGGATCGCCGGCCAGCGGCCCGGTTCGATGTCTTCGCCGTCGTCGCCGTAGACCAACAATGCGCACGTCCCGAGTGCGGCTTCGCGCTCCCATAGACGCGCAAATGCGGTCAGCTCACTGGGCGCAGCGGGCAGGAGGCTTGCACGGATGCGGTAGAGTTGTAATCCCACCGCCGCGCAGGCCCCGGCCGCCACCGCGGTTTTCGACTCAACGTCCGATCCGGCGAGTTGAAGGACCGGCAGCCCGCCCTGACCGTTGGCGAATCCTGCCCGCCAGATCGCCGCGAGTCCATCCACCGCCTGGACCTGGAAAGGGAGCAGATTTCCCGGCGCCGGAACAAATTCCAGTAAGCCGCCCAGTCGCTCATCGATCTGCTGCAACCCGGTGAGGTAGGTCAGAATCCGCTCGTCGATGCGCAGCGGGCTGAGCGTCAGGATGTTGCCAGGGGGAACCTCCAGCAGCCTCCAATAGCGCAGCGGAGCCGCGGGAGTCAGCGCGCTCCAGTGGGATTTCGAAAGGGCGGCGAGCGCCAAGCTGAACGTCGGATAAGGACGTTGGGCATCGCCTTGTGCCGCGGCGCAAAGCGAGACGAAGGATGAATCCAGCTCCATGCCGGCGCAGAGCAACAGCACGTCGCGTTCAAACGGCGAAAGCTCGAAAGTCGCGCAGAGTCTTTCGAGGGCGGGAGGCCACGGCAGGGCTCTTGCCATCTCTTCCAGATCCATGGAGGAGCTGGCTTTGGCCTCCGTCGAGCCGGGGCTCTGGCGCGCGACGTGCTGCTCAAGGGAGACGCGCACGTTCTGCAACGCCGCCCGCAGATACTGCTGGTTGGCCCCGTGCCAGTCCGAATTTGCGGCCTTCTTCATGGCAGCGCGATCCGGGGAGCGAAGTATTCCTGCGTGGATGCCTTCACATCGAGCGAACTTTGCGCGCCGTCCACCTGCACGCGAACCAGGTAATCGTCTGCAGGGATGGCATTCTTTGGAATCGAAGCTACGATTGTTTTCGAGCTTTCCGGAGCGCCCGCCACGCTATGGGACGTCACAGGAAACGTGCAGGCACGCGGGGGACGATCGGCCGGGGGGCTAAATTCGTTGAGCAGAAGAAGGACGCGTTGGTCCCGGCCCACCGGTGGCTTGAGCTCGATCGTCAGATCCACGAACGACACGCCGGTTTGCGGATCCGTGTGGCTGCTTTTTGAGATTTTGTACTTGTTCCCGGCGTCTTTTGCGATCACCGGAGACAGAACAAACGCAGCTACATTCGATTCGATTCCGCGATGCGGAGTCTCCGGCGTACCGATGGAAAGGAGTTGCACGACTTGCACGCCCTGCAAGCCCGCTCGCAAAGAGTTGGCCGCAAGGGGCGGAGTGGTAAGCGGGAGAGTGATCCGGAGGTCGCTCAACTCCGCGGGCGCCGCTTCCCGATCGCCAAGACGCACGCGCGTAATGTCGCCCTCGAGGTGCTGCCCCTGGATCACGAGGGTGCCACCTTCCACGATGGGTTCGCCTGCTCCCGCCTGGGAAATCACCTGCTCGATCCGCGGCTGGTGAGTCGGGACAACGTAGACGTTCCGGTCGAGTACGGGCAGAGCCTCCTGGGGTGTCTCCAAGCCCTCGATCAGAACCACGGATGCCTGGTAGCCCACCGAGAGCGTGTACGGCACCTGGAAGAACACCGACCACAGCTTGGAAAGCTCCTCAAGCGAGAGCGGCAGAGGCGTGAAGCGCACGAGTTCGACCTGGTCGGCCAGGTTGGACGTGGACAGCAGCGGCACCGCCACGGTCGTGCTGCGGATGTTCTCGCGGGTGAGAACCGGCCGCGCATGGAGTTCGTGCAGCACGCCTCCCAGCATCCGCTGCGGCTCGAATTTTCCTTCGTCGCCGTAAAACGTCAGCAGATAGTGAAGATCAACCGCCGCGGTGGGGCGCCGCATGAGGGTGAAGTCTTCGCGCCTCGTCGGGAGGTCCGCATTGCGCTGGGCTGCATTCGGTGTGACCTGGTACATGTAGATATTCACTTTCGGCTTCGCGGCGCCCGACGAGTTTCCGTTGCTGGCCTCGTTGGGACGCTGGGTGGTCGCGGTCGCGCCGTTCACAACCTGCCGAACCACTCCATCGAGCCACTGACGGAGTGTCTCCGTGACCGTAGCGACGGCGAGGAAATTACTCACGCCGCCCTCCGCTGCGTTTCAGGTAGTCGTCGAGCGAAAGCTTGGGCGCCACGCGTCGCTCCGCGCGTCGCGCAGGCTGCGGAGGGGAGACCGCACGCACTTCAATTCGACCGATCGTGATGTGAATCGCCGGAGCGGAATCGTCCCGTGCCGCGTCCGGAAGAGCCTGCCAGGCAGGGGCGTTTTTGCGAGCTTCCGCATCGTACGCGCGAGCCGGAGCTTCAGGAGGTGCGAGCGCTGGCGGCGAATAGCTTTTATCGTGCTTCTTCAACGGCAAGGATGCGCGAGGGCTCTCCGGGAGCACAGGGGTCACGTCACTGCGCTGACCAACTTCGTCGGGAGGCCTCATCTCATGTGTGTGCGCCGCATTGACGCGAGGCCGCACGGCAGACAGGCGAGAAATCTCGGGAGATTCCTCCGAATGTGTAGGTAAGTTGCCCGCGCTCGAGCCCTCGGTCGCTGATACTTGCGCTTGTGGGCGCGCCGGAACGTAGAAAACCCGCGCTTCTGTTTCGCGTTCGAGCTGGGCGAGATTACCCGATGCGTTGGGCAATTCCGTTGGAGCATTTGGAAGCGTAGAGGTCAAGACTCCCGGCGTCACGCGGAGAGCGCCCGAGGCTGCGGGAATGATGCGGGGATGCTCTGCGTGCGTCTTGACCTCAGGTGCTCTCTGTTCTTCTTCTTGCGCCTGTACTCGCGGCAGAATCGGCTCAACATTCTTTGGGGGAAGGGCCGATGGCGCCGCGCGCCTTTCGGCTTCAGCATCCTTGGCCGCGATTGATCCGGGCTCGTTCCTGCGGCCGGCACGCAGTGTCTTGGCGCGCAAAGTACGTCCCTCCGAAAACGCCTGCGTTTCCACCGCGTCGGCTGGAACACCGGACTCCGCGCCTTGCCGCTCCGGAAAAAGCGGCGCGTAAAAGGAAGGAATCAGCGGCTGAACGGTCGGAGCTTCTCCGAGGGCGCGTTCCGCCAGTCGCTGCAGGAAATCCGTCATGATCCCACCATTTCCAAGTAGCACTGCCGGCGCGGGGGGCTGAGCGACAGGATCTCCGCTTCGCTCCACCCGTACGCTCGCGCCAGGACGTGAACCTCACGGAGCAGTCTTTTTGCGAACGCAGTCACCTCCGCCCAGAAAAACGATGAGATGTCGAAAGTGAATTCCGATTCCGCCTGACAGTTGGGGCACCGAATGGCGAGCTGCACATCCGCCTGTGGATCACATTCGGCCATCCGGGTGCTCAATTGTTCGGGGAAATTTTCCGGCAGGCTGGCCAAGTCCGCCGGGGCGCCATTGCACCGGACCTCGTCCACACACCGCTCAATTAGGTGTTGTCGCGCACGGCTGGAATTGCGAAATGCGGCGGCCGCAGCCAGGTCCTTGCTGTTGGGCAACCGGAAGCGGACAACGTACTCGCCAAAAAAAAACTCACAGGGCGCGGGGCGCTCCGGACGCGGGCGAATCATCAACTCGTCGGTCTTGAACGTGAGTTCGAGTCGCTCTCCGCAACTGGCACATTCGCAGAAAGCCGCCAAGGCAGAATCGAGCGTCTGGGCGCGAAACTCGAGGAGGCAGGCGTCGCGCTCACCGATGGTCAAGGCGGCCAGCTCGTCCCGTGTGCGCTCCGGGCAAGCAAACCCCAGCACGAGCAGGGCGCGGTCCACCGGGTTCAGCGCGCGACCCTGCTCCCAAATCTCCACCACTCGCTGTGCGGGGAGCGGGTGCATCGGTCCGTCCGGTTAGGCGAGGATTTGCTCGGTCGGTTCGGGCACTTCGATGTCGCGTTCCCAGCCTTCGTTCTCCAGCTTGATGTGCTCGATGGCTACGGCGTTGGCGTTGGCATCGAGATCGGGCAGCGCCTGGTATTCCGACACCCAGCAGCGGTGAAGCTTGTACGCCAAAGCCAATTGGCCGGACTCGTTGTAGACCTCAAGGATGATGTCCTTGCGGAAATCCTTGAGCGAAACCTCCGCGCCCAAGCCCGCGCCGAAGTTCCACACTTTGTGCGCCCAAGCTTCAAACTCGGGGTCGTGCGTGACGCCACGCTCCAGCGTGATGGCTTCGTACTCGGTGCGGCCGGGAGACTTCCGTGTGCTGCTGGGATCGCCGCCCTCGCGATGTTTCACCACTTCCGTGGTGCGCTTCAGGCCGCCGACCTTGCTGATGCCGGCTACGTAGCGGCCGTCCCACCGGACACGAAACTTGAAGTTCTTGTACGGGTCAAACCGTTGCGGATTCGCTGTGAATTGCGCCATGCGTCCCTCCTCATGTGGCGATCGGCCGGGAGATCTGCTGAATCTTGATCATCACGAATTCGGCCGGCTTCAGCGGCGCGAAGCCGACCAGGATGTTCACGATGCCGCGGTTGACGTCGTCCTGTGTGGTGGTTTCCTTGTCGCACTTCACGAAGTACGCATCGCGCGGCGTCATGCCCGCAAAGGCGCCCTGCCGGAACAAGCTGTGCAGGAACGCGCCGATGTTCAGACGGATTTGCGACCACAGCGGTTCGTCGTTCGGCTCGAAGACCACCCATTTCGTTCCGCGGAAGAGACTCTCTTCCAGGTAAAGCGCCATGCGGCGCACCGGGATGTACTTGTATTCCGACGCCAAGCGGTCGTCGCCCTCGAGCGTCCGGGCCCCCCATACCACGCGGCCTGCCGCGGGCATTGTCCGCAGACAGTTGATGCCCAGGGGGTTCAATTCGCCGTTTTCCAAATCAGTGAGCGGCACTTTCAACTGCGGGACACCCTTAAGCGTCGCCTCAAGCCCCGCCGGCGCCTTCCACACCCCGCGCTGCGCATCGGTCCGCGCCATCACGCCAGCCACAGCTCCGCACGGCGCAAACTCTGCCAGCTGGTCGTTGCTCATCGGGTCGGGCTGCATCAGGCGCGGAAAAAACAACGCCGCATAGCTTCCGCTCACGCCCAGGTTTGCGATTCCGTTTTTCGCTTTCTCCTTCGAATCCCACGTGCTTGGCGGATCCACAATGAAGAATGCCCGGCGGTTTTCGCACAAACTTTGTGCCGCCGTGAGTACTTCTTTTTGCACGTCCAGGCCGGACGTTCCGCTCCTGTATGGCGGGATACACAACAGGTTGAATAGGTCGGCATCAAGCAGGCTGTACAGTCCTTCCTTGTTGGCCTCCATCCCGGTACCCACGAATTCGTCCTTGGTCAGTTCCTCGCTGTCGTTGGCCCTGTCCGCATTGCCCACCTTGGTCGATGCGGTGTCGTCGTCCCAGATGGTGCTGCCTTGCGCGGGATCGTTGTGCGGCGGCGGGACTGTTTCCGAGCCGTCGGGCGAACCTGTGAAGCGCACCAGGTTTGATTCCTGGGCAAGCACCCGATCCACCCGCCGCGGCGAATCCTTAAAGGTCAGGTTGCGAAACGTCTCCACCACACCGGTCGTGCCGTCTCGGACCATCAGGTTGAACATTTGGCTGACCTGCAGGCCAAGGCGGCTGGCTGCCTCGCTCAGGATGTCGTTGTCCACCCGCATCCGCAGGCTATTGCCCCAAGCGCCGGGGTCGACCGACTCCAGTGCCAAGTCCCCCTTTTTCAGTTTGGCGATGGGCTTATTGCCTTTGTAAAGCCGCACGGCAATGGCGTCACTGCCACCGTTTATGAAAAAGTCTCGCACGGCGTAGCCGAGGCTGCTGTCCACCCATAGCCCACCAAAACCGCGCTCGAAATCCCCGAAGCTGTGAATCATCACAGCTTTGTCGATCGGGCCTCGGAGCGCGCTTCCCACAAACGCCGTGATCGACGTAGCGACGCCCGTGATCGTGCGCACACCGCTGGGGATTTCCTCGATGTATACACCAGGATAGGTCGGGGTGACCGGCATGGAGAGTTCTCCTTTCTTGGATGGAGCCAGTCGGCTCTAAAACGGTCGCAGCGTCCCGCTCGAACGACGCCAAGATCCGGGCAGCAACAGCCTAAGCTCACGCGAAGGGAATGAAGCGAGCAGACTCCTGGCTGAGATCGTTGGGGACACACGTCCTCTGCGTGCGCCCAGCACGCCCCGCTCGCAGCGCCTACTTTGAGCGCTACCTTGCGTCAGGACACCATCCCACGCCTGTCCCTGTCAGATCCGAAATGGCGAACTTAACTGAGACGTGCCCTAGACGATTCAGTTTATTCAGAGCCTCCTTATTATTGTTTAGGAGACGTGTCAAGCCCATCAACCTGAGGAAAAATGCTCAATGCTGTGGAAATCGTTGCAAGCGATGCCTGCTCATGGGCAGGCACTAGGCGTCGTGGATGAATGACGAAAAGAAATCGAATGGCTGTCGGCTTAGTCCGCGCGCAAAACGTCGGGCAATTCTCTCGAGCAGATTTAAGCCTCAGTTATTCAGTCCGTCGTTGCGCTTGAAAAATGCAAAGCTTGTGTTGCCGTAGAGCGACGGCGGCGGCGATTCCGCTCTGTACGATCGCGCGATCGATTGTCAGCGGAGAAATCTAAGAGTTGGTATTACGGCTGTAGCTGAAATTATGGCTGCGGAAGCACTCTGAACCAACAGGAATCAACACGTTTCAACAAGTACTGGCCAGAGCTTTCAACAGCAACCACTTCCAAACAACAAGATTCAATAAATTTCAATAGGGGCTGGAATCTGCTTCGGGAGCAGGAGGCCGGTGGTTCAAATCCACTCGCCCCGACCAATTATTTCCTCGACTCCACATTCTTGCATTCGAGAGAGGTCGGTGGTTTCCGCCTTCGTCCGCCATCAGGATTGGCGGACTTCGGCGGACTCCAAGCAGCAAATCCACTCGCCCCGACCATTCTTAATTCTCTTCACCCTCTCACCTTTTCGTAAACCTCTTTTCGTAAGTCTCGATATGCTTTTTCACCGGCATTCGGGCGATGGCTTTCCCGATGACATCCAGCGCAAGGTCCTCGGGCTTCTTGAATCGAATGCAACTCTTGCCCATGTCCAATTTTTTCCCGCTGGCTTCATATTCCTTTCTGAATCGGACTGCGTTTTGCTCGTCCGCGTAGAGACAAAACATGTAGATGGCCATGTTGTTTTTTTGCGAGGCGAGAGAGATGAAGGGCAGCGGCTCGTCCTTTTTGCAGTGATAGCCCGGTGGATAGAGGCTCAACGGCACCGCGTAACCAATCATGCCGTACTGCATCAATTCCTCGTAACCTTTGGGAAGATTGTTCAGAATCATTTTGCGGACTTGCTCGATGGCCATGCGCCGGTCCGCGGGCAATTCGGCAAGGTACTGGCTGACGGTCTTGGCTTTGCTTTGCATGAGCTCCTCCTGAGCTGGCGCGTTTCGTATTCGCGCGAAAATTCCACCGCGCGTAACGAAGTTCCTGGGCCGGTGTTTTCACTGCGAAAGGCGGCCATCATAACACGAGTCGTTTATTGCAAATCCACTCGCCCCGACCATTCTTCCCCTCTGCTTCACATTCTTTCATTCGAGAATTGCTGTCAGTCTTCAAGTGCTGAATTGTTAGCGGAGAAGGAGTTCTGTGACCTCGTGCATCTGCGTCAGAGCCTGGGCATAGTGAACACAGACGGCGACCACGGCCGCGGCAAGCAGGCCCCACCAGAGAACCCGGTTATTTCTGTGGATAGAACGCCTCTCTGCCAGCAGTCTTTGCACACGCGCAGTCACGGAGGCGCCGTTGTGGGGGAGCAAGGTCATTCCGAGCTCTGGCGTTCTTGTCCATGAAGAAGCCCGCGTCATTTTGATCAATGCGGAAGCCAGATTGAGCGCAGTCTCCTCGTCATTTGCCGCGGCATCGTCGGCTGCCACTTCGGTTGCCCTCACCCATTCACGGTCCAGCGAACCGAGCCCCGGCAGGGCGGAGAACTGAAGTACAAGCTTCTTCAGGTTGTCGCCGCGATTCGCGTGCGCTACTTCGTGTTGAATTGCGGCCCGGATTTCGTCCGCGTCCAGGAGCGCAACCGCCCCACTCGAAACCAGCAGCTTGGGGCGCCGAACGCCCGCAACGAAGAGCACCGGAACCGCATCCAGCACCTCATAGGCGCAAATGCCTGCCGTTGTTTCCAGGCGGCGTGAGCGTGCCATGCACGCGGTCATAAACTTCGACGTCCTGAGCCAGGCTCTGATGCAATTGAAAACCCCGATGAAAATTACCGTTGCGCCGGCAGCCGCCAATCCCAATGCGCCAACTCCAATTTTTTCGTCCGTCAGATAGGGCTCCAGGAACAGGAACGAGGGCACCGTGAAAAACGCAACGAGCCCACATGCGCCCAGCAGCGGGAGAACGCGAATTCCAAATAGTATTCCGGCGCTTTGTATCGAATGCTTCCTCCCCCGTGTCCGCCAAACAGAAACAAGGATCACCGACAGGAAGGCATAGGCGAGGAAGAAGGCCGCCAGCGAGATGACAGTTCCACGCAGCAGGTACATCAGCGCTTCCTCCTTTTTCTCAGTTCCTGGCGTTTGAGGTCAACGACGCGCTCGAGTTCGTCGAGCAAATTGGCGTCGTGCTGTGTGACGGTATCGACGAGGAACGAGAGCGGCGAAGCAGCATCGCGAGCAGAGTTGAGCAAGTTTTCGAGGTCGCTGGCAAACGTGCTGCGGTTGTATTCGTGTTCCGTCTGTTTCGGGTGGTAACGAAACGCGCGGCCGTCAAGCACACGGCCCAGCAGGCCCTTCTTATGGAGCCGGTCCAGCGTAGTCATGATTGTCGTGTAGGCCCCGTGTATCACAGTGCCGTCCAACAACTCTCGCACTGTGGCGTCACCCCGCTGCCAAAGCGCTTGCAGCAGCTGGGTCTCAAGTGGACCTAAGTGGTGCCCTCCGACCAGCGATGATTTCGGCCAGCGCAATTTTCGAATTCCCTCGGTTTCGAGCCAGTAGCTTACACCATTCTGCCAGCAGAACAACTGTCACGGAAATTGAAGCGCCTCGCGCAGGCGGCAGCTTGTCTCGACTATTTCTGGTAGTAGTCCAAACGAGTGGCTATGCTCCTCGCCATAATGATCACTCGAATTCTGCTCCTGCTCAGTCTTGGGGTCACGTACGCTGGCGCGCAAACGGTTCCTCCTCCCCCCGCCAAGCAGAATCCGCCCGTGCCGCAGAAGCTGCCCACGGTCTATCAACGCATCGAAGTCACGGCCACGCGCCTGCCGGAGGACCCTGTAGAAGTTCCCTCCGCAATCGAGGTCCTCACCGGCGATGAATTAAGGACACGAGGGTTTCGGGATCTGCGCGGCGCACTGTCACTCGCGATCGGCGTGGAGATCGCTCCGGGTGGAGACGCCGGCCCGGCCAGCTCGGTCCCGGATTTTTGGGGCCTCAAGGAATTTGATGCCTTTCTTCTTGTCGTTGACGGCGTTCCCTGGGGTGGCGCCTTCAATCCGGCGCTGACGTCCCTCGATCTGAACGATATCGATCGCATTGAAGTGATGCGCGGACCGGCACCCGTAACTTACGGCGCCACTTCATTCGTTGGCGTGATTCATGTAGTCCACAAGGACACAGCCGCAACGGGTCAAACACTGACACTCCGCGGGGGAAGCCTGGGAACGGAAGGCGTCACATTTACCACACCGATTCCGCTGGCCGGGCTGTGGTCCTCCCGGTTGACGATTGATGCACAGCACGAAGGCTTTCGCGACGACCGCACTGCCTACAGCAGGGGGCACGGCTTGTGGAGGGTGGAACGCAAGGTCAAGGATTCGAGTCGCCTGTGGTTCAATGTGGATGGGAATTGGCTGGACCAGAATCCCGCGAGCCCGCGCCCGAGGGAAAGGCCGGTGCTATCTCCCCTGGTGCCCGTGGACGCGAATCACAATCCGGATGGCGCCTTCCTCAACGATCACCGTTTTTCTGTGAGTGCGGGGTTTGATAAAAACGCAGCCGGAGGGCTGTGGTCGAGCACTGCTTCCGTCTCCCACAGCCGCCAACGCGCATTTCGCGGATTTCTCGTCGATATCAATCCGGTTTTCGACAACGCTCATGGATTCCGCCAGGACATCCAGCTCACTGACGTTTATCTGGATTCACACTTCTCGTGGAAACTCAGCAGCTCGGTCACGCTGCTGGCTGGGGCAGACTTTCTGCACGGGACCGGCAATTCGAATGGAGCCGATTTTGAATATACCGTGCCGCTCAATGGGGAGCCGGCTACTTCCGTCCCCGTGCCGAGCCCGTTGGATGTAGTCACGAACGACACGCGAAACTTCTTCGGCTTATACACCTCCGTGGAGTGGCATCCGCTGGAGCGGTTGCGGATTGACGCTGGCATCCGGCTGAATGTCACGCACGAAAACCAGAAACACGACGACCCGGGCGCAGGCACCAGCGATTCCGATAAGCGGACGGTCGCGCGAGCCGGCGGCAGTGTGGGCGCCATCGTCACGGCCTGGCAGCGCAACCACGACTCGGTGGGCCTGTATGTGAACTATCGCGACACGTACAAACCTGCGGCCATCGACTTCGGCATCGAAACCTTTAATAACCGGCTCATCTTAGAGCCCGAAGGTTCGCGCAGCGTGGAAGGAGGCATCAAGGGCCGATTTTTTGATCGCCGCGTGCAGGTCGAGGCGTCCGGTTTTCTGATGAATTTCAAGAACTTGGTCACCGCAGTCAGTGTCGGCGGACTTCCAGCCTTGATTAACGCCGGAACGGAGCGATTTCAGGGATTTGAGTCGGGCGTCTCGTTGTTTATGTCACATGATTTTATGGCACGGGCGACGTACAGTTTTCACGATGCGAGGTTTCGCGACTTTGTACAGGATTTCGGCGGAGTACCGACGCAGCTCGCCGGAAACCGACTGGAGATGTCTGCCCGGCACCTGGCAGCTTTCGGTATTACGTACGCGCCGTCACGCGGCTTCCTGGCCGGACTCGATCTCAACTACACCGGCAGCCATTTCTTGAATAAACGCAACACGGCCCCGGCAGAAGGGTACGCTACCGTGGGCATCGTAGTCGGATACCGCATGCCATACTGGGAATTCCGTGTGGATGCCCGCAACCTCGGAGACAGGCGCGATCCCGTGGCCGAAAGCGAACTAGGAGACGCGCAGTACTATCTGATGACAAGCCGGCGCGTGGAAGCCAGCTTTATCGTGCACCTCAGAAAGTGACGGTTGCAGTCCGGAAGGCTAGCTGCCGGTCAAGCAGCCGAGGCTGAGTTCAACTGGAGATGAAATTGTAGCTGCCGCTCACCCTGAATCAGCACGAAGGTTCACCAAACTCTTTCGCACAACCTCAATTCTAGTATTGCTTGTTATCGTGGTCTTGGCCGTGGCAGCGGAGAGAACAGGTGCGCGCAGCAGTATCCATGCGCAGAATTCCGTTCTGGTTGGGGCCGACAATCCTGATGTCGAAGTTCACCAGGTGGCCATTGGAGATGTTGGTGCCGCCCTGAATCCCATGAGGCGCATGGCAGGTGGCGCACGCTGCGTGTTCCTCCACGACATGCTTTTTGTGCTCGCGAAACACAGCATCGTTATTGACGATGAGGTTCTGCACGTCATGGCATTTGTCGCACAACGCGTAAGGCCCGACGACCCCGGAAGAGTAGGAGACACCCATGGTGGATCCGCCGGGCGTGGCCGGAATGGGCTCGAAATCGTAGCCGCGTTCGAGTACGTGATTGAACGCCGAGCCGTGCGGGCCGTTGGCGCCCGCGCCGCCGATGCTGCGGGCGATGTCACTATTGTGGCAGTCGGTGCAGTAGAGATATGTGCCCACCGCCAGCGAACGCCCGCTGGAATTGCCGCTCGCATCGAGCATGTTAGCGCGCAGGCTGGGCGAGATTCCCGCGCGCGCAGGCTGCATCACGTTGTGCCGTGCCGCTTGCGACTGGAAATTCAGCCTCACGTTGTACGGATCGGCCACGTTGATGTAGCTCCCGCGGTAGGCCGTGCGGCCATAGTTATTGAAACTGGGTGACTGCGGCTTGTTGCTGCTGTTGCCGTGGCACTTGAAACAAACTTCGTATTCATTGGCCGCGGGCTGGAGCAGCGTGACGCCGTCTACGGCGGAAACTCCGCTGGCGCCGAGCAGGGAAGATTGCACCGCCGGAGCGGATGGGGCGCCGCCTCCCCCTGCGGCATGCGAGTTGTGACAATCAAAACATTCCGCATGACGGTTGACATTGAGCGGCGCCGCGTTTTCCGAACGGTCGTGCAGGCCGGAAAGATCCACTGGATGCTTGTACTGGCTGCGCGCGAAGCTGCCCATCACGTCAGGCAGCGCGGGACTGAGATTCGTTCCGCTATGGCACGCTGCGCAAGTGGCTTCTTCACTCTGCCGCAAGACGCGCCCGCCAGTGCCGCCGTTATGCGAACTATGGCAGCTCATGCACGCATTTGCTGCCACGGTTGCGTACCCGCCCAGCGCGGGATTGGCGCCCGTGGAATGACTGGCAATGGCGTGGCGGCTCGTTTGCCAGCCGCGAAGGAATGTTGCCGTGGGCCGTGAGGGGTCATGGCAGGAAAGGCAGAGTTGACCATTCGAGCTATCGCGCACCAGAAACTTTTGCACGACGGGGTCGAGATTCGGGGTGTGCGGTTCATGGCAAGTGGTGCACTCGACGCGATTCTGCGGGAGTTTTACAGCGGCATCGGCCGTGCGCGGAGGTGACGCGAAGAGCATCGAGTTCAGCTCGCCATTATCCGCAAACGGCGCGGAAATGCTGACCGGGTGGCTGGAGCGCAAATCGGAGCCGAGGGTTGCGCTCGCGCGCATGGCACCCGAAGTGGGGATCAAGCCGCCGGAAACGGTCTGGCCCAACGCGATCGTGCCGTCATGGCAACTCAAACAAAGCTTGGTGGAGCTTCCGAAGATCGGTTGCTGCCCGGTCTGATGGTAGGAGGTGCTGGAGTACGGCGTGTACACCTGCGTGGAAAGCTCGTGATTCCACAGCGGCGTTTGATCGCTCAACACGTTGTGCGGCGCGTGGCAGAACAGGCAGGCGTAGCCACTGGCGCCTTTCACGCTGCCGGGACCTGTGGGGGAAAGATCGTGCGCCGATTCCGTGACGGAAAGCCTTTGGGCCGCGACGGGCCACGCCAGCGAGAGCCAGCACAAGACAATGGCGGCGCGGAGTTTCATCGGCCGCCTCCGCTTGCGGACAGGTTGGCCGGGCCGCGGAATTGAAACACTTGTACACGACGGTTCAACGAATCGGCGACGTAGATGCGATTGCGCGGGTCAATGTACATGCCGGCGGGAAGCTGGAACTCGCCCAATCCGCCGCCGCTGCGGCCGAAATAGTAGAGAAGCTGTCCGCTGGGGGAAAACACCTGCACAATTTCGAGCAACCCGTCGGCGAGGTAAATATTGCCTTCGGTGTCGAGCGCCAGGCCTTTCGGACGGAGCAGCGCCCCGGCGCGTTCGCCGAGTGCGCCGAACGTGCTCAGGAAGCGGCCGTCGCGCGAGAACGTTTGCACGCGGAAGTTCATCGCGTCCACGACTATCAACTCGCCGCCCCGGACGGCGATCTCCGTGGGAAAGTTGAACGAGCCCTTTGCCAGCCCGCGCTGGCCGAAGCTGCGCACGAGCCGTCCCTGCAAGTCCAGAACGTTCACGCGATGGCGAAGCGTATCCACGACGTACAACTGTTTTTCCTTGCGATCGATGGCGATTCCCGTAGGACGCTCGAAAAGGCGTCCCGCACCCCGCCCGCCGATGATCCGCAGGAATTTTCCAGTCGGCGCAAAAACAAAGACGAGGCCTTGCTGCGAATCCGTCACATAAATGTTGTCGTCCGCATCCACAGCGACACCCATCGGTGATTGCATCGCGCGGCCCCGGCCCGGCTGCACCAACTCGTATTTCTGCTTTTCGAAATCCAGAATGTGCAGGGCGCCTGCGCCGGGATCCGTCACCAGGACGCGCCCGCGTGAATCGAGCGCAACGCCGTACGGGCGCACCATCCCATGATATTCCGGCGGGCCGGCGACCCAATCCACCAGGCGGTTCCAAAGCGAACGGTTCGGCTTGACTTGCTGCTCGGTGGAAATCGAGCGGACGAACTCCAATCGACGGCCACCCTCCAATTCCAGAGCGGGAACCTCCTGTGCGCCTTTCTTTGTGCTCACCTGGCCCAAAGCGAAATACGGATCCACGCATAGCGATAGCAGCACAACCAACGCGAATATGCCGCGCTTCCTCGTGGACCCGGTTTGAAACCTAGAAAACATTGAAGTGCCTGCTCACTTGAAAATAGACGGCGTCGGAGTTGTACAGCCCTACGAGCCCGGAAAATTTCTGATGATAGCGGCGATACCCGGTGCGCAAATCCAGCCGCCGGTACCAATGGCGCACGTGAAAATCGAATTGGTCCAACTGGTTCTCGCGCTCGATGCCGGATTGCAGCGTGCGGTAATTCAATCGAGTGAAACCGCCGTTGAGCGTGGAGCGCCGCGCGAACTGGTACGAGCCCGTGAACGAAAAGGAAAAGCTCTGGGACGGAATCAGCAAGCGCTCGAATTCGCTTGCGGCCGCGAACACCTGGGCGGCGGACGCGGCCCGCGGTCCCGAAACCGAAAGGATGGAGAGCCCGCGGCCGAATTGCAACATCGTGGCCAGGTTCAGGCGGTGCCGGGAAAATGCAATGCGCATGGATTGCCGGCGGTTCGCCGACTCGGTATTGAAAATCGTATTGGAGCGTTCGAAGCGGTACATGGTGTTCAGCCGCCAGGACTTCACCGGACCGCTTGCAGAAAACTCCGAAGTCAGCACGTTCGTATTGCCCGGCAAAAGCGCAGCGATATCCGTGGTGGAATATTGAAACGAGCCGGAATAGTTCCAACCGCGAGCAGGTTTGGAGAGGTTCAGCATGCCGGTGTGGCCCTGCGAAGAAGTTCCCGCGACGCCAGTTTCAAAATCATAGAGCCCGGCGGTGTACCCGGTGGTCATCCGCAGGCCGTGGAAGCTGCGGCTGAATGTGATGGCAGTGTCCCACGCCGTATCAGAGCTGTTGGCGCGGCCGCTGAACTTGCCGTCCCCATGACGAACGCTGGTGCGCACGCTGAATCCCCGGCTCAGGTCGTAGCCGGCATACGCGGTGTAGTTCACATAACGCGTCTGGGTGGCGAGAGAATTCACCAGGAAATTTCCGCTTGGATTCGGCGCGCCCACGCCGCCCGGCAGCACGGATCCCAGCAGCAGGGCGCTCAGATCGGATGTGTAGTTCGCCCGCAAACCGAGGGAAAGCCGTTCAAGCGGCCGGGCCGTGATTCCTGCCTGCATGGTGTCGTAATGGCGATTCTGTGGCTGCGTGGTAATGTCCGTGAACCAGCGTGACCGCGTGGCGGTGGCATCGAAGAAAGTATTCTTGGTGATGCGGCGGCTTATGGAGAATTGCAGATTTTTCTGGTCCGTGGTGGTCAGGCCTCGCCCTTGCGTGGGCAACAAAACCTGCGGAATCAATTGTTGAAATCGCTGCCGGTTGAACGATGCGGTCAACGCGAAACCCAGCAAGTTGTATTGCGTTCCAATGACGTAACCGTTGGCCCGCGCTTTGCCAAAGCTGGAATTGACCCCAAAGACGCGGTAATCCCCATCGCTGTGCATGTATCCCAGTTGCAGCGTGGGCCAGCGGCGCAACCGAATCGTCCAATTCACATTCAAATTTTCATTCGTGCCGGCGCCGACCACGCTGGCCTCGCTTCCGACGACACCGAAAAGGCCGCTGCTGGTCTTTGCCTTGGAGTACGCAATGAGGAGGGGAATGTTGCCCCCGCTGAAAAGATTCAGCGAAGCCGTAAAACCCTTGTCGCCGGAAATGAAGTCCGCCGCAGAGTACTCGCGGCCCTGGTTGTAATAGGGCGCAAGATGGAACTGCAGAAAGCCGGGGTGGTAGTAATAGCCGTTGAGGTCCGCGCCCAATCCAAAGTTGAGCGAATTCAGGCCGCCCTGCGCGTTGGAAGCGATGTAGCCCACCGAAGCATCCGCGCCGAGCCGCACTTCGGTATTGGAACCGACGTGCACCTGCGCTTGCGCCGCCGGGAGGCAAGCGCCCAGTGCCAGGATCAGCAAGAGCACCGGACGTTGCCCGCGAAAGTTCATCAGAGATTTTCCACCTTGAATGTTTTTCGCACACGCTGTTCAAGCCGCGCCCGCAGGTCCGCTTCCTTTGCCTTCTGCAGGTCGGCCTGCAAACTCTGGCGCACCTGGCTGAACGGGAGCTGCGTTTGTGGCTGCGCGCCATTGACGCGCACGATGACCAGCGCCTCCGGGGAAGCGATGATGCCGCTGATTTCTCCCTGCCTCAGGCTGAACGCCGCGTTTTCGATGGCCTCGGGCAAGCGCCCGCGATGGATCCAGCGGTGGTCTCCCATCATCACGCGCCAGTCGTCTTCCGAAAATTTCTCCGCCAGCTTCCCAAACTCTTCATAGCTATTCGCGGATCGGGCTTGCGGCAGGATCGCTTCGGCGCGCTTGCGGATCTGTGCTTGTTGCGCCGGGGTCGCGTTGGTCGGGATTTGCAGGGTGATGCTTTGCAGCCAGATGCTGGCCGGCTTGCGGAAACGCTTTTTGTTCGCTTGGTAGAACTTTTGCAATTCGGTTCCGGAAACGCGCGACCGCTGCGTCACTTCCTGATCCAACAGCAGGGCGACCAGCAGGCCGCGGCGGATCTGATTTTGAAAGCTTTTGACACTCCCATATTCCTGTGTGGCGTAGGATTCGTAGGCCGCTGCAGAAGGGAAGCGGCGCTGCGCCTGCTGCAAAAGGTTGTTGAATACCCCTCTGGGCATGACCAGGCCTTTGCGGAGCGCTTCCTGATGCAGCAGTTCGTCCAAAATGACCTGTTGCGTGGCTTTGCGGCGGATTTCTGCGGAGAAATCTCCGGGGATGCGATTGCCGTGCACGCCCGAATAGGGAAACTGCTTCTGCATTTCGCGCTGCACGTCGCGCTCGGTAACACCTGCGCCATTTACCCGCGCCACGATGGCGGAGGGAACGACGGCCGCAGTCGCCGCCGGTGGGCCGGGCGAGTGCGACGTGGCGAGCGGGAGATTTTGCGCGCTGCTGGTGGCCCCGAGCAGGAGAATTGCTGCCGCGAGATATTTCGAACCGTATTTCATGCTTCCTCCTGCGGGGGAACTGGGGGGAGAAGAAATTCAGGTTCCCCTCCCCGGTTCCGGTTGGTTACTTCACTGAGCCGTCGAACACGTCGGTCTTGCTGTAGTGGCAACTGCGGCAGAAGTCTGACTTGCTCTTGCCGTCGGCCGGGTCATACCAGCCGCGAACAAAGCGCGAGGAGACTTTCGCCGTGTTGACACCGGCGATCTTGAAGACCGCACGGTTCATGCTGTGCGGGTTGTGACAGGTGGAGCATTCGATGTAGGCGTTGGTCCCCGCCGCGTCCATATAGAGGCGGGCCGGGTGTCCACCCACCCACGTGGTGTCCGCGAAGGAGGCGCGTCCAGCGCTAATCGTAATGTTCCAGTTGTATGGCCGTGAGGTTGTTGCCGGTGCGTACACAATGTGCACCGGGTGGTCGTTCTGGAGGGAATAGCCGTCGTTGGGCAGCTTGTCATCACTGCTCATGGTGGCATCGGAGATGCCTCCATCGTGGCAGCTCAAGCACATCTGCGTGTGGACGACTGGGTCCGTCTCGATCGGGTTCGCAACGGTGGCGAAGCTGCCGCCGGCGAAGGTGTAGTAGGTAGCCGCTTTGAAGTCACGGCCCCAGAGGTAAACTTCTCCCGTGCTCTTGTCCGTACCGCCGTTCATCACGGCGCCGTTGTGCGGAGCGTGGCAAGCTCTGCAACCCTTTTCTGCCACGTTGTGCGGGCCAAGCAGCGGGTCGGAGTACTGCGCCCATACCGGCATGGTGCATACCAGCAGAGCCAGCACTACCAACAGCATTGCTCTTTTCATGTTGTGTTGTTCCTCCATCAAGGTAGTTCAGTTAACTGAACTGCATTACGGCTTAAGTATGCAGAAACCGAAGTTCTTGCTTTTCGGTCCTGCTTTGGACCGCCCGACAGCAGGCTGCCTAACCGGGCGATACAAACTGGTGGCTCCTACCGGGGAGCCAAAACTTTTCCCTCGGAGGCGCGCGGTGCCGCTGGTGCTTTTGCTTTGCGCATTGCTTCCGCCTCTTCGTCGGTGAAATAGCGGAACACCTGAATGCGCGCGCGCCACTGGTCCGCCACAAACACGCGGTTGCGGGAATCAATCGAAATTCCTGTGACCAGCGAAAATTGGCCGGGCTCGATGCCGTACGAGCCGAACACCCCGAGGGTCTGCCCTTCCTTGTCGAAAATCTGCACATTGTTGAATTCGGCGTCGGTCACGTACACGTGACCGTCCAAATCCACCGCAATGCCTTTGGCGCGCATGAACGTTCCCGGCGAGACGCCCTGCTTGCCGAACATCTGTATGAAGTTGCCGTCGGCGTCGAACATCTGGATGCGGTCGTTCAGCGTGTCGGTGACGAACACGTTGTTGTCGCTATCCACCGCCACGCCTAGAGGTGTCGCGAAAGTTCCCTCGGCAGGGTCCAGCGGGTCGCTGGGCTTGCCGAGATACCGCAGGAACGTGAACTTGTCCGCGTCAAAGACCGCAAGCCGGCTGGCTTTGGCGTCCACGACATAAAGGAAGCGGTTCTCGTTATCCACCGCCGCGGCGATCGGGCGTTCGAGGTTCTCGCGCCCGAAGCTGGCCTCCAGCTCCCAGGAGGGGCTGAAAACCAGCACGAGCCGCTGGCGCGAGTCCACGACAAAGATCCGGTCCGCGTCATCAATGGCCACCGCGATGGGCTGAACGAATTTTGATGGCAGGAATTCAACTTTCTTGTTTTCGAGATCGAATGCGAACACTTTGGCCAATCCCGTATCCGCTGCGTACACGCGCCCCTTGGAATCCGCTGCAACGCCAAACGGCTTGTTCAGTGCCAGCGCCCTTTGTTCTCGTTCCTCGGGCAGCGTCACCCCGGCCAGTTTGTCCATCCACGAAGATTTCTTCTTCTTTTTGACCTGAGCAGGTGGCGTCAAGTCATCCTGGCTGCTCACTTGCGCGAGCCACTGAATGCGCGGCACATCGGGAGGCGCCGGCCAGACCAGCTTTTTCGGGTCTGGCTTCGATGCCGCCGGTTGCGCCGGAGCCGGCGTTTCCTTCTTCTGTTCCTTTTTCTTTTGTTCCGCAGCGCGGAGAGAAGGAGTGACAGCGGCGAGCGCGAACGCAAGAGCGAACAGTGCTCCTGCCTTCGCCCAGGCCCCCGCTTTGGAATGCGCGTCGTTCACGGCTTCGCTCCAATCATTCCTTCGTGGCACTTCCGGCAGAATTGCGCATTCGGCCGTGTGTCGGTAACCAGCATGGCGCGTGCGGCCCCGGCATGTGCCTGGTGGCACGTCAGGCAGCTAATTTTGGTGACTTTCTTCGCATCGAGCGGATCCGTGTAGTCGTTCACCGGGTGATTGGCCGTGGGGTGTCCCATGCCGGACTTCAGGCCCAGCTTGGTGACCTTTCGGAAGTAGTCCGCAGGCAGCCGCACTTTTCCGTCAAAAATGCTGATGAGGTCCGCGCCCTCCACCTTTTGCGGCTTTACGTCTGTGGAGTGGCACGCCAGGCACAGCGCATTTCCCTCGGCACGCAGCAGCTTGGGCTTGTCCCCGCCGTGCGGTTCGTGGCACACCGCGCAACCATCCTTGAATGCCGCGTGATGCAGCACTTTCTTCGTGCTCTGCATTTGTTTCTGATTATCGTGGCAGTTCACGCAGGCAGAGACCGGATCGGGCCGGACAAAGCCCGGCGTCTTGCCCGCGTGCGGGTTGTGGCACTGTGTGCAGTCGCCGGCTGCGCCGGGATGAGCAACCGAAGCGGAGGCAATTTTCTTCACTATTTCTTCATGGCAAACCGCGCACACCGCGCCCGCGTCCGCCTTCGTCAAAACCACTTTTCCTTTTTCCGCGGGCTGGTGGCAGGCCTCGCACGCTTTTTCCCCGAACGGCTGGTGCACAAATTTCTGGAGAAGCTTCGGCGACGAGGAAGCGTGCGCATCGTGGCAGGTCAGGCAGTCTGCTGTAGCAAAGGGTTGCTGCCGGTGGGCTTTGATCAGTGCGGCGTCGCCGCCATCGTGGCAATCCAGACAAATGGCGGGCGACGCTTTGGTGAGGTGCGCATCAAACTCCGCGATTCCTGCTGCGCCAGTTTTGTGCACGGTATGACAGGTGCTGCAGCCCATGTCCACCGCAGCGTGGCGGCTGCCTTTTGCCGGGGCGGCGACGGTCTTCGTGTGGCAACTGAGGCAAAGATTATTTTTTTCGTCGCCTTCCGTAGCTTTCAAGAGCTGGTGGGAGATTTCCGAGGCGTGCGGGTTGTGGCATTGCAGGCAATTGCGCACGGCGCGGCTGTGTGATTTGCCTTTTGCGGCGGCAGCATCTTTGTTCGCGTGGCACGTAAGGCACAGCGCCGTGGCCGTGGTCGTCGTCAGCTTGACGCGAGTGACCTCGCGATTCACTCGCACTTCATGGCACGTGGTGCAGCCCGTGGCCATGGCCGAGTGCACCGCCTTGCCTTTGCCCACTGAATCATGGCATTGCAAACAGGTCGCGGAATCGGCTTTGGGATCGAGCGGGACGGGATGCTTCTTGGCGAAGGTAGGTGTGACCAGAAGTAACAGGACGAATACAGGCGCGGCCCATCTCACTTTCCGCCGAGTTTTTCCAGTGCAGTTTGTGCCGCGCTGCCCGATCATCCCAGGTCCCGTCACTTACTGCATCCGGGCGCAAATCGAGTGCCGGGGCGCGGAGCAGTAAAGGCTCGCAACTTTTGTTGGTGACTGGGCTGGCGACCGGACGGCCTTAAGAGGACATAATTAAGATGACGCTAAGGTCGCACGCCCACTGACGGGCATTCCTCTGAAGCACGAAATGTACCGTTTTACCTTTTGGTTTGTTCTTTCTAACCCCTTCAAAATGAGTATTCTGTCGGTGGGCTAGCAAACTGACTACGGGATGGTCAGAAATATCCCACGCCCCGCCTCGCGAAAACACACAGATGCAAAACGCAACAGTCCACTGACTTGGCTGGTGCCCCAGTTTTTTCAGGCCTCTGCTGATAAGGGTGGGAAGGGGTGTCTCTTTGCCGCGCTCAGAACAAAAACACGGCGCGGAGCAGCGCCATGATGCCGACCTGCATGGCGGCTTCTCCGCCGCGGGCGGCGGCGCGCTTGCCCAGGCTGTCGGGGACGAACAGGACGTCGTTGGCCACTACGGCCACGTCCGGCGCCTTGCGCTGGAGAATTTTTTTCAGGTCCACGGGGATTTCACGGGTGGTGCCGCTGGCGTCCTTGCGCAGGATCACTGCCGCTTCCGGCTTGGCGGAGCGCTTCAGGTCTTCGGCCAGCGCGAGCACGCGCAGCACCGTCAACTGGTCATTATCGCCGCGCAGCGCGTGACGTCCCGGACGGTTCACCGCTCCAACCACGAAGATCGTGCCGGCGGGCAACACGTTTACTGTGTCGCCGCCGTAAATGGGAATGTTTGCTTGCAGCCGGCCCATGCGCAGATCATCGATGCGCACCTGGACCACCTGGTCCTGCGAAGTCGCGCCCGCGCGCATCACTTGAATCATCGGCCCGGCATCTTCGCCCAGCCCGCCGGCCTGCGTGATCACGCGCATCAGCGGCAGCGTCGCGCCAATCTGAAACACGCCCGGACTGCGCACTGCGCCCATCACCGTCACCGGCTTGCTCACCAGCTCCTTCAGCGTGATGCTGATGTTCGGCTGGTTGAGGATGCCGGCTTCCTGATACTTGCGCTTCAGAAGTTCTTCGGCCTGGTTCAGCGAGAGCCCGGTGAGCTGCACGCGCTCGGCGAGGTACGGCAGGCTGATCGTGCCGTCCGGCGCGACGCGCACGTCGCGCGTCAGCTCCGCGGCTTCGAGAAAAGCGATGTTGAGAAGATCCTGCGGACCGATGGCGTAATCGAGCGCGCGGCTATCCGCTGTCTGCGGCGTGGCGGGCGCAAGTGCGGAGGAGGCTGTCGCCGAAGGAGTTTTTTGTGAAGGAGTCTGCGACTGCCCGAGCGCTGCGCCCGGCAGGGAGAAAAAGAGTCCGCACGCCAACGCACAGAGAAGCGCCCGTGAACATTTCCGGCCCGCGGACACCGCGGTCCGGACAGACACATCCGCAATTTTCTTGCGATCTCCCAAGAGCCTCGAGGAAAGCACCGCGGTGTAAACAATTCTCCGCCGATGCTTTTGAATAACCCCGCATCGAGTGTAGTCAGCGCTTCGCAGAGTGTCAAGGAAGTCGGGGCGAAAGAGGTACGTCTGCGGCACGATGCACGTAAATCGTCGCAAATCCAGATGGAAGCAGCTGTGCGCGACGGCCAATGGCCGCCGCTGCAATTACGATTTTTTCTTCTTGGTGGAGACTTTCGTGTCGATGCCCACGCCGAGGGCCTTGAGCATCTCCAGGCCGTCCTTGGCGTCTTGCGCGAAGCGGCCGGTGGGCGCGAGTTCCAGATATTTCTGATACGCCTCCGCGGTGCCCGGCTCGACGATGGCGATCATTTTCCCGCCTTCCATTTTGGACCCCATGGCGTTGGAGAGCGCGCGGCCCAGCAGGAACCAGTAGTCGGCCGCGTTGGGGTTCAAGGCGAGGGCCTTCTTCAGCGGCTCAATGGATTCCTTCATCCTCGCGCCGTTCTGGAGAATGATGCCGACGTTGCTGTAGCAAGCTGCGTTGACGCTCGGGGCGTCGGGGGCGGCCGCTGCTCCGGGCAGCGCGGCGGACCTGTCGCAAGTGGCCATGGCTTCGACCACTTTGCCGACGCGCGCCTGCGTGGTGCCCAGCGCCTGGAAGTAGCCGGCGACGTCCCCCTTCTGCTCGATGGCGGCAGTGAAGGCGGCGATGGCTTCGTCATAGCGCCCGGCGATGTCGTAGGCCTGGCCCAGATTGTATTGCACGATGTGCATCTGCGATTCTTTTTCCGGCGCGGCTTGCCTGGCGGCTTCGAACTCGGTGATGGCGGCGGTGGAAGTCTGCGCGAGCTTTTCGGTGAGCGGGCCGCGCTCGGCCGCGGGTGTCTTCAGCATTTCGTTCCTGGCGGCAATGGCCTGTTCGAGAGCGGCGCGGCCGGCGTCAAAGTGCTCCTTCATGCCCTGGGACTTCTTGACTTCCTCTTCCTGCTTCTTGCGCGAGGCAGACTCTTCCACGCTCTGCTTGGCCAGGATATCCTTGAAGTTGATGACCTGCTTTTCCATCGGATTCAAGGTGACATGGATGTCCCTCTCGTGAGCGACTTGGCCCTTGACCTTGACGATCAAAGTCCACGTGCCGATCCGCAGGCCGTTCATGACGAACTGGCCGTTCTTGTCGGTCTTGGTCTCCACCGTCTGGCCAGTGTCTTTGGCCTTGAACACGATGACGACGTCCACGAAAGGCTTGCCTTCCAAGTTGCGGACTTCTCCTTCGACCATGGAAAACTGCGCCCACGCGGGGCCCGCCAGGGCCAGCGCGACCAGGACGAGCGGCAGAATTTTCGCCAGAGCTTTTCCTCGAATCTTCATGATAGCAACTCCTCCCTTGGCTGCCGGCAGGGGCGGGCACCGGCTGAACAAACAGACTATTATCGCGCAATGGCCCTGCGGGGCAAGCCCCGCAACGTAGCACAGGCTATCAGCCTGTGCATGTCCCATGTAGAACGACTTCGCACAGGCTACAAGCCTGTGCTACTCCGCGCGCGGTACCGGATGGCATCCTCCGCGCCGGCTTCGGCGAAGGCTCGCTGCCGCAGCACGCAACTATCGCACGCGCCGCACGCTTCCTCGCCGAATTGGTAGCACGACCAGGTTAGATGCAGCGGAGCACCCAGGCTGATGCCCCGGCGGATAATCTCGCTTTTGCGCAGATGGATCACCGGCGTGACAATTTCGATTTGCGTTTCCGGCTTTGTCCCTTCGCGCACCACTTGCTGAAAGGCGCGGTAATATTCCGGACGGCAGTCCGGATAGCCGGAACTGTCCTCGGCCACCGCGCCGATGAACACCGCGGTCACGCCAATCACTTCCGCCCAGCTCACCGCCACGGACAGAAAATGCGCGTTGCGAAACGGCACGTAGGTGACGGGAATCTGATTTCGTAGGACAGGCTTTCCAGCCTGTCCATCTTCGCTCGTGCTTCTCTCCGGCACGGCAATCCGCGCATCTGTCAACGCCGAGCCGCCAATCTGCGAAAAATGCGTGAGACGCACCGCGAGTCGTTTGCGCACGCCGTAGAAATCGGCGATCTCCTCGAACGCGCGGCGCTCGCGTGCTTCCGTGCGCTGGCCGTAGCTCGCGTGCACCAGCGCCAGCTCGTGCGTTTCGCGCGCGATGGCCGCGGTGACGCAGGAGTCCATCCCACCGCTCAACAGAACCACGGCTTTGGGTTTGCTAGACATCGTTGGAGAAGCAGCTTATGGATTCTTCGAGCCACGAATTAATCGCGACAATCACAAATGACTCAATCACTCAATCTCACACGCCTTTCATCGCCGGGTCCCAAATGAATTTGTGCAGTTGCAGGCCGAGGCGCACGGGCAGGCGGTCCGCGAGAATCCATTCGGCGAGCGAGCGCGCGTCCAGGGCCGTCCATTTTCCTTCGGGGTCGGCAAACACCGGCGAAAAAATCACCTGGCGGACACGCGTCGCCAGATCGTGCTCGCGGGTGAAGTTCCGCGCAAATTCATAATCGCGGCGCGAGGCGATGACGAATTTGATTTCGTCCTTGTCGTCCACCGCGCCGAGATTTTTCATGTCAAAGGTGTCCGCTTCGCCGGAGTCCGGACACTTCACGTCCATAATTTTGATGACCTCTTTGGGAAGATTTCCCACGAAGCGCTCCCCGCTCGTTTCGATCATCACTGTGTAACCTGATGCGAGAAGTTTTTCCGCCAACGGAAGTATTTCCGCCTGCAACAGCGGCTCGCCTCCAGTCAGCTCGACCAGCTTGATTGCGGGCGCGGACACATTTTCCTCTTGAGGGGGCGTATGGCCATACGCCCCTCCCGACAATTCATTCACTTTGGAGAGGATCTCCTCCACCGACATTTTCGAGCCGCCGTGAAACGCGTACGCTGTGTCGCACCACACGCAGCGCAGGTTGCAGCCGGTCAGCCGCACGAAGATGCAGGGCAGCCCGGCGCGTGTGCCTTCGCCTTGAATCGAGCGGAAGATTTCCGTGATTTGCATGGTTACTTCGACGCGGCGCGCGGCTTTTTCTTGCGTCCGAACAAAAACCACGCCAGCGCGGCGAACAGCGCCACTCCCACCAGTGCGCGCGGCGCGGGCCGCAGGCCAAGGCGCACATACACCAGCCCAAGGATCAGCGCCGGTGTCAGGATGATGTAGAACGCGCGTGTCATCTCTTTATTTCCATTGTATGTATCAGTTGAATTATCGCGATCAGGAAAAGGGACGCAATAATCGCTAGTGCTCGGCGGGCCCACACATCGCCAGGCCATGATATGTAAACTCGAATCGCAACCAACAATAGACCCGCCAAAACAAAGACGAGCCAAGTTTGGAGCTTTTTGTTCATCCTATCCAAGACTAACTACATCGGCTAAAAATCTGCACTAACTACGGCCAGTAGGTGGCGGCGGTTGTGTCCGTCTCCCAAATCGTAATTTGCGTGATGCGCGCGCCGTTGGGCGCGGCGTGCATCTGCTTGGACGTCTCCTCGTAAAAATATTTGGCGATATTTTCCGCCGAGGGGTTGATCGTGTCGAACGGCGCCTGGTCGTTCAGCATTTTGTGGTCGAGCAGATGGATAACATTTCCAATCACTTTTTTCAGATGCACGAAATCGTAGAGCAGCCCGACATGATCCAGCTCCGGCCCCCGCAGCGTGATTTTCACGCGGTAGTTGTGGCCATGCGGGTTTTCGCACTTGCCCTTGTATCCGCGCAGGGCGTGCCCCGCGGAAAATGTTTCTTCGACGCAAACTTCGAACATCTTCAGTCCTCAGTCGCCAACATGTAGCACGCGTCTCTAGACGCGGGGATTCTTAGATTGCGCAAGACCCCCGCCTCTAAAGAGGCGGGCTACAAGAGCTGCATGAATACGCGAACAGAATTTTAGCACATTGCTTCCGCTGGCGTGGGATGGCGCGGCTAGAACCAGGTCTTGCTGCGGTACTCGCGGTAGGCGTCGCCGAACTTTTCTTCCAGCACTCGCGCTTCTTTTCGCGCCCGGAAAATCTGCAGCGGCACTATCACCACCAGAAGAAGCAGGCCAACGGGTTTGTTAATCAGCAGAAAAAATCCAAGAATGAAGAGTGCGCCGAAGACATAGACAGGATTGCGGATCTTTGCGTACAGGCCGTGCGTGACGAGTTCTTTCGCTTGCGCGCGCAAGGAGAACGACCGGCCCAACTGGACGCGAGCCGTCACCCACAGCGCAAACCCCGGAATCACCAGCACCAATCCGGCTACGCGCGTCGCCGTCCACGGCTGGTTTTGGAAGTCCCTGTACCCCACCACAGCCCCGGCGAGAATAAACAGCGCCGTCAGAATGGCCACGCGGTGCTCTTTCATAGTCCAGACAATCTACAACAAAAATGGAAGGCCATGGGAAAGCGGCGTTTGGCTGGCAGAACGAACAGAAGAAGTCCTCGCTCGGCGCTACATTCCCCGCCTCTAAAGAGGCGGGCTACAGGTGCTGCATGAAACGCTTCACTTCGGCGATGTCCTGCGTGATTTTATATTCCGGCAGCGACTCGATAAAAATTCTACCATACTGCTTGCGCTGGATGCGGTTATCGAGGATGGAGAGCACGCCGCGATCCGTCTTTGCACGGATCAGACGCCCGAAGCCCTGCTTGAGCGCGAGCACGGCTTCCGGCACCTGGTATTCGGCGAAGGCGTTGCGCCCGTCTTCGGTCAGAGCCTTCACGCGCGCCGCGACGATGGGGTCGCTGGGCACGGCGAAGGGCAGACGATCAATGATCACGCACGAAAGCTGCTCCCCGGGGACGTCGACGCCTTGCCAAAAAGAAGCGGTTGCGAACAGCACGCTCCCCGGCGTGTTCTTGAAGCGGTCAAGCAGCGCCGACCGCGGCGCGGTCCCCTGCAAGTAGAGCGGGAAGCGCACCATTTTTTTCACGCGCTCGTGAATTTCCTTCATCTGGTTGTAACTGGTGAACAGGCAGAACGCGCGGCCGCGCGAAATTTCCAGCATGCGCGCGATCTCCTCGGACGCGGCGGAGACGAAGCCCGGGTCGCGCACGTCCGGCAGCTCCCTCGGGATATACAGCATGGCCTGCGTGCCGAAATCGAATTCGTGCGCCAGGACGCGCTCGCGCGCCGTGTCCACGCCCAGGCGCTGCTTCAGGAAATCGAAGCGCCCGCCAACGGCCAGCGTGGCCGAGGTGAGCACGACGGTATCGAATTCGGCGAACAGCCTCTCGCGCAGGATGGCGCTCACGTCAATCGGCGTGGCCGTGACGAACACGCCTTTGTTGCGCCGCTCGTACCAGTAAACATTGTTCTTCTCCGTTTGTTCCAGCAGGAAAATCAGCTCACCGCGCAGTTCGAACGCGCGCCGCGCGAGGTTGACCACTTCCTCGGGCTTGCCCGGCAACGCGGAAAGATCCGTCTCCACGCGCTTCACCGCCTGCGCCAGGTCGTCGTAGGCTTCGCGGTGCCGCTCGAGAAAGCTTGCGCGCTCGTTGGCGTCGAACGGGAAGCGGCCATCCTTCGACGGAAACGCGTCGAAGAAACTGCGCGATCTTTCCTTGAGCTGCGCGCAGCGCTTCAGCAGCGACGCGGACGAAAGATTGGCGAGCCGCAGCACGTTTTCCGTGTCGCGGGCCAGTTCCTCGAAGCGGTAGTTGGAAATTTGCCGGCCGAAAAAATCGCTGGCCACGTCCTCGATTTCGTGCGCTTCGTCAAAGACCACAGCGCCATATTCCGGAAGGATGCTGCCGAAGTCATCCTGCTTCAGCGCGAGGTCGGCGAAAAAAAGATGGTGGTTGACGATGATGATGTCCGCTTCGCGCGCGCGCTGGTGCATTTTGGTGAGAAAACACTGGTTGAATTCTGGGCACTTCGAGCCCGTGCACGTTTCCCGGCGGGCGTCGAGGCGCGGCCACAGCTCGTTGTCGTCGGGGAGAAAGTTCAGCTCAGCGCGGTCGCCGGTCTCGGTCAGTTTTTCCCAATCGCGGATTTGCGTGAACCAGTCCAGCTCGTCCATGCCGCGGAGGAATGCGTGGCTCTCTTCGGCCAGATGGTGCACCTTGGCGCGGCAGACGAAGTTGCTGCGGCCCTTCATCACCGCCACTTTCAGCTCCGGTGCGAAATGCCGCTGCAAAAAAGGCACGTCCTTCGTGTAGAGCTGTTCCTGCAGCGATTTCGTCGCTGTGGAGATCACCACGCGCCGCCCGCTGCGGATCGCCGGAATCAGGTAGCCCAGCGTTTTTCCCGTTCCGGTCCCCGCTTCCACAATTGCGTGTTTTTTTTCGGTGAACGCGGCTTCGACGATCTCCGCCATCTCCAGTTGCGAGCGGCGGAATTCGTAGCCTCCGTGACACTTTTCCAGCAGCCCGCCCGGGCCGAAAATTTCCGCCATGGACGGTTTCGCGTGGTCTTCAGGTTCAGTTGTAGGGGCGGCCCGGACGTCGTCCGCTTCTGCTTCGCCTTCGATGCGTGCGATAGCCTCGTCCTCGAGTGGGACATGCGTGCGATTGCGCTCGCGCGCATCAGTGGACGTCACACCGGAGGAGGCTTTCTTCGTGAAGTGCGGCCGCTTCTTCATTGTGCGTGGTGCTGGATCGCGCGTGGAACTCGCGAGCCGTAACGATAGCACACTGTCGCGGCGGCTCACCCGTAGCACAGGCTTGTAGCCTGTGCCACCTGTGCTAGGATGGCTGCGCTTCGGGCGTTACACACATCATGATTGGCCAAGCCATTTCGCATTATCGCGTCCTCGCCAAGATTGGTGAGGGCGGCATGGGCGAGGTCTATCGCGCCACAGACACCAAACTCAACCGCGACGTGGCTCTCAAAGTTCTTCCGGAGGCCTTCGTCAGCGACAAAGTCCGCATGGCGCGCTTTGAGCGCGAAGCGCAGCTCCTGGCGTCGTTGAATCATCCGCACATTGCCGCCATTTACGGCCTGGAAGAATCCAACGGCATTCGCGCCCTGGCGATGGAACTCGTGGAAGGGCCCACGCTGGCCGACCGCATCGCGCGCGGCGCAATGCCACTCGAAGAAGCTTTGCCCATTGCGCGTCAGATTGCCGAAGCCCTGGAATACGCGCACGAAAAGGGAATCATTCATCGCGACCTGAAGCCCGCCAACGTCAAGCTCACGCAAGAAGGCAAAGCCAAAGTACTCGACTTCGGCCTCGCGAAAGCGCTGGACGACTCTCCGGCCGCTGCGGACTTGACCAGCTCGCCCACTCTTTCGCTCGCCGCAACAAAGCTGGGCCTCATCCTCGGCACGGCCGCCTACATGTCGCCGGAGCAGGCCAAGGGCAAATCCGCCGACCGCCGCGCGGACATCTGGTCCTTCGGCGTGCTCTTGTTCGAAATGCTCACCGGCCGGCAGGTGTACCTAGGCGAAACTGCGTCGGAGACGATGGCCCACGTCATCACGCGCGATCCCGACTGGACGCAACTTCCGTCCGGCACGCCGCCGCGCCTCCAACAATTGTTGCGCCGCTGCTTAATCAAGGACCCCAAGCAGCGCCTGCAAGCCATCGGCGAAGCGCGCCTCGCGCTCGAAGAAATTCAGAGCGGCACAAACACGACGGAGATGCTGACTCCCGCCGCGCCGGCGCGCGAATTCGGCGCTCGGCAAATTTCTGTGTTCGCGGGTGCCGCCGTTTTGCTCGCCGCGGTCGGCGGTGCGTTGGGCTGGTGGCTCAAGTCCAGTGCGCCGGAATCGCCGGTGCGCAAATTCGATTTGACAGTTTCTGATTTGGGTCACGGCTCCGGATTGCACGATAGTTTTGCGATTTCGCCCGACGGCAAGCACATCGCCTACCTGAGCAACGATCGCATTTGGATTCGCGCGCTGGACCGCGTCGAACCCCGTGAAGTGCCCGGCAGCGCGGGCGCGGAACTTCCGTTCTGGTCTCCGGACAGCGCGTATGTGGGATTCGCGGCTGCCGGAAAATTCTGGAAGTCCCCGGTGGCGGGCGGCGAAACCACCGCCATCTGCGATTTGCGCGGTGGGCTCATTGGCGGCACTGGCGCTTCCTGGGGGGAAGACGGAAACATTGTTTTCAGCCGCGGCAGCACTGGCCTGCTGCAGGTCTCCGCGCGCGGCGGCGACCCGCGCTCCCTGCTGGACGTGGATGCGGCAACCGAGCAGGATCTGCACCAACCGCACGTTCTGCCGGGCGGCCGCGGCGTCATTTACGTCGCGCACCGCAAAGGGAAGAGCACGGACACCATCGCGCTCTTTTCCAGTGGAAAGAAAAAAGTCCTGTTGCAACTGGAAGGGCAGTCGCTTTGGAATCCCGTTTATTCCCGCACCGGTCATATTCTCTTCCGCCGCCAGCCGACCAACGCGGGGATTTGGGCGCTGCCCTTTTCGCTCTCCAAGCTGGAAGTCACCGGCGAGCCGTTCCTGGTAGCGCCGAGTGCGGAGAACCCCAGCGTGGCTGCGGATGGCACGCTGGTTTATGAGCAGGTGGCCGGCGGCGGCTCAACGCAATTGGTGTGGATGAACCGCAGCGGCCAGATCATCGGCAACATCGGACAGCCGCAACCCCGGCAGGCTTTTCCTGTCCTCTCGCCCGATGGGCAGCGCGTGGCCGTCGCCGCGGACGAAAGCGAAAATACGGACATCTGGATTCACGACGTCGTGCGCAACACCAAGACGCGCCTTACGTTCGATTCCGCGTCGGAGAACGCGCCCGCCTGGTCGGCCCGCGGTGACCGCATCGCTTATCAGGTGTCCGGCGGTTCAAGCACTTTTGGTGTTGTCGCGAAAGCGGCTGATGGCACCGGCGACGCCAAAGAGCTCGCCAAGCCCGGAAGTTTGCCTTCCTTTTCTCACGACGGAAAATTCCTGGCCTATTCCGCTCTCGGACCGGATACGGACATCGATATTTTTTATCTCCCGCTTGCCGGAGACCAGAAGCCGGTGGCGCTCTTGCAGACCAAGGCGCGGGAATCTGCGCCGCAGATTTCTCCGGATAGCCGCTTTTTCGCCTACCAGTCGAATGAGACCGGCGTCGAAGAGGTGTACATCAAGCTCTTCCCCAGCGGCGAAGGCAAATGGCAAGTCTCCGTGCATGGCGGCCATTGGCCGCGTTGGAACCGCAAGGGCGACCGCCTGTACTACGTCGAGGGCAACGCGATCATGGAGGTTGAAGTCACCGCGCGTCCCACGCTGAGCCTGGGCACTCCGAAAAAACTCTTCTCTCACATTTCCAGCGGCGTATCCAAGGCGTATGGCTGGCCCGACTCCTTTGATGTCACCGGAGACGGGCAGAAATTTGTTCTGGTGCAACAGGCATCGCAGGAGCGCGGCAAGAGTCACGATCCGGCCATCACCGTGGTGGAAAACTGGTTCGCGGAATTCCGCGACAAAGAGAAGAAATGATCGGCCAGACCATTTCGCATTATCGCGTCCTTGAAAAACTCGGCGGCGGCGGGATGGGCGTGGTCTATCGCGCCGAGGACAGCAAGCTGGGCCGAAACGTCGCGCTGAAATTTCTTCCCGCGGAATTCGAGAAAAATCCGCAGGCCCTGGAGCGTTTCCAGCGCGAAGCGCGCGCCGCCAGCGCCCTCAATCATCCCAACATCTGCACGATTTACGACATTGACGAAGCCGCCGGGCAGCACTTCATCGCTATGGAGCTGCTCGAAGGAATGACGCTGAAGCATCTCATCACGCGCGGGCCGGTGGAACTCGAACAGTTGCTCGAATTGGGCATGGAAATCGGTGACGCGCTGGACGCCGCGCACGCCGCGGGCATCGTTCATCGCGACATCAAGCCGGCGAATATTTTTGTCACCAAGCGCGGCCACGCCAAAGTCCTCGACTTTGGTTTGGCTAAGCTCACGCCGGCATCCGGCGCGTCGGCTGTCGCGGGGATGAGTTCCGCCATGCCCACGGTGGGTGTGGCCGAAGAAAATCTGACCAGCCCGGGAGTCGCCGTGGGCACCGTCGCCTACATGAGTCCGGAGCAGGCCCGCGGGCAGGAACTCGACGCGCGCACGGATTTGTTCTCCTTCGGCGTGGTGCTCTACGAAATGGCCACCGGCCATCCCGCGTTTTCCGGCAGCACGTCCGCGGTCATCTTTGAAGGGATTCTCACCAAGGCGCCAGTTTCGCCAGTGCGTTTGAATCCTGCACTGCCCGCCGAGCTGGAACGCATCCTCAATAAGTCTCTGGAGAAGGATCGCAAGCTGCGCTACCAGTCTGCCGCGGACATGCGCGCCGATTTGCAGCGTCTGAAGCGCGATACCGATTCGGGCCGCTCCGCTGCGGTGAGCGCGGCGTCCATGCCCGCAGCGAGCGGAATGGTGGCTTCGGCGCCTTCGAGCGGGTCAGTCGCAGCGGCGCCGGGCAGCGGCGGAATATCCGCGGCCACTGCGGTCGCGCCGAGCGGCGGGATTTCCGCGGTCACCGCAGCGGCGCCCAGCGGCTCTTCGCGCATTCGTGCAGCGGTCGCGGGCCGCGGCAAATGGATTGGCGCAGCAGCGGCGGTGCTGGTGCTGGCAATGGCCGGGTGGCTCTACTACTCAAAACATGCGCAGGCGCTGACCGAAAAGGATTTCATCGTACTTTCGGAATTCACGAACACGACGGGCGACTCGATGTTCGACGGCACGCTCAAGCAGGCGTTGGCCGTGAAGCTGGGCGAATCGCCGTTCCTCAACGTATTTCCGGACAGCCGCGTGCGCGAGACGCTCAGCTTTATGGGCAAAGCGCCTGATGAGCGCGTGACCTCGCAACTCGCGCGGGATGTCTGCCAGCGGAAAGGATTGAAGGCCACGCTGAACGGCACGATTTCCAGCCTGGGCAGCACCTACGTGGTTACCCTGGAAGCGCTGAACTGCGCCACGGGCGATTCGCTCGCTCGAGAGCAGGTGGAAGCGTCCAGCAAGGAGCAGGTTCTCAAGGCGCTGGGCGCGGCGGTGACGAGCATCCGCGGCAAGTTAGGTGAATCGCTGAGCATGGTGAAAAAGTACGATGCGCCCATCGAGCAGGCCACCACTTCGTCGCTGGAAGCACTGAAGGCCTACACGCTCGGCGATGAGCTGCGCAACAAGGGCAAGCAACTGGAGTCCATCCCGTTTTACAAGCGTGCCACCGAGCTGGACACGAATTTTGCCATGGCCTTCGCGCGGCTGGGGGCCACCTACTACAACGTGGGCGAGCCGCAACTCAACGCGGAAAACATCACCCGGGCCTACGAATTGCGCGACCGCGTCAGCGAACGAGAACGCTTTTACATCACCTCGCACTATTACTCCGACGTGCTCAACAATCCCAACAAGAATATCGAAACTCTGGAACTGTGGAAGCAGACCTATCCGCGCGAATACATTCCATGGAGTAACCTGGCCAGCCAGTACAGCATCATGGGGCAGCATGAAAAGGTGATCGAGTATGCGCGCGAAGCGGTCCGCCTGGACCCCTCCATCCAGTGGGCGTATTCGCAGCTCGCTTATGCCTATCTCAACCTGAATCGCTACGACGAAGCCCGTGCCGTTATCGAGCAGGCGCTGGCCAACAAAGTCGATTTCATCGACATCCACGAGATTCTGTTCAAGATTGCGTTCATCCAGGGCGATGCAGCGGCCATGCAGCGGCAGATTGACTGGACCAGGGGCAAGCCGGAAGAGGGCGTAGCTCTGGGCTGGCAGGCGGACGCGTCCGCGTTTGCGGGACAGCGCAAGAAGTCCAAGGATTTTGGGCGTCGCGCCATCGAAGCCGCGCAGCGGCTGAATTTGAAGGGCGGCGCAGCCGGCGGAACCGGCGGGATGGCCGCCGGCGATGCCTTCTACGGAAATTGCCGCGACGCGCTGGAGGAGATTGCCGCGGCCCTCAAGATTGCTCGGCCCTGGTGGGTGGACCAGGCCGCTGCCGATGTCTACGCGATGTGCGGAGAGCCCGCCAAAGCGCAACCGTTCGTGGACGGCCTAGCCAAACAATTCGCCAGCGATCCCATCACGCAGGCCACTGGTCTGGCGCGGACTCGCGCGGTCATCGAGTTGTATCGCGGCAACGCGGCGAAAGCCGTAGAGTTGCTGCAAGGCGCGGCGCCCTATGAATACGCGCGGGTCAGCCTCATCTATTTTCGCGGGCAGGCTTACCTGCAACTGAAAAAAGGCGCGGAAGCCGCCACCGAATTCCAGAAAATCCTGGACCGCCGAGGGGCCTCGGCCACCGACGACATCTATCCGCTGGCCCACCTGGGAATGGCCCGCGCGATGCTCCTCACCGGCGACACCGCCAAAGCTCGCAAGTTTTATCAGGATTTCTTCGCGCTATGGAAGGACGCCGACCCGGACATTCCTCTGCTCCTCGCCGCTAAAGCCGAATACGACAAACTGAAGTGAATGCCGAAGTTCGGAATCTTTGTAGCCCGCGTCTTCAGACGCGGAGAATTTCTCTACGAGCCGGCCTACGGATTCGTCCAGCGCACGGGAAAGAGCTTTCCGGCGGCTTCCGGAGAGAGCTTGACGCCGCACAGGCTGGCGGCGTAGGAAAGCACGGGGTCGCGCCCGGCGGCGAGGTCCGCGGCGGTGGGCAACATACGCTCATCGGGTGTGACGCCGGAGTGCTCCAGCGTTTTGCCGTCGGACATGATCAGGTCCGCGCGCGTAATCGAGGCGGCGTAAAAAATCTGGACGTCCGCGCCCAATTCAAAGGACTGTCCCATCGCCTCCATCACCGCGCCGGACGTGAGGTCGCCAATCAACAAGCCGCGCTTTTCCAACTGCACGGTGCGGGCGAAAAGTTCAGCGGCGGAGGCCGAAGGAGAGCCGACGAGCACGATGAGTTTGCCCGTGAAGATTTTTCCACTCCCGCGCGTCTTGGCGATTTCCGGTTTCAAGTCCTTCGCTTTTTCCGCGCGGCCCACGCGGTCCCAGAGCTTCAAGTCTTTCTCGAAGAAATAGGACACCAGCCGATTCAGAGTCTTGACGTAGCCGCCCGGGTTGCCGCGCAAGTCGAGGATAAGAGCCTTGTGCTGGCGCGCTTTGGACATGACGCCGTCCACCTGCTCTTCGGTAATCCCGAAGTCGGGCATTTGCCAAATCATCAGCTCTTCGCCCATTTCATGAAACCGCGACTCGCTGACGCGCTCGTCGTTTTCGATTTCGCGTTCCAGGTAATCCAGGTCGAATTCATTTTCCAGAGTGTGCTTGCGCTGGCGCATCTGCGCCAGGGCCTGCACGGTGCGCACCGTGCCGTCGGGCGAGCGCAATTCGAGCCGCATGGCCGGCTGCGGCTGGAGCACGTTGAAGAAGTAGCGCATCTTCCAGAGGTCCTTGCGCGTGGGCTTGAATCCGTTCAGCTTCAGGATTTCGTCGCCGGGCTTCACGCCCTGCTTATCAGCGTCGCTCTTGGGTCGCACAGCCGTGATGAGGCAGGTGTCGCCGAGCATCTCCATGCGCCAGCCGTACTGGTAGGAGGCTGTGCTCGTCGGCGGGATGAAAAACAGGTGCGAATCGTTCAGCCCGTCGAGCGCCCAGGCGATGGCGGAGCGCGCCTGCCCCGGCGTCGTCGCGGCGCGGATTTTTTCATCCGCCTGGCTGAACCTCGCTTCGATATCCACGCCCTTGAAGTTCGGGTCGTAGTAGTTCTTTTTCAATTCGCTACGGAGATTTTTCAAGATGGCCTGAAACCGCTCGCGGTCAATGCGGTCGAGTTGCTGCGCGGTCGCAGCGCTCGCAGTGGCGAGTGCCAGGGTCAGGAGCAGTATCGCTGAGGAAATCGAACGAATTCGAATCATGACAGCCTCCTTCGCATGACAAATTCGTGGGGCGCCGCCAATTGCGCGCAATATACCTATGCGTTGCCTCGGGTGTCAATCAGCATGTGACGTAGCACAAAAGGAATCCCACGGCAGGGTAGCGGCCCGAAAACTCTTCTGCGCGGAACACGCTGGGCTCGCACGGCCGGCGTAGCACAGGCTTTTAGCCTGTGCTCCTGAGCCTGCCGGGATAGACCGATTTCAGTTTTCGACTCAAGTCATGTCGGGAAACTGCGGCCGAGATTCGAGGAGGGATAGCAGAGACTCGTTATGCGCGCACGCCGGCGCTCGTCACCGGGCGGGTGCGGCGGTCTTGGACGCCAGCCAGTTCAGCATCATTAGCGCGGGAACCACAAAAGGGAAAATGCCGTACAGCGTATCGCTCACCGAATGCGCATGCCGGTCCACTGCGAGGAACACCTGGACGCAAAAGATCAGCGTGAACAACACCGCGAGCCACCCGGCCACGGACACCGGGCGATAAATCCAACCCCAGGGCTTGAACCATGCGCGCATCGATCCCTCCTAGAGCACAATCTGAGAGTACTTTATATGGCAAAGTCTATTCTGTCAAGCGCTTTTTCTCCCTGAGCACCGCGCCAGGACAAGACATTCCCTTTCCTGTCAGTCGGTTATCCACATAAAAAATCCTTCGCCCTAGCGAATAATAACCCCCAGCTATGTGCTATAATAGAAGTATACAGTAAGAGAAGTGCTCGTTCGTAGGACAGGCTCCCGAGGCTTCGGGACTAGCCTGTCCTGCAACCAACTATCCTGCTCTTTGTAGGGGCGGCCCTCTGTGGCCGCCCTTTTTGTTTGGAGACGACCATGCCATTCCACCGCCACGCCGGCAAATCCCGCCGCAACCGGCCCGACGCCGCACGCCTCTGGTCCGACATCGAAGACCATCTCGTCCCCGCCTTTGCTCTTTACTCCTCCGACCGCGTTCTTTACTTTTACCTGGTTCGCCGCGGCCGCCTGGAAGGGAAGCGTGTGCTTCGTATTGCCGCGCGCGCCCTTGCCATCGGCACGCGCCTTTCCCGCAGCACCGTGCGTCTAGTCCTGCGCCGCCTGGGCGGCAAGCGCCTTCTGCGCATCCGCAAACGCAGCTATCAGGGCTACCAGATCGAGGTCACCCTCCCGCGCGAAATCCCCGGCTGCGTGGTGCCGCGCGGGCAGGACGGAAAAAATCTGGAAGCCGTGGATTTTTTTCAGACCCCGAAATATCGTCGCGCCATTTTCGCCCGCGACCGCCGCCGCTGTTTCTACTGCCTGCGCGTTCTCGGCCGCGGCCTTGCCGTCCTCGACCACGTCGTCCCGCGCGCCCGCTTCGGCCGCAATTCCTACCGCAACCTGGTCGCTTGCTGCCCCGACTGCAACATGGCCAAACGCGACCTGCCCGCCCGCGCATTTCTCCGCTCGCTCCTCCGCCGCGGCCTCCTCTCCCGCCACCGCCTCACTCAGCGCCTCGTTGCCCTCTCCGCCCTCAAGCGCGGCAAACTCCAACCCCTCCTCGCTCCCCATCCTCGCCTCTCTTCGTAGGGGCGTATGGCATACGCCCTTACGAAGGCCTTGGCAGTAAGTTGTGAATCGTGGAAGCGGCGCGTAGAATCAAAGATTCGAGTTCGCGCGGATGAGTTCACCGTTCACCATCGTCAGCGAAACGAATCACGCTCCCGCCGGCTGCGGCACGAGCGGGGCGGTGGTCTATTCTCCCAACCTGCATCCCCGCCCCGACTGGCTGAAGGTGAAATATTTCGGCGGGGCCAATGAACAGGAACTGCGGCGCATCATGCGCACGCTGGGGCTGCACACGGTGTGCGAGTCCGCGCGCTGCCCCAACATGGGCGAGTGCTGGGAGCATCGCACGGCGACGTTCATGATCCTCGGCAACATCTGCACGCGCTCGTGCGGATTTTGCGCGGTGCCCTCGGGAAAACCCATCGGCCCGCCGGAAGAAGACGAGCCGCTGCGCGTCGCGGAGGCCGTCGAAAAATTGGGCCTGCGCTACGCCGTCGTCACCAGCGTGAACCGCGACGACGAGCCCGACGGCGGCGCGTCCATCTTCGCGCGCACCATCCAGGAAATTCGCCGTCGGCGGCCGGGCTGCAAGATCGAAGTGCTCATCCCGGATTTTCGCGGCGACTGGAGCGCGCTGGAAACAGTCCTTCGCGCGCGCCCCGACGTGCTCAACCACAACACGGAAACTGTTCCCAGGTTGTATCGTCAAGTGCGCAAGGGCGCGGTGTATGAGCGCTCGCTCGAGCTGCTGCGCCGGGTGAAGGAATTTGACGCGACACTGCCGTCGAAGACCGGCATGATGCTCGGCCTGGGCGAGTCGCGCGAAGAAGTTCTCGGTGCGATGCGCGATATCGCCGCGCAAGGCACGGATATCCTCACCCTCGGACAGTATTTGCAGCCCACGCGCGAGCATCTGCCCGTCGTGCGCTACGTCCACCCCGACGAGTTTGCCGAATACAAAGCCGCCGGCGAACGCGAGATGGGTTTCAAACACGTCGAAGCGGGGCCGCTCGTCCGCTCCTCCTACCACGCGCATGCGCAGGAAGAAGCCGCACACAAATAAAACCGCAGGAATCCACAGATTACGCGGATTTCACAGATTCAGAAAAGCGAAAATAGAAAATAGCGAAAACCGAAAACCGATATCCTCTCCTGCCTTCTTTCAATGTTTTGACTTTGCCACTCTGAAACTCTGCCACTCTGCAACCTCTTGCCCTCACCCCTCACCCCGTACCTCTGTTCGTTGTGTTACGATGCGTCTCCACAAAATGCTGGGGCAAACCATTTCGCACTATCGCGTCACTGCCAAGATTGGTGCGGGCGGCATGGGGGAAGTTGAGCCGATTTGCGGGCGTGAGCGGAGCGGGAGCCCGCGGGCGAAATCCCGAGCGAAGCGAGGGATCTCTTGCTGAATGCCGGCGATAAAATTTCACATTACACTGTCAATGCCAGGTTGGGCGCGGGCGGCATGGGCGAAGTGTATCGCGCCACGGATTCGAAGCTCGGCCGCGACGTCGCGCTGAAGATTCTGCCGGAAGCCTTTGCGCAGGATCCGCAACGCATGGCGCGATTCGAGCGCGAAGCGCAGGTGCTCGCCTCCCTGAACCACCCGAACATCGCGCACATTTACGGCCTGGAAGAATCAGGCGGCGTGCGCGCGCTGGCCATGGAGCTGGTCGAAGGGCTGACCCTCGCCGAACGCATCGCGGCAGGGCCAATGGCGCTGGACGAAGCGCTGCCGATTGCCAAGCAAATTGCCGAGGCGCTGGAATACGCGCACGAGCGCGGCATCATCCATCGCGACTTGAAACCCGCCAACATCAAAGTGCGACCGGATGGCACGGTGAAGGTGCTCGATTTCGGATTGGCGAAAGCGCTGGAGAGCGAAACGAGTGAAATGGACGCGTCGCATTCGCCGACGATCAGCGCGGTGGCCACGCGTGCGGGCGTATTGATGGGCACGGCCGCGTACATGAGCCCGGAGCAGGCCCGCGGCAAGAGCGTGGACCGCCGCGCGGACATCTGGGCGTACGGCTGTGTGCTCTACGAGATGCTCCGGGGGAAAAAGGTTTTCGACGGCGACACGGTGTCGGATGCGCTGGCCGCGGTGATTCGCGGCGACCCGGACTGGAGCGCGCTGCCCGAAACAACGCCTCCACGCATCCTGGCGCTTCTGCGCCGCTGTTTGGAAAAAGACGCCAAGCGCCGCCTGCGGGATATCGGCGAAGCGCGCATCCTGATGGAAGACTTCATCGCCAACCCGCCAGCGGAATCGGGCGGGGCTCCCTCGGTCGTACTCGAGACACGTTCCGCCCGCCCGGCGTGGGCGCGAATATTACCGTGGGCCGTGGCGACGCTGGCGATTGTCACAGCCGCGTTGTCGTCGTGGGCGCCGTGGCGGCCGGCGCCGCTGCCCACGCCTTCCATGCGCATGAGCGCGGAAATTGGCGCGCCAGTTTCCCTCGTGGTGGATCGCGGACCATCCGTCGTCCTTTCGCCGGACGGCACGCGGCTGGCATTTTTGGCGCAGGATGCCAAGCAGCAGCGGCAAATTTATGTGCGCAGCGTCGATCAGTTGCAGGCCGCGCCGCTCGCGGGCACCGAGGGCGCGCGCGATCCGTTTTTCTCGCCGGACGGAGCCTGGATTGCGTTTTTCGCCGACGGCAAGCTGAAAAAAATCGCCGTGCAGGGAGGGGCCGCCGTCACGCTGTGCGACGCGACGACCCCGCGCGGGGGCGCGTGGGGCGAGGACGATTCGATCGTGTTCACGCCGGAAGGGCGCGGTTCGCTTTTCCACGTTTCTTCGGCCGGAGGAAAGCCGGAGCCACTCACCGAACTCATCCAGTCGAAGGGAGAATTGACGCATCGCTGGCCGCAAGTGCTGCCGGGCGGAAAGGCCGTGCTGTTTACAGTGCAGATGCCCGGCGGCTTTGGCGCCGGCAGCGTCGTGCTGCAATTGCTGAAAAGCGGAGAAAGGCGGACAGTGGCTACGAGCGGTTCTTACGGCCGTTATGTGCCGAGCGGCCACATCATTTACACGCTCGGGGGCAATCTCTTCGCCGTACCCTTCGACTTGGACCGGATGGAAGTGACCGGGCCTCCGGCGCCGTTTTTGGAGCGCGTCGTTTTCGCTGCCTCGGTGGGCAGCGCGCAATTCAGTGTTTCCAACTCGGGATCGTTTGTGTACGTGAGCGGGGAGAGCCTGGCCAGCAGCCTGGCGGTCTATTGGATGGACCGCGAAGGAAAATTTCAGCCGCTGCGCTCGGTTCCCGGGGACTTCGTCAATCCGCGGATTTCCCCGGACGGCAAACGGCTCTCGCTGAGCGTGGCCGATGGAGGTTCCAACGGCGTGTGGGTGTACGACTGGGCGCGTGACACTATGACCCGGCTCACTTTTTCGGGCAATGATTTTGCGCAGGTGTGGACGCCGGACGGGAAGCGTGAAGCCTTTAGCTCGAGTCGCAGCGGCTTCCAGAATTTGTATTGGCATCGGGCCGACGGCACCGGCGAAATTCAGCGGCTCACGGATAGCAAGAACACTCAGTTTGCGAGCTCCTGGACGCCGGACGGCAAGTTTCTAGTCTATTGGGAAGCAGCTCAGAGTACGGGCAACGACATCTGGGTGCTGCCGATGGAAGGGGATGAGAAGTCCGGCTGGAAGCCGGGCACGCCAAAAGTGTTCTTGAAAACGCCCTTCAATGAAAATAATCCCGCTTTCTCTCCGGACGGGCGCTGGATCGCTTACGGTTCCAACGAATCGGGAAGGAATGAAGTGTATGTCCGGCCCTTCCCCAGCGGCGAGGGCAAATGGATGATTTCCAATGGGGGCGGCACGCATCCCCGCTGGTCAAGGAATGGCAAGGACCTTTTCTATCGCACGCTCGATGAAACCCGGCTGATGGTCGCCACATACCATGTGGTCGGCGGGTCATTCCAGGCGGACAAGCCGGTGCTGTGGTCCCCCGGGCAGTTCGCTGACATCGGAGGCCGGCCCAACTATGATCTGGCACCCGACGGAAAGCGCGTCGTGGTGCTGAGGTACGCCGAAAGCAAGGAAAAAACCGCCGAAAAGGAAGACAAGTTCGTGCTCATCCTCAACGTGTTCGACGAACTGCGCCGCCGCGTCCCCAGCGGAAAGAAATGACACTGTGATTGGACAGACCATCGCGCACTACAAAGTCACCGCCAAGCTCGGCGCAGGCGGTTTTTTGTAGGGGCTTGTCCCCAGGATTTGGGATGACAAGCCCCTACTCTTTTTTTGTGCAGGTCGTCTCTATGGCGTTTTCTTCGCGGGAGCGGCTGCCTTGGCCGCCGGTTTGGTTTTGGGCGCCCAGAAATCCGGATCCGCCGCGACGTACTCCTTGCTGGGGTAGCTCATCTTCGGATTCACTGCGAAAATCAGGGTTTCCGCGCTCATCGTTGCAGCCGAGCTGTTGGCGGTCATTTTCTTGCGCCCTTCGTCACCGACGGCATCCGCATAGGCGGTGCCCGGGCCGTGCATCTCCGTGCTCGCGTCCATTTCGGCCATGGCCTTCATCGGCGTGATGATTAGAAACGTGCCCGCGGGCATGCCGGAAAGCACCTGCCACACGGAGTGGTTGTCCTTGAGGCCGGTTTTTTCGTGCGCCGCCTTGACCATTTTCCGGTTGTCTTCGAATTCGCTATTGTGACCCGGACGGATGCGCACGATGGTCACCGTGACATACCGGATGTGCGGCAAGTCCACGCCCGGACGGTGGCTCAAGTCTTCCCGGTAAGTCACCCACAGGCTGCGGGCCCCCGTGAGCACGTCGGTATCCTGGGAGGCCAACTGATCCGTCTCTGCCTTCACTGCGGCATTGGCATCGATGCTGTTGATGGACTTCTCCCAAGCATCGGCGGAGGGAAATCCGGACAAAAACCATGCCTCATTGTTGCCAGACAGGGAAACCCACGCTACATAATTTGCATAGCCCTTTGCTTTGGCGCTAGCCCGTGCCCATGCGGTTTCGATCTTTTCGTGCGCGGCGTTTTTGCCGGGCTTTACTTCTTCCCGGTAAATTTGCAAATAGCGTGACGGCCCTGCGGGCGCGGTGCTTTGCGCCATCGCCGGCGCCACCAGCGCCAGGAACACAACAACACTTATCGCCATACGGTAAACTACTTTCATTCGTTAGCTCCTTCGTGTGTGAAATGTGGCCGGGAAACAGGGCCATCCCAAGAAGCGATAGACACAGCTTGCCTTGTTCGTGCGAGTTTCTGTGCGCGCGGTACGGCCTTGGGTGCAGCTCTTTTATCCCAGACCCACGCTGCAGTCAAGGCGTTTGACCTGCCGGTAGTGGGTCAGTTTGGGGAGTAGCGCAGCCACTCTTGCTTGCCCTGAACGAAGTGAAGGGGCTGCGCGGAACAAAAGCAATTCAAAATGAAGGGCGCAGGTAAAAGTGTCTGCGCTACTTATTGCGCAAACGTAAACTGACCCACTTCTGACCTGCCCGGACTTTTCTTGTACCAGCCGAAGGGAGAGAGAATTCACTCTTCACCTTGTTTTCAATAAATGTTTTTCCAGCTTGGTATTGGTTGACACCGCGTTCCGTGGCACTTACGATGCCTCCTCAACATCTGATAAATGATTGGCCAAACCATTTCCCACTATCGCGTCACTGCCAAGCTCGGCGCCGGCGGCATGGGCGAAGTTGAGCCGGTTTGCAGGCGTGAGCGGAGCGGGAGTCCGCAGGCGAAATCCCGAGCGAAGCGAGGGATCTCTTGCTGAATGCTGGCGATAAGATTTCACATTACACCGTCAATGCCCGGCTCGGCGCCGGCGGAATGGGCGAGGTCTATCGCGCCACGGATTCGAAGCTGGGCCGCGACGTCGCGCTCAAAGTGATTCCCCAGGAATTCGCACAGGACGTCCAGCGCATGCAGCGGTTTCAGCGCGAAGCGCAGGTGCTCGCTTCGCTCAATCACCCCAACATCGCCACGATTCACGGCCTGGAAGACGGCGGAGGCGTGCGCGCGCTGGTCATGGAGCTGGTCGAAGGGCCCACGCTGGCGGAACGCATCGCCGCCGGTCCGATGCCGCTCGACGAAGCTCTGCAATTCGCAAAGCAAATCGCCGAAGCGCTCGAATATGCGCACGAGCGCGGCATCATTCACCGCGACCTGAAACCCGCCAACGTAAAAATCACTGCGGACGGCAAAGTCAAAGTCCTCGATTTCGGTTTGGCCAAGGCCCTGAGCGACGACGCCTCGGCGCAAGACGCGTCGCACTCGCCCACGCTCTCCATGGCCGCGACGAAGGCTGGCCTCATCCTCGGCACGGCGGCCTACATGTCGCCCGAGCAAGCGCGCGGCAAGCCCGCCGACCGTCGCGCGGACATCTGGTCGTTCGGCGTAGTGCTCTTCGAAATGCTCGCGGGCAAACAATGTTTCCCCGGCGATACCGCTTCGGACTCCATGGCGGCAATCCTTGCTAAGGATCCGAACTGGAACGCGCTGCCCGCGGGCATGCCACGGCGTGTACGCGACCTGCTGCGCCGCTGCTTGACCAAAGATCCCAAGCAGCGGCTGCGGGATATCGGCGAAGCACGCATCGCGATCGAAGAAGCTTTGGCCGGCGGCGGTGCAAGCGAAGAAGCAGAAAAAGAAATCTCCGGCCAGATGCCCGCGCTACCAACGTGGCGGCGCGTTCTGCCGTGGGCGCTGGCGGGTATTTTGGCGGTTGTCGCAGGAATTGCGTTTTGGCGCGGCAGCCTCACGAAACCCGCCACGGTCGAGCGATTTAACGTCACGCTGCCGGTTGGCGGGGAGTTTGACTCCGGCCCTTCTCCGACTCTGGCTATCTCGCCGGACGGGAATCAGATGGTTTTCAGCGCCAGCATGGGAATCGGCTGGCGGCTCTATTCGCGTACGCTGGGTGAACTGGAACCGGTCCTCATCACGGGAGTGGAAATCGGCGGCAATCCGTTTTTTTCACCGGACGGAAAATGGCTGGGGTATCTCGGAGGCGGATTCATCAAGAAGGTGCCCGCGACGGGAGGCACGCCGCAAACGTTGTGTTTGAATGTGGTGGCCTCCACAGAAGGTCGCGGGGCCACTTGGGGCCCGGGGGATCGCATCATTTTTGCCGGGACGACCGGCGGGTTGCAAGAGGTGTCGGCGCTAGGCGGCAAGCCCAAGGAGTTGACCCGGCCCGAACTCAAGAACGGCGAGACCAGCCATCGCTTGCCGGAGTTCCTGCCGGATGGCCAAAACGTTTTGTTCACCGTCGAAACCACCGCCGGCAATTTCAATAGTGCGCGCATTGCTGTGCTTTCCTTGAAAACCGGCCAGTGGCGGACGCTGATTGAAGGGGCCACGAATCCTCACTATACGTCCACCGGCCACATCATTTTTGCCCGCAATACTCAACTGCTCGCGGCGCCCTTCGATCTCAGCAAGCTGGAAGTGACCGGGCCGGCAGTGCCGGTCGCCGATCGAGTCCTATTGAATGTGAGCAGCGGAGTGTCCATGTACGGCGTGTCCGCGAACGGGACGCTGATCTATCTGCCGGCTGGGATCCAGGCGCAGCGCCGGAATCTGCTCTGGGTGGACCGCAAAGGCTCGGCAGAGACGATCGCCGTTCCCGCCAACGAGTTTGATCAACCCAGCCTTTCCGCGGACGGCAAAAAGATCGCCCTCCATTTGCAACAGGATAGTAATGACGTATGGACCTTCGACCTGCTCCGCGGCACCTTGACACGCCTTACGTTTCAGGCCGGAGAAGACGAATCGCCGTTGTGGACGCCGGACGGGCGGCGGGTAATCTATGCTTCCTCCACGGGCAACGAGCCGCGCGCAGTTTACTGGAAAAATAGCGACGGCAGTGGCGCCGAAGAGCGCCTCGTGGCCATTGGGAACCACACGCATCTCAGTTCGATCTCTCCCGACGGAAAACTGCTCGTCCTCACCAATTACGAAACGGATACCCGCGGCGACATCTGGATGGTTTCGCTGGAGGGGAACCATGATGCCAAGCCGTTCTTGAAGACGCCGTTCAATGAGCGCGAAGGAAAAATTTCTCCCGATGGGCGCTGGATCGCCTACACCTCGGACGAGTCTGGCCGCGATGAAGTGTACGTGCAGGCGCTCGGCGGAGCCGGTGGCAAGTGGCAAATCTCCGTGGAGGGCGGCTTTGCCCCGCTTTGGGCGCGCAACGGCTCGGAGCTCTTTTATCGCAACGCCGACAAGGTGCTGGCCGTTTCCTACGTGGGCAAGCCGCAGTTTTCTCCTTCGCCGTCGCGCACTTTGTTTGAGGGACGCTACGAAATTCATCCGCGCCGCGAAGGCATCTACGACATTTCGCCGGACGGCAAGCGATTTTTGATGGTCAAGTCCGCCGGGACGGACGCGGGCCTCAGACAGCTTTTCGTCGTGGTGAATTGGTTCGAAGAGTTAAAGGCCCGCATGCGCGCGGGGAAAAATTGATGATCGGCCAGACCATTTCGCACTACAAAGTCACCGCCAAGATAGGTGCGGGCGGGATGGGTGAAGTCTATCGTGCCACGGACAACAAGCTGGGCCGCGACGTCGCGCTCAAGGTAATTCCCCAGGAATTCGCCCAGGACGCGCAGCGCATGGCCCGGTTCGAGCGTGAGGCGCAACTGCTGGCCTCCTTGAACCATCCCAATATCGCCACGATTCACGGCCTCGAAGACGGCGCCGGCGTGCGCGCGCTGGTCATGGAGCTGGTCGAAGGACCCACGCTAGCGGAGAAGATTGCGCAAGGCGCGCTGCCGCTCGATGAAGCACTGCACTTCGCCAAGCAGATTGCTGAAGCGCTCGAATATGCGCACGACCGCGGCATCATTCACCGCGACCTGAAGCCCGCCAACGTAAAAATCACCGCAGACGGAAAAGTAAAAGTCCTGGATTTTGGTTTGGCGAAAGCGCTCAGCGACGACGCCTCGGCGCAAGACGCCTCGCACTCGCCCACGCTCTCCATCGCGGCGACCAGAGCTGGAGTCATTTTGGGCACAGCGGCGTACATGAGCCCCGAGCAAGCGCGCGGAAAATCCGCTGACCGCCGCGCGGACATCTGGTCGTTTGGCGTTGTGCTCTACGAAATGCTGAGTGGGCGGCAGATCTTCGGCGGCGAAACGGCGTCCGACTCGATGGCCGCGGTGATCACACGCGAGCCGGACTGGAATGCCCTGCCGCCTGCCGTGCCGCCGCGCATCCGCGAACTCCTGCGCCGCTGCCTGCAAAAAGACCCGCGGCGCCGCCTGCAAGCCATCGGCGATGCCCGCATTGTGCTGGAAGAAACGGATGCAGGCGAAGTGGCGCCCGCCGCTGTCTCCGCTCTCGAAAAATCATCGGGCTGGCGTGGACGCATCCTGGCCGCCCTGCTCATCGTCGCCGTGCTGGCGGCCGGAGCCGTCCTGCAATCTTTGCGCACACCTGCTGCGGCGCCGCGTCCCGTCGCACGAGTCGCCCAAACTCTGCCGCAAGATACCGCGTTGACCGCGCGCAATCGCATCATCCTGGCCATTGCACCCGACGGCTCCAAGATTGTTTATGCCGCCAACCAACGGCTCTATCTCCGCTCACTCGATTCTTTGACGTCAGTGGAACTCCCCGGCACGGAGGGAGCGTCGGCGCCATTTTTTTCGCCGGACGGGCAATGGGTGGGTTTCTTCGCCGCCGGCCAGACCAAGAAAATTCAAGTAGCCGGCGGCACGCCCATCATCCTCTGCGCCAAGGATGGATTCGACGGCAGTTGGGGACCCAATGACACGATTCTGATTGGTTCCGCCTTCTCAGGAATTTACTCGCTCTCCGCGCTGGGAGGTGCACCCTCCGTACTGATTCCGCCGGCGCCCGGCTTCATCTTTCTGAAACCGGTGGCGATGCCAGACGGCAAGTCCTTCCTGTACCTGCGCGGCAAATCGGGCAACTACGCGGAATGGGAAACCGTGATGCGCTCGTTCCAAAAAGACGACAGCACCGTGGTCCTGCGCGGAGCCAACCAGGTCCTTTACACGCCCACAGGTCATCTGGTATTCGCGCGGCTGCCCGAGCTGCACGCGGTGCCTTTCGATCTGGCCTCGCGTCGCGTCACGGGAAATCCCGTGCGCGTGGCGCAGAATGTGGATTACACCAACGCCGCCGGCACTTCTCATTTCGCATTCTCCAACACGGGCACGCTGGTCTACCTTGCAGAGCAGGGCGCGCCGGGCTTGAAAACGCGCCTCGTCTCCGTGGACCGCGCGGGAAAAATCAGCGTGCTGCCTTTAGACGTGCGCGATTATTCCGATCCTCGGGTCTCGCCGGACGGTCGCTTGATCGCCGCCCACATGCAGGACGCGCAAAATGATATCTGGGTGGCGGATCCGGTGCGCGGCACGATGTCGCGGTTGTCTTTCGACCCTGCCGAAGACGAGACGCCGCTCTGGTCTCCCGACGGCCGCACCATCATGTGGACGGCCACGCGAGAGACGGTGGCCCGCGGGATCTACCGCCGTGCGGCGGATGGCAGCGGCAAGGAAGAGTTGGTGTGGAGTCTGGAAAAACATGCGCACCTGCGTGACTGGCTGCCGGACGGCCGCTCCCTCATTGTGGAGATTCAGGATTCCAAGACCGGCACGGACATCTGGCGCCTGGATCTGGGCGAGAAGCCCACCGCCACGCCTTATCTGCAAACGGAATTTAACGAGAGGAACTCCCGGCTTTCGCCGGATGGCCGCTGGATCGCCTACAGCTCGGACGAATCCGGCCGCATAGAAGTGTTCATCCAGTCCTTTCCTTCGGCGGGCGCCAAAGTCCAGGCTTCCAGTAACGGGGGGGACCAGCCGGTGTGGGCGCGCAACGGCAAGTCGCTGTTCTTCCGCGGCGAAAATGCGATCCAGGAAGTCACCTTCGAAGCCAGCCCTCGCCTGGCGGTCGGCAAACCCCACGTCCTATTTCCCGACCAGTTCGAGAATCCCCAGGTGGGCGGCCACACGGGCTACGATGTCTTTCCCGACGGCCGCTTCTTGATGGTGCAGTCACCCGATGCCAGGCAGAATACCGGCGGCTCGCGTTACGAATTCATTTTTGTCTTTAACTGGTTCGAGGAGCTGAAACGCGTTTCGCCTTCGAACAAGTGAAACCATGATCGGCCAGACCATTTCGCATTATCGCGTCACCGCCAAGATTGGTGAAGGCGGGATGGGCGAAGTGTATCGGGCGACGGATTCGAAGCTGGGCCGCGACGTCGCGCTCAAAGTGATTCCCCAGGAATTCGCCCAGGACGTCCAGCGCATGCAGCGGTTTCAGCGCGAAGCGCAGGTGCTCGCTTCGCTCAATCACCCCAACATCGCCACGATTCACGGCCTGGAAGACGGCGGAGGCGTGCGCGCGCTGGTCATGGAGCTGGTCGAAGGGCCCACGCTCGCGGAACACATCGCGGCCGGGCCGATGCCACTCGACGAAGCACTGCAATTTGCAAAGCAAATCGCCGAAGCGCTCGAATATGCGCACGAGCGCGGCATCATTCACCGCGACCTGAAACCCGCTAACGTAAAAATCACTGCGGACGGCAAAGTAAAAGTCCTGGATTTTGGTTTGGCGAAAGCGCTCAGCGACGACGCCTCGGCGCAAGACGCTTCGCACTCGCCCACGCTTTCCATGGCCGCCACGAAGGCCGGCCTCATCCTCGGCACGGCGGCCTACATGTCGCCCGAGCAAGCCCGCGGCAGACCGGCGGACAAGAGGGCGGACGTCTGGTCGTTCGGCGTGGTGTTGTACGAAATGTTGACCGGGAAGCAAGCGTACACGGGTGAGACGGCGTCAGACATTCTCGCGAAGGTTTTGGAGCGCGAGCCAGACTGGACAAAGCTGCCGGCGACGATTCCCGCGCCAATCATTCGAATCCTTCGCCGGTGTCTGACGAAGGACGTTCGCCAGCGCTTACACGACATCGCTGACGCGCGCATCGAGATCGAAGCGCTGGGCCGTGAGCCTGCGGCTGAAATCGCACAAGCGATTCAACCGGCTCGTGGATCGGCGCGGGCGCACTGGTGGTTCGCGCTGGCCGGGCTTGCCGCAGGGGCGTTTTTGGGTGCCGTCGCCATGCGCTGGGCACAGCCACCAGCACGATCGAATCCAGAAACCCGGCCGCCGCTCTTGCAGACGGCCATCGAGGCACCGGCAAATGCGCCACTCGCACTCGGGTCGTATGCCACTTCTATGGGCTACGACAGTCCGGTCGTCGCGCTGTCGCCAGATGGGGCGTATCTGACGTACCTCGCGAAGGCCGCCTCGGGAACCATGCTTTATCTGCGGGAAATGACCAGCGGGGAAGTCCGGCCGATCCCCGGGACAGAAGGCGCGATCAATTCATTCTTTTCGCCGGACAGCCAGTGGCTCGGCTTTCTTACCAACGACAGAGTCAAAAAGATCCCTCTTCGAGGGGGCGCTCCGATTACTCTTTGCGAGGCGCGAACCCCCGTCCTCGGGTGGTGGCCGAATGGGAATTTCATCTATTTCACCGAGGATGAGACGTCGAGGATCTCTCGCGTTTCCGCCGAGGGGGGAAAACCGGAAGGCTTTCTTGACCGCAGCAAGGTTGGAGTCAAGTCCTTCAGCGATGTGTTGCCAGATGGGAAGTCGGTGCTTGCTGTGAGCTTAGGCGGGATCGGGGGCGATCATCTGGACATCCTTCTGGTAAATCCCGGCACGCTGGAGACGAAACTTTTGGTTCGATCCGGGTACGGCGCACGCTACGTTCCTCCGGGGTATCTGGTTTTCGCCCGGGCGGGGAATCTGATGGCTGTACCCTTCGACGCGGACCGCAAAGAAGTTACCGGCGATCCAGTTCCCGTGGCGGCCGGCGCTGCGATGGAATCTCTTTTTATCCAGGTGCACGCCTCGTACTCACACAACGGGCTGATGGCCTACGTTCCCGGCGGAGACTTGTCCATCGGAAAGCTCGCCTGGGTCGATCGCAAAGGCACCGTGGAATATTTGGAAACGCCGCTCCGGCTCTACGGAGCCCTCGCTCTGGCGCCCGATGGGAAGAGACTTGCCATCCACGTCGCCGATGTCAAGGATTACGTTTGGATTTACGACTTCGGACGGCGCGAAGGACGAAGACTGCCTGGTTCGGATCACAACGGCTGGCCGCTCTGGAGTCCTGACGGCAGCCGAATCGCAGTTCACACTCCCGCCTTGGGCAAACAGCCGCCAATCCTGGTCGTGCGCGATGCGGAAGGAGGTGGAGAAACCGGTCTGACCGTCAACCTCCCGGGCGGAGCGGCTTCCGCGCGCTCCTGGTCTCCGACGAGTGACGTGCTGGCCGTCGCCAGTTTTGACACGACGTGGCATCTTGGGTTTCTCGCGCTTGGAAAGACGGTGGTTTCTCCAGGCTTCGAGGGCATTTTCCCTACTTTTTCTCCGGATGGGCGCTGGCTGGCGTACGCCTCGTCCCAAAAAACAGGCACGTACGAGATCTTCATTCGTTCGTACCCCGACGGCAAGGTGGACAGACAAATCTCCGTGGATGGTGGCATCGAACCGTTGTGGAAGCCGTCCGGGGAGTTGTTTTATCGCAACGGCAACCGCTGGTTTTCCACGCGCGTTCCAACAGAGCCCGATTTGCATTGGGATCCGCCGCGCCTCGTGTTCCAAACCGAGATCATCGATACGCCGGGGATGTCTTATGACGTTTCTCCGGATGGCCAGCGTCTCCTGGTGGTGAAGCGCGCCGAGCCGACAATACAGTCGAAAATAAATATCGTCGTCAATTGGGCAGAAGCAATGCGGCACGTGCGATAAACGCTGCGAGGCAAGGGATGATTGGCAGCACGATCAGTTACTATCGCGTCCTTGAAAAGCTCGGCGGCATCGTAGGACAGGCTTTCAGCCTGTCCCTGAAGACGCGCATGCTGTAAGCATGCGCTACTAGAACTATGATCGGCCAAACCATCTCGCATTATCGCGTTCTCGAGAAGCTGGGCGGCGGAGGCATGGGCGTCGTCTATCGCGCCGAGGACACCAAACTTGGCCGGCAAGTGGCGCTGAAGTTTCTCCCAGAAGATTTGGCGAAAGATGCGCAGGCTCTGGAGCGCTTCCAGCGTGAAGCCCGCTCGGCCTCCGCGCTGAACCATCCGCACATCTGCACGATCTACGAAATTGACCAGAACGACGGCCAGCCGTTCATCGCCATGGAATTGCTCGAAGGCGAAACGCTGCGCCAGCGTCTGACGCGCGGCGCGCTGCGCACGGAAGAAATCCTCGAGCTGGGCGCCGAAATCGCCGACGCGCTCGACGCCGCGCACTCTAAAGGCATCATTCACCGCGACATCAAGCCGGCGAATATTTTTGTAACGCGCCGCGGGCAGGCCAAAGTGCTCGATTTCGGCCTGGCCAAGCTGGCCACCGAGGAGCACGGCGCGGGCGCGTCGGTGATGGCCACCGCGGACGTGCATGAGCAGCATCTCACCAGTCCGGGCACCGCCGTGGGCACTGCGGCGTACATGAGCCCGGAGCAGGCCCGCGGCGAAGAACTTGACGCGCGCACGGATTTGTTTTCCTTCGGCGCGGTGCTCTACGAAATGTCCACGGGCAAACAAGCCTTCCGCGGCACAACGTCCGCGGTGGTTTTCAACGCGATCTTGAGCGGCGCGGTGGAATCTCCAGTGCGGTTGAATCCGCAATTGCCTGCGGAATGCGAACGCATCCTGAGCAAGTTGCTCGAAAAAGATCGCGAACTGCGATACCAGACTGCGGCTGAAGTGCGCGCCGACTTGAAGCGGCTGAAGCGCGATACGGATTCCGGGCGCGGTGGCGCGGCCTCCGCAGCTTTTGCTCCAGCGCCACTCGGCGAGCAGGACAGCCTGTTGCGCGCCATCTCCTCCCGCGTGGGGTTCACGCCGCGACGCTGGTGGGAACTGCACCAGCTGTTTGTCACGTTTGTGAAAACGCCCGTGGCCCTCTACCTGGCGGTGAAATGTTCGGTGATCATCAGCGAAAGCCTCAACACCGCTCTGTCGTCCAACTGGCACGGGTGGCAGGGATTACTGCAAGCCGTCAGAACTCCGGATACAATTTGGTTCAACTTGGGACTGGTGTTTTTCCTCACCCTGGTACTGCTTCTGATCACCACCGTCGTGGCGCGGCTGTATCTCATCTGCCTGGCTGCATTCATCCCCGAGCGATTGCTCGCGGAAGTGCGCAGGATTCAGACTATGCTGCGGGTCGTCTATGTCGTGGTGGCCTGTCAGTTCGCTTTTGCCGGGTTCTTCATGCTGCGAGTGAACAGCCACGAGCTGCTTCTTGGAGCCGGCATGGCCGCACTCGGTCTCGCCACTTTCCTCGCCGCCAACTTCGTGGAGCCGAGAATGGTCCGCGCCGCCTTCCCGCAGGTGTACACCACCGCGGCCGTGCCTGTTGCCAAGCAAAGACCGCGGTGGCTGTGGACGGCGGCGCTGGGCGCGCTCCTGCTGCTCGCCGGAGTGAGCGTTGGCTGGCTTTTTACGCGCTCGGGAAAAGAAGCAACCCTGGCGCCGCAGCCCGCCGCGCAGACCACCCTCGCCGTGCTGCCGTTCGCTAACGCCGGCACGGGCGCGGAGCGCGATTATCTGCGTCTGGCGCTGGCCGACGAAGTGGCCACCACGCTGAGCTACGCGCCGTCGCTGGCCATTCGTCCGATGGCCTCCACGCGAAAATTTGCGCAGAGCGAATTCGATCCGCAGGCTGCGGGACGCGAGTTGAAAGTGGCCAACGTGGTCACCGGACAATTTTCGCAGGAGGGCGAAAACCTGCGCGTGAGCCTCGAAGTAATCGACGTCGAGGGCAACCGCCTGATCTGGCGCGACGCCGTGAGCGTCCCGGCCAAAGACATGATCGCAGTGCGCGAGCAGGTGACTGCGCGCGTGCGCCAGGGCTTGCTGCCGCTGCTGGGCGCGACAACCGTGGCTTCCGGCCCGGCCACGCGCCCGAGCAATTCGGAAGCGTACGACCTCTACATGCGCGCCACCGCGCTGACCAGCGACGTCGCGCCCACCAAGCAAGCCATCTCCATGCTCGAACGCGCCGTGGCCATGGATCCTGTGTACGCGCCCGCGTGGGCGGCGCTGGGCATCCGCTACAATTATGACGCCACCTATTCCAACGGCGGCTCGGAAGCCACGCGGCGCGCGGAAGTCGCCATCAATCGCGCGCTGTCGCTGGACCCGGAGCTGATCGACGCCCGCGGGCTCTCCATTCAGGCCCGCGTGGAATCCGGCGACTGGAACGGCGCATACGACGAAGCTGCGGAATTCGTGCGCAAGCGGCCGGAAAGCGCCCGCGCGCATTTCACGCTGGCCTACGTGCTGCGCTACGGCGGGCTCCTCGACGAAGCCATGAGCGAGTGCCAAACGGCCATGCTCCTCGACCCGCGGGATCACCGCATTCGCTCGTGCTCCCTGGCGTTCATGCTCAGCAAGCAGTACGACCGCGCGCTCGATTTTGTCCGTCTCGACGCCGGATCGGAATGGTCCGCGGGGACCACCTTTGACATTTATATGCGGCAGGGAAGAGCCAAGGAATCGCCGGAAAAATGGAAGCGCAGCTTTTCTCCGGCGGGACTTGCTTGCGCCGAAGGCCGTCCCAGAGCGGAAGTGGAACGCCTGTGGGCCAAGGACGAACCAAATATCTTGCTCTTGCGTGACCCCGAACCCAAGTATTACTACGGCGCCTTGCTGTCCTCGTGCGACATGCGCGACGCCTCGCTCCGGTTGCTCCGGCAAGCGGTGAAGGAAAATTACTGCGCGTTCCCTGCCGTCGACAATGACCCCCTGTGGGACTCGGTCCGCGCCACGCCGGAATTCGCCGCCATCCGCAAAGACGCCCTGGCCTGCCGCGAACGCGCCGTCGCCCACGCCCAATCACGAAAGTAAAACATCGAAACTCGGAAATCACCAATCACCAATCATTCACTCCTCCCTGGACAATCTGCGTTCATCTGCGTTAAGTCTTTTGTCTTTTCCCATTTTCTATTTTCTCTTTTCTGTTTTCGCTTTTCCCCACTCCATGTAATCTGTGGATTCCATGTCCTGGCTCCGCGAACGAATTCGCTTTGACCGCAACGAGCTCTCCGGCGCGTTCGGCGACATCGGCACCGATTTTCCGCTGCTCGTCGGCATGATCCTCGCCGCAAATCTCGACGCGCCGAGCGTGCTGATTATTTTTGGCGCCATGCAGGTGATGACCGGGCTGGTGTACGGCATGCCCATGCCCGTGCAGCCGCTGAAGGCCATGGCGGTCATCGTCATTACGCAACGCATCTTACCCAACGTGCTCTACGGCGGCGGCCTCGCCATCGGCGTGGTGATGCTGCTGCTCACGGTGACGGGACTCATCGGCTGGGTGGCGCGCATCGTGCCGAAGAGCGTTGTGCGCGGCGTGCAGTTTGGACTGGGAATGCAGCTCGCGTCGCTCGCGCTGAAGGACTACGTCACCGCGGACGCCTGGGCCGGCTACGCGCTGGCTGCGGTCGCGTTTGTGATTACGCTGGCGCTGCTGGGCAACCGCCGATTTCCTCCCGCGCCGTTTATTATTTTGCTGGGCATCGTGTACGCGTTCGCATTCAAATTGAACGCGGGCGCGCTGGCGCACGCCGTGGGACTCAGCCTGCCGCAACTGCATCGCGTGGAATGGGCCGACGTGCTCACCGGATTTTTCGTGCTGGCGCTGCCGCAGTTGCCGCTCTCGCTCGGCAATTCGATTCTGGCGTCGCAGCGCGTGGCCGAAGATTTGTTTCCCGAAAAAAAAGTCACCGTGCGCAAAATCAGCCTGACGTATTCGCTGATGAATCTCGTGAGTCCATTTGTCGGCGGCGTCCCGACGTGTCACGGCTCCGGCGGCATCGCGGGACACTACACGTTTGGCGGACGCACCGGCGGCAGCGTGGTGATTTACGGCGCGCTGTATCTCACTCTCGGACTTTTTTTCGGCGGAGGATTTTCCACTGCCGTGCAGCTTTTTCCCAAGCCCGTGCTGGGGGTGATTCTGTTGTTCGAGGCACTCGCGCTGATGAAGCTCGTGCGCGACATGCTCTCGAACGCCGCCGATTTCTTCATCATCCTCCTCGTCGGCCTCATCGCCTTCGGCTTGCCCTACGGCTACGTTATTGGCGTCGTCCTCGGCACGTTGATTGTCTATTTCGGAAAACAAATTCTGGAACCGCCGATGAACTCCGATCTGTAGGGGCGGGCTTTAGCCCCGCCCCGGATGCCAGCTGATGGCGTTTGTAGGGGCGGGCTTTAGCCCCGCCCCGCATGCCAGCGGGAAGGGCGGGCCTAAAGGCCGCCCCTACACTGTTAGCTTCAGCCCCGCCCCGCATGCCTCAAGCTACTTCCACGGCGGGACCCATGGCTTTGCCGGACGATTCTTGCGTTTCCATTCAATCGTCCCCGACCCCGAAAAAGGATAGTCCTCCGGCTCTGCGCACAGACCCCTGCGCACCGGATTCAACCAGATGTACCACGCGACGGCTTCCCACGATTCCTTGGGGCGGAGGATGTGATCGTAGTAGTAGCGCTGCCAGAGTCGTGGCACACCGGCCGCTTTCAGTGCAAAGGCTGTCTTTTGTTTCAAAAGGGCGACAAATTTCAGCAGGTCGCATTGCGCGTAGCGTCCTTCGACCAACAGATGCACGTGGTCCGGCATAACACAATAGGCGTGTAGCCAATAGCCCTGTGATGCGCAAAGCGCTTGAAGATGATCAATCAGGACTTGTGCGCGGTGTGCATCGGCGAAGTATGTCTTTTTATTGTAGCAACAAGTGGTGACGAAATAGGCGCGCTGGCCGATGTAGTTTTGGTGGCCTAGGCGAATGTTTTTGCGCGGTTCCCTCATGTAGACGTCGACTGTTGGTGTTTGTGGGCGTTTGTAGGGGCGGGCTTCAGCCCCGCCCTGCATGCCAACCAGAGGGTGTTTGTAGGGGCGGGCTTCAGCCCCGCCCCGCATGCCAACCAGAGGGTGTTTGTAGGGGCGGGCTTCAGCCCCGCCCTGCATGCCAACCAGAGGGTGTTTGTAGGGGCGGGCTTCAGCCCCGCCCCGCATGCCAACCAGAGGGTGTTTGTAGGGGCGGGCTTCAGCCCCGCCCCGCATGCCAACCAGAGGGTGTTTGTAGGGGCGGGCTTCAGCCCCGCCCCGCATGCCAACCAGAGGGTGTTTGTAGGGGCGGGCTTCAGCCCCGCCCCGCATGCCAACCAGAGGGTGTTTGTAGGGGCGGGCTTCAGCCCCGCCCCGCATGCCAACCAGAGGGTGTTTGTAGGGGCGGGCTTCAGCCCCGTCCTGTATCAGCTTGCGGCATATATCTGCGTTCATCTGCGGTTCCAATAGGTCTTTCTCCGTGTCTCCGTGTCGTTGCCCGCCCCGATGAAATCGGGGCGGCTAGTCCTCTGACTTAGTTCCCCACTGCCGAGCGAGGAAGCAGGGCCAGCGCACCAGCGGCGACTTGTTGGATGCGGGTTGAACAAGCCGAATTGCTGCCGAGGCCGCCACCTGTGCCGTGCGAAGCGAGTTTCTGCGCAGCTTGAAAATATTTTGCGGCTTGGGCGTGGTGGCCGAGTTTGGCGTGCATGTCGCCGAGTACAAGTTGGAAAATCGGATTTGTCGGATACTCTTCGACGAGCGGCGTCAGCAGCTCGACGGCGCGGGCGTAGTTCTGGTCGTAGTTGCGTAAATTCTTGGCGTAATAAAATCGCGCTTCGCCGACGGACATGTCGCCTTCGCGCAGTGCGCGTTCGAGCAGGCGCATGCCTTCCTTCTTCGTCCCGCCGGGAATGCCCATGAAGAACCGCAGCATCTTGGCCCACCAGGAAAGCGCGTCCACAAAATAATTGTAGAGGCCGAGGCCGGTGTAGGCGTCGCCGAGTTCGGGGTCGAGCTGCGCAGCGCGGAGAAGATATTCGCGGGCCTTCACGCCGGCGCGCGCAACCGGCTTGGCTTCCATGCGCAGGCCGTACAGACGCGCTTTGAGCGCGTAGCCCATGCCGACGTACAAATTCATCTCCGCGGATGGCGATTTGGCGAGTTGCGCATCGCCGAGCGCAATGGCTTTGTCGGCGAGCTCGAAGTAGTGATCGTCCTCGGGGAGCTTGCCGCGCTTGAATGCGTCAATCGTGTTCCATTTGATTTCGCACGCGGCGCAGTACATCCGCCACCACAGCGCGTTCACTTCCAGCAGATAGCCCATGGGATTTTCGGGCTGGGCCTGCTGCACTTTGCGGAACAGCTCGATCGCGCGCGGCGTGTCGCCGGCGTACATCAGGCGCAGGCCCTCGCGCGCTTCAGGCGGCGCGTTGAGTTTTTTCGCGAAAGCGCCGGGCGCGCAGAACGCGAGTGCCAAAGTGATTGAGAGAACGAGTCGGCGCATCGCCTCTAGGGTACAAGAAAATGGAAAAGAGAAAATAGAAAAGAGAAGGGCGGAACGCAGATAAACGCAGATGCATACGCGACGAACGCGGATGAAGAAGGCAGGGGTCAGAATTTCGGATTCTGCCTTCAGTTGTCAGGAATCGTTTCTTGTAATTAATCTGCGTTTATCTGCGTTCATCTGCGGTTGCAATTGTTTTTTCCCTGCACCCTGCTCCCTCACCCCTCACCCCTCACCCCTATCCCCTCGGCCTCAGCCATCCGAGCAGGCGCGCGGCGGTGACGTACATCGTGAAACATTCCAGCGCGAACGGCGGAAATCCAAGAAAGCCCGGAATCGGCATTTCGAAAATTTTCCATTGCTGAAACATCGGGAAAATGTAAATCCATTTCGCGGCGGCCCAGTAATTCCAAAATTCCCAGAAGATGCCGCAGACCCAGCCGGAAATGAGCAGCGCATAGACGCGGTCGCGACGGCCCAGCTCGAGATCGCCGAGCAGAGAGGGCAGGTGCAGGCGGTAATTGGCGGGGTCGAGGAGAAGCACGAAGCCCAGCCAGACCAGCGCAAACAAATACGCGCCGATCTCGCGCGGCAACGCGATCGGCAGGACCAGGCACAGCGCTCCGGCAACGATCAGCGCACGGTGGACGTTCAGCGAAAATTTCACCGGCCGCGTGGGCGGAAACCAGCCGAAGGCGCGGATCAAATCGGTGGTGACAAAAATGGCGGGCGTGATGGTCGCAAACGACCAGGCGTAGCCGAGATATTTCGCCAGCCAAAAATTTGGCAGGCCGACGTAGGTCCAGTTTTGAAGGCGCAAATTGTACGCCTCGAAAATCAGCCACAGCGGAAGCGAAAGAATTGCGATGCGCAGAAATTGTACGGGCGCCTGTTGCAGACGAGACTTGCCGTTGATGGAGAAGACGGCGGCGTCGGCAATGAGGATGTAGCAGGACCAGGCGAGCGGAGTGAAGTAAGTGGACACCGGCTCGACGTGGCGGAACATCAGCCATTCGAAACCCGTGAGCGAGACAAGTCCCATCCAGCCGTAAAGCGGAAACGCACGCGAACGATGACGCAAGAATTCAGCGACGAGAATCGTGGCGGTGGCGGCAGCGAGAGCGACGCCGAGAGTGGTCATAGCGAAGAGAGAATAACCTAAATGAAGTGGTGAGTGGCGAGTGTCGCGTGGCGAGCATGCGAGCAGGACGAAATAGCGAAATGAGGAAGGGGATTCCTCGCCCGGCTGCGGAGGGCTCGGAATGACGGCGGGAGTTTGTTATGCTGGCTGGTCTTTACGGGACATCGACATGGCAGAGAACACCAATTCGGCGAAGCTTGAGCGCGGGCTGGGACTATGGGAAGCGACGTCGCTCAACATGATCGACATGGTGGGAATTGGGCCCTTCGTTGTCATTCCGTTAGTGATTAAGGATATGGGCGGACCGCAGGCGCTGGCGGCGTGGGTGGTGGGCGCGGGACTCTGTCTGCTGGACGGATTTGTGTGGGCGGAACTCGGCGCGGCGATGCCCGAGGCCGGCGGGAGCTACGTTTTTTTGCGCGAGGCGTACGGTGCGGGGCGCTGGGGAAGGCTGATGTCATTTTTGTTTGTGTGGCAGACGCTGATCCAGGCGCCGTTGGTGATGGCGTCGGGTGCCATTGGGTTTTCGCAATACGCCGGCTACCTGGTGAAGCTCGGGCCGTACCAGGAAAAGGCGCTTTCCGGCGGGCTGATTGTTTTACTGGTGATTTTGCTTTACCGGCGCATCACGACGATCGGAAAAATTTCGCTCCTGCTGTGGGCGGGCGTGATTGCCACCATCCTGTGGCTGATCTGGGGAGGCGCCACGCATTTCGATGCGAAGATTGCCTTCGATTTTCCCGCCGGGGCGTGGGATTTTTCGTGGGTATTTTTTGCCGGGCTGGGCAGCGCGACGATGAGCACGGTGTACAGCTACTGGGGCTACTACAATGCCTGCCACATGGGCGGGGAAATCCGTGAGCCGCAGAAAAATATTCCGCGAGCGATTTTTCTGTCCATCATTGGAATTGCCGTGCTGTACCTGCTGATGCAGACGAGCATCCTGGGCGTGGTGCCGTGGCGAGAAGGGCAAAACTCGCCGTTCATCGTGAGCACGTTCGTGGAAACCATTTATGGGACGACGGCGGCAAAGGTGGCCACGGGGCTGATTTTGTGGGTGGCGTTTGCGTCGCTCTTCGCGGTGATTTTGGGGTACTCGCGCGTGCCGTACGCGGCGGCGGTGGACGGGAATTTCTTTCGCGTGTTCGGGCGCATACATCCGACCAAACATTTTCCGCATGTGTCACTGGTGGCGCTGGGCGCGGCGGGGCTGTTGTTCAGCGTGCTGTTCAAGCTGGGCGACGTGATCAAAGCCATCGGCGCGATGCGGTTGGTGGTGCAATTTGTGGGGCAAGCGATTGGAGTGATGCTGCTGCGGCAGCGACTGGGCTCGGCGCGACTGCCGTTTAAGATGTGGCTGTACCCGCTGCCGGCGCTGCTCGCGGCGGTGCTGTGGTTCGCGCTGTTTCTGGCGACGAAGTGGTTTGCGCTGGCCGGGGCGGGAATGATCGCGCTGGGAGTGATTGTGTTTTTGGTGCGGGCGAAAGCGAATGGGGAATGGCCGTTTGGCACAGAAGTGGCGAGTGGCGAGTGATGAGTGGCAAGGAGAAACGAGGAAGTGAAGAAAGATTTTTGGAACTACAGATGAACACAAATCAACACAGATTTTCATTCAGAAAGATTTTCGCGGCGGCATTACTGTTTACTTTATTGAGCGCGACGCAATTCAGCGCGCAAGGCCCTTCCTCTTCTCCATCGAGACCCGGCGGCGCGCCAGGGAATAACGGGCAGTCGCTGCCGGAAGTGATCGAGGCGATTGAGAAGGCGCGGGCGACGACGCGCATTCTGTACGTGACGGCGCATCCGGACGACGAGCCGGGCGCGCTGCTGGCGTATCTAGCGCGCGGGCTGCACGCGGACGTGGCGCTGCTCTCGTTGACGCGCGGCGAGGGTGGACAGAACGCGCTGGGGCCGGAGCAAGCTCCGCAGCTCGGCGTGTTGCGCACGGAAGAGCTTTCCAACGCGACGCGCGTGTATGGCACGCGGCTGTTTTTTACGCGGGCAAAGGATTTCGGGTTTTCGAAGTCGCCGGAAGAAGCGATGCAAGTGTGGGGCGACCAGGTGCTCGAAGACATGGTGCGCGTGATCCGCACATTCCAGCCGCACGTCATTATCAACAATTGGGGCGGCGTGAGAACGGGTCATGGACATCACCAGGCGTCGGGATTGTTGACGCCGAAGGCGTACGCGATGGCGGCGGACGCAAAGGCGTTCCCGGAGCAACTTGCAGAAGGGCTGGCGGCGTGGAAGGCGGAAGCGCTGCTGCAAATCGCACGGGGCGATGCGAGCGGCGGATTTTCGGTTCCGGTAGGCGAAGTATCTCCGCTGTGGGGAAAGAGCTGGGGAGAAATTGGAGTCGAGGGTTATTTGAATCACAGAACGCAGGGTGTGGGCGGAGTGAGGAATTCGCCGTTTTTCCGGCGAGCGATTGGGCTGGCGGCGGTGGACGGAGCGAAGCCGGATGCCGTGCTGCTGGCGACATCGCTGGGCGCAATGGGACGGCACTTTCCGAATTTTGACGACGCCGGGTTCGCGTCGTTGATGAAGAAGGTGGAGGAGCCGCTGGCGAGAGCCGAAGAGTTGGCGCGCGCGCTGGATTGGAAGACGGCTACGCAGGAGATTGCGCGCGCGGCGCACGTGCTGGAGAGCTCACCGTTCCAGCTCGGGCCGCAGAACGGCGAAGCGAAAACAATCGCACTGCAGGAAATGCGCGAGGCGATGGAGCGAATCAACAACGGGATTGTCGCGGCCGCCGGACTGGACATGGAGGCTTCGGCGGACCGCAGCGACGTGGTGGCCGGAGAGTCGTTCGCGGTGACGGTGAACTGGCGGAAGCGAAGCGACGTGGCGTTGGAGGTCGAAGGCGCGAGCCTGGCGCTGCCTGAGGGATGGAGCGTCACAAAAGAAGAGAAACCACAGACGGCCCTTCGTCCTGGAGAAGCGGCCTCAGGGCAAGGCGGAGTGAAGTTCACGGTGACGATCCCGAAGGACGCGAAGACGAGCGCGGCGAATGGCGCGTGGATTTATCCGTGGCCGAAGGCGCTGGTGAAGGCGCGGTTGAAAGTGAAAGTGTGGGAGCATGCGTTTGAGACGGAAACGGAAGTGACGGCGACGCGAGTGACGTCGGTGAGCGCGGAGACGCGGCCGTTGATGCAGGTGCCGGCGGTGACGCTGACGGTGGAGCCGAAAACACTCGTGGTGGTCAGCGGCGGCGCGAGCACGGGGCGTATGCAATACGCCCCTAGGACGGAGCGGGAAATTGTGGTGCGGGTGAGGCATTACGCGACGACGGCGGAAAAGATCACGGTGGGGATTGAGGCGCCACAAGAAAGTGGCGAGTGGCGAGTGACGAGTGGCGAGAACGGGACAACAAACGAAAACAGAAAAGAGAAAATAGAAAATAGGGGAACCGAAAAACCGACAGCAACAAAAGCCGGACAGGCTGACAGCCTGTCCCACCCCAGAGTGGTGGAATTTACCGGCGCGGGAGATCAACTGGTGCGTTTTGCGGTGAGGCCGCCGGTGAAGTTGAATGCGGGAAAATATGAGTTGAAGGCGTATGCGAAGCGCGCAGACGGCGAGGAGTTTCGGACGTCGCTAGAGCCGCTGCCGACGCTGCCGACGCGGATGTGGAGCGAACCGTCCATCGCGAAAGTGCACGTGATGGAGGTGACAGTACCAAAGGATCTTCGTGTGGGGTACGTGACGGCGGAAAACGATCCCATCCCGGAGGCGCTGCGGGGAATCGGCGTGCACGTCGAGTTGCTGGACGAACAGGCGCTGGCGTTTGGCGATTTGTCGAAGTACGACGCGATCGCTATCGGCATCCGCGCGTACGAATTGCGCAGCGACCTGGCGCGGGCCAATCAGCGGCTGCTCGATTACGCGGCGGCGGGCGGAACGCTGGTGGTGCAGTACCAGCGCGAGGGCGTGTGGAACCAGCTCAAGCCGGCGCCGTATGCGGCGACGATCGGCAACGGGTTGCGCACGACGGACGAAAGTTCGCCTGTGCGCGTCCTGGAACCAATGCATCCGCTACTCAACTTCCCGAACACGATACGCATCGAAGATTACAGCGGTTGGGTGCAAGAGCGCGGGCTCTACTACTGGGGCACATTTGACGCGAAATACACGCCGGTGCTGGCGATGAAGGACCCCGGCGAACAGGAAGCGCTGGGTGCGCTGCTCTACGCGAAGCATGGAAAAGGCGTGTACATTTATACGGGGCTGTCGTTTTTCCGGCAGTTGCCGGAGGGCGTGCCGGGGGCGTACAGGCTGTTTGTGAATTTGTTGAGCCAGGGGAAGAAAAAATGAATCCACAGATTACACAGATTTCACAGATTACTTGAAACCATAGCTGAAGCGGGGAGATGAGAAAAGGGCAAAGGTGCTAGGTGGCAAAGTGACAGAGTTTCAGAGAGACAGAGTGGAGGAAAAGATGAAGGTGAGAGTGCTGAGGGGATCGGGCGCGAGAAAGATGGCGGGGATGATGGCGTTAGCGATGGCAATGACGTTGGCGGCGGGGGCAGCGTGGGCACAGGACAAGCCACAAAAGCCTCCGAAGGAAAAGAAGGATTCGAAGATGAAGGCGGAGCCGGTGGAGTCCTCGCAAGCCGTGCTGCCGCCGGGGAACGACAACGAAGTGATTGACTACCGCATCGCGGAAATGCTGGCCGGTTGGCAAATCGGGGACACGAATCAGATGCACGACGTGTACGCGGACGACGTGTCCGTGGTGAGTGGGGCGTACGAGCCGCCGATTATCGGATGGCCGAATTTTCTGGCCACGTACCAGAGATTGCGCGCGCGAATCGGCGCGGCGCAAAAAGACCGGCGAAACACGTATACGGTGGTGCGGGGACTGGTGGCATGGTCGAGTTTCCAGTGGGAATTCAAGGGCGAGGTAGACGGCGGTCCGGCGCACTGGCGCGGACAGACCACTCTGGTGCTCGAAAAACGAGCCGGGAAATGGATGATCGTGCACGAGCACACCTCCGTGGTGGCGGATGCCGCGGGTCCGGCGCCGGCGCCGAAACCGTGAAAGACGAATCCACAGATTACCCAGATTTCATAGATTATTTGAAAGCACAGATGAACACAGATTTCAGAACAAAGGGTTTAGGGATTAGGGATTAGGGAGCAAAAAAACATCGCAGATGAGCGGCTAGGATCTGGAGGAGCCGGAGGGGGGCGGGAAAGAGATGCCCCAGAAGTCGTCGCGGGGAGTCAGCATTTCGACGCCGAGATCGAAGTGGCCCTGTTTCTGAGTTTCGCTGGCCCAGACCACCTTGAATTTGTCGGATTGTTTGGAAAAGCCATTGGTAAGCTCGACGGTGCTGCCGGGTTTGAAGGCGGAGTGGGCGCGAAGCAGCGCGCCGGTGCGGCTGATGACGGCGGTTTCCGCCTCCTCGGTAACATGACGGTTGTCGCGGGTGACGCCGAACAGCATGATGGGAATGCGGATGAGCACACGCTCACCGCGGCGGCGTTCACGCATGGATGAATCTGGCGACGACATTCTGCGAACCTCAGGCTCGGAAACCAAGACTGTCGAATACCGAAGCTACGCCAAAAACGCGACAACGAAATTTCAAAGGGCAGAGGGAAGCTCTGTCTAAACGCCCGCCCAAGTCAGCGGCCACAGAAGAGCATACGCTGTGGACGCGGGATTTGATTCAACTTTTTTGTGCGCTTTTGTAGAGTTTCGCAATATAGCAAGAAAGACAAGCGCGGGGAAGCCTCCGAAAAGCCCGCGTTGCGACGGCGCGTTGACAAAAATGAGGGCGGCCGTCACAATGAATTTGCCGCAGTTCACCACCGGTTGTGCCCAAGTGGCGGAATTGGCAGACGCGCTAGCTTCAGGAGCTAGTTCCCTCACGGGAGTGGAGGTTCGAGTCCTCTCTTGGGCACCAAATTCCAGGAAAAGAATCCACAGATTACACAGATTTCACAGATTCAAAAATCACAAACCAAGAACCGAAAACCGAAAATCGAAATTCGAAAAGCGAAAAGCGAAAACAGAAAAACGAAAAACGAAGAGCGGGAAGACGTCGCCGAGAGTTTGACGCTGTGCTGGACAGGCTGATGCCGAGGCCTCGGGGCTATCCTACAAGTCTGGCCCGCGGCCAAGAGCAGGGCGCGGGGTCATGGAAGGGCGGGGGAAAGGGGAAATTTGGAGCGAAAAGTCAAATAAATCCTCTATTTTCATAGTAATAGGACGAAAGTTCTATTGCCAAGACGTCGCAAATAGGAGACAGTTGGCATTGCGCTAGAGGTGTTCCCGCGTGCAGCATGAGTTTCGGCGAGCGGCGTGAGATTATCGGAGCGACGGAAAAACAAATGGAAAAAACAAAGAAACCGCGCATGATTTCTGGAACGACAAGACTCCGCGCCATCCTGATCTTGATGGGGCTGCTTTCATTCGGGGCGCAGGCGTGGGCGGACACGATAGACGTGAGCTTTGCGGCGCCTCCCTCTGCTGCGATTACGCTGACGGGTCCCTTCTCCCTCGCACAGACTTTTACCGCCGGGGGGAACGGCACGCTCACGCAAGTGAGCTTGGTGTGGCAGGTGCAGGGAGGGAATGCACAACTGCAGATCACCAGCGTCGCGGGCGGCCTGCCGACGGGAACGATTTTTAGCACTGCGCAGGTGACACCGGGAAGCTACAGCGTCTCGCAATTCATCGTGCTGCCCACGACAGTGCCGATCACAGCGGGGACGCAGTACAGCATACTGGTGACACCGGCTGCGGGCTCAACAGTGAATGTGTGGGGCGACGTGAACTCCGTATATGCCGGTGGCAATGGGTGGCTCACTGCCGACCAGGGGATTAGCTGGACGCCGCTGCCGTTCCCTTCCCTGAGCTTCCAGACCGCGGGAATCCCAGCCCTGGGTTCGACGGGCTGGCTGGGCGGGCCGGTGCCGCCTCCGACACCTCCTGGGCCCCCGAATGTACTCCCCTTTTCAGACCCCGGGATACCCCCGCTTCCAAACACCGAAACGCCGGAACCCAGCACGGTAGTTCTCCTGGTGACCGGGTTGGCCGGGTTGTGCGCACGGCTGCGCAAAGCGTAGCTGGAATCCTTCCAAAACGACGACGATCAAGAGCTCTCGATCGAAGACATCCAAGTATCCGAAAAGGTGCTGGACAGGCTGAAGGCTGTCCCACCAAGGCGGACAGAGACGCCCCCACCAAAGAGAAACGAAATTTGAAACATGAAGAGTGAAAATCTTCAAGCGGCAAGCGGAAGGAGAGATCCTTCGCTGCGCTCAGGATGACAGCACGGAGCGGCGAGGAGGGCGTATTCCATACGCCCCTACGAATCGAAATTGCCGAGGGCGAAGGAGAAGCGGGAGACGGCGCGAAGAAATCACAGGCTGTCTAATGCAGAAGCGAGGCGGGAGAGGGCGGCGTCGAGGGTAGCGGAGTCGCCGCCGATGCCCATGCGGAAGTGCTCGGGCAGTTCGAAGAATTTTCCGGGGACCACGGAGGTTTCGTATTTTTCGCGGAGGAGCGCGAAGAAATCGGCGGCCCGCCAGACTGACGGCGGGCGCGCTACGCGCGGAAATACGATGGTGCCGCAGGGCGGGCGGACGACTTCGAGGTCGGAGCGCGAGTCCAGGAAACGGTCGAGCGAGGCGCGATTTTTGTCGAGAAGCGCAGCGGAACGGGCGGCGATTTTGTCGAGTTGCTGGAGCGCGATGACGCTGAGCAGCTCGGCGGTGTGGGCAGGGATGTTGCCGAAAAGGTCGTTAAGACGCCACATTTTTTCGGCGAGGTCTTTCCTGGCGAGAATCCAGCCGCAGCGCAGGCCGCTCAGGCCGTAGGCTTTGGTGAGGCTGCTGGTGACGATGAATTCTTCCCCGAGATGAAACGCGGAACGCGGCGCGACGCGCGGACACTGCGTCGCAAGCATTTCCAAATACACTTCATCCACTAAAACACGCGCTCCGGCGCGGCGAGCGATCTCACCGACTTGCAGGAGAGTGGAGTTGTCCGCAAACACGCCGGTGGGATTGTGCAGGTTGGTGAGCACGATGAGACGCGTGCGGGGAGTGACGCGGCGCTCGATTTCGGCGGGGTCGATGCGAAATGCGTCTTCGAAGCGGCGCGGGAATCGTTTTACATCCGCGCCGAGGTGCAGCGCGACGGCGAGGAGCGGGTCGTACGCGGGGTGCTCGATGAGGACTTCGTCACCGGGCTCGATGACGGCGGCCATGGCCAGATAGTTGGCCATGCTCGTGCCGACGGAGTGGACGATGCAATCGGGCGAGACGCCGCACTTCGTTGCGAGGGCCTGTTGAAGCGGCTCGAAGCCGTACCCGCTGGGGCCGCTGATTTCCAGCTGGTCGAGAGTGACGCCGAGATCCGCAAGCGGGAAATTCATCACGCCGCTGGTGGCGAGATTGAAGCGGGCGTGCGCGCGCAGCTTGGCCCACTCGATGTAGTCCGTGCGCATGACGCGGCTCACGCGGATTTCCTCCGCTTCCAAAACAGGTAGGCCGGAATTCCGGACAGCAAAATCGCCAGGCCGATGCGCGAGCTTTCCCAGAATTTGTAAAACGTGTTGAGCACCACGAGCCACGAAGCGGCGATGAAAACGATGGTCGTGAAAGGATGGCCGGGAATGCGGAAGGCGGACGGCGCGGAAGGATTTTCTGCGGCGTCGCGGCGGCGCAGCGCGAAAATGCAAGTGGCGGTGAGGCCGAAGAAAAGAAAGTCGAGGGAGATGACGTAGCTGAGAATCTGATCGTAGCGGCCGGAAACGGCGATGAGCATGGCCCAGACGCCTTGCAGGGCGATAGCGACGACGGGCACACGCGAGCGCGGATGCAGCCAGCCAACGCGTTGGAAGAAAAGTCCGTCCTCGGCCATGGCGTAGTAAACGCGCGGAGCGGTGAGCATGCCCTGGCTCAAGAAACCGAGCGTGGAAATGGCGATTCCGGCGGCGATGAGTTTGGCTCCGGGATTGCCGAGCGCGGCGCGCATCACGTCGGAGGCGGGCGTGGTGCTGGCGGCGAGGCCCGCGGGGCCGAGCACGCGCACGAAAATGAAATTCACGGCGAGATAGAGCGCGACGACGCCGATGACTCCAATGATCAAGCCGCGCGGGAGATCGCGCTGCGGCGCGCGCATCTCGCCGGCGACGAAGCTGGACGTCTGCCAGCCGCCATACGCGAAGAGCACGGGCACCATGGCCGCGCCGACGGCGGTGAGCAGGTCGAAGGAAACCGGGCGGTCGAGCAGAGGAGCGGCGGCGGGGGCGACCGACATTTTTGCGAAAAACAGGCCGCAGACGATGAGCGCGACAAGAGCGAGAATCTTCAACACCATCAGCGCGCTCTGCACGGTGCTGCCCGCGCGCACGCCGAGGCAGTTGATGACGGTGAGAATGGCGAGCGCGAGCGTGGCAATCAGCCAGTCCGGCAGCGGAGCGCGCGTAATCTCCAAAAAATACTTTGCAAAGGCGACGGCGACCGCGGCCATGCCACCGGTCTGCGTGACGAGCAGCAGCGTCCAGCCATAGATGAATGCGACGGAAGGATGATAGGCCTCGCGGATGTAGGCGTATTGCCCGCCGACGTGTGGGCGGCGCGCGGCCAACTCCGCGTAAATGAACGCGCCGAGCAGCGCCATGATTCCGCCGACGGCCCAGACGCCCAGAATCAGAAACGGCGTGCGCAGCTCGCGGGCGACGACGTAGGGGTTGATGAAAATGCCCGAGCCAACGATGCCGCCCATGACGAGCATCGTCGCGTCGAAAAGGCCGAGGCGGCGGGCGAGGGCGGGAGTGGGTTGTGCGTGGTCGGACATGCGCGAAAGCGGCGAATGGGAATCTATCAGAGGAAAGAGGAAAAGAGGAAGGAGGAAGGAAAGAAAAACGAAAATAGAAAAGAGAAAATGGGAAAGGCAAAACACTAAGAACGGGAGAAGCCACAGGAGCGCAGAGACACAGAGAAACATGCCCGAATAGACTGGCTCAGAAACGGCGCGGCACTAACGGGCCATGTGGGCGGCGATCATTTTCCAGGCGGCGGCGCGCTTCTGGAAGACGAGGGTGCACTTGAATTCGCCCGGAGGCGGAGCGCCTTCGATGACCACGCGGCTCATGACCACGCCGGTATCGCCGTACAGGCGCACGGACGATTCCTGGAGGGAATACTTGGTCACATTCGTTTTCGGAGGCGCGTCGGCGGGGGCGATGTCGTCCTTGGAGACGATGTTGCCGTGCGCGTAGCCCATAAAGTCGTCGGCGATGAGGCGGTCGAGTGCGGCGTGGTCGCCGCGGGCGTCGGCGGCGAGCCAGTCGCGGACAAGCTGGACGAGCTGGTCCTCCGGTCGCGGAGCCTGCGCGGCGCGGAGCGGCAGCCCGCGGACGAGCAGGAAAACGGAACAAGCTATCAGCAAGCTGACCAGGAAAGCGCGGCGTCGCATGGCGAATTCTCCTGAGAATCGTTAGCAGTGGATCAAGGAATTAGACACCGGATCCAGCGGGAAAGTTCCGGACCATGAAGGGAAGAGTCTCGCGGCGCAGAGGACAGAGCGGACAGGAAAACGCGCCTTCGGCGGAGAGGTACGCGTCCCGGTCCGAATCATCGGGACACAAAAGGCGTGCTGCGCGCGGTCGTTTTGATGTCGGAGTTCCCTCGGCTTCGCTCCCTTCGATTTCTCTCAGGGCAAGCCGGGCAAGTTCCGCTCCGACCACCTGACTCGCGCTCGCCGGGCGTCAGCAAAGCGGAAGGCGCGGGCGCGCAGAAAGGTCTCCAACTGAACATTCCGCCGGGAGGCGGACTGGTATAGACTCGAAATCTCCCAGGAGTTGTGGATGAAGTTTCCGGCTCAAAGGAAAGTGCCAATTCGAATGGCGGTGCTGGCCTTGGCCGGTGCTGTACTGGTGTTTTCGGCGCTGGCGCAGCAGGAGCCGGCCAGCAAAGCAAAAAAAGAGCCGCCCATTCTGCGGACAACTTCGCGGCTGGTGTTGTTGAGCACGATCGTTCTGGATAAGGGCGGGAAGCCCGTCGCCGGTCTGAGCAAGAATGATTTCGAGGTGCTGGACGACGGACGTCCGCAAGCCGTGACGACGTTTTCTGCTGTTGTTTCCCCCGGGACCCCGCGTGCGCTGCCGGCGACCGCCGCGCCTGCGCTTCCGCGCGACACGTTTACCAACCGGGAAAACCGCACCAGTGACGTGACGCCGGTGGTCACCGTGATCCTGCTGGACATGCTGAACACGGAGATCAAGGACAGCATGTACGGGCAACAGGAAGTCGTGCGGTTCTTGCAGAAGCTGCAGGCGCAGGACCGCGTGGCGCTGTACGTGCTTTCGACGCATGGCGTGCGCGTGCTCTTCGATTTCACGAGCGACGCGGCGCCGCTCATCCGCGCGCTGCAGCGCTACCGAGGGAAAGAGTCGCCGCAACTGAGCGCGTCCGATACGGAGGCGATTCCCAGCGGGATCAAAGAAATCGATGATTTCTTGCGGAACACAGCGCAAATTCAGAGCGGTTTTTTTCTGCGCGACCGCGTGCGGCGTAGCGTCGATGCGCTGGTGGCCATCGCGAACCACCTGATGCGGGTGCCCGGCCGGAAAAATCTGGTGTGGGTTTCGGGGAGCTTTCCGATTTCCTACGGCTTCGACCGGCTGTACGAATCCGCGCGGGGAACGGACCCGATGTCCGCGGATGCCGGATCAACTCTCGCATCACTCGCCAAGGGGCCCGGACAGCCGCCGGCCGGCCAGTCAGGCAAGGGAGGGCCACCCACGCCGCCACCTCCGTTCGCCTCGAAGGACCCGGACCTGCTGGTTGCGCCGGAGCATGGAGTCTTCTGGAAAGAATTGGAACGAGCCGCACGGGCGCTGAACCAGGCCAACCTGGCCATCTACCCGGTGGACGCGCGCGGATTAATGACTACTCTTCCTAATCCAAATTTCAATCCTGTGGCCGTCGCGAAGGGCCAGGGGCCAGCCATTCCGCAGTTCACCATCGGCGGTCCCGACCGCAAGGAACTCGACACGATGAATGTGCTGGCCGAGCGCACCGGCGGGCGGGCCTTCTACAACACGAATGCGATTTATGAATCGGTGCGGCAGGCCATTGATGAATCGCAAGTGACCTACGAATTGGGCTATTACCCGGTGCACAACAAGTGGGACGGGAAATTTCACGAGATCACCGTGCGCGTGAAGCGATCCGGAATGCAATTGCGGTACCGCAAGGGCTATTTCGCGATGGACGATGCTCCCGTTGAGGTTGCGCAGCAGGCCGAACTGCTCGACGCCGCGGCGGAGAGCCCGCTGGAATCTTCGGCGCTGGGCTTGAAGGTCCGGCTGGAACGGGTCACCGGCGATGCCCGCACTCTAAATATGCGCATCGAACTGGACACGCGGGAAATTTCGCTCGCACGGCAGGACGACCGCTGGAACGGTGCGCTGGCGGTGCTGGTGGCGCAGAGAAAGTCGGATGGCAAAAGCGTGCAAAGTCCCGCGCAGATTGTGGAGCTGCACCTCGAACCGGCCACCTACGAGAAGTTGTTGCGCGAAGGCATGAAGCTGAACAGAAAAGTCCAGCTTGAACCCGATGCCGAAGAACTGCGCGTCGTCGTGCGCGACGCCGCGTCCGGGGCCACCGGCTCGGTCTATATCCCTGTGCATGGATTTCGCGACGCGCCGCCGTAATGCCGGAGTTATGGGACGATTGTGAATGCGGCGGAACGCAGGCGGACAAAAAAAGGAGGCGGACCAGGTCGGGCCGCCTCCCGGTGCGAGTCCCTGGGGGGACCGAGTGCAGCCCGCGCATGGCAGGCTGCTCCCTGTCAGCAATGAACCCCGATCCCAAAATTTAGTTGTGGCGCGGCGCGGGCCGCGGCGTGACGTATGATGTCCCGTCCAATGAGAAGACAGGATACAAACAAGGAATTGAACGAACAGGACGTGACGGCGCATCTAGGCGCGGTGACGCGGGCGGCGAGCCTGCGGGAGATCGCGCATGCGCTGGGGCTGCGTCATGTGGGGCGGCGTGCGCTGAAAAAGATTATTGCGGCGCTTTTGCGGCGGCACGAAATTGAAGAGGTGCAGAACGGGAGATACGTGTTGGCGGGAAAGAAGGGGTCAGGGAAAGAGAAAATTGAAAAGAAGCAAGACTGGCAGAGCGCCAAAGTCACAAAGTTACAGAGTAGCAGAGTGACAGAGTTGGAGAATGGAAAAGCAAAAGGGCGAGAGGAAAGCCGCGGCAAGGCGCCGCACTCCCAAGGAGCGCAGGCAGGTCTCGAGGCCTCGGGACAGCGCCACGTGAAGCGGGACGCAAATGTGATTACCGGGCGGATTGTGACACACAAGGACGGGTACGGGTTCGTGCTGCCGGACGAGCCGGTGCCGGGGATGGACGGCGACTTGTTCATCGGGCGGGACGCGCTGGGCGACGCGATGCACGGAGACCGCGTTGAGGCGCGCATTGAGCGGCGCGCGACTCGATTTGTGCGCGGACAACGCGTGGGCCGCGCGGAAGGACGCGTGCTGCGCGTCGTGAAGCGAGCGCACGCGACCATCGTCGGCGAATTCCATTACGACCTGCGGCCGTATGGACGCGAGCGCGGAAATTACGTGGTGCCGTTCGATACGCGGTTGCGGCAGGAAATTTTGATTCCGCCGGGGGAGGAGAGAGTCGAAGGGTCAAAGAGTCAAAATGTCGAACAGTCGAAAAGTCAAAAGCAGGAATTAGACGGGGCGGTGGTGAACGTCGAGATTACGCGGTTCCCGGGCGGTGGGCTCGGCGCGGTGGGACGCGTGATCGAAATTCTGGGACGCACGGGCGAGATCGGCGTGGATACGGAAATTATCATCCGCAAGCATCATTTGCCGCACGAATTTCCGGAAGAGGTGCTGCAAGAGGCGGAAGCGATTCCGCAAGAGGTGCGGCTGGAAGAGGCACCGGGCCACCCCGAGGCCCCTCGCATAGCATCGGGACAAGCGGGAGCTTCAGGGCTCGATGCAAAACTTCGCACTGAAGGGGGCGAGGCAAGTCTCGCCCCTACAAAGCGGCGTCAAGCCGCCGCACTCCATATTGGACGGGAAGATTTTCGGCGCCTGCCGATTGTGACGATTGACGGCGAAACGGCGAAGGATTTCGACGACGCGGTACACGTCGAGAAACTTCCCAACGGGCACTATGAACTGCAAGTGCACATCGCGGACGTGGCGCACTACGTGAAACGCGCGTCGGCGCTGGACCGCGAGGCGCGGGTGCGCGGCACGTCGGTCTATTTCCCAAACCGCGCGGTGCCCATGCTGCCTGAGGCGCTCTCGAACGGGATTTGCTCGCTGAATCCGCAGGTGGACCGGCTGGTGATGAGCGCGGTGATGGATATGGACGCGCAGGGAAATACGGTGAAGTCGCGGTTCACGGCCGGAGTGATCCGTTCAGTGGAACGGATGACGTACACGAACGTGAACAAAGTGCTGGCCGGCGACGCGGAAATGACGCAGCGATACGCGACGCTGGTGGAGCGTTTTCAATTGATGAAGGAGCTGGCGCTGATCCTGAACGCGCGGCGGACGAAACGCGGCTCGATCGATTTCGATCTGCCGGAGCGCGTGATCGAGTTCGACGAGATGAACCGCATGAAGTCCATCGTGCGCAGCGAGCGCAACATCGCCAACCGCATTATCGAAGAGTTCATGCTGGCGGCGAATGAGGCGGTGGCGACGTATTTGGAACGGCGGGGGATTGCGTCGCTGCACCGCGTCCATGAAAAGCCGGACACAAAAAAAGTGATGGAGTTCGAGGAGCTGGCCAAAGCGTTCGGGTACACGCTGGGCGTGGAGGATCTGGCGGAGAAAAAAATTGCGGTGAAGCACGGACAAGTGCGCGCGCCGTCGCGGCAGGGCAAAGCCAGCGGAGGGCGCATGCGTCCGATGACGGTGACGCTGCCGCCGGCGATGGAGATCAATATCCGCCCACAGCACTACCAGGCGCTGGTCAAGAAAATCGAAGGGAAACCGGAGGAAAGAATTCTCTCGTACCTGATGCTGCGGTCGCTGAAGCAGGCGCGGTACATGGCGGAACCGCTGGGACACTTCGCGCTGGCGTGCGACGAGTACACGCATTTCACGTCGCCGATTCGCAGGTATCCGGATTTGATCGTGCATCGGATTTTGAAATGGGCGCTTTTGAGCGAAGGGGCGAGTGGCGAGGGGTTAGGGGTCAGGGAAGAGAAAAAGACAAAAGCGGTGAGTGGTGAGTGGCGAGTGGCGAGAAACGAACCAGCAGCCGCGAATGGAGCTGCGTATCGAATGGCGGAGTTGGAAGAGATCGCGGTGGAATCGTCGGAGGCGGAGCGTCGCGCGGACACGGCTGAACGCGAGTTGATGGATTGGAAGACCGCGCAATTTATGGAGCAGCACCTGGGCGACGAATACACGGGGCTGATCATCTCCGTGCACAAGTTCGGATTTTTTGTCGAGCTGCTGGAACTGTTCGTGGAGGGCCTGGTACCCATCGCCGCGATCGAGGAATTTACCGGCGGAGGATGTTTTTACCGCGAGAGCGACCGCGCCATTTTGATCGAGCGCGGCGGAAGGCACCCTGCGGCTCCGCACCGGGCAAGTGCCGGTGCGTCTCGCGGCGGCGGGAAACGCCCTTCGACTTCGCTCCCCGCGGCCATCCTCGGGGCAAGCCGGACAAGCGCGCCGGGGGCCAATGTGAAAGCGTTCCGGTTGGGCGACCGCGTGCGGCTGCGCGCGGAACGCATTGATCCGTTTCAGAAGCGAGTGGAGTTTGCGTTGCTTTGAATAAGGAATCCACAGATTACACAGATTTCACAGATTCAAGATAGAAAATCAAAAGCGATAAGCAAAAATCAAAAAACAGAACAACCGAAAAGCAAAAGGCAAGTAACGAAAACGATAAACGTAAGATGAAAGACGGAAAAATCGGAGGTGAGCGATGGCGGCGAGGAAATGTCCGATCTGCTTGAAGGCGGTGCCGGTGGGGTACGTGGTGGCGTACAGCGATGGAATGGACTGCGCCGGATGCGGGCAGCGGCTAGAAGTGTCGCTGGGCAGCCGGTACCTGGCGAGCCTGGCGGGAATCGCGGCAGGAGTGCTGGTGTGGAGGCAGAGCGATCCCGCGCACGGAATGTTGGGGTTTGCGACAGCCGTGCTGTATACGTTTCTGGCGTGCAGCGCGGTGGCACCAGTCGTATTGATGCTCATTGCCGATTTGCGCGTGAAAGAAGAAGAGGCGGCAGCGCTGGTGCCAGTGGCCGCGCACGGGCATGGCGGTGCGCGTCATTAGTGGCGAGTTGGGAAGGGTGCCAGGTGCGGTGGAAAAGGGCTATTACGGACGTACTATTGTCCCGGCCATGCGAAGGGAACAGACTTCCATCATGGCGAAGTATTCCAGCCTGCTGGGCAGGCGTGTGCAGGTCCAGTATCGAGCAGGAAATGTGAACCTGCCAGCGTCGGGAACGCTGGTGGCGGATTCGGGGAAATCGATTTTTCTCGAAGAGCGCTTTGAAAAGAGCGGAGTTGTAAAAACGTTTCGCTGGGAAATTCCCTACCAGTTCATCGTGCGGATCAAGGAAGTCGAGATGAGCGCACCCACACCGCCCGGCGAAGTGGACGACGCACGCACGAATGAAGGCGCGAACGAGCCAGGCGGGATGCTATTCCGGCGGCGAAGGACAGCGTGAGGCGGGGACCAGGGAATAGGGATTAAGGACTGGGATTAGGCTGCAGGGAAGACCTTCCGAGAATCAAAGTAGAATTCTCATTTGAAAACTAGGCAGGGATGGATATAGTGCGCGAGCCACCCGTCGAATGGCGCTCAGTGCACAGGCGGGACGGCGGCGCGGTACGCGCGGACTGATGATTTAGTGGGTGCCGCACAGGCTGAAAGCCTGTGCTACGAAGGATGTGCGACGAAGGCGGAGGAGAGGTGGTATGGCGACGAATGTGGGATTGATTGGGCTGGGCCTGATGGGGCGACCGATGGGGCAGAACTTGATGAAGGCTGGGTTCAGCCTGACGGTGTGGAACCGGACGCGGGAACGCGCGCGGGAATTTGTCGAGCAGGGCGCGTCCACGGCGGGGACGCCGCGGGACGTTGCGGCAAAGTCGGAAGTGGTGATCACTATGGTGAGCGATCCGCCGGCGCTCGAAGAAGTGCTGTGGGGGCCGAAGGGCGCGATCGAAGGGCTGCAGAAGTCGAGTGTGCTGATTGATTCGAGCACGGTCTCGCCGGCGCTGGCGCGTCGCGCGGCGGCGGCGTGCGCGGAGCACGAGGCGGAGTTCCTGGATGCGCCAGTGACCGGCGGCACGTGGGGCGCGGAAAAAGGCGAGCTGGTGTTCATGGTCGGCGGGCGAAAAGAAGTGCTGGAAAAAGTCCAGCCGGTGCTGGCGGCGATGGGGAAGAAGTTTTTTCATCTCGGAGGACACGGCGCGGGGCAAACCATCAAGCTGGCGATGAACATGATTTTGGCGCTGCAAGTGGACGCGCTGGCCGAAGCGCTGGCGCTGGTGCAGGGCGCAGGGCTCGACGGCGAACGGCTGATCGAGGTCCTGCAAGCGAGCATGGCGCGGGCGGCGGTGCTGGACGTGAAAGCGCCGATGATTCTGGCCGGGAATTACCCGCCGAGCTTTCCGCTGCGGTTGATGCACAAGGACCTGGGGCTGGCGCTGGAACTGGCGAACCAGATTGGCGTGTCGCTGCCGGCGACGGCGGCGGCGCGGGAAATTTACAACGCAGTGAAGGGCGCAACGCGGGAGGATGTGGATTACGCGGCGGTGGCGAAGTTCTGGCAGAAATCGTGATTTGTGAACGTGCGTAGGGGCGTATGGAATACGCCCGTTTGAGGTGGAGCGTTTGAAGGCAGGGGCGTATTCCATACGCCCCTACGAGCTACGATTACGGTTTGGCGGAGGGCGGGAAAAAGCACATGGGCAGGTCGCGCGAGGTGCGCAGGCCGGCCGGGGCGGCGAGAATGGCGGGGATGCAGTTGACGACGACAGAGGCGGTGGCGACGTCGCCGTGCGTGCCGCCGGGAACGATGAGCTTGATATCGGGCTGGCCGGAGAGTTCGATCGTGTCGGAGGATTCCGGCGCGCCGACGTACATCTGCAACTCGAGATAGATTTTCTCCACGCCTTTCACGAAGCCGCGAGCGATCTGATGGACGCCGGCGGCTTGTCCGGCAGCGACTTCCAGAAATTCCGTTTTGACGGGCGCTTTGGCGACAACGGGGGCGATGGTTTCAGTGATGTCGTCCACGGGGAAGCCGAGGCCGTCGGCGACCATGGCGACGGATTCGGGCAAGCCGTGGTGCTTGATTACGCCGGCGGCGACGCGCGTATTGAAGACATCGACAGTCAGACCCGCGCCGATTTTTTTCTGGAGCGGGAGGCGGCGCTTGCTGGCGTCCACGATGCGCACGGCTTTCGCGGAGTCCACGCGCTGAGAAACGGCGGCGAGGGTGAGCACGAGCTTGTCCATGACGAAGCCGGGATTCACGCCGGTGCCAACAATGGCCACGCCCCATTCCTTGGACTCGGCATCGAGGCGCTCAGAAATTTCCGGGTGCTTCTTGAAGGGGTAGGCGAGCTCCTCGCAGGTGGAGACGACGCAGCAGCCGGCCTCGATGCATTCGATGAGCTGGTCTTCGACGTCGCGCAGATCGGACGAAGTGGTGTGAATGACCACGTCAGCTTTCAGGCCGAGGATTTTGGCGGAGTCGTCGGAGACCGTCACGCCCCAGGGAGCGTCGGGCGCGCCGACGACCTCGCCCAGGTCTTTGCCAACTTTCGCGGGGTCCTTGTCAATCGCGCCGATGATTTGCAGGGATTTTTTTTCGCGCATCAGGCGGACGATGCCGGCACCGATGGGGCCGACACCATATTGCACAACACGGATGTTTTTTTTCACAACGGTCTCCGAAGAAAGAGCGGGCGGCCAGATGCGCAGAATCGCGGCGGTCCAGCACAGGGGCGACCGGCGCCAGCGGAGGAATATCGCACGAAAGGAGGGAATTCTTCAATGAAAAAACGAAGATAGAAAATAGGTAAAGCGAAACTCGAAACATGGGAGGGATAAACGACAGACGCGGAGGGCGGAGAGTCATGAGGGACTCGGGATGAGGGATGAGGGAAAACCGAGCAGGTTGCATGAGGCGGGGAGGGGCGCAATAATGATGGACTAGAGAAAAGCGCAGAAGCAGTTGCGATTGCGCGGCAGCCTGCGCGGAGAAGGGCGGGAAAAGCGATGGGCAGAGAGAAATTGAACGGAGGACAGATCGCCGAAGCGATGGCGAAATTGGCGGGGTGGAGCATACAAGATGGGGCACTGCACCGCGAGTTTGTGTTCAAGGATTTTTCCGAGGCGTTCGCGTTCATCGCGCGGGTTGCGCTTCTGGCGGAGGCAATGAACCATCATCCGGACTGGTCCAATTCGTGGAATAAGGTCACGATCAATCTGGTGACGCACAGCGCCGGCGGATTGACGGCGAATGACGTCGAGCTCGCGAGCAAGATTCAGGCCCTGTGAACATGCGCAGGGAATTGCACAGTTCATGGGGACGGTCGGCACAACCAGGCACGGAACGGCAAGTCATCTGATTCGTCTATCCACCTTGGACACAATTGGTTAGCGGCGTTTTGCGCTTCAAGAAGTTGGGTTACACTGTGGAAGCATTCGTGCGTTCCACAGACCCCGCGGAGGAGACTGAGCAGGACCAAGAGCGTGCAGACACATGATGAGTGAAGCAGCCGGGCAGAACGATGCAACGAAAAACAATGAGCGGGTCGTTCGCAGCGCGGACGGCGTGGCGCTGTGGACGGCGCTGGGGTCCGCGGAAGACGCGCCCGCGCCGTGGAAGTGGCTGGCGCTGCTGACGGCGCTGGCGGCGGTGCTGCGCGCCATTGGGCTCGACGGCGGACTGTGGTATGACGAAATCCGCACGCTGCTGGATAGCGTGCGCTCACCGCTCTACCAGATCCTGACTGTGTTTCCGAGCAACAACCAGCACACATTTTATTCGGTGCTGGCGCATTTTTCGATTGGCGCGTTCGGGGAGCACGCGTGGAGCTTGCGGCTGCCATCAGTGGTGCTCGGCGCGGCGACGGTGCCGGTGCTGTACCTGTTCGCGCGGGAGTTCGTGGGGCGCATCGAAGCGCTACTGGCGAGCCTGCTGCTGACCGTGGCGTATCACCACGTGTGGTTTTCGCAGAATGCGCGCGGCTATTCGGCGCTGGCGTTCTTCACGGTGCTGAGCAGTTGGCTGCTGCTGCGCGGACTGCGGCGCGGGCGGGCGAGCGATTTTGTGTGGTACGCCGTGGCGGCATCGCTGGGCGTGTACACGCACCTGACGATGGTGTTTCTCTCCGTAAGCCATGCGCTGCTGTGCGTGCTGCCGCTGGGACTGCCGGGGCTCGACCAGGAAAAACTGCGGCGATGGCGACTGCCGGCGATGGGATTCGCGCTGGCGGCAACGCTCACGCTGGTGCTGTATGCGCCGCTCCTGCTGGACGTGCAGCAATTCTTCGTGAAAAAGCCGAGCCCGATGGAAGTGGCCACGCCGAAATGGGCGGCCCTGGAATTTCTGCGCGGACTGCAAATCGGAATGGGCACCGCGTTCGGCGCGCTGGCGGGCGGGGCGCTTTTCCTCGCCGGGTTGTGGAGTTATTTCAAGCAAAGCAAATTTGTGCTGGGAATGTTTTTGCTGCCCGGAGCGATCACCGTGGCGGCGGCGGTGGGACTGCGACGGCCGATTTTTCCGAGATTTCTGTTTTTTCTGGCGGGGTTCGCGCTGCTGATCGTGGTGCGAGGAGCGCTGGAAATCGGGCACAAACTCAGCCGGGGCCCGGTGCTGGGAATTGGGCTGGTCGCGGCGATGGCGGTGCTTTCGGCCGCGGCGCTCACGGTGGATTACCGGTATCCGAAGCAGGATTTCGAAGGGGCGATGCGGTTTGTGGATGCACAAAAAGGGGAGGGCGAGCCGGTGCTGACGGCAGGCTTGGCGACGTATCCCTACAAGGCGTACTACCAGCGGACGTGGGAGGGAATTGCGTCCCTGGCGCAATTGCAGAAGAGCCGCGCGCAGGGACGCCGCGTGTGGGTGCTGTACACGCTGGAAAACTACATCCAATTGCGCACGCCGGACTTGATGGACACGCTGCGCAAGGACTGCGCCGTGCAGGGCGTGTTTCGCGGAACGGTGGGCGGCGGAGATGTGACGGTGTGCGCGGCGGCGCCGGTGGGCGCTCCGCAGCCGAAGTGAACATGCAACGACACGGCACATGAAGACCTCTTCTCTCCAGCGGGCGATATTTTTTGGAGTGCCGGCAGCGGTGCTGGCGGTGTCGTTCGCGGGCGTTTGCAAGCTGGCAGGGACGCTGTGGCCGTGGAACATCGTGGTGCACGAGGACGGCGTGCGCACGCTGCTGGAAACGATTTTTTATTTCGAGCACGCCACGCGCGAACTGCTGCCGGACATCGTCCTGGCGCTGGCGGCGGCGGGAGCGGCGCGGTATTTCTATCCGCCGCAGGGCGCGGGCGGAAATGCGGAAGCGTGGCGGTGGCGCCGGCGGTTTGGAGCGTGGACTGCGGCGGCGCTGGCGGTGATCCTGGGCGGGACGGCGTGGTTCGAAGGCGGCCAGACCATCCTCGACAACCTTTCCCAGTTGCACACGCGCGCGGGAGCGCCGCTGGTGTGGGGCGCACACTGGCGATACCATTTGATCGAGCGATTCGCGCAGATTCTGCTGGCGTTCAGCGCGACGGGCGTCCTGTGGATGATGGACGGACGGCCGGATGCGCGGCAGGCGCCGGGACGAAGACTGCTGTTCGGCGGGGCGCTGGCGGCGTTCGCGGGACTCACGCTGCTGTTCCATCCGACGATGGAGCCGTTCACGGAGCCGACATTTCTGGGGCACCAGATCCGCGAACTGTTTACGCACACACTGGTGACGCTGCCTCTAGCACTGGGCGCGTGCTTCGAGATGGCACAAAAGTTTTCGGCAGACGGCAGGACGCGGTCGAACGAGGGTACCTGGCCGATCTTTGTGGCGGGAACCGTGAGCGTGCTGTGCGGAGCTTTTTTGCTGGCGGCGTCCGTGATGACCAAAGCGCAATCGCACGGGCAGACGAAGGGATTGGCCGCACTCTTGTTCCCGCATTTTTTTGAGCACAGCCTGGGTTACGTACTCGTGCCGGCGCTGGCGGGGCTGTTGTACTTGTGGCCGTGGAAAGATGGAAGCAGGGATTAGGGAACGGGGACGCGGCGAAGCGATGGCGGAGACGAAGACGGTGACGATGGACGAACAGAGCCGAACGGGCGGTGAGCAGGCAGCGCGCGCGGGCGTGAGCGTGGTGGTGCCGGCGTACAACGAAGAGCACGGCATCGGTCCGCAGATCGAGCGGCTGCGGCACGTAATGGAAGGGTGCGGGCGGGCGTTCGAATTGATTGTGGTGGACGACGGGTCCACGGACGGCACGGCGGTGGAAGCGGGGAAGCACGCGGTGCGTCTGGTGCAGCAGAGACGCAACCGGGGCTACGGCGCGTCACTGAAGGCGGGCATTGCCGTGGCCGAGCATGACTGGATCGTGATCATCGACGCGGACGGAACGTATCCGGCGGAGTCCATCCCGGCGCTGCTGGCGCTTGGCGACGAGTGCGACATGGTGGTCGGCGCGCGCGTGGGGGAGGACGTCAACATCCCGTGGCAACGGCGTCCGGCGAAATGGATTCTGGCGAAGCTGGCAAGCTACCTGGCGGAGCAAAACATCCCGGACATGAACTCCGGGCTGCGACTGCTGAAGCGTCCGCTGGTGGACAAGTATGAGCACCTGCTGCCATCGGGGTTTTCGTTTACGACGACGATCACGCTGGCGCTTCTGTGCAACGATTACCGCGTGGAATACGTGCCCATCAGCTATGCGAAACGCGTGGGAAGCTCGAAGATCCGTCCGGGACACGCGTACCAGTTCCTGATGCTGATCCTGCGCACGGTGATGTACTTCAACCCGCTGCGGATTTTTTTGCCGCTGGGGCTGGTGTTTTTTACCTACGGCATAGGAAAGCTGGGGTACGACATTTACAAGGAAAACGTGTCGGAGAGCGCAATCCTCGGCATCCTGAGCGCGTTCTTGTTGTGGGGCATCGGACTTCTGGGGGACCAGATTTCGCGGTTTGGCATGTTCATTCGGAAGAAATGAAAATCACAACGCAGATGAACGCAGATAAGACTAGATCAATGCGGATCAAGAACGATATTCGCAATTCGATATTTGAGAAAGCAAGGATCTGACCCGCCACAAAAAAGGTTGAAATTGCTACGAGCCGAATGACGAAAAGAGAAACCCAAGCACATCCCTGGAGAGGATTCGCGCTGCGCGCGGGCGGCAGCGCGGTAATCCTGCTGTTGCTGTTCCGCTTCCTGCCGCTGGAACAGTTGTGGGAGCGGATGAAAAACGTGTCGGCAGCCCAATGGCTGCTCGTGCTGGCCGGGTACATGTGCGCGCACATGATTTCCGTGACGAAGTGGCGGCTGATGGTCAACCTAGCGGGGGCGGAGCTGAACTGGATGCAGGCGGCGCGATGCTATTTCGCGGGGCTCTTCGGGAATTTGTTCTTGCCGTCACTGGTGGGCGGAGACGTGATCCGCGCGGGACTGGGGCTGAAACTGGCGCAGAGCAGAGCGGGTGTGCTGCTGGGAAGTTTTCTGGACCGACTGCTGGACGTCGCGGCGATGGCCATCGTGGCGGGAACCGGCGCGCTGCTGGTCCCCGGCGCGCTGAACGAAAAGAGCCGGAGGATTTTCTGGTTTGTGGCGGCGGGACTGGCGCTGGCCGGAGCAGGCGCGATGGCAGCGCTGTGGCTGCTCGCGCGGCGCGGCGTGCCGTTTGCGGTGCGGCGGAAACTGGTGAAGCTGCGGCGCGCGGGACGCTCGATGGCGCGACGACCGCAGTACGTGCTACTGGCGCTGAGCCTAGGACTGACCGCGCAGACGACGTTCATCACCATGATGGCAGTGCTGGCGTCGGCGTGCGGGCTGCACCTGCAATACCGGCTGTGGATTTTTGCGTTTCCGCTGGCGAAGCTTTCGGCGCTGACGCCGGCGACGCTGGGTGGGATCGGCGTGCGCGAAGCGGCGCTGGGCGCGCTGCTGAAGCCGTTCGGCGTGGCGTTTGCGACGGGCGTGGCCGTCGGGCTGATGTGGGAGACGATTGTAGTGGCGGGAGGACTGCTGGCGGGAATGATTGCGCTGGCGGCGGGACGGGAAGAGAAAACTGTGGCGACACAGAACGAAAACCTTTTGGAACCGCAGATAAATGCAGATAAACGCAGATGAAGATGAGGAAGTGAGGAAAAGAGGAAGAGAGGAATGACGGCGAGGGAGCAGCGCATGGGCGGTCTGATCACGCGCCTCTCCAGAATTTCAAGGGAACGGTGAGCACAACGAAAGAAAACGCGGTGGCGGGAGAGGCGACGCTGGAGAAGCTGCTGCGCCGGGCGGCGGACGCGCGCGTCAACGTGCCGCCGGAAAAACGCGCGCACGTAGTCGTGCTAGGCGCGGGGCCGGCGGGACTCGGCGCAGCGTACCAACTCGCGCGGCAGGGCGTGGCGCGAGTGACCGTGCTGGACCAGGCGAACATCGTCGGAGGCAACGCGGGCAGCTTCGACTGGGAAGGCTTTCGCGCGGACTACGGCAGCCACCGATTGCACCCGGCGAGCGATGCGCTGATCTTGCGCGACCTCCGTGCGCTGCTGGGCGACGATTTGCTGGACCGTCCGCGGCACGGGCGCATCCGTCTGGGCGGGCGCTGGCTGCATTTTCCACTCCAGCCGGCGGATCTCGTGCTGCACGCGCCGAAAAGTTTCGCGTTCGGCGTGGCCATGGACATCGTGCGCAAGGCGCTGCCGAAAGCGAAGCCCGTGGAAGAATCGTTCGCGACGGTGCTGGAGCGCGGGCTGGGGCCGACGATCTGCCGCGAGTTTTATTTTCCGTACGCAGTGAAGCTGTGGGGCATCGTGCCGGAAGAGCTGTCCGCGGCGCAGGCGCAGCGGCGCGTATCGGGGAACTCCATCGGGAAAATCTTCCGGAAGATTTTGAACGCGGTGCCCGGGCTGAAGAAACCAGGTTCGGGGAGGTTCTTCTATCCGCGGCGGGGCTACGGGCAGATTTCGGAGGCGCTCTACAGCGCGGCGGAAAAAGCCGGGGCGGAATTTCTGCTGGGCGCGCGAGTGACCGCGATCGAACTGGACGGGCGGCGCGTGGCGGGCGTGCGCTATACGCGCGGCGGCGAAGAGCAGGTAATCCGGCCGGACTGGGTGTGGACGACGCTGCCAATCAGCCCGTTCGTGCGCGGGATGCAGCCTGCGCCGCCAGCGGAAGTACTGGAAGCGACCTCCAGCCTGGGATTTCGCGGGATGATTCTGATTTATGTCGTGCTGGAGCAGGAGCGGTTCACCGAGTACGATGCGCACTATTTTCCGGAGATTGCGCTGCCGATTTCGAGATTGTCGGAGCCGAAAAATTACAGCCTTGCGACGGAGCCGCGCGGGCAGACGATGCTCTGCGCGGAGCTGCCATGCGATCCGGGCGACGCGTTATGGGAAAAAAGCGATGAAGAGCTGGGACGAATGCTGGTGCAGTGGCTCGGTCAGGCGGGGCTGCCGGTGAGGTCGCGGCTGCTCAAGGCGACCACGCGGAAACTGCGGCAGGCCTACCCGGTCTACCGTCGCGGGTATGAAAAATATTTCAACGTGATGGATGATTGGCTTGCGGGGTTGCAGGGACTGGTCCACTACGGGAGGCAGGCCTTGTTTGCGCACGACAACACGCACCACGCGCTGTACATGGCGTATGCTGCGGTAGATTGTTTCGCTCCGGATGGAACGTTTGACGAGGAACGATGGAGAATGTTCCGCGGGATTTTTGAGACTCATGTTGTGGAGGATTAAAGACGGTAGAAATGTAGAAATGTGGAAGTGTTGAAACGACGGAGAAATAAGGAAGGCAGGCCGCGCCAACCTTTATTCTACGGAGGAATGACATGACGTTGAACCGGCTGGTGTTCAAGACACACAAGTGGCTGGCGGTGGGCGTGGGTTTTTTCACGTTGCTATGGTTCGGCAGCGGCGTGGTAATGATGCTGCCGAAAGGGATTGTGAGCGGGCGGGCAAACGATCCACTGCCCATTGCCGCGCCGGACTTCAAGGGCATCCGTGTCACGGTGCCACAGGCCGTCGAGGCGGCGGAGGCCGCTGCGGGCCGGAAGTTCACCACGGAGAGCGTGGACCTGCGAGTGATCGAAGGCCGGCTGTATTATCAGGTCACTTCGGCGAAGCCCGACTGGTACCTGATCGACGCTGTGAGCGGCGCGCGGCTGGAAATCACCGCGGAGTACGCCAAGCAGATGGCGTCGCGTGCGATGGGCGGGCGGCCCGTAAAGGATATGGTGTTCTGGCCGTTTTATACGTCGGAGTACACGTACGGGCCGCGGCCGGTGTACCGCGTGGCGTTCGATGATCCCGCGAAGACGGTGGTGTACCTCCATCCGTACAGCGGCGAGTTGAGAACGAGCAACCGCCTGGGACGCATCCGCTTGTTTATCATGGGGACGCATACGTTCGATTTTCTGCGGGACGTGGTTTCCTCCTACTGGATTAAATTCCTCCTGGCGCTTTTTTCTTTTGTGGGGCTGTGCATGTCGCTCTTCGGAGGCTGGATCCTGCTGATTCAATTCCTGAACTGGCGGGCGCGGCGCGCGGGACGAGCGACGGAGGCGTAGCACGTGGCCGGAACGACTCCAGACGTGAACAGCAGGACGCAACCGGGCGGGATGAGCGCGCGGGGAATCCAGGTGCGGCTGTTCGCGACGTGCTGGCTGGTGTATGCGCTGCACTTTTCGCCGTTCGTGACGCGCGAGACGTACACGATGATGAGCGTGGCGGAGCGCGGCACAGCGCGCGTGGACGAGTACGCCGGACTGCACTCCGACCTGGTGACGTTTCCGGGGCGCGGCACGTACATGACGAACAACCCGGGCGCGTCGCTGGCGGCGGCGATTCCGTACTGGCTGGCGCAGCCGGTGATGAACCGCATCGCGCCGGTGCGTCCTCCGAAGCCGGGGGAAAAGGTGACCGCCATCACAAAAGAACAGCGGACGAACCGCGTGGCATTCTACCGGCTGGCGCGGGAGCGCGGGCTGGACGTGCGGCTGGGAGCGGCGTCATCGTTTGCGGCGGTTTTTTTCATGGCGCCGCTGGCGGCGGTGAGCGCGGTGCTGATGTGGCGGCTCTTCGGACACCTGGGATTTTCCAGCCGCATGCAGTTGTGGCTGGCGGTGCTGTACGCGTTCGGCACACCGGTTTTTTTGCGGGCGGGCACGCTGAGTCTGAACTTGCTGGTGGGGCTGCTCACGCTGGCCGGGTTCGTGCTGCTGTGGTGGCCGAGCGGCACGCGTCCGGAGTGGGAAAAGTGGCGGATCATCGGCGCCGGATTTCTGGGCGGGTACGCCGTGCTGACGGATTACTCCGGCGCGATCAGCGCGGCGGCGCTGGGGCTGTACGCGTTTGCATTGCAGGCGCAGAAGAAAAAACTGTGGGCGGGATTCCGCTTTTCGCTGTGGTACCTGGTGGGTGCGGTGGCGCCGGTGGCGTACCTGCTGTACTGGCAGTGGGTCTGCTACGGAAGCCCGTGGCTGCCGGCGCAATTCCATATGCCCAAGGAAATTTTCCAGGGTCTTTATCAGAACGAGCGAGGAGTGGGCTGGCCGCTTCCCGCGATCCTGTGGGGATTGTGGTTCGACCCGTCGTACGGGCTGCTGGTGTACGCCCCGGTCCTGGCGCTGGCGCTGTACCACGTGGTGCTCGTGTGGCGCGGAGAAAGCCGCCAGCCTGCGCACGTCACGATTTTCTGCTGGGCGTTCACCGCGGCGCTGTGGCTGTTCCTTTCGTGCATCCACTACACAATCCGCTTCCAGTGGATTGAAGGCGTGCGCTACTTCGTGCCGGTGGCGCCGTTTCTGTTTTTGTTGGCGGCGGAGGCGCTGGAGCGAGCGCCTCGCGCCGTGGCGTGGAGCGTGGGAGTGCTAGCTGTGGTGGAGATGTGGACGTTTGCGATGGTGCGCGAACACCCGGTGGAAAGTTTCCATCGCGTGTTTATAGAGGGGCTGGAGCTGCCGTGGTTGACGATTCTGATCCGGACCGCTCCGCAGTACGCGCCGCAACTGGCGGACAAGAACCCGTCGTTCGGAGTGTTCTTGGCGATGGGATTGATGGTGTGGGCGATCTGGCGGGCGCGGGCGCCGTGGGAAAGCATGGCAGGGAACAGGGATTAGTGACTAGGGATTTGGGAACGGGGAATTCCGCCTGTTAAAATAAAAGTGGCTCGGAGAATCGCGCAAAAATGAATTCACAACCCAACCATGCTGCGGCCGCGCTGACGGTGGACGTGGTCATCCCGGTCCTGAACGAAGCGCACGTGCTGGCGAAGAGCGTGGCGACGGTGCGGGAGTTTTTGCGCGTAAATCTTCCCTGCAGGTGGCGCGTGGTGATTGTGGACAACGGGTCCAGCGACGGCACGGACAAAGTGGCGGAGGGCCTGACCCAGATGCACGATGACGTGGGATTCGTGCACCTGGACCAGCGCGGGCGTGGACGCGCGCTGCGCGTCGCGTGGACGGAGAGCTCGGCGGACATCGTCAGCTACATGGACGTGGACCTGTCCACGGAACTCGCCGCGCTGCCGAAGGCGGTGAAGGCGCTGACCGAAGAGGGCTACGACATCGCCATCGGGTCGCGTCTGATGCGGGAGTCGCAAACAAAGCGGTCGTTCAAGCGGGAGACGATTTCGCGGATCTACAACCTCTTCGTGAAAATGTTGCTGCTCACGAAGTTCAGCGACGCGCAGTGCGGGTTCAAGGTGCTGACGCGGCAGGTGGTGGCCAACATCGTGCCGCAAATCAAGGACCAGTCGTGGTTCTTCGACACCGAAATGCTGGTGCTGGCGGAACGCCAGGGATACCGCATCAAAGATCTGCCGGTGAAATGGGACGAGGACGACGACAGCCGGGTGAAAATCGTGAAGACGGCGTGGGAAGACATCAAAGGCGTGCTGCGGCTGCGGCGGCTGCTGTGGAGCCGGGAGTTTTCGAAGGCGATGGAGATGCATGGGAAGAGGGCACAAGGAAGTGGCGAGTGACGAGTGTTGAGATTGAGCGGTTTAGTGAATGGTGATTGAGTGATTGAAGCGGCGGGGATCAAGAGATACTCCAATAGAAGCGGCCGGATCCGACGGTGCGAAAATGCGCCGGCAGGATGGTTCGGCTGCGCTCACCACGGGTGCCGGCGGTACAAAGCAGGTTAAAAGGCGCGGGAGGCGACGCGGACGGCGTTGGCCATGAGAGAAAAGGTGATGTTCTTGGCGGGGAGGAAGGGAAAGGTAGCGCCGTCCACGATGAAGAGATTGGGGAACTCGTGGCTCTGGCAGGTTTCAGACGTAGTGTGGCGGCCCTTCGCGCGGGACATCGGGAGCGTGCCGGCGTAATGCACGCTGGCGCCCATGGGGCGCACATGCAACATCCCCGGCGGCACGATGCAGCCGAGATGCAAGAGCGCGCGGCGAACTTTGCTGATGGCGTCGCGGAGGCGGTGGACTTCTCCGGGTTCGGGCGCGTAATTGATGACCAGGCGCGAGTCCTTCGCGTCTGCATCCACATTGAGTGAGACGAAATTTCCTTCGCGACGCGTGTCGTGCAGATTCACGTTCACGATGCCGAGCGCGGCGTGCATGTTGTGCACGAGAAACGCGGCGGTGCGCAGGTCCGCGGGAAGATTGGCGGCGATGGGATGAAGCATGGCCGTCTTGAGCGTGGTGATTTGTCCGTGGACGTAGCCCTTGGGGTCGTCCGACTCGATGCCCAGGCCGAGCTGATGATACTGGTAGCTTTCAGGATTGTAGGGCTTTCCGATCATGCGCAGATTGACGAAAGGCATGAGGATTTGGCGATTGTCCATCAGGCCGTGCAGCTCCAAGCGCTCGCCGGTGGCGCGAAAGACGGATTGCAGATAAATCTTTGTGGAGGAGAGCGCGCCCGCTGCGAGTGCGAAACGGTCTCCCACGAATTCCCGCGGTGCACCGCCCGCGGCGGGTTCGGCGACAAGGCTTGTGACGCGCTGCGCGCCGTCGAAAGTGAAATGAGTGACGCGCCAGCCGGGCTCGTAGGTGAAATTGGGAAGCGCCATGCACTCGCGCAGGGTGATGGACGGCGTGTAGAAAGATTCCGAGGGACAGCCCCACAAGCAGCGGCCTAGGTAGGAACATTTCTTGCGAGCGGCGAGGTCGCGGCTGAGCGTGGCGATGCGCGTGCGGCCCACGTAACAGCGCAGGCGGCGGTGCAGCCATTCCTTGCGCTTTTCGTATACGGACATGAATTGCGCGGAGTGCGCGTCCAGGTCGAGCGGCGCAAGAAGATTTTCGTGCAGCGGAAAAAAACGGGCGAGGTCGTCCGGCGCGCCGATGACGCCGATGCGCGCGGCAACTTCGGCGTAGCCGCGCTCGAGCTCGGCGAAGTCGAAGGGGAAATCGGCGATTTCGGCGGCGTTGAATGGATAGCAGCCGCCGGTCCAGGCCTCGGCGATGCCGCCCTGCGCGAAAGAGAAAAAGGGCGCGAAGCCGCTGGCGTTGACGCCGAAACCGGCGGGCTGGCGCAGGACGTAGTCCTTGCTCGGCGGAATGCCGTAAAACTCCCTGGCGGGGTTTGGTAGCACGACGCCTTCGTAGTGCTCGCCGAGGAAATAGCGGACGGGGTCGGAGAGATTTTCCTTGAGCGAGACGAAACTATCGCCGGGATTTACGGCGGGCGGCCTGGGGTAGCCGACGTCGAGCATGGTGACGCGATAATTCTTGCGCAGGAGCGAAAGCGCGAAGTGCACCGCGCTGGGACCCGAGCCGACAATGAGGACGGAGTCCACAGGTCAGTGACCTTTCTCCGTGGCGGCTTGCGAGGCGCCAAGCGCCAGGCGCATCGGCAAGAACAACAGGCAGGCCAGCGCAAGCCGGAGAGCGAAGAGCACACCGCGAAACACAATCTTGGCGAACAGTACCGGCTGGGCAGAGCCGTCCACGTCTTCAGAGAAGCCGTGTCGCACGGAGGCGCTTTCCAAAATGGAAAAAAGCAGAATGAGTTTGCGGCGGAACGCCGAATAGCGCGCGAAAAGACAGGCGTAGCTGTCGGCCAGGCGCGCGAAGGCCGGGCCGCGCGAGGCGACACTCAGCAGGGCGTGGTCGAATGCGCCAGCGGAAAAATATTCAGAAGAGCGCTCGTGGGCTTGGCAATATTTTTCGAGGATGTAATCGCCGGGCGCGCGGCCGAAGAGATAACGGCAGAAGACTTCACATTCGCGATGAAGATGAGTGGCGTGAGTCGGCATCATGGGGTGAGGGCGGCGGCGAGCATGGCGTCCAAGGATTGCAGCCGCGGCTTGGGTTCATTGCGGAATGCGTTGAGGCGGCCGGAGCCATCGAAGCGGAACGTGGCGAGCTGGCCGATGGTGATGGGTAGCAACGGATAGGCGACGAATTCCAGCAGCGTCAGAGCCGGCAGCAGCAGAGCCATAGGAATGTGAAGAACTTTAGGCTCGGCGCGGCGCAGCAGCAAATGAATCTTACGCAATAAATCCTCGATGGAGACCACGTCGGGACCGCCCAGATCGAAAGTCTCACCGGGAAAGAGATTGTTGTCAACGAAGCGCAGAAGGAAATCGGCGAGGTCTTCGACGGCGATGGGGCTCACGGGCGTCGCGCCGCTGCCGAAAACAGGAATCACCGGCAGGGCGGCGAGCGTGGCCAGGCCGGTCAGAACGAGCGAGCCCGGGCCGAAGATCATCGTGGGGCGCACAATCGCAAAATTCATGCCGCTAGCGCGGACGATTTCTTCGGCTTGCACCTTGGACTGCGCGTAGTGGTAGCGCGTCAGGTCCGGAAATCCGGCGGCAACGGAACTGATGAACAGGAAACTGCGCACGCCTGCCCGCTGGCATTGCTCGACCAAGCGGCGAGTGCCTTCGACGTTGACGGCGAAATATTCCTTGGGGGGAAGCTTTCCGGTGGCGGCGGCAAGATGAACCACGCAGTCAGCGCCGTCGAGTGCGGCGGAATACGCGGCAGTGTCCGCGAGGCCGCCGGAGAGCCATTCGACATTGGCAGGGGAAGTCGATGGGGGCGCAGATCGGCTGAGGCAAGAGATTTTTTCGAATTTCGAAGGATCAAGACGCGCGAGCAGGCAGCGGCCAAGAAAACCGCTCGCGCCCGTGATGAAGATACGGCGGGCGCGAGTTTGAGGAAATTCTGCGGGCATGAGATCAATGAATTATACAACGGCAGTGGCAGGTGGTGAGATTGAGTGATTAAGTGAATGGCGATTGAGTGATTGAAAAGCGCGCTGTCAGGGTTGAAAGCCGACGCGGCGGAGGAGGGCGGGGAATCGCGGGTCGGAACGGATGGGGTCCACAAGGGGATCAATTTTCAGGCGAGTGAGCAAGGGGTCGTGCTCCTGAACGGCGCGGTCGGCCCATTGGAAGACGCGGTCGTTCTCGCCGAGGCCAACGTAGATCATGGCGATGAGAGTGGGCGCAACGTAACGCTGGCGGGAAAGAGATTCGAGGTCGTGGATGATTTTGCGGGCCAGGGCGGGCTGGCTGGAGCGGGCGTAGGCATTACCGAGAAACGAAAGTGCCAGCAAATTGGCGGGTTGGAGAGAGATCGCTTTCTTGAATTCGGCGATGGCTTCGACGTACATCTTTTTCTCGAGGTAGGCGCGGCCGAGCCAGGCGTGACCCATGTGGTAGCCGGGGTCGAACTCGAGACATTTGCGGCTTTGCTCGACGGCTTTGTCGAAATCGCGGGCGTACAGGGCTTGCAAGCCCATGTCGCAGGAAACGGCGAGAGAAACCGGGTCGAGTTGGAGTGCGCGCTTCAGCTCGACTTCGGCTTCCGCGCTGCGCCCGGAGATGGCCAGCAGCACGCCAAACCAGTGGTGGGCCACGGCGTAATTCTTGTTGAGCTCGATGGCGCGGCGAAAGCCATCCTCGGCGCCCTTCCAGTCGTAGTCGTAATGCAGGCGGACGTCGGCGAGAGCGGCGTGGGCTTCGGCCAGCGAAGGATCGAGCGAGAGGGCCTTGAGCGCGGCCTCCTTCGCCTTGGGATAAGCGACTCTCGGGGGCAGGCCGCTGTAAAAGCCGAGCAGGTTGTAGGTGTCCGCGATGCCAACTTGAGCGAGGGCGTAGTTGGGGTCTGCGGCGGCGGCCTGCTCGAGAAAAGCGAGGCCGCGCTGGAGGCCGTCGAGGGCGCGCTGGTTCAGAAAGTAGCGGCCCTTGAGATACGCCTGGTAGGCGTCAGGATTCACCGGGCGCGGTGCGGCGAGAAGCGCACGCTGGCGGGGAGTGAGCTTGAGACGAATTTCTCCGGCAATGGCCTGGGCGACTTCGCTTTGCAGGTCAAGGACGTCGCGCAGATTGCGCTCGTAACTCTCCGACCAGATCTGCGTGTTGGAGCTGACCTGGCTGAGATTGGCGGTGATGCGCACGCGGTCGTCGTTGGGGTTGGCGGGATCGCCCTTGGAGAGGCGCACGCTGCCGTTCAAAATGTAGTCCACGCCGAGATCTTTTCCGATTTCGCGAAGCGTCTTTTTGGAGTGCTTCTGCTGGATGGAAGACTGGCGGGCAATGACGCCGAGGGATTCCGGATTCAAGCGGCCCAACTGAGAGATCATTTCCTCGGTCAATCCGTCGGGAAGATACTCCTGCTCGGGGTCGCCGCTGAGGTTGTCGAAGGGCAGAACGGCGATCATGAGGCGCGCGGCTTCGACATTCTTGTGAAACGGAAGTCGCGGCCAAACCAGATAAACGGCCACCGCGATGATGACCAGCAAAATGCCAAGCGGCACGCCCACCGGGCGCCGCAAGCTCTTCACCGGATGGCGGACGAGCTCCTTGGGCTTGAGAGATGTTTTGTGTGGAACAGCCGCAGGCGTGTCCGGCGCAGGCGGAGGCTCCGTAGCGGCGGGCGGCGCGACGGATGCGCTCGCGGCGGCCACGGCGGACGGCTCCGGCGCGTCTTCGATTTCCGCGAGGCCATTTTCTTCGACGGCGGGGTCCTCGTTTTCGACTTCGGCGCGGCGGTTGACCCACCAGGCGTCCAGTTCGGACTTGAAGGCGTACACGCTGCCGAGTTTGTCGTGCAAATGACGATGGACGGGCAGGCTTTCTTTCTTTTCCCAGCGCTGCACGGTGCGCACTTCGCGGCGCAAATAGGCGGCGATTTCCTTCCAGGATTCGAGGCGATCATCCTGTGCGGAATCGGGCGTGGGTGGAGTGGAATCGCTGCCCATCAAGACCTCGAAGGGCCTGTCAAGCCGCCTGATTGTACCCCTCAGCAGTAAGCCATTCAATCACAGCGGATTAGTGAATTCCTGGTACTGGCGACAAAGTGCGACATGGTGCGGCTGTCCAGCCTTGTCGCTTGCATGTCGTTTGGAGGGAGGACTAGCGTGCGATGAAAGAAAGAAAAAGCGGCCGATGACAGAAACCGAATGGAGAAACAAAGAGGCCGCGAGAACAGCAGCAAGACGGGAGAAAAAGATGAAAAGCGCGGGCAGAAAAGAAATCGCGAGGCGAATGACGGTGCTGCTGCTCTTCGTGTGGTTCGGCTTTTGCGTGCCGGGATACGCGGCCTCGAAGGAAGCAGCGCGTCCCGTGGCCTCGGGAGGAAGGAGAGCTTCATGAAAATGGCGAGCGCTCTGAGGTTGTTTATGGCCGGTGTGCTGATCGCGTTGCTGGCGGCGGGGCCGGTGCTGGCCGGTGCGCAAGAGAACCTGCCGGGCAAGCGCTGGAAGTTGAGGTACCAGTCAGGCAGCGCGCCGTTCATCACTAATCAGGCGGTGAACGCGCTGGTGGGCTCGGAATCCATCCTTCTGCTGGGCGGGAACAACCGCGAGCAGGCGATCAGCGTGGAGGACGTGACGCAGATCACGTACGACACGGCACGAGGGCGGTACGTATCGAAAGCGCTGGCGACAATGATCGGGGAATCGCAATCGAGCAGCGACATGCTGATTTCCCTGTACATGTTTTTGCCGATGGCCATCGCCACGCTGCCCTTCAAGGGCACGCGGCACTTCGTCACCATCGAGTGGGCCGAAGGGCGGCGGCACCGCGCGGTGGTGCTGCGCATGAAAAGAGATACCGCGAAAGCGTTTATCGCGGAGTTGGAGCAAGCCACGGGTGTGAAGGCACGCAACCTGGACCGTGAACGCGAGGAATTCAAGAAAGAGCAGAAATTGAAAAGCGCGCCACCGATACAGGAAGAGCGCGCGAAAGCTGCGTCCCCGCCAAAGTAGGCGGAAAGGAGGAAGCCATGAAAGCGAAACACATATTGCGGCGGGTGGTGGGAACGCTAATTGGTCTGCTGCTGGCGGCGGCGCCGGCGCCGGCGGCAGCGGACGACTTTGTTAACAGCTTGCATCCGCTCCACCCCGGGCGCGAAGAGGTGGTGGAGCCTGCATTCGAAGGGACGTGGCTGTGTGCCGATTCTTCCAGCCTCTTAATGGGAGTGACAAGAACGGACGACGGCTATTCACTGGTGCTTTTCTCCAAGGACGACAAAGAGAAGTTCTACTTTGAGGTGCATCTTGTCCGGCTGGGCAGAACGGTGTTCGCGGACATTCGCCAAACCAACCACGAGGAATTCTTCCTGCTGAAGCCACACATATTCGCCAAAATCCGCGTGGACCAGGACGAACTTCGCTTCGACTTCCTAAGCGACGATTTCGTAAAGGATGCGTTGGGAAGCGGCCGCACAGACCTGGCGCATGAATGGTTGGACGGCACTCTGGTGCTGACCGCGCCGACACGCGAGTTGCAGGATTTTGTGGAGTCCTGTGCATTCGACAACAAGGCATACGACTCCACCGAAGGAGTGAGCTTCACGCGGATGAAAGAACCGCCCGACGATTCGAATTCGTGAAAGGCGAGGAGATTCCCATGCAGAAGCCGGAAGGGCTGGCCAAAGCGGCAGCAGTGATGGCCGTCGTGTCCGCGCTGGCGACGATGCTGACCGTGTGGTCGCCGGCGCCGCTGGAGAAACGGAACGCGGCCAGTGGTGCTGGCGGTCAAAAAACCAATTACTACAGGTTTCCTGTGCCTGCTCGTTCTACTTGGGGTGGGGTGGGCGTGGCGCAGGAACGGGGCACGGCGGCTGAGTGCAGGGAGGCTCTCGGCGGCTGTGCCCCGGTTGATGTCATGAGGAGGAGGCCATGAGCGTAATGGTAGTGGTGAGTGTGGCGCTGTTCCTGGTGCTGGTGCTGTTTGTGGTGAGCACTTTCACGCCGCGAAACGGAACGATCCGGCACACCCAAGGGCGGAATCGCGGCGGAAGAGAACTTCACATGGTGATGCTTGTGGTGATTGGTCTGCTGGCCGCCGGAGCGGCGAATGCAACGCAGGAGCCGGCGCAGGCGACTCCGCCAGCCACGGCGCCGCGCGCGGAGACGACACCCGCAGTACTAACCAACGCGGAAATTATGCAGATGGTGAAAACGGGATTCGCCGAAGAGACGATCCTCAAGGCCATTCAACTGAGCGAAACGCGACTGGATACCAGCGTGACGGCGCTACTGGAACTGAAAAACGCGGGCGTCAGCGAAAAGGTGATCCGGGCGATGCTCAGCCCGAAAGCTGCGAAGACGGAGGAGAAACCCGCCCCCGCGCCGCAGAATCCGCTCGTGCCAGACGACGTGGGCATTTTCTACGTCAAGAACGCGCAACTGGTGGACATACGGCCGGAGCTGGTGGGCTGGCGGAGCGGCGGCGTGGGCAAAGCGTTGCTGTTGGGTACTAAAGGGCACATCAATGGCGCGCTGACAGGGCCACAGAGCAAGAACATCGTAGCGACTCCGGTGGAGTTTGTGGTGCGCTGCCCGGAAACGCTGGAGATCGAGGAGTATCAGTTGCTGCGGCTGGACGAGAAGCCGGACCGGCGGGAATTCCGCGCACTGACCGGCGGGTACATACATTCCTCGAGCGGGCTGGACAAAAACGCGGTGAGATTTGAATTCAAGAAGATTGCTCCGCGGGTGTACCACGTGAAGCTGGGCAACTTGCCGAAAGGCGAATACGGATTTCTGCCGCCGGGCGGGCAGTTCGGTGCCTTGGGCGGCGGAGCGAGCGGAGCCATGATCATGCAGGGTTCGGCGTCCGCGGGAAAGATTTATTCATTCCGCGTGATCGAGTAGCGCGGAAAAAAGGGAGAAGCACATGGCGACCATTCTTGGAATCGGATGCCTGGCGGTGTTGGCGTTCTTGAGCATGGCGGTTGAGCTCAACGGGTACAGCGGAAGGCGGAGGTTTTAGTGCAGGGAGAGCCCTGCGCAGAGGCGGACAGGCTGAAAACCTGTCCCACAAGAGCTAATTGGCAGAGCGGGCGTCGATGTTTTCCAGCACGGCGGCGAGCTGCTGCGAATCGGTGATGGGCGGGAGGCAAGAGGCATTGACGCAGACGAGGGCTTGCGCTGAATCGGCGCGGAGATGCGGGATGGTCTGCTGGAGCGCGGGAACGAGCGCGCCGGCGGCGATTTGCTCTGGCGTGACGCGCAACACGGCTTTGCCGAAGCGGTACAGCGCGGCGGCGGTTTCTTCCAGTTTCTTCGCGGCGGGATCGCCGGCGGCGCCGGTGATGACAATTTGCATGGGATGGCGTGCGTGGAGCAGCGCAGCAAGTCCGAAGCTGGCGGCAAAGAGTCCGAACTGCGGCACGGCGCCGGCGAAGGTTTCCAGGGTCCACAGAGCGCGTTCGTTGTAGAGCGCGTTGCCGGTGCAGCCGTACAGGCGGGCTAGCACGATGGCGGCGATGGAATTGGCGCCGGGCGTGGGCGAGTCCTGCAAGGGCTTGCGGCGGACGTCGAGACCTCCGAGGGGCGCGGCGTCGCGCGGGCGGTCGAAGAAGCCGCCCTTCTCTTCATCCCAAAACTTTTCCAAGACTAATTTCATGGCACGCTCGGCGCGGTCGAAGTAGCGAAGGTCGAGCGTGGCTTCATAGGCGTCGAGCAAGGCGACGGCAGCGAAGACGTGGTCGTCGAGAGAGCCTTCGAGCCGCGCGCCACCGAGGCGATGCGCGAAGCCTTTGGTGTCGTCCCACGCTTCAGCGAGCAGGCGATCGAGCGTCTTCAGGGCAAATTCGCGGCAGTCGTTTCTTTGCAAAATGCGAGCGGCTTCGAGGTAGGCGGAGACGAACATGGCGTTCCAGCCGGTGTAGAGCGTTGTGTCCACAAAGGGCGTGGGGCGGCCGGAGCGCGCGGCGAGCAGTTTTCCTCGGGCGCTGGCGAGGAGCAGGCGGACGTCGGATTCCATTTTGCCGAGCTGCTGCGCGACTTCTGCGGCATTGCGCGCGACCCACAAAACATTTTTGGCGGGGTTGTGGTGCATCTCGCCGTGCGCGGAGACGTCGTAGTGCAGCTCAATGGCGCGGGATTCCTGCGGAGGAAGCACACGGTTCACTTCGTCGAGCGTCCAGGTGAAGTAGTCGCCGTCGTCGTCGAGCGAAACATCCGCGTCCTGGCTGGTGAAAAAGCCGCCGCAGGATGGATCGCTTAGGACCGCGTTGACCCAATCGATGATGCCTTCGGCGGTTTCGCGGAAGAGCGCATTCTGTGTGACCTGCCAGGCGTGCAGGTAATTCTTCAGCAGCTCGGAATTGTCGTAGGACATTTTTTCGAAGTGCGGCACGAGCCAGCGCTCGTCCACGGAGTAGCGGTGAAAGCCGCCGCCGAGCTGGTCATAGACGCCGCCGAGGGCCATTTTTTCGAGCGTGTTTTCCACCACAGTGCGCAGGTGCGGCTCGCGCGTGGCCTGATAACGCTCGAGGAGAAGATCGAGCGCGGCGGGATGTGGGAACTTCGGCGCGCGGCCGAAGCCGCCGTTGCGCAGGTCGAAGCTGCGGACGATGGCGTCCACCATGTCGTCCACGAGGCGTGCGTCCATTTTTCCGCGTGCGTCGGGAAAAGTTTCGGCCTTGGCCACGGCTTCGGCGAGCGTGGCGGCGGACTGCTCGACTTTGTCGCGCTGCGTGCGATAGGTCTCCGCGATGGTGCCCAGGATGCGGCGGAAGCCGGGGCGGCCCATGGCGTCCTCGGGGGGAAAGTAGGTGCCGCCGAAAAACGGCTTGCCGTCGGGCGTGAGAAATCCGGTGAGCGGCCAGCCGCCCTGTCCGGAAATGGCGGCGATGGCGGACTGGTAGCGGGCGTCGACGTCGGGGCGCTCGTCGCGGTCCACTTTGACGGCGATGAATTCGCGGTTGATGATGGCGGCGATTTCGGGGTTTTCGTAGCTCTCGCGGTCAATGACGTGGCACCAGTGACACCACACGGCGCCGATGTCGAGGAGGATGGGCTTGTCTTCAGCGCGCGCGCGAGCGAAGGCGGCGTCGCCCCATTCGTGCCAGTCAATCGGCTGGTGTGCGGCGGAGCGCAGATAGGCGCTGGCGGAAGAGGCGAGGCGATTGGGTTTTGTTTCGGACAAGGGAAACCTTTCAGCGAAAAACGAAAATAGAAAATAGAAAAGAGAAAATAGTACCCAAAAACCCGCGCCCTACGGATGAACGGCCTCAGGTCTGCCCTGCACAAAACGCGGGACGGGACCTGAGCTACTGAATAGGGTTGGGGCCGCGGTCGCGCGGGTCGAGCGGCTTGCGGCCGGAGAAGCCCTCGTCCTGGCGATGGTAAAAGCGGATGCGGTCCTCGCCGAGCTTCCAGCAGTAATAAACTTCCTCGTCATTGAGAATGGCGGGGAAATCGAGCAGGCCGGCGTCGAGATCCTTCACCACGCAGCCAGTGGACTCGATGCGCTCGAGCGAATCTTTCACCGATTCGGCGAGACGATCGTGTTCGAGGCGCAGCGTGACGGCGCGGCGATAGGGCGGAATCGAACCGCCCAGCAATTGAATGCCGCTGGCGATGCCGGCGAGGGATTCGGAGAGATCGCTGAGCTTGCGGCGTCCTTCCATCGCTTCAATGAGAAGCGGCTCGACTTCGAGGCGGGTGCGTTCGGCCTCGGTGAGTGAGAAAAGTTTGGGTTCGTCGCGTTCGTCAGGCATGTGAATGACAGAAAATAGAAAAAGGGCCGGCCAGCAAAGGCCCCGCCTCTGAAGAGGCGGGCTACAGCGGGCGACCTGCCGGTCGCCTCTACACCAGGCTTAGCATGCGTTCAAGGGCCACACGGGCCCAACGCTTGGTCTTTTCGTCCACGGCAATCTGATTGACGACGCGGCCTTCGCAAAGGTTTTCCAGCGTCCAGAGCAGATGCTGCGGCGAAATGCGGAACATTGTGGTGCAGACGCAGACGTTGGGGTCGAGCGATTGCACCGTGCGGTCCGGCAATTCCTTGCTGAGCCGATTCACGAGGTGAATCTCCGTGCCGACCACCCAGCTTGTCCCGGGCTCGGCGGCGCGGATCATTTTGGCAATTTGTTCGGTGGAGCCGATGCTGTCCGCTTTCTGCACGACTTCGAAGCGGCACTCGGGATGGACGATCACTTTCACGCCGGGAATTTCGCGGCGGGCGCGGTCCACGTGCTCCGGGAGGAAGCGCTGGTGAACGGAGCAGTAGCCTTTCCACAAAATCATTTTGGCGTTGCGGAGTTGATCCGGAGTTTTGCCACCCATTTCGAGGAAGGGGTCCCAAACGACCATCTGTTCCAGCGGAATGCCCATGCGAAAGGCGGTATTGCGGCCGAGATGCTCGTCGGGAAGGAAGAGCACGCGTTCGCCGTGTTCGAGGGCGAAACGAATGACGCTGGCGGCATTCGAGCTGGTGCAGACGGCCCCGCCGCGCTCGCCGGTGAAGCCCTTGATGGCGGCGGTGGAATTCATGTAGGTGACCGGAACGACCTTGAGCCCGCCGACGGACTCGAGTTCTTCCCAGCACGCTTCGACCTGGCCGATGTCCGCCATGTCCGCCATGGAGCAGCCGGCATTGAGGTCGGGGAGAATGGTGACTTGGCCCGGGCGGGAAAGAATGTCCGCGGATTCGGCCATGAAATGCACGCCGCAAAAGATAATGCACTTCGCATTGGTGGAGGCGGCCAGTTGGGAGAGCTTGAGGGAGTCGCCTCGAAAGTCGGCGAACTTGACGACTTCGTCGCGCTGGTAATGATGGCCGAGGATGACGACGTCTTTGCCAAGACGCGATTTGGCGGCGGCGATGCGGGCGTCGAGCGTGTCATCGGGGACGAGCAGGTAGCTATCGAAATCGCAGCCCACGCCCTTTTCGATTTCGGGCACACGGATGGTGGCCGGCTGATCGGATGGCGAGTGCGTCCTCGTGATGTCCACCAAGGTTTTCATTCGGGCCCTTATCCCAGAATAATGCTGCACATAATTATCGGCCTAAAAGGCGGCCATTTCCAGTGCGGCGGCGAGAGCGTGTGCTGGGCGATACGTTGAGATCCTTCGCTGCGCTCAGGATGCCATGCAAAATTATCAGCCGCCGATGTAGACCATGGTGCGGGAGGGGGGAACGAAATCGGGCTCGTTGATGCGATGGCCCTCCTCCTTGTCGTTGACAACTTCGCGGATGTAATCGGCGATGTCCGCGTCGGTATGGCCGTTGCGCACCAGGTGTCGCAAATCGTGGTCGTCCTTGCTGAACAGGCACGTGCGCAGCTTGCCGTCGGCGGTGATGCGGATGCGCGAACAGAATCCACAGAAGGGCTGCGTGACCGAAGCAATCAGGCCGATTTCCCCGCGGCCGCCGGCGAAACGGAATTTGCGCGCGGTCTCGCTGCGCTCGTGGGGCAGCGGCTCGAGTTTCCAGCGGGCTTCGATGCGGCGCAGAACTTCGGCGGCGGGGACGACGAGATCGCGGGTCCAGTGGCGGTCAGCGTCGAGAGGCATGAACTCGATGAAGCGCATGATGAGGTCGCGCTCGCGGGCGAAATCGGCGAAGGCTTCCACTTCGTCGTCGTTCAGGCCGCGGACGAGCACGGCATTGACCTTGACGGGACGCAGCGGCGAATCTTGTGCGCGGTCGATGCCGGCAATCACTTTGTTGAAGGATTGCGTGCGCGTGATTTTTTCGAATTTGGCAGGGTCGAGCGAATCGAGGCTGATGTTGATACGGTTCATGCCCGCGGCGATGAGGCGGTCACAGTGATCGACGAGGAGATGGCCGTTGGTGGTCATCGAAAGATCGCGAACGCCGAGGGATTTCAGCCGCGCCATGAAGTCTTCGACGCCAGGGCGAACGAGCGGCTCGCCGCCGGTGATGCGGATTTTGCGGATGCCGAGGCCGAGAAGAATTCGCGCGATGCGGTCGAGCTCCGGCCAGGAAAGCAATTCGTGGTCGGGCTTGTGATTCTCCGGGTCGGCAGAGCGGCAATAAATGCAGCGGAAGTTGCACTTGTCGGTCACCGAGATGCGGAGGTCGGTGATCTGGCGGCCGAATTGGTCGGTTAGCGGCACAGTCGAAACGTCAAAGTTTTGAATTGTCAAAGCGTCAAAACCCCAAGCGCACAGGCTGAAAGCCTGTGCTACGAAAACAAAAGCGCCCAAACCGTGATTGGATTTGGGCGAGGCCTCCTGCTCTGGCTGCCCAGAGCGACGAGGCTTCTCCTTTCCAATCGTGGGAGGCGCGGGCGTTTCCACCCGCACCCTCAGTCGCATGGGCGACATCGCCCCCGGGCCATGGGATTTCTCTCCGCTAGGTGCCGGGGGTCGGAGAATTCATTCATTAGTTTACGCCTGTGAGCAGAGGCGGGCAAGGGCGGCGATCGAGGATCCGCAGCCTACATCGGGCGAGAGCGGTTGTGATAGAGTTTCGGCCCGATGCGAATATTCGTTCTTGGGGCCGGAGCGACGGGGTCGCTGCTGGCGCAACTGCTGTTCAAGCAGGGCCATTCCGTCACGTGCGGGGACCGCGACGCGGAACGCGCGCGGCGCTTTCTGGGCAAGAAATCTCCCATTCCCGTGGTGGAAGTGAACGCGCGAAACCTTTGGGGCATCGTGAAGGCCGCGCGGCGGAGCCAACTGCTGGTGAACGCGTCGCCAGCGGTGTTCAACGAGATCATCCTGCGGGCGGCGCTGCGGCTGCGCTGCCACTACCTGGACATGAGCGCGCACCTGACGCGCAACCCGTTCAAGGCGGAGCAGCTCCGCTATGCGAAACGCTTCGAAGCGAAAAACCGCGCGGCGGTGATCAACGCCGGCGTGGCGCCGGGGCTGACGAATCTGCTGGTGGCACGCAGCGCGGAGTTGCTCGATACGGTCGAAGCGGTGCATATCCGTCTCTACGAGAGCATGGAGAGCGACGACCCGATTTCGCAGTGGTCGGCGGAGTCGTCGTTCGACGAGGCCGTGTCGCGGCCGCGCGTGTACCGTGCAGGACGATTCCATTACGGCAAACGATTCGGAGAACGCGAAGTGTTCCGCTTTCCTCCGCCGGTCGGCGAAGCAGGCGTGGTGCTGGCGGCACAGGACGAGGTCGGGACGCTGCCGCACTTCATCGCCCTGCGCGAGATGGACGTGAAAATCGGCGGGAACGAGATTGACCGTCTGCGGCGGTGGCACAAGCAGGGAAAACTTTCGCGGTCGGGCGGGCTGGTGACCAAACGGTTTCCGAAGACGTTGTCTCCCCGGCTGGTGGCGCGGATGATCCGGCGGGGCGTGCTGCAAAATGCGCGGTTCGCGGCGGCGGTGCTGGTGCGCGGAACGAAGAAAGAGCAGCCGGTGCTGATTCGTTGGGACGCGGAATTTCCGTCGCTGTACCAGATCCGGCTGCGAGGAATGGCCTCCACTCCCGTGGCGTGGGCCACGGCGCACCTGGCGTCGCTCTTTGTGAAACATTTTCCGCGGGAGGAGGCGGGCGTGTTTCCGCCGGAGGAGTTGCCGGGTGAAATTCGGCAGAAAATTCTGGCGGATGTGAAGTTGCGAGGGATTCGAATCAACATGAAGATGAAGAGGCTGGCGAAGCTGGAAGACGAAGAAGAGTTATGACGGAATGTTGCTGCGGCCACATCCCTGTAAAAAAAAAGGGCGCCGGATGTGGCGCCCCTACACAAGAAAGAGCACGGGCTGAAAGACTGTGCTACTACGGACGGGCTTCGTAAACCAAATTGAAGGGAGTTTCGGTGGCGCGGCGGAAGCGGGAGAATCCGCCTTGCGTCACGACGTCGCGCATGCGCGATTCGCCGGCTTGCGCGCCGAGCGCGGCGCCGACTTCCTGGGCCAGCGACGCGGGCGTACAAATCAGCGTGGACGCGCAATAGAACACGCGGCCAATGGGGTTTAGGTTGTCTTCGACTTTGTCGTGGGCGAAGGGCTCGACGATCATCCAGGTGCCGTCGCTTGCCATGGACTGGCGCACGTGTGCGGAAGCGCCGACGGGGTCGCCCATGTCGTGCAGGCAGTCGAAGAAGGTGATGAAGTCGTAGTCCTTCCCCGGAAAATTCTTGGACATGGCTACATCGAACTTTACGCGGGCGTCCATGCCGGCGGAACGGGCGCGGTCGCGGGCCAGGTCGATGGAGCCCACGTGGTAGTCGAAGCCGATGAATTCCGACTGCGGAAAGGCCTGGGCCATGAGGATGGTGGAAGCGCCGAGGCCACATCCGATGTCGGCGACGCGCGCGCCGCGGCGGAGTTTTTCCTCGACGCCTTCGAGCGCGGGGATCCAGGACGCAATGAGATTGGCGGCGTAGCCGGGGCGGAAAAAGCGCTCGGTGCCGACGAAGAGATCCGGGTCGTGCTCGTGCCAGCCGATGCCCTTGCCGGAGCGGAAGGCTTCGACCAGGCGCGGCGCAGCCTTCACAGCGGCGAGGGCCACCTGAAAGGCGCCGGGAAGAAACGCGGGGCTCGAATCGTCGGCCATGGTGAAGGCCTGCAGGGCGTCGAGGAAGTAGCGGCCGGTGGTGGCGTCGTAGCTGACGTATCCGCCCGCAGCCTGCGAAGAAAGCCACTCGCGGACGTAGCGCTCGTGCGTGCCTGTGCGGAGTGCGAGATCGGCGGAGGTTTGCGGGCCGCCCGCGGCCAGACCTTTGTAGAGACCGAGCTTGTCGCCAATGAGCACGCAGGCAGCGTGGAGGGTGGCGCCGAAATCCACCAGGGCCTTGCCGACGAATTGATTGAGCTGATTCGGGTCAATGGCAGAAGCGGCGGGTTTTGAACCGGGCTGTGGAGTCATGGCTTCCTCTGGCCGAGAAAATCGGGCGCTCGGATGATTGCAAAATTGGAAGAAACGATTGTACGCCGGACGGAAGCTCGAAGCAAGCTGAGGCGAGGAAGTTAGGAAGTGAAAATACAGAAGCGCGGGGCGTCGGCGCCATGCAAGCTACGTGTGCTCGGCGGAAAGGAACATGGGGGAATTGAGTTTGCCGGAGTAATGCGGGCGGAAGCGTTCGTGATTGTAAAGGAGGGCGACGTCCACTTTGCGCGGGCCAGCCTTGGGGTCGGGGAGCGGCGCGTGGGTGTACTTGCCGTCCTGGATGGCGGTCATGCGGCCGGAAATGCCGTCGCGCACGAGATCCATGGCGATGTTGGCGAAGGTGATGGCAACCATATGGTCCAGCGAATCCGCCTCGCCACTGCGCAGATCGTAGGTGAGGTCACTGGACATGGTGTCCTCTCCAGTGCGCTTCTTGATTTCCTCGGCGAGGGCGTGGCCGATGTCGGCCTTCTTTTTGTGACCGTAGGCATCGGATTCGCCGAACTCGGCGACCTTCTGCCCTTTCCACACAGCGCCTTCCGAAGCGATGACGAAGGAATAGCTGCTGGGGTTATTGCGCTTGTCTGCGATGAGCAATGCGACGAGGGCGTCGAGATCGAATTCCACTTCGGGGAGCACGCAGCGCGCCGAGGTGACAAAAGCGGCATAAAGCGCGGTGAAGCCGGAGTCGCGCCCGAAAATGCGGAAGACACCGATGCGTTCGTGGGAGCCCATGGTACTGCGCTGGCGGTTGATCAATTCCTTGGCCCGCGTGATGGCGGTGGAAAAGCCGATGCAGTACTCGGTCCCGTGGACGTCGTTGTCCATCGTTTTGGGCACGGCGATGAGCGGCACGCCCTTTTCGGCGAGCACCTGGGCATAGCTAAGCGTGTCGTCGCCGCCGATGGGGATGAGGTAGTCAAGGCCGAGGCGGGTGATATTGTCGAGGACGATGGGCGTGAAATCGAAATAGGTTTCGTCCATGCGAAGTTTTTCGAGCCGCTGCGAAGAAACGTGCGCAGGCGTTTTGCCCTTCTTGACGCGGAGTGGATTGGTGCGCGAGGTGTGCAGCACGGTGCCGCCGGAACGGTCGATGCCGCGGGTGTTGATGCGGTCGAGGGGGCGCAAGTAGTTGGGGTCGGGCGCGGCGCCGGGCTGCATGTGCGTCAGGCCTTCCCAGCCGCGGCGGATGCCCATGACTTCGAAGCCGAGCTCGGTGGATTTGTACACGACGGACTTGATGACGGAGTTGAGGCCGGGGACATCGCCACCCCCCGTGAGAATGCCGATGCGACGGACCTTGGACATAAGAGAGACCTCTGCAGAGGCAGCAATTCATTGTAGCAGAGGGTTTCGGGTGTGGGGTTTAGGGAGTAAAAAAGACAAAATCGGGAATCGCGTTACTTTGAAGATTCTTCGGACTCAGGGACGCCGAGAGCCTGAATCTGGATGGAGCGCTCGCGGGGCCCGTCGAGCTCGGCGAGAATGACGGACTGCCAGCCGCCGAGTGAGAGCTGTCCATTGCGCACGGGAAGCGAAAGCGTGTGCCCGAGGAGCATGGCGCGGAGATGGGAGTCGGCGTTCCTGCGCTCGCACTCGGAAAGTTTCGGGTCGTTGTGGCGCCAGTAGTCGAAACGGCTGACGATTTTTTCGAGGAAGGATTTCATGTCGTCGAGCAGGGCCTGCTGGAATTCGTTGATGAACAGAGCGGTGGTGGTGTGCAGCGACTGGACGATGAGGAAGCCGGCCTTCAGGCCGTTCTTCTTGATGAGGTCGTTGAGGTCGCGGGTGATGTTGATCAGCTCGAGGCGCTCGCGGGTGGTGTACATGAGCGTTTCGAGACAGAGCTGGAGCGCGGCCGTGGGCCGTACTTCCGGGGTCAGGACGGGCGACTTGACCGGCGCGCTGCTCATGGATGTGCTCCTTCCGGGAACCACGGTGATGCGACGGAGAGTCAATTATAGGGCCGGGCGGCGGGGCGCGTCCAATGCAAAATTCCGAGAATTGCGTTCGATTCGTTCAAATGATTCGACGCAAACGGCGCGACCCGCAGACAGTCCAATGAGAACCAAAGACGAAAGACTAAGACCTTAACGCAGAGGCACAGAGGACGCAGAGAAGAAAGAAGAGAGGAACAGAGATAGAGGAGTTCAGAGGCCGGGTTTGGGAGGCAGCGCGGGGCGGGAAGCGAGGGGTCTTTCCTGGGTGAGTTGCTCCCAGTTGTGCTCGGCGATCAGGCGTTGAATTTGCGCGATGCGCTCGTCCGGCGCGGGGTGGGAGCGGAAGTAGCCGGTGAGTGTGCCGCGAGCCACGCGCAAAACTTCCGCCTGCGGCGAGCCGGCGCGCGGAGACTCGCCGCGATTGAGGGCGGCGAATTTTTCGAACAGACCCACGGCGCCGAACGGCGAATAGGAGGCGCGGACAGCCAACTCGGTGCCAACACGGTCGGCCTCGAGTTCCTGCGTTTTGGAATAGCCGGCCTGGAAGATGGTGAGGGGCAAATTGGCGAGCGCGCCGACAATGCCGAGATGCAGCTTGCGGAGCCGCGCCTCGAGCTGGATGCGCTCGGCACAGTGGTAGAGGTCCGCGTGGGCGATTTCGTGGCCCATCACGGCGGCGAGCTGGTCTTCGGTGTCCATCATGGCGATGAGGCCCGCGCCGATGAAGATGTGTCCGCCGGGAAGAGCGAAGGCATTCGCGAAGGAGAGGCTGGGGATGTAGTGGAAGGTGTAAGGCAGTTTACGGTGTGCGCGGATGGCGATCTGCCGGCCGACGCGCTCGACTATGGCGGCAACCTCGGCATCCTGTGGTTGCCCTCCGGAAAAGTCGCGGGCGCCGTAACCAGCCAGTTCGTTGCCGATGGCGATTTCTTCTTCGTCGGAGAGGCGCGTAAGGCCGAAAGGAAGGCGGCCAAGCTCGCGCTCGGTGTCGGCGATGAAGTGGAGAACGGCGCGGGGGTCAACCGGCGCGCGAGCCTTGCGGACTTCGCTCAGGGCCAGCGCCCCGGCCACCAGCAGCACTACGCACGCGAATCGGAGCCAGCGTTTCATGTGCCTTACAAGTAGCGGCGGAGCTTTTCCCGGAAGCGGGTGTAGAGGTACGACACCAGCAACAGGGCCGCGCCCAGAATGATGAATGTGAGATAACGGTCGCTTCCGCTTCGTTCCCAAACATCGATGAAGACAATTTTCCCGACGCAGAGCATCAACAACGCAAGGCCGGAGAGGCGATAGCTGCGCTCGCCAGCCCACAGCGCGACCAGAAATACGAGCACGCCTTCCACGCCCCAGGAGACAGTGAGCAATCCCCTGCGGACTTCGAGCGTCAGCAACACGGTGATCAGCGCGAGCGGGAGAAAGAACAACGCCTGCTCGGGACGCCGCACCACGCCGCGGGCGATCCGCGTAAGGCGGCCCTGGCCGGCTGCTTCGGCGGGTTGCGCGCGCAGACGGAAGGCGAACGGCAGCGAGAAGAACAGCAACGCGGCGGCCGAACCGACGGTGAACGCGGGGCGCTGCCATTCGCCCGGCGGGTAATACTGCGGCAGCATGAAATTGTGGAACGCGGTGCGGAAGGCTACTGCCACGCAGAGCAGCAGACCCTGGTGAAGGTAAATGGTCTGCTTCGACTGTGCGGCCATCGCGAGAAGGATCAGGACCAGCGCAGCCCAGCCAGCCACCACCCAGTCGGGGGAAAGCTCGAAGCGCATCAGCGCGGCGACGGTGACTGCGCCGAAGTAGTTGAAGAGCCCGGCGGCGTCGCGCCTGCGCTCGATGGCGAAGCCGTCCTCGGGGCAATTCCGCAAGCGAGCGTAGACGAAGTAGTACGCAAGAACGAGGGGGAGAATGGTGAAAAGGCGCGGGCTCAGTTCGCCGGGCGCGGACTCGGCGTTGAGGTTGGCGATGAACAGCCGGATGAAGCTCGCAGCGAGCAGTGTGTAGGCCTGGAGCCGCAACGAAGTTGAGAGGCGCGCAAAGCCCAATTCGAAGAGTACCAGTCCGAACAGCGCCCAGCCGAGCGCGACACTTGCGGGCTGCAATTCGTACCAGATGAGCACGGCGACGAGCAACGACGCGGCCCATGTGTAGGCGTGCGCAACGGAATTCATGCCCTCTTCTGCGGGATCTTCCGCCCAGCGCGCAGCGAGGTAGAAGAGCACCGCAACCACGGAAACAGTAAGCAGGCGCAACGTGAAACCGTGCCAGGAGGAGGTGACGGAGAAGTTGTTGAGGAGCGTCCACGCGAACGCGCCCGTGAACAGCACGATCGCTTGATAGGGCAGTTCGCGACGCTTCATGCCGCGACCCATGACCAGCAGCAGCAGACCGAAGGCGGCCCAGGCAACCGCAGTCCACGGCGTGGAGAGCTCCTTCCAGCTCAGCACAGCGATCAGCAGCGTGCCGGCGGACGTGTAAGCCGCAGGAATCTGTGCGAGGCGTTCGGGATCGCGCAGGCCGCTCCAACGAGATGAGAGATAGAAGAGCGCGGCGATGAGCAGCAGTGTAGTAAGCCGCAACGAAACGCCGTGCCAGTCGCTCCCCGCTTCGAGGTTCATCGCCAGCGCGCGGACCAGCGCAGCGGCGGCAGCGGCATGTGCCTGCCAGCGCAGGTCGTTGCGGCCAAGCCAACGGCCCACGAGCAGCAGCACCAACGCAAAAGCGGCCCAGGCGACGGCGGTCCACGCCCAGGGCAGCTCCTTCCAGGCCAGCAGTGCAACGAGCAGCGAGCCCCCCGAGGTGTAGAGCGCGGAGACTGCGCGCGCGTCTTCGCCAAAGGGGAATCGAGCCCAGCGCACACTGGCATAGAGCAGCGCTGCGACGAGGCCCAGCGCCAGCACGCGCATTGAAACGCCATGGAGCGAGGCAGTCGTTTCGAGATTGTGCGCGGCGCCCCAGACAAATGCCGCAACGCCGAAGAAATGCGCCTGGATGGAAAGGTGCTCGAGCGCGAGGCGGCTGCCCGCGAACGCCAGCAGCAGCGCGAGCGCGCCCCAGGCAACACCCAGCCACCAGCCGGGCCAGGCCAGCCACGCGCCGACGAAAGCCAGCGCGGCGGCGACGTAGGAGAAGACCAGGAGATAGCCGCGCTCTAGATCGGTGGTGAACAGTTCGCGGCGGCGGCGGCCGATGCTGTGCGCGTTGACGTAGAACACGAGCATGGTAGCGCCGAAAAGAAGCGCGAGGCGGAACGCAGGAGGCTCCGCGCCCGAGCCGGCGCGAAGCTCATATTGCGCCCAGGCATCCACAGCGAGCATGTGCCCGGCGGTGAGCAGCGCGGCGAGCGCGCCGAGATGTCGGAAAACGATTTCACGGGTGAGCACGCCAACCAGGAAGAGCGCTTCGGCTTCGGCGAGCCACACCACGGAGAGTCCGCTGCCGGAGGCTTTGTACAACGGCGCGGCGACGAGCATCGCGGCGCCCATCGTGGTGAGCACGATGAAGGGTATGCGGCGGCTGCGCGGCCGCGGCAATTGCCCAAGCGTTAATTCCGCGGCGCCGATCCCAAGCAGCACCCAGAAAGCGAGGTTGGTCTGTACGGCCTGGTAGTGCAAGAGAGCAAGCAGCAGGCCGGTGTTGAGCAGCGCCGCGAGCGTGGACGTGGCTTCCGCGGCGTCGTCACCGGGCTTCCGCAGCAGATAGGAGAAGCGGAAGGCGGCCCAGTAAAAGGCCAGCAGCACGGCGCTGGGGACAAATTCCGGGAAGGGATGCTTGTTCCCGGCCATCGGCTCGATGATGCCGCGCAGCCAGAAGTAGTGGTTCAGAAAGGAAGCGAGCAGGCCGAAGATTTCCAGTTCGAACCAGCGGCGGCGGAGTGTGACGGCGACAAGTCCGGCGGCGAGCAGAGCGCCGGATATGAGGCTGTAGGAAGTTTCGTGGTCGAGCGCGGTGCCGGAAAAGTGGCGGAGGCTGACGGTGGAGAAGCCGAGAAAGAAAGCCAGGCCGGTGACGAGCTGCGAATCGTAACGCAGCGTGTGGACAACCATGGCCGCAGCGACGACCAGCAGCAGAGAGAGAGCGAACACGCGCGAATCAATCACGCGCGCCGCATCGATGAAATGCATGGCGAACGTAGTGAAATAAACAAGCGACCAGCCGCCGCCAACGGCGGTGCGCGCCAGCACGCGGTAACGCGCGGAGACTTTTTCGAGGTAGATACCCCCGCCCAGCATCCCGAGGCTGACCGCGTAGCCGAGCACAACTTTCCAGCCGGCAGGCAGCGTGGGCAGCTTGTACATCAGCCAGAAGGCCACGCCGAGCACGAGAATGGTGATGCCCAGCTTGTTCAGCCAGTTCGTGCCCAGTTTTTCTTCGATGTCGAAGGAGAACTTCTTCGGCGGAGGCGGAGCCTGCGCGGGCACGGTCGTCTTCGGGATGAGCGGCGTGGCGGCAGCGCGCGGCGGCGCGGGCGGAGGCGGAGGATGCGCGATGGGAGGCGAGGCGACCTCATGCGGAAGTGCCTTGGGCGGTGAAACGGCTGACGGCGGCGGAACCGCAGACGGCGGGGGAACAACAGACGGTGGGGGAACCTTCGGCGCTTCGAGCGGGCGACGTTCCGGAACGGCTTGCCATGAGGTGGGTTGCAGGGCCGCAGGCGGCGCGGGCCGCAACACAGACTGGCCCGGCGGAACGGCGGCGTGCGCCGCGGCAGGAATTGGTGCTGCTGGCGCGGCAACGGCTGGAGGAGCGTGCGCCTGAAGCGCCTTGAGCTGAAGGCGGTGTTCCTTCAGCTCATCGTTGGCGTCGGCGAGGCGGGACTCAACTTGCTCCAAACGCTCGCGCGTTTCCCGCGCCTTTTTGCGAAGGCGCTGTTGGGCCACGATGAGCGCGAACAGCGTGACGAAAACTAGAAATTCAAACATCGAGAGTTCAGTCGGGAACTGTCTTGACGCGTTCTTCGACCGGGAAGGGGCCGACCAACTGGGGCGAATTCTACTCTGAAGGCCGGTAGGAAACACCAGTTTTATTAGCACATTCGTCAGCAGCAGCGGGAGATGGTGGAGTAACGGCGGCGGAGAGAATCGAGGAAGAATTCTTCGCGGGACATGACCGGTACAGCAGGACATGACGCGCCATGTAAATCGGGGGCGCAGCAAGCGGCGCCCCTACCAGAGCGTGCCGTAGAGCAGAGATAGTTTTCGTAGGCGGCGTCGCCTGTCACTTGGCGGAGCCACCAGTAGAGGAATTTGAGATTGGAAATCTGAGAAATGAATTTAGTGAAACGCAAGCGAAGTTGTGCCAAAGCTGGGCGTTGAGATCCTTCGCTTCGCTCAGGATGACATAACAACGAGGGATTCCTAGTCATTGGATCAATCTCCTTCCGCCCAGCGGGTGGCGACGTAGGGCGTTTCTTGCAACGCGGCCCGTTTGCGGCCGCTGAGAATGCGGAACCATTCAATGAGCGCTTCGAAGAGCAGCACCAGCACCATGCCGGCGAGCACGGCGGTGACGGCGGCGTCGAGCCTGTTATTGAAGATGAGGCGTTCGACAAACGCGATGCGCTCCGGCGGAACGGCGCCGGTGGCGAGTTGCTTGCTGAGATCGGCGGCGGCAGCGAGGAAGCCGATGCGCGGGTCGAGATGGAAAATCTTCTGGTAGCTGGCGGTCATGGTGACGATGACGAGCCAGACGGCGGGCACGAGCGTCACCCAGAGCCAGCGCAGGCGGCCCATCTTGATGAGAATGGTGCTGGCGACGACGAGCGCAACAGTGGCGAGAAGCTGGTTGGAAATGCCGAAGAGCGGCCAAAGTGAGTTGATGCCACCGAGCGGGTCGAGCACGCCTTGATATAGGAAGTAGCCCCACGCGCCGACAATCAGCGCGCTGGTGAAGAGAATGCTCGGATACCAACTGGTGCGCGCGAGCGGCTTCCACACATGCCCGAGCAATTCCTGCACCATGAAGCGGCCGACGCGAGTGCCAGCGTCGAGCACGGTGAGGATAAACAGCGCCTCGAACATGATGGCGAAGTGATACCAGACCGCGAGCAGGCGCTGCCCGCCGATCCAATGAGAAAAAATCTGCGCCATGCCCACGGCGAGCGAGGGCGCGCCGCCGGTGCGGTTGAGCAGCGTCTTTTCGCCAACCTGCTGCGCAAGGGCGTGCATTGTGGAGGCGTCCACGGGAAAGCCCCATGCGGAGATGGTTGCGGTGGCGGCTTCGGCGGTGGAGCCGACGATGCCGGCGGGGCTGTTGATGGCGAAATAGACGCCCGGGGTGAGCGCGCAGGCGGCGACCATGGCCATGACTCCGACAAAGGACTCCAGCAACATCGCGCCGTAGCCGACCAGTCGCGCGTGGCCTTCGCGGGTGAGGAGTTTTGGCGTCGTGCCGGAAGAGATGAGCGAATGGAATCCACTGACCGCGCCGCAGGCAATGGTGATGAAGCAGAACGGAAAGATCTTTCCGGCGAAGACGGGCCCTGTGCCGTCCACGAAGCGCGTAAGCGCGGGCATGTGAATTGTCGGGCGGACTAAAAGAATGCCGCCAGCGAGTGCGAACATCACGCCAATCTTGATGAAGGCAGAAAGATAATCGCGCGGGGCCAGCAGCAACCACACGGGCAGCGCGGAAGCAGCGAAGCCGTACACGATGATTGCGATGGCCAGCGCCTTACCCGTCAGCGTGAACATGGGTGCCCACTGTGGAGAGGCCGCCACCCACTGTCCGGCAATGACGGCGAAAATCACCAGCGCGAAGCCGATGAGCGAGGCTTCCAGCACGCGGCCCGGGCGCCAGAAACGCATGTACAGGCCCATGAGCATGGCGATGGGAATGGTCAGGGCGAGCGTAAACGTGCCCCAGGGCGAGTCCTTGAGCGCGTTGACCACAACCAGGCCAATCACCGCGAGCAAAATAATCATGATGGCCAGCACGGCGAAGAGAGCAATCATCCCGCCGCGCGTGTTCACTTCTTCACGGGCCATCTGGCTGAGCGATTTGCCGTCGCGGCGCATGGAGCAGAAGAGGATGACGAAATCCTGCACGCAGCCGCCGAGTACGGCGCCGGCGATGAGCCAGAGCGTCCCGGGCAGATAGCCGAATTGCGCGGCGAGCGTGGGGCCAACAAGCGGGCCAGGCCCGGCAATCGCAGCGAAATGATGGCCCATGACCACCCATTTATTGGTGGGGACGAAGTCGCGGCCGTCCTCGAGGCGCTCGGAGGGCGTGGCACGGGAATTGTCGAGAGTCAGTACGCGCGCGGCAATGAAGGAGGAATAAAAACGGTAGGCGACCAGATAGACTCCGGCGGCGGCGAAGATGAACCAGATGCCGTTGATGGGCTCGCCGCGATCGAATGCGATGACGGCGAGTCCGGCGGCGCCGATGAGGGAGATGATGGTCCAGAGGGCGATGGTCCTGAATTTTTTCATTCGAGCGCAAATCGTACATGGAGGAGCAGGGGCGAGCAAGACGTTTGGAAGACTAGTGGCGAGTGGTGAGTGGCGGAGGACTTCACGTCAGCCCGTCCCTATGATCGGGACGGGCGGGACGTGAGCTATAAGAAAATCATTTGATTTTCTTGAGCGCCGCGTCGCAATCGGCGCGAAGTTTTTTGGCGCGGGCTTGCAGGTCCTTGTCGGGCCGCGCGGCGAGAAGCTTATCGAGCGCGTCGAGGTTGCCCTGGACGACCTCGATGGTGGTGCGCAGGTAGCGCGAGTCGTCTAGGGCTTTGGCTTCGAAGATCTCGCGGAGCTTGTAGAACGCGGCGGAAAGCTCGAGGAGATAGACGCGGGAGTCCAGTCGCACGCCGCCCTTCTGGAAAGCGGCGTGGCCCTTGTGGACGTCGTCGCTGGCGCCGGCAAGCGCAGCCATCAGGCGAGCCAGGTAATTGCGGGAGTTTTCGAGCTCCGTGCGGACGCGATCGGAATCCTGCACGGCCATACCGTGACGGATTTTTTCCATGGCGGAAGGCTCCGAGCCGCTGAAATCGGGAAAGGCGGCATTGAGCGGCAAGGCAGCGTCTGTGAGCTTGGCGCGCTGGGCGAGCACGGCCTCCATGGAGTTCATCAGGTACACGCGGGAGATGCCGAGATAGTCAGAGCGGAAGCGTGTGAACGCTCCGGTCTGCGTACGCGCGGCAGGCTGGGTGATGCCGGTGCCGTAGGCTTCGGCCATGTCGCGGCCACTCTGGGCCATGGCCGTGAGCAGGGCAATGCGGATGATGGCGGCCTCTTTGCCGTCGGGCTCGTCCGCAGCGGCCTTGATGGTTTTCTCGAGGTTTTTCAGCGCCGCATCGTAATCGAGTGTGGAGAGGTTCTCCTTCGCGGCGGCGTAGGGCAGAGCGGCGGGCTTGGACGGCTCACCGGAGCAAGCCAGCAGGCACAAGCACACCAAGAGCACAAGAGACGATTTGCGCAGTTTCATAGTCAATCCTCCAGCGAAACACGATTCGGTTTCAGGAGGTCCCGACCGAACGGGACAGACGGACGCGGGCACCCAGTTCTGAGGCGGATGGTATGCCCGCGAGGAGGCTTAGTCAATTGAAAGTGAACGAGGAGTGCGTGTGCCAGCCAGCCGCCATCAAGGCATGGAAAGAAAGCGATAAAGAGGGAAAAGGTCGGCCAGGATTTTTTGAGCCTCGCGAGGAAAGGCGGGGCGCGTCGCCGTGGCGGGCTTCATTTGTTTGCGCACGACCCAGCCCTTCAACTTCTTCCAATTTTCGGGCTGGAGCGGCCATCCTGCGTTTTTCGTCCATTCGCCTTTTTCCACCGAATACCAGTAGCTTTCGTATTTTTTGCCGAGGCGGCGTGCCTGCTGCGCCAGCCAGGCAGGGTTTTTCATCACGCGCGGAATGCCGGAATCCGACAGGATGGAGCCTCGGCCCTGCCCGTACATGCGGAAGCCGGCGGTGACGACTTCCGGCGAAATGCCGACATAGAGTTGTCCGCCGAGTTTCCAGGTTTTCGCGTCGGCAAACATTACGTACATCTGCGTGCGGTATGGAGTCTTGTCTCTGGCGAAGCGGATGTCGCGATTGATGCGCGAAAAATTCGGGCCGGTGCGCCCGGAAGTGTCGAAGTGGGGATAAAGCTTGCGCATGGACGGGGCCAGCGCGTCGAGAAGTTTGTGGAGCGGCTCGACCACCTGCGATCTGTAGCGCTCGCGATTCTCATTCATCCATTCTGTCCGGTTGTGACGGGCTAGCTCGCGGAAGAAGCGGAAGGTTTCGCTGGTGATAATGGCGGACGGCATGACGCACCCCGAAAGGAATTTTGAAACCACAGATGAACACAGATAAACACAGATGTAAAGACGAAGGAGGAAGGAGTGATTTCTAGTTCCGATAGAATCGGGACTCGGAATGCCGCGGCCAAAGGTGGCGGAAGGGAGGGCGGGCGTTCATAATGGCGGCCTTCGAAATGAGTGCAAGCGCAAATTCGCAGACGATTGCGCGGCGGGCGGTAGTGTGCATCGTGCTGGCGCAATTGTTTGGGACGTCACTGTGGTTCAGCGCAAACGCGGCGGCGGGAGATCTGGCGCGGGTGTGGGGCCTGACCACGGCGCAGCTTGGACACCTGGGCGTGGCCGTGCAAGCTGGGTTCATCGCTGGGACTCTGGCGTTTGTCGTGTCGGGTTTCGCGGACCGCTATGCAGCGAGCCGGATTTTTGTGGCGTCGGCGGTGGCGGGCGCGCTGTGCAATGCAGGGTTTGCCTTGCTCGCGGGAGATATTTCCGCAGCGATGGCGTTCCGGTTCGCGACGGGATTTTGTTTGGGCGGAATTTATCCCATCGGCATGAAACTCGTGGTGAGCTGGGAGCCGGAAAAAACGGGACAGGCGCTGGGCTGGCTGGTGGGCACGCTGACGCTGGGCACGGCGACGCCGCACCTGGTGCGCGCACTGGGTGCGGAATGGCCCTGGCAGGCGGTGGTGCTGGTGTCGTCGGGGCTGGCGGGAGTGGCGGCGCTGCTGGTGGCGACGGTTGGAGACGGCCCGCACCTGCCGCGGAACCAAGCTTCGAACAGGACTCATGTGCTATCCGTTTTTCGCCTGCCGGATTTTCGCGCGGCGGCGTTCAGCTACTTCGGGCACATGTGGGAGTTGTACGCGATGTGGACGATTACGCCGCTGCTGGCGGCGCAGGCGCTGGGTGGGATGGCGAATGCGCGGAGCACCGCGCTGCTTTCGTTTTTTGTGATTGCGACCGGCGCGGCGGGATGCATCGGAGGCGGATGGTTGACGGAACACGTGGGGAGTGCGCGAGTGGCCGCGGGGGCGCTGGCGGTGTCCGGCGCGATGTGCATCGTCTATCCATTTTTGAGCGGGGCGGCGGCGCCGGTGCTGATTGCGCTGCTTCTGGTGTGGGGACTCGCGGTGGTAGCGGATTCGCCGCAGTTTTCGGCGCTGTCGGCGCGAGCGGCGCCCCCCATGCTGGTCGGAGGGGCGCTGGCGGCGCAAAACTGTATCGGATTTGCGATTACGGTGTTGTCGATTGATCTGGTGACGTCGGCGTGGGCGCGGATGGGAACGGATGTGGTGTGGCTGCTGGCGCCGGGGCCGGTGCTGGGCCTGGTCGCGCTGCGGCCTTTGCTGGGCGCAAGTGTGAACCGCCGGTGAGCGCTGCCAGCAATGAAAAACAAATACAGAAAAGAGAAAACTGGAAAAGCGGAACCAGGCAACAGCTTGTAGCGTGTTCCAGAGGGCCCCTATGCCATACGCCGCTACGAGGAGAGAACGGAAGTGTGATATTTTCGCGGCGACCGAAGAATCCTTTGCACTGCCCACGGGGAAAAACCACGGTATTCGTAGGAACGTCAAAGCAAGGAGTAAAACCATGAACTGCAAGGGTGTTGGAATCTTTGCCGGCGTCTGCGTGCTGGTGCTGGTCAGCGCGGTAATGCTGCCCGCGGTGTGGGCGCAGGAGCAAAAGCCAGCCGGCGCGGCATCGAAAGAGAACGAGTGGAAGCCGGAAGACGTGGTCATGACGGAGTCGGCCGGGCAATTCCAGGTGTCGCCGGACGGGAAGTGGGCCGTGTGGGTGAAGACGACGGCGGACAAGGAGAAAGACGGACGGGTCTCGAACCTGATGCTTTCGAGCCTGACGAGCAAGAAAGAAATTCAACTCACGCGGGGAACGGACCGGAACGTTTCGCCGAAATGGTCGCCGAATGGGGAGCTGATTTCGTTTCTCAGCTCGAAGCCACGGCCGAAGCCGAATCCCGACGTGGCCGGAACGCAATTGTGGTTTATTTCGCTGGCGGGGGGCGAGCCGTGGCCGGTGACGGAGTTTGCGCGCGGCATCCGCGCCTATGAGTGGATTGACAACGACACGATCATGTACAGCGCGCAAGAGGAGCCCACGCTGTACGAGCGCGAGGTGCAGAAGAAAAAGGACGGGTCGCGGGTGGTGGACGACACGGCGCACGAGCCACCGGTGCGGCTGTTCAAGTTTGCGGTGAAAGACAAGAAGGTGACGCGGCTGACGGAGAACGACGACTGGATCCAGAACTGGGGCGTGACGCGCGACGGCAAAAAGGCGCTGACGGTGCACGGACAGTACCTGAGCTACGCGTGGGACCAGAAGATTGCGCCGAAAACTTTTGTTTACGACCTGGAAACGGGAAAGCGGACGGAACTCTTCCCCGAAGGACGCATCCGGCCATCCGGCATCCAGGTGGCGCGGGACAATTCCGGGTTTTACTTCTCCGCGCCGTACTCGACGGATGCAAGATTCTTCACCGCCAGCATTTCCCGGGTCTACTTCTATGACCTGGCGAGCGGCAAAGCGGCGCAGGTGGACCTGGGTTGGGAAAACGGGCTGGGCCGGTCGCTGGAAGCGACGCCGGACGGGTTCATTGCGCTGCTCGATGCTGGAGTACGGTTTGCACCGGCGCGATACACGAAAACCGGGGGCACGTGGACGCGGGCGTTCCTGGAAGGCGAGCACGACAAGAATTATTTCGGCTTCGTGCTGGGCGATGACGGCAAAACGCTTCTGTACAGCTATTCGACGGGGAGCCGGCCGGGGCAGTGGTACCGCTCGCAACTGGAGGGGGCGAAGGTGACCGCGGCGGCGCAGGTGACCGACCTCAACCCGCAACTGAAGAAGAAGACATTTGCCAAAACCGAAGTGATCCGATGGAAGGGCGCGAAAGACGAGGAAGTCGAGGGCATCCTCTATTACCCGCACAACTACGAGCCCGGGAAGAAGTATCCGCTGCTGACTGCTCCGCACGGCGGGCCAGCGGGCGCGGACCTTGACGCGTGGTCGGATAGCTGGGCGTACGCGCAAAACCTGCTGAACCAGCGAGGGGCGTTCATTTTCAAACCGAACTACCACGGGAGCTCGAACTATGGGTTGAAGTGGGTGGAGTCCATCTGTTGCGGAAATTATTACGATCTGGAAATTCCGGACATCGAAAAAGGCGTGGATATGCTCATCGCGAAGCGGCTCGTGGACCCGGAGCGCATCGGGACGATGGGCTGGTCGAACGGGTCCATTCTTTCAACGCAACTACTGGTGACGAATCCAGCGCGGTACAAAGTGGCCAGCGTGGGCGCGGGCGACGTGGAGTGGATATCGGACTGGGGCAACGTGGCATTCGGCCAGTCGTTCGACGCCTATTATTTCGGTAAGTCGCCGCTCGAGGACCCGGAACTCTATATCCGTAAGTCGCCGGTGTTCCAGTTGGACAAGGTGAAGGCGCCTGTGCTGATTTTTCACGGCACGGAGGACACCAACGTGCCGACGAGCCAGAGCTGGACGTACTACCGTGCGCTGTACTACCTGAACAAGACGGTGCGCTTCGTGCTTTTCCCCGGCGAGCCGCACAGCCCGCAAAAACTTACGCATCAAATCCGCAAGGTGACCGAAGAGATGGCGTGGTTTGACCGGTACCTGTTCAAGACGGAACAGCCGGTGAACGAGGCGTTTTCAGCGGAGTCGCCGCTGGGCATCGCATTCCGGCGGAAGAACGTGGCGAAGGCAGGTTTGGCGTACGGCGTTCAGTTGCAGCCGAAGGAACATAGCGCAAGACTCGCCGGGCTCAAGGTGACGGTGCAGGGATCCTCGCCCAATGGGCTGATTCCCGAGGTGGTGAAGCGTGGAGAGCTGGAAATCGGGCGGTTCGAGGTGACGCGGGCGCAGTACGCGGCTTTTGATTCTGGATACAAGGTTGCACCCGGCACGGAGAATTTCCCGGCGACCGGAATCTTGCTCGAGAAGGCCAAGGCTTACGCGGCGTGGCTTTCCAAGGTGACCGGGCAGACGTGGCGCGTGCCGAATGAAGAGGAAATGAAAAGCTTGTATGAAGGCCGGGGCGGCGAAAACACGCTGGACTATTGGGCAGGCTATACAGTCAATCCGGACGACGCGGAACGTCTCGATGCGAAAATCAAAGAACTCGGCGAGGGCGCACCGTTACTGAAGGAAGTTGGCAGCTTTGCCGGAAAGGGAAAAGAAGGGGAAGAGTTGATTTTCGACCTCGGCGGAAACGCGGCGGAGTGGGTGCTGTCGAAGGACGGCTCCGGAAAAACGCTCGGCGGGAGCGCAGACCGCGCCGCGGACGCGAAGGTGCAGTACCGTCCAGCGGCCGCGGAGTACACGGGGATGCGCGTGGTGCGCGGAGAGGCGAAAAAGGACGAGAAGAAGTGAGGCGTGCAAGGGAGAAGGTGTTGTGGGTTACAGTGCGGTGACAGTGATGAAGACGAGTTGCGGTTGAGCGGCGGGCGCGTCAGCGTGGAGGATGAGGAGGCCGCTGACTTGCGTTTGGCGGTTGAGGCGTGGGTTGAAATTCTTGTTGAGCAGGGAAACGCTGGACGGCAGGCGGCGCTCAAGAAAACTGTATGCGGGGATATCTCGTGCATCAGGAGAATCGCCGGCTTGTCGAAGGGGAATGAGAGCGGCGGACTGAGATTTCTCGGAGGCGGTGTCGAGATGGGCGGTGGCGGAGACGCTGCGGCCCATCTCCAAGTTCCATGTGCTTTGCAGGACGAGAGTGCTGGCGTGCAAGTTATCTTCTTGCGCGATGGCTTCGCGAAGAGATGCAGGGGCAGGCTGAAGGCTCCACGAAAAGCTAGCGCTTTCCGGAACTCGCGCCACCAGCGCGACGCTGGCCGCCGCGCTCTGCGGGGCGAACTTTGACTGCGCCGAGGTCGATGGGGGCGCCACCAGAAGCAGGATAGAGATAGTAGCTGCCCACCGGAATCTTCGAATTGTGGGTGACCTGAACATGCCTCGAATCGACTCCGAGGGGTATTAGAGGCATTCCGGGGGCCGTTACAGTTAAAATCGAACTAATTGAAAGGGGACGGGTTAAGGGGAGGGGATACCCTTCTAGTACTGTGTTAATTTGCGCATTTGTGCCATTGTCGTACCCAATTCGGGGTTTCGCTTCCTCTTTCGCTTTCGCATCTAAATTCCTCAAGCGCTTCAGCACTATTTCGTAGAGTTGCACCGATTCTGCACGCCCGGCCTTCACGGTCGCGGGCGCTGTAATCACCGCATAATTTCCCGGCAGTACGAACTGGTCAAGAGCCACGGAAAGCTCGGACTCCTTCGACTTTTTGCGGCGGAGCAGGAAGAAGCCCTGCGAATCGGTGAAGACCAGATCGTCGTCAATTTTCACGGCGGCGCCGCGGACGGGCCCGCCGCCATTTTCGACGACGCGTCCGCGGATGACATAGTCGTAGATGGCTCCGCCGCCGGAGGAAACGCTGGAGCGTTCAAAACCAGCGCCGCGATAGGCGAAGCCGGTGGCGTAGGCGGTGTAGCGGACTTTGCCGAGCGGGGTGACGTCGCTTGCGCCGTTGATCTCCACGCCGCCCCACAACCGCAGGCGCAGATTGACAGCGAGGACCTGCTTGAACGGCGAGCCGGAGGAAGTCTCGAAGGGAAGAAAAATCGTCTGATACTCGAGGCCGACGCTCAGGCGATTGGAGGCGAATGTGCCGCCGAAGGAAACATACGTCTGGCCATTGCCGGTGGTGATCACCTGGGAGAGAGAAATGCGCGGGGTAATGTGCTCGCGCACCGTGGAGACGATGGAGAGGAACGCAGGGCCGCTGGAAGGCACGCTGCGCATGAGGTCCACGCCGGTCTCCACGCGGTTGAACCAGTTGCGGCGGCCGCCGACGGTGAGCCCGCGAGCGCGTCCGGACTCCGTGGAGGAATCGTAGAACGAGCCGTGAAGCTGCAAGCCGCGCAGGCTGGTCCAGGCGCTGAAGCTATTGACGGTAGCGCGCTCGGAAGCGGCTCCGGACTGGAGCGGGGCGAGATAATTCTGGCGGCTGACGCTGAACTGGAGATTGTGCAGCGGCTTGAGGGCGATGCGGATGTTTTCGCGGTCCGTCTCCGTGGAGCTGGGTGCTTCGACGCGGATGCGGCGGAAGGCGTCACCGGCGCGGGAGTAGGCGGCGTCCACTTCGATCCATTTCTTGTCGAGAGAAAAGCTGCCGGCCCAGTAGCGCTGGTTGTTGCCGATGCCACCGGTGAAAGCCATGCGCAGGCGCTCGCTGGGCGCCCATTCGAGGGACTGGAGAGACGTCTGGCGGGAGGCCAGGACGTTGCGGGAGAAAAAGCGAAGCGAGGGAGTGAGCTTGCGCTCGTAGAAAAGCAGGGCGGTCTTGTTTTTGGCTTCGGCGAGATTCAAGAACGGCGTGCTGAAGCCGACGGAGGTGGCGCCGCCATACATAAAAAAAGACTGGCGGTCGTTCTTCCATGCGGCGCTGACGCCGCGGCCGAGGAAGTAAGATGAGCGGTCAAAAATGTCCGTGGGCAGAGTGAAGGGGATGTCCTGATCGCCAGCGCCCCAAAGCACGTCGCGCCAGGAAGTGGCGTAATAGATGCCGTAGCGCGGATGTCCATTGAGAAAGCCGAAGCCGATGCGGTTCGTGTAGTTGAGCCCGCGGATCTCGACCGAGCCGCCATAACCGCCGAAGAGGCTGGAGGCGCCGCCCTGAAACTTGAAGGCCTGTCCGAATGCGGGAGAGGACAACGGCAATGCGGCGAGGCACACGGCCAGTATCAAGGGCAGCGTGAGCGACCCGAAAGGCTGCGTCCGCGCGTTGTTCCTGCCGCGATGCACTGGCATGACCGCACTCGAAAAAGGAATTCCCCCCGCAATCCACCACTGCTATAAGCCTGCTACTGCTTGACGTCCGCCTGCCGGAGCGGCGATTCCAGTTTGAACTTTTCGAATTTCAGGGTGATGCGCTGCGGCCGGCCGGTCTCTTCCCAGTCCAGCTTGAGGATGCGGCGCTGTCCGGGAAAGAGCGGGAAGCCGGCAAAATCCTTCTTGCCGGAGGAGGAAGCGACTTCCACTTCCTGCACGCGGATGAATTCGCGGCCGCGATTTTCGATTTCGGCTTCGATCTGTTTTATGCCCGATTCCGCGCGGTTCATCACCACGGCGTCGCGAGGAAGCGGCTGCTTCGTGAGCAGGTAAACGGTGTGGGGCAGCTCGATGACGAGCTTGATGCCGTTAGCCGTTTGCGGACCGGTAATGGTGGAGTAAATCGTGAACCAGGCCGGCAGGCGCGAGGACTGCGCCATGTAGTAAATCGTGTAAGTCTGCTGGGGCCCGACACGGAAACTGGTCTCCGAGAGCTCAACGCGGATTTCGGGGTCGAGGGGGCGGAAGGTGGGCTGGCCCTCGTTGTCCACGGAAAAGCTGCGCGGCTCGAGGATGACGGCGAGCGGCACAAAGGTGTCGTTGTAGATCTGAAAGCTGCCGCGGCCTTTTTCACGGTACTCGACAATGACGGGCGAAACCGTCTGCGCCGCCACGCAAGCGGCCAGCAGGAAGCTCCCGGCAACGACGATGAAGGCTCTTTTCATGTTCCCCTCCCCCAGGATGCGCGCGGTGAAAAGCGCCGCGGCAGAACGCTTCATGAATCCGGTGTCTGTTCCTTCAGACACGAATGCCCCGCGGCTGAATCATCTGCGCCGGCCGGCGTGCTCACCAGCAGTATCCAGAGAATTCGATCGGTTCGCATAGCCGCGTCTTGTGAGAGCCTGCCGCGAAAGTAACGCCAGTCCCGCTTTGAACAAGAGGACCCCCGCCCCTTGCTAAAGCGCTTGTGCCCGAATCAACAAAACCCCGGAATAAGTGCCAGCCGGAAGAAACTGCCCGGTAAGGTCAATTTGCAAATCGAGCGTGTCGCTGCGCGTCCCGCGACGGTTGAAGCCCAGAACGCGAAACGTATAGATCTGCAGGCTGCTTCCCACAGCGAACGGGCTGTTGCCGGAGAAGGGGCCAAAGCCGCCGCCGTTGACGCTGCCGCGCACGCGCGCGGAAGCAATATTGTTGCCCGCGCCGTTGGTCAGCGCCGCGGTGGTGGTGCTGAAGAAAGCGTAGAGTGTGATGTTGCCCACGCTGGGCTGAACGTCCCACGCGGTGGTGATGGTCACCGGCGTATTGCCGGCGGCAATAGCATTGTTCACCAGGGTGAAGTTGACGTTGGAAGGTGAAACGGCAATGCCGACGCCCGGCGGCCGTATGGCCAGCAGGTTGACGGCAGCCGGGCCGCTGTTCCTCGCCTTGGCGCGCAGAGACGGCGCGAAGACGCCAAGCAGAGCCATCAAGAAAAGAACGAGCCAGGTTTTATTGCGGAATGCCAATTGCCCCACCCCCGGAAGCGATCAGCCAATCTAGCCGGTGTACTCAGGGAAGCGACGCCAACCCCCTGGCGTCAACTCCCTGTCGTCGGTGTGGACGCGGGAGGCAGCGGGCCGATTCAGCTGCCCACCGTGGCTCAAATCCGTTTGCCCCAACTCCCCGGGGCTCACTGGACCGGCCGACTGCCCCAGCGCACCAACCTCGACGTACGAGCGACCCTCAGATCCGCCGTGGCGGATTAGAGAGCCTGGGCCTGGACATTGAGCGTCCCGGTGTAGGTTCCAGACGGGAGACCCAAGCCAGTAGTGTTAATGCGCAGCGCAACAGAATCGTTGCGTGAAGAGCTCCAGTTAGCGGCGCCGATGGCCTGGTTGAACACCTGGATGTTCTCTGTGCCAAACGGGCCGGCGCCTCCGGTGAACGCGCCAAACGGACCGGCATTCACGCTGCCGCTTACGTTTGCCGTGGGGATGTTGTTCCCGCTGCCATCCGTCAGGGCGTTGACGCTTGAGAAGTATGCGTACAACTTGACGCTGGTGCGAGTGGGAGCAAGAACCCACGTGGTGGTGACAGCTACGGGCGCGCTGCCGTTGGAAATGCCGGCGGCCAGCAACGTGAAGTTGACCGTGGCTGGGCCAGCCGCGACGGTGAGAGACTCCGCCAAGGTGGCGTTGAGGGCTACGGTAGCCTGGTTCGAGTTGAGTTGCGCCTGTGACGCCGGTGCCATGGCCAGTGCCAGCGCCAGGACCCCCAGAATCATCCAGGCCTTGTAATTCACTTTCATGACTCCTCCATTCGCTTGATAGGTTTATCGTCCGTGGCACGGTGACGGGCGCTGCGGATTCAGTGCCTTTCTCGTGCGCGCAGTAGTTTTTACAGGAATCCATAGCGGGGTGGTACTAGAACCTGATAAAGCCTTGTTCTATGGCCTATTGCCGAATACGGGGAGTACTTTTCAATTTATTCGCTTTTTATTCGTAGTACTAGGACCAATGTGGGAATCATAAAGTGGCGCATGCAAGGAGAGTTCGCAAAGCCGCAGCCGGCATATAGAATGTGAACGATGAAAAATGCGAAGTGGATGGCGGTCACCAGCCTGGTTGCGGTGCTGGCGCTGTGCGTGGCAGCGAGCGAGCCGCAAGGCGAGGTGCGCGAGCAGCGCGAAGTGTCGCGCGGCGTCAGCTACACGCACCTGAAGCGGACAACGTCGGCGGGCGAGCCGTGGTCCATTCACATTTTGGAGATGAGCCGGACAGAAAGGAAGGCTGAGCTGCGGTCAGTGCTGGCTGAAGGTGGGACCGAAGGCGAAATGCAACGCCAGCTTCCCACGGATATGGCGCAGCGTGTGGCGGCAAGCGGATTGAACGTAGTCGCGGTGGTAAACGGCGATTACGACCTGGCGGCACCCTACATGGGAGTTTCGGACGGGCTTTCCGTCACGGCGGGCGCCGTTGCCACGACGGGCAAGCCGGCGTGGCCGGCGATGGCGTTGACCTCCAGCGGCGAGCCTCTGATCGCCGTTCCGCAGGTGGAAATGATGCTGGAGGCGCGCGGACGAAGCTGGCCCATTGCGGCGCTGAACAAACCGTTGGGGACGGCGTGGGGGACGGGGCTGCATCTTTACACACGAGAGTTCCGGGCCACGGTGAAAAGCGATAAGGCATTTCGTGCGGTGGTGATCGGGAAGCTCTCCCGCCCGTTGCCGTTGCAGGTGAACAAGACGGTGAGCGGCACCGTGGAAGAGATTTTTGAGGGAGCAACGCAAGCGCCGATCGCCACCGGAAAGTTGGTTTTGGTGGAATCGCTCGAAACGAAGGAAGGTGGAACAGGAGCTGCCCTGAAAGCGGGCGAGAAAGTGAAATTGCGCGTTCACGTGGAAATGAACGGGCAGAAAAAGATCGGCGACGTCGTGGGCGGATTTCCGATTCTGGTGGAGGGCGGGCGGAAACACATCGTCGGGGAGCCGACGGCAAGACTCGCGCAGCGGAACCCGCGAACAGCGTTTTGCATTAACCAACAGAAAGTGATCTTCGTGGTGGTGGACGGGCGGCAGCCGAAGTTGAGCGTGGGGATGACGCTGGACGAACTGGCGGACTTGATGGTCGAGCTGGGGTGCACGACGGCGATGAATTCGGACGGCGGCGGGTCGAGCGTGATGGCGGTGGCGCTGCCTGCTGGAACGCTGAAGCCGGGCACAATAACGGACACCGCCGCAATTGACCGTGGCGCTACAAAACTAAATGTGAAGGGCACAAATGGCGTGGCGTTAGCCATCGTGAATTCACCATCGGATGGGCAGGAGCGCGGGCGAGGGAATGCTTGGATTGTGATACAAAAGAAATGAAACTGCGGATCAGCTCAGCTAAACACAGATGGAGAGAAACTATGCGATGGTGGGTGCTAACGATTGCGAGCCTATTTTGTGCGTGCCCATTCACTGGTTTGCAGGATGTGGCAGCACAAGGGACGAGTGCGGACACGGCGCAATTTACGGCGCGGGTGTACACGAACACCCGCGGGGAAACGATGCCGTACCGGCTCTTTGTGCCGGCGAAATATGACAAGACCAGGAGATATCCGCTGGTGCTGTGGCTGCACGGCGCGGCGGGTCGCGGCACCGACAATCTGAAGCAAATCACGGGAGGCAACGCGCTCGGCGCGGGCGTGTGGACGCGTTCGGAGAATCAGGAAAATTCTCCCGCGTTTGTGCTGGCTCCGCAGGCCCCGGATACGGCGCTGTGGGCCAACCGCGGCGGGAGCGAGGTTACGCAGTCGCTGCGGCTGGCGCTGGAAATTCTGGAAGCGTTGCGGAAAGAATTCAACGTGGACGCGCAGCGGATTTACGCGGCAGGGCAGTCCATGGGCGGTGGAGGGGTGTGGGACTTGCTGCAACGGCGGCCGGACCTGTTTGCGGCGGCGGTGCCGCTGTGCGGGCCCACGGATGTGAATACAGCGGCGAAAATTGCGAATATTCCCGTGTGGGTCTTCCACGGCGAGGCGGACAAGACAGTGACAGTGGCGGCTTCGCGGCGGATGGTGGAAGCTCTGCGCGCCGCAGGCGGACAGCCGAAATACACGGAGTACCCCGGCGTGGGACATCCAGTGTGGGAGAAGGCGTTTCTGGAGCCGGAATTGGTTTTGTGGGTATTCGCGCAGAAGCGCGCGGCGAAGCCCTAGCGGAATTCCTGCTGGTATTTTTCAAAGCGAGGTTTCAATTCAGCCATGAACTGAACGAAGCCCGGGTCTTTGCGGATCTTGTCGAGGTGCGGGTCGCGGGAGAAGAGAGTGTAGTTGGGCATGCCGGTATCAACCGTTTTTTGCAACCACTGCACGGCTTGCGAGGCTTTGCCTTGCAAGGCATAGACGCAGGCCACATTGTACGTGAGATGATGAAACGCGCGGCTTTGCTTGCCTCTTTCGACAAAACCTGGAATGGCAGCCTCCGCGGCGCGGGCATCTCCATTGAGCATTTGATACAACGCCAACATGCTCAACGCGAAGGGATCCTTAGGCCTGTTGGCCAATTCGCTGTCGATGGCTTTTCGCGCCTCATCGAATTGTCCCGTCCAGAACAGCGATTTGCGCATGAAGGCGGGAACACGCGCGCTCCCATAGAGGCGCTTACTTTCTTTCAACGCCTCATCTGGCCGCACAACAAGATCATAGGCTTCGATTAATCTGGACTGTGCAATTTCGCTCTGGGGATCGATTTCGATTGCGCGTCTCAGTTCGCGCAGGGCGGGTTCTTCCAAGCCAAGGTGCGCGAGGAGAATGCCGAGATGCTCGTGTCCAATGCTGGGATTGAGTTCTTGCGCCAACCGTAGCTCCTGAATGGCTTTGTCAATCTGAAAACCCTCGTAGGCACTCCAGGCCATTTCATAGCGAACCAAATGAGATTCGGCGAGATCGGAATCCAGGGTATCCGCACGGACCAGACTTTGCTTGGCCCGTTCAATCCACGACGGAGTTGGATCCACGAACAGAGCCATCCACGCGTAGGCATAAGCGAGTTGCGCGTGGGCCAGGGCATATTTCGGATCGGCTTCAATCGCTTTGCTGAACATGGCAATGGCCAGATCCAAGGACTCGCGATTCGTAGAGAAACTGCGCCGGTCCAACGCATGCGTGCCGCGAACGTAATATTCATAAGCTTCGGGATTTGCAGTGAAATGCTTGGCGAGGCGCGCCTGCTCGGCGGGATTCAGCTTCAAGCGGAGGCCGGCGGCGACTTTCTGCGCGATTTCGTCTTGCGTGGCAAAAATATCGCTTGCGGAAACGTTGAACGTGTCGCTCCACAACGACGCGCCGTCGCGGACGCGCAAGAGATTCACGTTGACGCGAAGGCGGTCGCCGGAGCGCTGCACATTGCCGTCGAGAACGGAATCGACGCCAAGCTGCCGTGCAGCTTCCAGAGCGTCCATTTCCTGCTTTGCGTATTTCTGCACGGCGCTGGTGGGGCGCACGGTGAGCGCGCCGATCTGGCTCACTTTGGTGATGATGGTGTCCGCCATGCCCAGCCCAAACGCATCTTCGCTGCCCGCGGGGTTCAGGTTCTTCATCGGCAGCACGGCGAGGGAATGGATGGGTGCTTCGGTCGGAGTTCCTGTGAAGCGATTGCGCCAGCCGCCGGGATTCCAGGCAAAGAGAATCGCAAACAAAACCACCAGCGCTCCACCCATCGCGGCAAGGACGATGAGCGAGGAAAAAGGCCGTGCGGAGGCCCGCGGTGCAGTTGCGACAGGGATCGCATCTTCGCTGGACTGAATCGTTTCCAGTGACGCGCGCACTTCGCTGGCCCGCGCAAAGCGCTGCACGGGATCTTTGGACAGGCAGCGAAGAATCACAGCGCGAAGCGCGGAAGGAACCCGCGGCGGGAGCGGCGCGGGCTGCTCGCGGAGAATCGCCGAACTCATCTCGAAACCGGTCTTGCCTTCGAAGGGCAGGTGGCCCGCGGCCATTTCGTAGAGAAGAACGCCGAGCGCCCAGACGTCACTGCGCGGGTCCGACGGCTCGCCGCGGAGAACTTCCGGGGCGATGGCGTGCAGGGTGCCGGAGACAGTGCTTTCCTGCGCCAGCGAGACTTTGGAGCGAGTGACCTCCGCGAATTCCTCTCCACGCTGACGGAGGGCGAGGCCGAAATCGAGGACTTTGGCGCGGCCCTCGGGAGTGATCATCACATTGGCGGACTTCAGATCGCGGTGGATGATGCCATGTTCGTGCGCGTGGGCGACGGCATCGGCAATCTGAATGCCGAAGCGCAAAGCGGCCTCCACCGGCAATCCCTCCTGGGGGATGATCTGCGCGAGCGGCTTGCCGGTGACGTACTCCATGGCGATGAAGGCGTGGCCTTCGGCTTCGCCGACTTCGTAAATGTGGCAGACGTGCGGGTGGTTCAGCGCGGAGGCGGTGCGGGCTTCATTGAGCAGACGCGCGCGCGCCTGCGCGTCCTGGGCGTATTTTTCGCCGATGAGCTTGAGCGCGACGCTGCGGTCAAGACGCGTGTCGCGGGCGCGATAGACCACACCCATGCCCCCGGCGCCAAGCAGTTCCTCAATTTGAAAGTGCCCGAGCGATTTGCCAATCATCAGGAAGTTTGTCCGCGCGAGAGGCCATCTTAGGCGGCGGGGGAAGGCAAGTCAACGCGCAGGAAGACGGAATGAGGGGAAGCAGTTGAGGCAGAGGATATAGAGGAAGAAACTTGCCTTAGTGGCAGCCGCAGCCGCCTGGCCGATTACACGCGGGGCCAGAGAAAGTCGAGGAGGAATCACTGGGCGATGCGGATGAGGAGGCGCCGTTGGTGGTGCTGAATTTGGAGAATTGCTGAGTGTGCTTCTTGCTGCCGCACTTTGGGCAGACAATCGGCGACTTGCTGGACATCACCAGCTTTTCGTACGGGGAATGACATTCGTTGCAAATGTATTCGTAGATGGGCATTTTGCAGTTCCTCTGGCTTCAACAACGCAAATTTCGAAATCGAAAACCGAATTCAAATCCAGGACAAGTATACATGAGAAGAACGTCGGCCGTGCCCGTGTTAGCGCGGGGGACGGTAGAGAGCGCAGACGGCGCCAGCGGGGTCGCGGATGACACAAAAGCGTCCGCCGGCCATAGGACGCGGCTTTACGAGGACTTTTCCGCCGAGCTTGCGGCATTTGGCCGCGCTGCGGTCCACGTCGTCCACAATGATGTAGATGAGCCACTGCGCGGGCAAGCCGGCGTTGGAGCCGCGCGCGTGACAAATGCCCGCCACGGTTTCGCCGCTGGCGGGCGCCTGCATGCAGAAATCGCTGTAGCCGCCCATGTCCACGGAGGAGAATTTCCAGCCGACGATGCGCGCGTAAAAGTCGCGGAGCTTGGTGGCGTTCTTGACGGTGAGGTCACGCCAGGCGATGGAACCGATGGGCGTTTTTTTCGCACGAGCCATTCGCACCCTCCAAAGTGAAGGAAGGATGATACCGCGAAAAAACTCCTGCGCCCGACGAGTTGTGCTCATCGGGCGCAGGTTAGAAACTGCGGAGGTGAATTCGCGGCGTCAGTCGCCGGCGACGGTCTCGTGCTCCGCGACCTTGGGCGACTCATCGGAATGGATGGAGACGACTGCGTTGCGGCCGCTGCCATTCGCGCCGGCCACGGCGGTTGCCGCCTTGATGGCCGCGATATTGCCGATCTGCACCACGGGCGCCTGGGGCTTCTTCAGCACCATTTCTTCGTAGATGCGGCGGACTTCGGCGGCTTGCACATTGGCGCGACGCCGCATGCGGTTTTCCTCGGCGGCGGTCATGGGGACGTCGTGTTCCCGGGAGCGGACGCGCGCGGCATCATCGGCATTAATCTTGAGCGAGTGCTCGTAACTGTTGAGGTCCACGGAGCGGCCCTTGGCGTAAATTTCGTGCTTGCCGTGCTCTTTGTACCACTGGGCAACCGTCGCGTTCTTGTACATGTTCTCGATAATCTGACGCCAGCCGATGCCGGTGTTGTACGCGCAGAAGGAGATTTCGCCTTCCTGCGTGGCGTAGGGAATGATGCACTGCTCGGTGCGGCGGAAATCGTAGTTGAACAGATCCTGGAACCACATGCCGGCGATGAAGAGGAAATTCCACGGATCCTGGCGGCGGCGCATAGCATCGTCGAGGTTGCGGTCCGGGCCGACGCTGCCATACTTTTTGGGCTGGCCGGAGAGCGCAAAGGTCTTGTCAAATTTCTTGAAGAGATCCACGAGCGCGAGGCCCTTGGGCGCTTCGAAAGGCTTGTAGTTCTTGAGCAGCGCCATGGCCATCATGAAGTTGGAGAAGTTCTTGGTGCGGGCGGCGTCCGTGATGGCGCGGGTGTCCTTCATGAGCTGGGGAATATTCAGGAAGCGCGGCACCGGGGCCCACTCTTTCGTTTCCTTGTTGATCATCAGCGCGGTGCCCACGCCGCAGTTCGGGTGGCAGCCGCAAGAGAGCTGACCCCACTGCGCGTTGGGCCCGTGAATCATGTCGGCGAAATCAGAAAAGGTGCCCATCGCGGAGATGGGGAACCAGTGTTCGATGGGGTCCACCTTGCCGACCTGCTGGCTGACGTCCTTGGCCATGTGGGAAAGCGTGTAGCGCTGCTTGTGACGGCGCTCGTCGGAGACTTCCTCGTCACGGCCGGTGAACGACACAGGCTGGAAGCTGACGAAGGAAATTTTCTTGGGATTCTCCATGGCGAACTTGACGATGGGGCCGACCTGGTCGTTGTTCACATTGTTGACCAGCGTGGTGACCAGCACGATCTCTACGCCGGAGCTGTGCAGGTTCTCAATGGCGCGGAGCTTCACGTCGAACAGGTTGCCGACCTGGCGGTGCGAATTGGCGTCGTTGCCGATGCCGTCGAACTGAAGGTACACGTAGCGCAGCCCGGCTTCGAATGCCTGGCGGCAGTATTCCTTGGACTTGGCGAACTCGATGCCGTTCGTGGCGGCCTGCACGGAGTTGTAGCCGACCTTGCGTGCGTAGCGCACCGCGTCGAGAAAGCGCGGATGCATGGTGGGCTCGCCGCCGGAGAATTGCACGGACATCTGGCGGCGCGGCTTGATGGTGATGGCGTTATCGAGCACTTCCATGATCTCGTCCCAGGAAAGCTCGTGGACATAGCCGACCTGGTTGGCGTCCATGAAGCAGGGATCGCACATCATGTTGCAGCGGTTGGTGAGGTCCACGGTGAGCACGGAGCCGCGGCCGTAGCGCACGGTGGATGAGCCGTGGCGGTGGAGCGACTCATCGTTGTGCGCGGGAATGTCGCGTCCGGGAAACTGCTTCTCGACCCAGGCGAGGAACTTGGAGTCCACGGCCATCATGTCTTCGTAGTGGCCGTGCTTGGGACAATCCTTGATCATCCAGATTTGGCCGTCGCGCTCAATAATCTGCGCCTTGATCTCGCCGACTTTTTCGCCGACGAGGTCCTTGATGTCTTTTGTGCCATCGAAGATGGCGGCGCGAGCTTCGCTGACGCACTTGGGGCAGAGGGAGTCCGTGGTGCGCGGAAAGCCAAGCGTCGGCTTGGTCTTCTCCCAGGATTTCAAGATGGGCTTGTCTGACCACTGCGGCGTGAACGATGGGTTGGGCTTGATGCGGCCGTTGAAATACTGGACCGAGTTGTAGGCCAGAGCGGCCAGCTTAGTAACGGCGAAGTCCGCATACTTCAGTGCGCGCGAGGCAGCAGCAGTCCGGGGCATCAGTTCGTCTCCTAAGTAATCAAAAATCGGGGGATCTTTGGAACGATAACCGGCTTCATCGCCCCCCAGCGAAGGCCAAGAATAACCAAAGGCAGGCACGAGTACACTTCCGCCTAAGTATTTCTAATCGTTGAGTTTGCCCTTCGAATGGTCACACGTCGAGGCGAATCGCCTCAGAGTGTGAAATCGGGGGTTGAATGGCGGAATTTCGCAGCAAACGGGGGGGAGGCTTGAGTCATTCAGAGTTCAAAACAGGGGGAACTGGACCAGCACAGTGGGTAGCACGGCGGCGAGCCATGCCAAAAAGGCTCGAAATGCTGGTTGCACGGAGCGCTGCCGCCACAGTTGCCAGAGTGCGGCAGGAAGTCCAAAAAGAAGTAGCACCGCTGCGGCGGCGAAAAGAGGGTCGGCAACGATCCATCCGGCTAGCAGACACATGAGGGATGCGGCAAGTCCGTTGAGCACGGCGCGATACCAGCGCACCTGTCGAATGAAGCGATAGAGGATGGCGCCGGCCAAAGCCGTCCCCATCAGAATGAAAACCGCCCGCCAGACGTAGGACAACAAGATTTCCTTTATCGGAAAGTGCGATTCCAAACTTTCCTGTGAGGATTTCAATGCATCCATCTCTGTGGCCATGCGCCGGAATCGATCGGCCAGCGCCGGGGTAAATCCCGGGACGCGGTGCAAGTCGTCGAGCGTTGCGTACGGCGCGCCCGCGACGATGGCGTTCGCTGTGGACAGGTCCACGCCCGGCACGGTCAGAAGATCAACGACGGATGCAGTGTTGAGATCGAAGGTGTGCGGCCGCGGCACGCGACGCAACTGGTCGAAGAGGCTGGTGCCGGTTGAGAAATCGCGGTTGGCGAGCCACAACGCCGGCGCGGATGGCAGCGTCTGGCCGAGCAGCACTTCGTGGACGACGGCGTCCACAGCTTCAGATTCGTCCGGGAATTCCGCTTTGTAGGCGGCGATCAACTGCATTGTGTTTTGGGGCTTGCGGGCGTGCAGCACGTGGAAAAGCTTCAGATAAAGATTCTCCAGCGGCGCAATCTGATCGCGGCTTGCGTCGAACTGGGCATAAAACGCAGCGTCTCGATATTTTTGCTGAAGCAGTTCGGACGTAGCCCAACGATAGAAGAGCGCGCTGATCACGCCTTCTGTGGAAAGCATGCGCGCAGCGGAACGCGGCGGGTCCGCGGGACCGCCGGGAAGAATGTTTTCGAGCAGGTAGGCAGCGTATGGATCGCCGGGGACGAGCAGGGGTGCCGGCAATTGCGGCGCGCGGGCAAAGGCATTGGCCTTGACGGCGTGGTAACGCAAAGACTGTTCGGTGGTGCTGAACCACAGCACAAACGACATGCGCAGGCGCGACGCGGGAGCCCAACGGGCGGTGAGCTCGCGCTGGTAGGCGCGCAAGCGGGCCAGGGCGGTTTCGCGCGCGCGGGGATCTGCTGCGGCCGCTTGCGACGCAGCATTTGTCTCCGGGTCGTCGAGCGCCAGGATCTGAATGCTCTCCGCAAATCCTTCTTGAAACGCCATCACCGGATCCGTACGCACACCAATGGCGTGAATCTGGTTGGAGCCACCGGGCGGCGGCGCTCCGGCCAGTTGCTGCACCATGACGTGGGCCAGCTCGTGCGGAAAAATTTGATCCATGGCCCCGAGGTAGCCGGAGACGTTGCTATCGCGGTGAAAATCCACGTAGGCCGCGTGGCGTTTGTCCTCCGCTCCCAGATAAAAGCCGAAGCGCGGAAAGCCGCCCTCCTGCGAAGAGAGCAGCAGGTAAGCAGGCTCCGGCGCAGGACCGCCTTTTTTGTGAAGGTAGATCTGCTCGAGATTGTAAAGACGCAACCAGCGTGCAGAGAAGCCGCGCAGAAGAGCGTCGCGGATGCGGTCACCGTCCGGGTGTAAACGCAGCACCGGAACGCCATTCCGGCTCGCGCCGGTTTCATCGAGGAGCACAAGCAGCGGCGGGTCCGCTGGCGGAGCTGCCGTGGCCGCCAGCAGAAGTACGAAGAGTGGCGCGATGACGCAGGTTCTCCACAAGCTGCGAAATACGGACTGTCCAAGTTTCTGCATTTTGCTTTGCGAACTTTGCGCCGGCGCAAGTCTCTTCACGCGGCGCTCGAACTCCAGTTGATGGTACGACCTGCCGCGGCTTGGAGTTCTGAAGACATTCTAATCGCATTGACTTGCTGGAGAGCGTCCCCTAGGATAGCGAGCCTGTCCCTTTTCCAGACAATTCAATGATCGGGCAATCCATATCGCACTACAAAGTCACGTCCCTACTGGGCGCGGGTGGAATGGGCGAAGTGTATCGCGCTACGGATACCAAGCTGGGGCGGGACGTTGCACTAAAGGTACTACCGGCGATGGTGGCCAATGACCCCGAACGCCTGGCGCGGTTCCAGCGCGAAGCGCAAGTGCTCGCTTCACTCAATCACACCAACATTGCTTCCATCTACGGCCTCGAAGAGAGCGGCGGAGTGCGCGCCCTGGTGATGGAGTTGGTCGAGGGGCCGACGCTGGCGGAGAAAATCAAGCAAGGCGCGTTGCCGATTGACGAAGTGTTGCAAATTGCCAAGCAGATGGCCGAGGCGATGGAGGCGGCGCACGAAAAGGGAATCATTCACCGCGACCTGAAACCAGCCAACGTAAAGATTACGCCGGGCGGAAAAGTAAAAGTGCTGGACTTTGGCTTGGCCAAAGCGCTCGCGTCGGATTCCGGCGCGTACGACACTTCTCATTCGCCGACGCTGACCGCCGCAGGAGCAACGCGCGACGGCCTCATTCTGGGAACGGCAGCCTACATGAGTCCCGAGCAGGCCCGCGGTAAAGTTCTGGATAAGCGCACGGATATCTGGGCCTTCGGGTGCGTGCTGCTTGAATGCTTGACGGGACGGCAAGCCTTCAGCGGTGAAACCGTGTCCGACACTATCGCAGCCATTCTTACCCGCGAGCCGGAACTCGATGCGCTGCCTGCCTCGACCCCCCGCAGAATTCGCGCACTGCTCGGGCGCTGTTTGCAGAAAGATGTCAAAAACCGCCTGCATGATATTGCCGACGCCCGCATTGAAATCGAAGAAGCGCTCGCCCACCCGGAAGAGACCCCGGCAGCCAAATCAGGAATCGGCGCCGCGCCCGCTCGCGGATGGCGGCAACTGCTTCCGTGGGGAGTGGCTGTTGTTTTGGGCCTCGCTCTTGCCGTGGTTGGGTGGAAGCAATTCTTCTCGCCCGCGCCAACAGCGCAAGGGCTAACGCGCCTGACGTTCGAATACCCTCTGAAAATCGCTTTCGGAGAAGAAGCCTGGCCATTGTTCGTCTTTTCACAGGACGGCACGCGAATGGTTTTTGTCGGCAACGAAAACGGCGAAGACCAGCTTTATTTGCGCAGAATGGACCAGTGGGACAGCAGACCCATTGCAAACACACGCAGCGCAGCAAAGCCGTTTCTTTCGCCGGATGGTCAGTGGGTGGCATTTTCCGTGGGACGTGCGATGAAGAAAGTGGCCATTGAAGGCGGGCCGGCCGTGGATTTGTGTGAGGCAGATTGGGGTGGCGGAAGTTGGGGAACTGACGACCAGATTATCTACACGAAGAGTTACAACGAAGGATTGTGGAAGATTTCCGCTTCCGGCGGAGCGCCGCAAATGGTGACCTCGCCCGATCGCGCAAAAGGAGAATTGGGCCACTGGTGGCCGCAGGTTCTGCCGGGCGGAGAATGGGTCCTGTTCACGGCGTTTGCCACGCCCATCGAAAAATCCCGCATCGTGGTCCGCTCACTGAAAACCGGCGAACAGCGAACAGTGTTAGAAGGAGGCGTCACTGCCCGGTTTGCTTCGGGTCAATTAGTTTTTGCGCGAGGCGATACGGTAATGGCTGTTTCGTTCGATCTGAAGCGCATGGAAGTGACTGGCGCGCCAGCCCCCATTGTCGCCGGCGTGGCAACTTTTCCGCAGAACGGATCCGCACAATTCGCCGTCTCGGACACCGGGACGCTCGCCTTCATACGCTCGGCTTCGCTGGCAGTGGAACAGAAGCTGGTGTCCGTGGACCGCAGCGGCAAAATCCAGACGATCCGCGAAAACCTCCAATCGTTCGCCGGCATTCGGTTGTCCCCCGATGGCAGGCGCCTTGCCTTGGCGCAGCGCGAGGGAGGCCACGCTCCAGACGTTTGGATCCAGGACCTCGAGCGCGGCTTGCTCTCCCGGCTTACCTTTGGTCCTGCGAGCAATTTCAATCCCGTGTGGACGGCGGATGGCAAGCGGCTCTTTTACGTTTCTGAACGGCCCGTGTTCGAGCTCTATTGGAAGGCAGTGGACGGCAGCAGCCCGGAAGAAGCGTTTCTTGTCAGTGGAAACGACAAGTATCCAGCTTCTGTTTCGCCGGACGGAAAAATGCTGCTGATGAGCGTGAGCGATCCCAAGACCGGAAGCGACCTCTGGCTTCTCCCGCTGGAAGGCAAGCGCGAGCCCAAGCCGCTTCTGGCCACTCCATTCCAGGAACCCACGGGAGCGTTTTCTCCGGATGGGCGCTGGATTGCTTTCCAGACCAATGAATCGGGGAAAGCGGAAATCTATGTTCAGGACTATCCCGGTGGCAGTAACCGCGTGCAAATCTCCACCGAAGGCGGAACGGAACCCGTATGGTCGAGGAACGGCAAGGAATTGTTCTATCGCGCGGGCAAGAAGCTCATGGTGGTGTCCATGGGAACGGGCGCTGCGCCCGGCAAGCCGCGAATCTTGTTCGAAGCAGATTTCAAAACGGGTGATCGCATTCCAGCCTATGACGTGTCGCCCGACGGGCAACACTTCTATTTCATCCAAACAAATAAGCAAACCGCGCGGCGGGCAACTCTGGACATCGTATTGAATTGGTTCGATGAATTGAGGCGACGCGTTCCAGCCGGTAAGGACTGAACCGGATGATTGAATGCGGCAACGAATAGTGTTGGGTCACTTCGCGCTTGCAGCGTCCCCTGCTGCTATGAAAACGATGCGCCGCATCCGCCTGTGAAACGCATCTAAGTAATTAGGTCCAGCAGGGCCAGGAACGTGGCCGGAGAATGAATCCGATGCTCAACTGGACAGAAGCCTTGCATAATGCCGGGCCGGATGTGCGAAAATAGGGTATGGAGATGCTGACGAGCGGCGAATCCACGCTGGACGCGCGCATCGAGCAGGCTGACGAACTGAAGGCCGTGCTCAAGAGAGAACTGCGCAGCGGCGACTGGGTGCTGGTGACGACCCGAAATTCGGTGTACTCCATCTGCGTGCTGGGCGAGGACCAGTACGTCGTCTCCGGCGGATGGTTTGACCGCACGGGCGTTTCGCCGCAGGAAATCTCCATCACCGGGTGCACCTGGGGCGGCACAGCAATCAAAGAGGACATCGTGGCCGCGCGCGGACTGTTCCTGGAATTCGGCAACCACGTTATCACCACGCGCATTCAGCAGGTCCGCGTCATCCCGCGAGAGCAGCAGCCTGTAATCTAAGGACAAGCAGAAAAAAAAGGTGGGATGGAATGAAATTGTCCCGCGAGGAACCGGCAGACAATTCTTACATTTGCGGGCTAGCGACTGTGGCGGACTTGCCGAGTTCTGCGCGAATCACACCGGTCTGATCAACATAGAAAAATATTGAATCGCCACGATCGCGGATGGGCGCGACCGTACAGGTCCATGTGGTCAGCGTGGGACGCAACAGCGTGAAGATGTAGTTGTGCTTCAGCACAATGTTGGTTTTCTGCCCCCCGCCGGACGAAGAAGAACCGCCCAAACCGCCACTTCCCCCGCTGGAGCCAGGCTGGCCAGATGATCCGCCGCTGGTAGAACCGCCACCGGACGTTCCTCCGCCCGAGGAGCCGCCCGCGCCTCCGGTACCACCCGAGGTACCCCCACCGGAAGTTGGATTGCTGCTTCCACCCGGAGCGGGAGCGCCTCCTCCTCCCGTTCCCGAGGGGGTACCGCCCGGCCCCGAAGCCTTCTCGGGGGGCTTCTTACCTGGTTCGTTGCCAAATCCTTGGCCAGGCTCTGGGGGTTTCGCCGGTGGCTGCTGGCCGGGCTGCGCCGCGAGCACGGTGAATGGGCCGAGATCGGGAAATCTCAGAGCCAGTCGCTGCATTTCGTCGGGCGTGAAAAGATCTCCGGGAATGGCTGGTCCGCGCGCGGTGAGCGAAAGGTCATTGAAATTGTCGGCATAGGAGCCGTTGGCCAGGCGATACGATTCCTGGTTGGTTTGCAAAGTACGTATGAAGGAGACGACGGCCGCTTCGTAGGCTTTCCTCTGCGCGTCCAGGAGCCGCGGCAAGGCCAGAGCCGCGAGGAGCAGCATGATCGCGAGCACGATCATGAGCTCGACGAGGGAAAATCCCGCCGGGGAGCGCCGCCTGTGGGTGCGTGCGCGCATCAATCTCTATTCTAACCTCGGTCTGCCCGCGCCAGCGCGGCGATCGGCGTCCAGCACGGCGTCCACTTCCTGCAGGACGGCGGAGAGAATCTTGCGCTGCTCATCAGGAGTCGCCTTGCCTGCCGCGACTTGCTGCATGAGCGTGCGCAGCGGACGCTGCACCTGTTGCAAGACGCTGCGGTTGCGCCGCGTGGTGCGGTCCATGCCGGCGCGCAGGTAGGCAAACACTTCGTCAAACTGCGCGAAGTCCCGCTTCGGGTCCGTGGCAGGCAGTTCCGCTTCGCCGTCCGCGATGTTGCGCAGGCGCAGTTCGAGCCGGACAAGCGCCTTGGCATTCTGCCGCGCTCCGGCAACGGCCATCGCCCCGCCAAGAAGCGCGGCCATGAGCAGGATGATCCACAATCGAATTTGGAACACAAAGAGATTGTCCGAAAGCACGGCTTTGATGACTGGATCGGGCTCTACGTTTGCGGCATGGCGCATGGGCATGAGCACGGCGACGAACAGCACAAGCGCGAGCACTCCCGCGCAGAGCAGAATGGGCAGCAGCCAGCGGATATCCGAGCCCGGCGATCCTAGCGTCGGCGGTGAAGCAGCTGGTGAATCCTTCGGCGCAGCGGGTGCGCCCGTGATTTGTGCTTTTTCAACCATAGCGTCTCTTTCGACACGTTCGCGCTTCCAGGGGACTCGGATGATCCTGCTCCCCGAAGTCTCCGGAGCGCGCCGCCCCACCCGCCGGCAAATTCCGTTGCGCGGAATTCCGGCCCAGAATACCTTACCTTTAGTTTATACCCAGAATCCGCAGAATGCAGCTTTTACTCGTTGAGGGCGGGGCGCAGCAAGGCCACGGCGAAATGTGCCAGGTGCGCGGCGCCTTCGTCGAGCTGAATCCAGCGGACGGCGCAGTGCTCCTCGAGGTACTTCGCCACCTTGGACTCGCTGATGCCAAGGTGCTCGGCTAGGCGCGAGCGGATGGATTCACCGCGCTCGCGGCCGCGCTGGCCCTGCACGAGGAGTCGCAATGCCACACGCAGAGTGGCGCAGGGTTCGACGAAATAATAGGTCGTGAGGTCCGAATCGGAAAGCAGCAGCACGCCGGGGCCGGCCGGAGCGCTGTCGAATTCCTCCGTGCCTTGCGGCGGCGCAGCGACCAGGCGGCGCAATTGTGATTCCAGCTTGGCCGAACGCGAAGCCAGCGCGGGATCGCCCGCTTTGGCGCGGCCCGCCAATGCCGCTTCGATGGAAATGGGGCCAGGCTCGACTTCGGGCGCGGGTGCGCCCCCGCTTTGCGGGCGACGCGGTTCGGGGCGCTGCCGCACCTCGCGGCGGACCGGCGCAGGTGGCGGCGGAGCGGCGGCGGCCGTTGGCACTACCTCTTCGCGCAAACCTCCGCGACGTCTTCCGCGGCCGCCACGCCGTCCACGGCGACCGCGCTTGCCTTCGGGCGCTCCCGGCGCGGCGGCAACATCCGGGCGAGCGGGGCGTTCCGGGCGCGGCGCGCGGCCGGGGGTTGCCGGTTCTGCCTCCGCGAAAATCACATGAGCGAATGCCAGTTGCGATTCACCTTCTTCGGCGGCCACCGCCGGCGGAACCCTGGAAGCAGGAGTAGCGGCGGCAGGCTCCTCGGAGGGCGTGGCGGAATCGGCGGGACCGGTTTCCATCGGCGTGTCGGGCACGGGAGCGCCGAGGCGCACCAGGGCTTCTTCGGCCTTCTTCCTCCAGCTAGTGCGGCGGAAGCGCTCGTAGGCGACGGTGTAAGAATTCACGGCGTCTTCTTTGGCGCCGGCCTTCTCGTGCAACTTCGCCAGCTCGAAGGCGACCATGGCGTCGCGCGTGCGCTCGAACAGCTCGGTCATCTTCACTACCGCGTCCGGCGCGGAGCGTGCCTTGCGGATACGTGCCTGAATCTGTCGCCAATCAGCCATGGCCAAGCATTGTAGCAGCCGGAGGCGGCTGCGGGAAGCTGGGCAAAAAATTGAATTGGCAACGCGCCCGCCGAGTTGACACGGCAACGGGCGTGTGATTCCATGAGCGGGTAGTTTCCCCCTCGGTAAACCTGGACAAAGGAGGGCCCCCATGAAACGCAGCATTGCCTCGATTCTGATTCTTTCCTTCCTCTGGATTTCGATTGCCGACGCCGCCGTGCGCGGGAAGTCCGCGCGTTACACCGGCGGGACGCTCGCCGCGTTCAAGGAAGCGGTGGACGGCACGTGGGAGCTGGGCGAAAAGTCCGTCGTCTTCACCGCCAAAAAGGGCGGCGGAAAAGTGGAAATTCCCTACGACAAGATTGAATCGCTGGAGTTCGGGCAGAAGGTGGGCCGGCGGCTCGGCGGAGCGATGGCTGGAGCGCTCATCGTCAGTCCGCTGTTCCTGTTCCTTCTGTTCTCGAAGAAGAAGAAACATTTCTTGAGCGTCGGCTTTGTGGATGCGGAAGGCAAAAAGCAGGGCGCCGTCTTCGAGTTGGCCAAAGACATCGTGAAGGAAAGCCTCACCACGCTGGAAGCCAAGAGCGGGAAAAAAGTGGAGTACGAATCGGACGAAGCCAAGAAATTCGCGGAAAAGAAATAGTGCGGAGGCGGAGATGATGAGGAAAACAGCGGCGGTGCTCCTGCTGCTTGCATTCTTCTGCCTGCCACTGGCCGAAGCGTCGGTGGGCAGCGGGGAGGCGATGTACGTGGGCGGCACGATCGCCGGCCTGCCCGAGGCGACCATGGGGAAGCTGGATACCAACTCGGAAAAGGTGCTGGTGTTCGATTCGCCCAAGGGACGCTTTGAGATCGCCTACGAAAACGTGACGTCGCTGGAATACGGGCAGAAAGCCGGGCGGCGCCTTGGCGTGGCGCTGACTCTGACCATCTGGGCGCTGCTCTCCAAGAAGCGGAAGCACTTCCTCACCATCGGATTCACCGACGCCAACGACAAACCGCAGGGCGTCGTGCTGGAAATCCCCAAGGGCACGGCAAAGAGTTTCATCACCATCCTCGAAGTGCGCAGCGGGAAGAAGGTGGAGTATGAATCGGAAGAGGCCAAGAAACACGTTCACGGGTAGGCGCGCGCTGCTGGCCGCATCGCTGCTGCTGGTGTGCGGCGCGGCGTTTTCCCAGGAGAAGCCCAAGGAAGTGCCTCCCGCTGAGCCCGCAGCGAATCCGCGGCTGTTGCAGGTGAAGCGCGTCTGCGTGCAGAACTTCGGCGAGGACGCGCTCGGCGTGCAAGCGCGCGAGATGGTCATCGCTAAGCTGTTTGAAGCGAAACGCTTCAGCCTGACGGAGAATTGCGAGAAAGCGGACTTCGTGCTGAAAGGCTCGATCACCGAACGCAGCGACCGCGTGAGCCGCTCGGAATCGGAAGGCATCGGGTTCGGAGAAAGCGCAGCCGCGGCGAGTTCGTCCGGCTCAGGCGCAACGCGCAGCGGTGTGGCGGCGTCGGCCAGCTCGCGCGGCGATACGCACGAAAGCCTGTCGTCCTCCGAAGTGAAGCTGCAGGCCGCGGTGACCATGCGGCTGGTGGACAAGGACGGCGAAATCCTCTGGGCGGCGAGCCTGGAAAGCGCCGGCGGAAAAACCAAGGGCGCCATCGGCGACGCCGCCGACCGCGCTGTGCGCAAATTCTTGCGCGACTTGGAACGCGCGGAAAAACAAAACAGCACAAGCTCTCCTAAGCAATGAACTCAAGGGGCGTATGCCATACGCCCCTACAACGCGTCCGCACAATCAGGCACAATTACGGCATGAAGCCCGCAGAAAAAACCGCGTGGGTGGTGGCGCAGGCACGCGCGCTGGGGATGGACCTGTGCGGCGTCGCGCTGGCAACAGACTTTCCGGAGCTGGCGCGCGTCGAAGAGTGGCTCGCAGGCGGCTATGGCGGAGAGATGCGCTATCTCCACGACGCGCGGCGGCGCTCGCCCGCGGCGGCGATGGCGGGCGCGCAAAGCATTGTCGTCTGCGCGCTGAACTACAACACGCCACATCCGTATTCCACCGAAGCCGTAGGGACGGACCTGTGTGTCCGCCCCGGGGGGGACGTCGCGCCGCGCGGATGGATTTCGCGGTACGCGTGGGGCGACGACTATCACGACGTGCTCGGTGACAAATTGGAAACGCTGCTTGCGGCAATGCGCCGGCAATTTGGCGATGAATTCGCTGCGCGCGCCTACGTGGATACCGGCCCGGTGGTCGAGCGCGTGGCGGCGAAATATGCAGGCCTCGGCTGGCTCGCAAAAAATACTTGTCTCATCAACGAGCAGCTCGGCTCGTGGCTTTTCCTCGGCGTGATTCTGACGACGCTGGATGTCGCGCCATCCGTCGCGCAGGATGATTCGCCTCCGCCGGATTTGTGTGGCAATTGCCGGCTGTGCATTGACGCGTGTCCCACCGGCGCCATCGTCGAGCCGTACGTGCTCGACGCGCGGCGCTGCATTTCCTATTTGACGATTGAACTGCGCGGGGCGATCCCGGACGAATTTCGCGCGCCGATGGGCCGCATGGTTTTCGGGTGCGACATCTGTCAGGACGTCTGCCCGTGGAACCGCAAAGCAGCAGTCACTTCACTCGCGGCCTTCCAGCCGCGCGTGATCGAAACTCGTTCCCGAAGCCTCGGGACGAAACTCGACACTCGGCAGGACGACGAGCGCAATCAGACGGCGAGCGAGTCCCTGTTCGCACCGGAGCTGGAGTGGCTGGCGGGGTTGAGCGAAGAAGAATTCCGGAAAATGTTTCGCGGCAGCGCGGTGAAGCGCACAAAGTGGCGGGGGCTGCTGCGTAATGCGTGCATCGCTCTGGGGAATGTGGGTGCACAGGCCGGCGGGGACGCGGCATGGCGCGGGCGCGCCGTGCCTTTGCTGGAGCGGCTGGCCGCCTCCAGCGACCGGGTTATTGCGGAGACCGCCTGCTGGGCATTGGGTCGATTCTAGCGGCGCAATTCGGCCCATGCGATGAGCACGTGCGCGACGCAGCAAATGCCCGGAAGAACGTGCCCGCTAGATTTCGGCGATGAAAACTTTCCGAACGAAGCCGGAGCAGTAGGAGCAGAGACGCTCGTGCTCAAGGGGCGAGGGCTGGGGGAGTTGACGGGCGCATTCAGGGCAGTACGAACGACTACAGACAACACACTGGTACCAGGTTTCGGCGACTTGGGAATCGTGTTGCCGGCCACAACTCATGCAAACCACGGCGATTGCCTCCTTCGTGCGCGCCAACGCGTCCCTCGATAGGCGCAGCTTTTCCAAGCTATCTTGAATAACGCGGCGAACGGTGAGGTGGGGCATCACAGCGTAAGAAAATGGCGGCGACCCGCCGCGACCACGCAGGATCGCTCGCCGGCCGCCGCATGCGCACCTTCGTACTGCGCGCAAACTATTCGGCTCAGTGGTTGAACGCAAGCGACAAGTAACGACATTAAAGGAATGGCGCAACTTGGCGTGGGGGGAAGCTGGAAAAAGCCATTACACAAGGTAGGGAATACAAGAATTGAGAACTTGTTGCTGAAGGAGTGGTATACTCCGCCCCCGCGTTCCCACGACAAGAGCTTCCCTGCAGGGAGTCAAGATGACAGAAGAGACCTCGGAGACCCGAAGCGTGTCAAATCACGACCGCCTGAACGGGTGGAAAGAAATCGCGGTGCACCTGGGCAAAAGTGTACGCACCGTGCAGCGCTGGGAGCTTGAACTCCGCCTGCCAGTGCACCGCATCCGCACTGCGGGTGGGGAAATTGTCTTTGCATTCCGAAGCGAACTGGACAAGCGGCAAGCGGAAGTGGACCAGTTCAGCGTGCGGCAGACCGCGCCGAACGGGCGGGACATTGACTCCACAGACGAAATCCGTGAAGAAGCCATTGCCGAGGATGCGAAGGATGAAGAAAGCAGGCTACACGCGCGAATGAATGGAGGAGCTGTTCCCAAAGCTAGCGCCGTCAGGAAGTTCCGATGGATCGCCGTGGCTGCACTGCTCGTGACCGGGGCAGTAGTGTGGGCCGGCTGGCGATACGACGCCCGGGGACGCGTGGAGCGGCAGCCCTTTGCTTGGCGCGTGATGAACGATACCCTGCACGTGTTCAACTTGAAAAACGAGCAGCTTTGGGAACATCACTTCAATTTCAGCATTGACGAATCCGCGTATCTGAAGATACCCGTGCATGCACTGCAAAAGGTCTCGATCGACGATTTAGACGGCGACGGAGATAAGGAACTCCTGTTTGTGGCTATCACGCTGGAGGCACAAGAGTTCAAGCTCTACTGCTTCAACTGGGACGGCAGTGAGCGCTTCGTTCTTCAGCCGTCGCGGGAGGTGACCTATGGAGAGGAGACATTTACACCACCCTATCCGGTGCGGGGATTTGAGGTGACCCGTGAGGCCTCCGGCGCGAAATCGATTTGGGTGGTCGCCGTTCATAATTTATGGTTTCCATCGGTCGTGGAAAAAGTGTCGCCGCGCGGGGACGTTTTGGGCGAGTACTGGAGTAACGGGCACGTGGAAGCAATTCGCGAGGGAACGTCGCGCGGCCGCCGCGTGCTCCTGGTGGGAGCAACGGACAACGAGCAAATCGCCGCCAGCCTGGCGGCGCTTGACTTTGAGCACCCCTCGGGCTCAGCGCCGGCGGTAAATCCAAAATATCGCTGCCGGAATTGCCCGGAGGGAAGCCCGCTCTCCTTTTTGGTTTTTCCACCCATGGAGATTGCAAAGGAGTTGAAGAGCCGGCCCAAGATCACGCAAGTCCGCGACGAGCCCAACGGAGAATTCGTCGTGGATGTGCTCGAATCGTCCTTTCGGTTTCCGGGCGAATCAGATCCCAGCCTGGCGCTGGCCTTTTACCGGCTGAGTCCGGAGTTCCGCGTTGTGAGCGCGGAAACCGGCGACGCCTACTGGAAGTTCCACGCACAACTTGAATTCCAGAAGCGGCTCAATCACCGCTATGGGCCCAAGTGCGAAAAGCAGCTCTTTCCGGTGCTGTCGAGGAACGGCGGGGAATTCGTCAAGCTCACAGCCGATGTTGCTCTAAGACCTTCTTCCGAAAAGACACTGGCGATGGCCAAGAAATAGCTAATTGCACCGCGCACTTCGACAACCTGCAGGCAATCCGGCTATAATAGCGGTCTCAGATCAACTGAGGACAAAAGTCCAATTTCTGGAGACCCTTGTGGATCGACGGACTTTTCTGATTACCTCGGCTGTGCTTGCTGCGCAGCCGGCACTTTCATCGGAGGCAAATCCCGTGGCACACGAACTCCCCGCACTGCCGTATGCATTTGACGCACTGGAACCGCACATTGACGCAAAGACGATGGAGATCCATCACGATAAACATCACGCCGCCTATGTCGCCAACTTGAACAAGGCGCTGGAAGGCAACGCGCTGCAAGGCTGGTCGCTCGACGACGTCTGCCGCAAAATCAACGACGTCCCCGAAGGCATGCGCACCGCCGTCCGCAATAACGGCGGCGGGCACTGGAACCACTCCATGTTCTGGAAGATTATGAAGAAGGGTGGCGGCGGCGATCCCACCGGCCCCGTCGGTGACGCCATCAAGTCCAGCTTCGAATCCTTCGCCGCGTTCAAGGAAAAATTCAACGCCGCGGGCATGGGCCGCTTCGGCTCCGGCTGGGCCTGGCTGGTGATGAAGGACGGCAAGCTGGCCATCGAGTCCTCGCCGAACCAGGACAACCCGCTGATGTCCGGCGGCAAAGTGGTCATGGGCGTGGACGTTTGGGAGCATGCCTACTACTTGAAATATCAGAACCGCCGCGCGGATTATCTGGGCGCGTGGTGGAACGTCGTCAATTGGGACGCCGTCAACGACCTGTACGCTGCCGCCAAGAAGTAGGTTTTTGTACACTTGCCGATCTGCGTCCGCTTCGATCCATTGGAGCGGACGCAGTATCTTACTGCGGACCGCGCGACAAAGGAGTCCGCTGTGCAATTGATTCCATACCTTACTTTCAAAGGCGAATGCGAAGCGGCATTCAAGTTTTACGAGAAGTGTTTGGGCGGCAAAATCGTAGGTATGTGGCCCTATGCGGGTTCGCCGCTCGAAAACCAGGTGCCCGCGGAATGGGGCAATAAAATCATGCATGCCACCCTGCATGTCTGCGAAAGCGTATTGCAGGGTGCCGATGTTTCGCCGGCTAGCTATCAGAAACCGCAAGGCATTTCCGTAAGCATTGGCCTCGCGGACGCAGCACAGGCGGAGCGCATATTTCAGGCTTTGGCAGAAGACGGGACGGTGCAGATGCCGCTCCAAGAGACTTTTTGGGCCGTCCGATTTGGCGTGATGGTGGATCGATTCGGCATTCCGTGGTCGATTAACTGCGAAAAAGGAGCAGCATCGTAGAATCGAATGCCCGAGCCCGAGCATCCTAAGCTCGCTGAAGATCCCATGTCGTACGCAAGACACTAGGAAGGAGTGAAAGATGAGCAACGTACGGGTGCTGGTGGGCACGAAGAAGGGCGCGTTTATTTTGTCGTCGGACGGCAAGCGCGAAAAGTGGGACGTCAGCGGCCCGCACTTCGCGGGCTGGGAGATTTATCACATGAAGGGATCGCCCGCGGATCCCAACCGGATTTTTACGTCGCAGACCAGCGGCTGGTTCGGACAGGTCATCCAGCGCTCCGATGACGGCGGCAAGACGTGGCACCAGCCCGGCACGCCGCCCGGCGAGGAGAAAACTCCCGAGGGCATGCCCAAGGGCGAGAGCAACAAGTTTGTCTATGACGATTCCCCGGAAACCGGCAAGCCGCTCACCACGCACCAGTTCTACGACGGCACGCAGAAGCCCTGGGTCTTCAAGCGCGTGTGGCATCTCGAGCCGTCGCACACCGATCCGAATCATGTTTATGCTGGCGTGGAAGACGCCGCGATCTTTCAGACAAAAGATGGCGGAAAGTCTTGGAAGGAACTGCCTGGCCTGCGCGGCCACGGTACCGGACCCATGTGGCAGCCCGGAGCGGGCGGGTTGGGCCTCCACACGATTCTGCTCGACCCCAGCAATCCCAAGCGAATCTACGTCGCCATTTCGGCCGCGGGCTGCTTCCGCACCGACGACGCCGGCAAGACGTGGAAACCCATCAACCAGGGACTCAGGTCCCAATACATCCCCGACCCGACGGCCGAGATCGGTCATTGCGTCCACCGCATCGCCCTGCACCCGTCGCGCCCCAACGTGCTCTTCATGCAGAAGCACTGGGACGTCATGCGCAGCGACAACGCGGGCGACAAATGGGTCGAAGTCAGCGGCAATCTGCCCACCGATTTCGGCTTCGTGGTTGATGTTCACGCGCACGAGCCGGAGACCATCTACGTCATCCCCATCAAGAGCGATGGCGAACATTTTCCGCCCGAGGGAAAGCTCCGAGTTTATCGGAGCCGCACCGGCGGAAACGAATGGGAGGCGCTCACCAAAGGTCTGCCGCAGAAAGATTGCTATGTCGACGTGCTGCGCGACGCCATGGCCGTGGACTCGCTCGACAAGTGCGGCGTCTATTTCGGCACCACCGGCGGGCAGGTTTATTGCTCCCCCGATGCCGGTGACAATTGGGCGCCCATCGTGCGTGATCTACCAGCCGTGCTGTCTGTCGAAGTACAGACGATGTCTTAAGGAGGGAATTCAATATGCGATACGCCGATGGATTTTTGATACCCGTACCAAAGAAGAAGCTTGCCGCTTATCGCCGCATAGCGCAGAAGGCGGGCAAAATCTGGCGGCAACATGGCGCACTCGATTACAAAGAATGCGTGGGTGACGACCTCAAAAACAAATGGGGCGTCGCATTTCCGCGTGCGGCAAGAACAAAGCCCGGAGAGACGGTGATTTTCTCCTGGATTGTGTACAAATCGCGCGCGGATCGTGATCGCGTCAACGCCAAAGTGATGAAAGACCCGCGCTTGAAAAGCATGATGGACCCCAAGTCCATGCCCTTCGACATGAAGCGCATGGCCTACGGTGGATTCAAAGTGCTCGTCGATGCGTGAGCGAGCCGCTCAATGATTCGCGTCGTCATTCCGCAACATTTGCGCACGCTGGCGCACGTCAGCGGCGATGTGGAGGTTGAGGTCGCTGGTCCAGTCACGCTGCGCTCCGTGCTCGACGCACTCGAGGCCCGCTATCCCATGCTGCGCGGCACCATCCGCGACCACGTCACCCAGCAGCGCCGCCCGTTCTTGCGCTTCTTCGCCTGCGAGCAGGATCTCTCCCTCGATCCGCCGGACGCCCCCTTGCCCGCCGCCGTCGCCTCCGGCGCAGAGCCTTTCTACATCATCGGCGCCATCGCCGGCGGCTAGCGGCCGGCTTGATTGCTTGGCAACTGCTGCGTGACACCTCTAACCTGCGGCCGCTACCTCCCCAGTGAAGTCCCACAGTGGTATGCTCTGCCGGTGAGTTACCTTCAAACAAAATTCTTACGAAAAGCATGGGTCACCTGTCTGAGTGTGCGCGTCGATTGGAGTTGATAAAGAGGCGTGAGCAAAGGGAATGGAAAATCGCTAAGAAAGAATGGGGGTGGAAAGACCTCCCCGGCCGACGCATCCGGCCTTTCAGGAACGAAAGAGCTTCGAAAGCCAGGAGCGTCAGGGCAAAAGTCTGCAAACGACGCCATGGAACCGAAAGCTCCTGAATTCTTGAATTTGATCAATTGGATCATGTGGGTTTGGAAGCGGATAGGTTGGAAGGGCCGGGTTGCGCTTGTTCTTGCCGGCATGCTTGCCCTGGTGGCACCTGCGTGGTGGCACTCGGACAAACTTCGAAATCTTCCTCTAATCAAACAAGCCCTCACGGAGCCTCCCCCTCCCCTGGTCCCGATTCCGAAGGCCGATCCGTCGCGTTACTCCGTAGCAGTGGCACTGTTCGAAAATGATCTGGAGAGACAACACCATACTCTGGTGGTGTCGGCACTAACTGAATTTGAAGGTATTCAGGTGCTGACAATCGAGCGTGCAATCAATCCACATGGGGCAGATAACAATGCCGCAGAGAAAGCGGGCCATCAGAAGGCCAAGGAATTCTTGCGCGAATCAGGAGCCCAGGCACTGGTATGGGGGGAGGTGTTGCGGAAAGACCAAGAAAGCGTTCCGAAACTGTTCTGGACGATAGCGGAGCAAGGTAGCCCCCAGAAAGCTGCTGGGCGCTATGTCCTCACAAAGGATTTGGGGCTGCCCGAGATCTTTTGGTCCGACCTGAGCGAGGTGTTGTTGTTGCTGGTAGCAACGCAGGCCGCAGAGTTTCAGGGGAACGAAGGGCACTACATCGCGGACCGCTTAAAGCCGTTCATCGAGAAAACGAGGGGGCTGTTGAACAAAGAGCGAGGTGGCCCGCGAATGGATGTGGAGCAACGCTCAGCAGTGCTGGCTTTGCTCGCTGAAGCCCTCTTAGTTTACGGCGAACAGGTGGGCGACTCGACGACAGTTGAGGAAGCGGTTTTGAGCTACAGAGAGGCCTTGAAGCAGTGGACACGAGAGCGAGTGCCACTGAATTGGGCGGCGGCGCAGAGCAATTTGGGCAGCGCTCTCGCGGTAATAGGAGAGAGGGAAGCCGGGACGCGGAATCTCCAGGAAGCAGTGACGGCCTACCTAGAAGCACTTAAGGAACTACGGCGGGAACGCGTGCCACTGGATTGGGCCATAGTGCAGAACAACTTGGGTATTGCGCTAATGAGGTTAGGAGAGCGAGACGCGGGGACGCGAAGGCTCGAGGAAGCAGTAGCGGCGTTCCGAGAATCGCTGAAGGAGCGGGCGCGAGAGCGCGTACCACTGGATTGGGCAATCACACAGATCAACCTGGGCAGCGCTCTAGCGATTCTCGGTCCGCGGGAGTCCGGGACGAAGAGGCTTGGGGAAGCAATGGCGGCATTCCGCGAGGGGTTAAAGGAACTGAAGCGGGAATCCATGCCTCTGGTTTGGGCGGGTGCGCAGAACAACCTGGGTAATGTTCTCACGACGATGGGAGAGAGAGAAGCTGACACTCGAAGATTTGAGGAAGCAATGGTGGCATTCCGAGAGGCACTTAGGGAACGAAAGCGGGAACGCGTGCCGCTTGACTGGGCAGACACGCAAGATAGTTTGGGCATTGTTCTCACGAGCCTTGGAGAGAAGGAAGCCGGGACCAGAAGGCTCGAACAAGCAGTGGCGGCATTTGGAGAATCGTTAAAGGAACGAACTCGCGACCGTGCGCCGCATGACTGGGCAACGACTCAGAACAATTTGGGCAGCGCACTAACGATTCTCGGTCAACGCGTGTCTGGCACACAGAGACTCGATGAAGCAGTGGCGGCCTTCCGGGAGGCTTTGAAGGAGCGCTCACGCAAGCAGATGCCGTTCGAATGGGCGGGGACGCAGATGAACCTAGGCAACGCTTTGCGATCAAATGCCATGCGAACAGGACTCCCGGATATGCTGTGCGATTCTTTGCTCGCTCACGCCAATGGCTGGAAAGTGTTTCGAGAAGGGAAATTGCATCATGACGAGGTTATGGCCGGATCGAACATCGAGAAAGGAATTAGCGCATTTAAGTCGACATTTGGACCAGGCGCGTATGGGAAATGCCTATCGCAACAACTGGAGATCCGAGAATTTCTTTCCACCCGCAGCCAAAAGGTGAATTGATCTCCCTAGGGGCGAATTGCGCTCGCGCGCGCACCCTATATTCTCCTTGACAATGCATTTTCTTAAAGCTATTATTACTGTGTATGCGCGCACGATGGGTTATAGCAAAGGCAGGCATCAGGGGTCAGGTCCGATTTCTGGACTCCGGTGGAGTCCATCGGACTCCTGAAACCGGAGGGCCAGGGGTCGGGGGCTAGAGGTCAGGGTGGCCGAACAACGGCCCCGGCCGATTCCGGACGGCATTCCGCGTCCAAACGGTCCACACCCTGCACAAGTGATCTCCTTTGGTTCCAATCGTTTGTGCGCTCTTGGACGCTCTTGGTCAAGGTCAAAACATGGTCATCTCCTTTGTTGTCAGCGCACTACGCGCTCTTGGTCAAAAACATGGGGGGGGAGGGGGGGTGCAAAAGAAGGGGTTCTGGGGACAGGGGGCAGGGTTCAGGTCACCAAGCACCTGACGCCAGACACCCGATGCCTGGAACCTGACTTCTGACCCCTGTCACCTGAAACCTGACACCTGGTACCTGGCCCATGTTCCTGTACACTGACCACCGAAAGGAAGGACGACGATGCCGATTCCGCTGTTGCACGAACTAGCGCTGTTGCAGCCGAACCTCAGTTTTCCCACCGACGCAAGCGCGATCGAGCAAATCATCTTGCGCTGGGTGCACTTTATCGCCGGGATCACGTGGATCGGGCTGCTGTATTTTTTCAACCTGGTGAATGTGCCGTTCCTGAAGGAACTGGACGGGACCAGCAAAGGAAAAGTGATTCCCAACCTGATGCCGAAAGCGCTGTGGTGGTTTCGCTGGTCGGCGGTGGTGACGTGGCTCGCGGGCTTCCGCTATTTCATGATCTATTTGAAGACGGACGCGGAAAACGCACACGAGCCGGCGCTGTTCGGGAAATGGATGGGGATGTGGTTTGGAGTGTGGGTGCTGGCGTTCGTGGTGATTTACGGATTGCTGATGATGGCGCAGTCGGTTCTGAAAAATAACGGCTACGTGCTGGGCATTCTGGTGGCCATCGTCACCGCAGGCGCGGCGTGGGCAGCACTAAGCGTGCTCAGCCATCCTGAGGTGAGCAACCGGACGCTGTGTATCGGCGTCGGCGGCGGGATCGGCACGATGATGCTGCTTAACGTGTGGGGCCTGATCTGGCGCATCCAGAAAAAATTGATTGTGTGGACGAAAGCGAATGCCGAACAGGGAACGCCGATGCCTCCGGAAGCGGCCAAGATGCAGCGGCTGGCGTTTCTGACGTCGCGCGTGAATTTTTATTTTTCATTTCCGATGCTGTTCTTCATGGCCGCGGCGAGCCATTACGCGTTTCTCGCAGGGAAATAGAATGTAACCCGCGTCTTCAGACCTGTGGTGAGCGAAGCCGAACCACGCGGGGATTTTGTTAGTCGAGTTTGACGGGGACGAGTGGAAGATCCCAGTGCGCCAGCAGGATTTCGAAGCGGCGCTGCTCTTCTTTGTCGTACGCGGCGCGGTCGGGATTGAGGTCGCGAATCCACGCGCTGCGATCGGGTGATTCGGCCGCGGCGGCGGCGTTCTTGAAGACAATCGTGACGCGGTAGTCCCAGCGACCATCTTCGGTGCCGTGGTAGCGCGGGGCCATAGCGGTGACTTGCAGAATTCTTCCCGCTTCGATTTCGCGCTTCAGCAGCGGAAAGTGATTTTTCTTGAAGAGGCGGATGAACTCGTCGGCGTATCCCCATTTCACTTTGTAGTAGTACTCGACGACGAAGGGCGGATCGGCGGACGCGGCCTGCGGCGCTGCGCCGGCGCGAATCGCAATGGCAGCGAGAAACACAACGCACACGGAAAGTATTGCGGCAGAAGTTTTGCGAGCGAGTTTCATCAAGGCTCCTTTGTCTAGCGACTAGATCAGAACAGCCGTCCTTTCTTGCGGCGGGCGGCGAAAGCCTGCTTCAACGTTTTCTCGGCGAGCGCGTCCAGCTCGCTGAGAAATTTTCCGGCAGCGCGGCGGGCCTGCTCGAACATGGACGGATCGAGCAGCAGCGCGCAGCGGTCCACAAAGGGGCCGACGGCGCCGCGCGAAGCGCTGCCAGAGCGCATGGGCGCGGCCTGGCGCGCGGCAATTTGCGAGTACACGTCGAGGTCGCTCCAAAAATCCTCGAGTTCTTCCGAAGACCACTTCAGCGCCGCCGCCAACTGGACAAAGAATTCAGCGCGAAAGGCGTCCGCAGCTTCCGCGTCGGCGGGCTTCAATTGTTTCACAGCGCGGCCGGTGATGCGGCGAGGCAGCGCGGCCGAAAGGCCCGCGCAGAGCGCAAGCAGGGATTCACGGCGGAGATGAAGCAGCAGGTCGCGGTGAGCGGCGGGATGCGCGGTCAGGCCGCGGCGATTGTGTGTAGCGGCATAGGCGTCCACGAAGCGCGCGACCATGCGGCTTTCCTGCAGCGCGCCGAGCAGCAAGCGCACCGCTTCGCGGGCACGCAAGGCGGCGAGTTCGCGCGTCACAGCCATGGAAAGAGGATACCACTCCGCGTCCGCAGCGCGTCGCGCAAGCAGAATGATACGGCACGGCCGCGTATCGCGCCGCCAGGCCCGCTGCGCACCTCGGATGAGCACAATGGGTTGACATGCAGAGAAGAAAACGCCATCCTCTTGCATAGAAGAAGGCCCTCTCCTTTCTTCCGACCATGAGTTGCCACAAATCCTACTGGGGAGAGGGCTATGACGTACCCACGAGCTCGATTCCGCCCCACGAAGCTGAAGTTTGTTTTGACACGAGCACTCCGCTGCGGCGCGCTGCTCTCCGCGTTGGCATTGCCCGTTGGCGCACAACAAGCCACCGACCTCGCGCAACTTAGTCTGAACGATCTGGTAAATGTGCGGGTCAGCTCGGCGTCGAAGAAAGAGCAAATGCTCTTTCAGGCGCCGACGGCGATCTACGTCATCACACAGGAGGAAATCCGCCGCTCGGGATTGACGAGCGTCCCGGAACTGCTGCGGCTGGTGCCGGGCATGGACGTGGCCCACGTGGATGCCAGCAAGTGGGCCATCACGGCGCGCGGGTTCAACGGCCGGTTCGCCAACAAGATGCTGGTGCTGGTGGATGGGCGCACGGTGTATAGCCCGCTCTTTGCCGGCGTATATTGGGATTTGCAAGACCTCCTGCTGCCGGACATCGAACGGATCGAAGTAATTCGCGGTCCGGGGGCGACGCTGTGGGGCTCGAACGCAGTGAACGGCGTCATCAACATCATCACCAAACGCGCCAAAGATACGCAAGGCGGGCTGATGGTGGCGGGCGGAGGAATGCAGGAGCGCGGAATAGGAGGATTGCGCTACGGCTGGAAGCTCGGTGCAAAGACGCATCTGCGCTCCTACGTGAAGTATTACAACCGCAGTGATTCGGCCAACGCGACCGGCGGCAGCGCAGGCGACGCTTGGTGGAGCGTGCGCGGAGGCTTCCGCATGGATTCCGAAATCTCGCAGCGCGATCTGCTTACCCTTCAGGGGGACTTGTACCGGAACCAGGAGGATCTAAGAGTCAGCGTGCCGGTCCTGGCGCCTCCGTTCAGCCAAGTGATTGATGCGCCGTTGCGCGCCGTCGGCGGGAACATACTGCTGCGCTGGACACGCACCTACTCGCCGCGCCGACAGATGTCGCTGCAATTCTATTTCGACCGGGGCGACCGTCACGAAGTGCGCGAAGGAGAATCCGTTCGGACGGCCGATCTGGAGTTCGAGCACCGATTCGGATTGGGCACGCGGCACGACGTAGTTTGGGGAGTAAATTACCGCCACATTTCCGATCACATGGAGGGATCGGCATTCCTAACGATCAATCCCTCGCATCGCGGGCAATACTTGCTGAATGCATTCATCCAGGACGAAATCACCCTGGCCAAGGACCGGCTGAAGCTGGTGGCGGGCATCAAGGTGGAGCACAACCGCTATACCGAGATGGAGAGGGAGCCCAGCCTGCGGCTGTTGTGGACACCCACGAAGCGTCAGGCGCTGTGGTTCGCCTATTCGAAAGCGGCCCGGTTGCCGACCCGCGCGGAAGACAGTGTCAGCTTTCAATACGCAGCCATCCCGGGGCCGGGCGGGCTAGCGAGCTTGCTTACGATCAACGGGAACCCAGCTTTTCGAGATGAAGAGATGACCGCGCTGGAGATGGGATACCGAGCGCAGCCTGGCCATCGATTTTCGGTTGACCTGGCGGCCTTCTACAACCGATACAACAAACTTCGGACGTCTGAACCGGGCGTACCTTTTCTGGAGACCTCAACGCTGCCGCCCCATATTGTGGCCCCGCTCGTTTTCAGCAACCTCATGCATGGCGAGACGTACGGCGCAGAAATTGCGACTACATGGAACGTGACCAAATCCTGGAAACTGAAGGCAGGGTATGGCTGTCTGAGCATGCGGCTGCACCGGGAAGCGACCAGTCAGGATGGGGCTGCCGAAACGGCCGAGAGAGACTCGCCGCGCAACCAATTCCAGATTCGCTCCGAGCTGAATTTGCCACGGCAATTCGAGTGGGACACAAGCGTCTTCTTTTCCGGGCAACGTCCCTCTTTGAGTGTCCCGCGCTACGCGCGAATCGATTTGCGGCTCGGCTGGCGGCCCGCGGAAAAGCTGGAATTCAGCCTGGTGGGACAAAACCTGCTCAGCCCGCGCCATTTGGAGTTCGCCAAGACAGAGTTCAGTTCGCCCACCTATGACACACGGAGGGCATTCGGAAAAATCACTTGGAGATTCTGATGTCCTGGCTCCGGCCATGCTTCGCGACAATCACACGAGGCGCATGGCTCAAGAACAACTCGTCAGCTAGTTTCCTTCCGGCGAAAAAGTCCTGCCGACTGGGATGGTGGCTGCCCATTTTCGCGCTGGTCTGCCTGTCGGGAAGCAACGCACTTGCGGTGCACGCGCAGGCGGCAGAGCTTGAGGAGTACCAGGTGAAGGCGGCATTTCTCTTCCAGTTTACGAAGTTCATCGAATGGCCGGCGGAAGCGTTCTCGGATGCAAACGCACCGGTCACCATCTGCTTGGTCGGCGACGACCCATTCGGCTTCGGGCTCGATGAACTGGTGAAAGGCAAGTTGATCAACGGACGGGGACTGCAAGTGGTGAGGCTGAAGCCGGGGCCGGGACTACGGAGTTGCCAAATGCTGTTTATCAGCGGGTCGGAAAAGAAACGCCTCATGGCGATCCTGGAAAACGTGAAAGCCGCGCCCGTTGTGACCGTGAGCGAAAGCGACAGCTTTATCCATTCGGGTGGAGTGATCAATTTCCTGCTGATCAACGAGCAGGTGCGATTCGATATCAACCTGGGCGCCACAGAAGGCAAAGGACTCAAGATCAGCTCCCGGCTTTTGAGCGTGGCGCGTACCGTGCTCCGAAGCCAGCGGGGAGGGGGCTAGCATGCCTTCTTTTCGGGACGCTCCGATTCGTCGAAAGCTGACACTGGTCATCATGCTGACGAGCGGCAGCGCGCTGTTGCTGGCGTGCGCGGGCTTCCTCTTGCAGGAACTGCTGACTTACCGGAGCGCGTTGGCGCAGGAAGCGTCGTCTGTGGCCGCGGTGATTGGAGCGAACAGCACCGCCGCGATCTCGTTCCGGGACACGGAAGCGGCGCGACAATCGCTGGCCGCGCTGGCGGCGGAACCGCACGTAGTAGCAGCCTGCATCTATGGAACGAAAGGCGAGGTTTTTGCGGAATACCATGCGGAAAACCGTGCGCGGACGGCCATCCCTCCTCTCGGGGCGGACGGCGCGCTGTTTACGGAAAACCATTTGACACTCTTCCAGCCCATCCTTCTGGGGGGCGATCGGATTGGGACCGTTTTTGTGCAGTCAGACCTGGCGGAGCTGAAGTCGCGGTTGCGACGGTACGCGCTGATTGCATTGCTGCTGCTGATGCTCTCGATGCTGGCAGCATTTCTGCTGTCCAACAAACTACAGGGAGTGATTTCAACGCCGATCCTCCGCCTGGCGCAAACAACACAGGCTGTTTCGGAAAAGAAGAACTATGCGCTGCGGGCGACAGGGAGCAGCAAAGACGAAGTTGGTCAGTTGATTGCGTCTTTCAACCAGATGCTCACGCAGATCCAGGAGCAGGACCAGGCCCTTCGGCGAGCCAATGACGAACTGGAGCAGCGCGTGGACGAACGCACGCGGGACCTCTCCCGGGAAGTGCAGGTGCGGCAGCAGGCACAAAAGCAGTTGGAAGAGCATGCGGCGTTCCTGGACGCGCTGATTGAGACGAGCCCACTGGCGATTGTCGTGCTGGACGCAAAGCAGCACATCCGACTTTGCAATCCGGCGTTCGAAAACCTGTTCCAATGGCGGCAGGCGGAGATCATAGGAAAAATCCTCGATCCTCTGATCGCGGACGGCCCGCTGCTGGTGGAGGCTCTCGAATTCTCCCGGCGAAATCTGGCGGGAGAGGTCATGCGTGCCAGCACGCGCCGACGGAGGCGCGACGGATCGGTGGTGGACGTGCAGATCCACGGCGTACCGCTGCAAATGGACGGGCGGCAGGCCGGTGGCTTTGGCATCTACCAGGACATCACCGAATTGAAGCGGGCGGAAACAAAATTGCGGCAGGCGCGGGACGCGGCAGAAGAGGCCAGCCGGATGAAGAGCGAGTTCCTGGCCAACATGAGCCACGAAATCCGCACGCCGATGAACGGAGTGATCGGCATGACGGAGCTGGCTCTGGAAACCGATCTGAACGCCGAGCAGCGGGAGTACCTGGAAATGGTGAAGTCCTCGGCCAATTCTCTGCTCACGGTAATCAACGGAATTCTGGACTATTCGAAGGTCGAGGCGGGAAAGCTGGATTTTGTGGCGGCGGAATTCTCGCTCCGGAAGGCGATCGCGGACGCCATGGAGCCTCTGGCCGTGCAGGCGAACGTGAAGGGAATCGAGCTGGCGTACTACATCGCCGCGGATGTGCCGGACGGGGTGATCGGCGATGCGGTGCGGCTGTGCCAGGTGCTGATCAACCTGGCCGGGAATGCCATCAAGTTCACCGAGCAAGGCGAGGTGGTGCTGCGTGTGGCGATCGAAGAACGGAAAGAGCGCAGCGCGATCCTGCACTTTGCCGTGTCGGACACCGGAATCGGCATTCCCGCGGATAAGCAAGCGATGATTTTCGAGGCGTTCCGGCAAGTGGACGGCTCGATGTCACGGAAATATGAAGGCACGGGCCTGGGACTGAGCATCTCGACGCGGCTGGTGCAGATGATGAATGGAAAAATGTGGGTGGAGAGCGAGGCGGGGAAGGGCAGCACATTTCACTTTACGGCGTCGCTGGAAATCCAGCGACAGGTGGAAGCGCGCACGCAGCCGCTGGAAATCGGAAGTTTGAACGGGATGGAGGCGCTGGTGGTGGACGACAACGCCACCAACCGACGCTTGCTGATGGAGGTGCTGCGCGACTGGGAGATGAAACCCACGGAAGTAAACCGTGGCGCGGCGGCGCTCGAAGCGCTGAAGAAAGCTGCTCGCGAGGGCAAGCCATTCCCGTTGGCACTGATCGACGCACAGATGCCGGAGATGGATGGGTTCGAGCTGGCGTCGCGAATCAAGGCGGACCCGGAGCTGGCCGCCACAGTCACCGTCATGCTGACGTCGGGCACTCGACGCGGGGACGTGGAGCGCTGTAGGAACCTGAGTGTAGCGAGTTACCTGACGAAACCAATCCGGCCGTCGAAGCTGCAAGAGGCCATCCTCGCCGTGCTGGGGAGAAATGAGATGAAAAGCGAAATGCCTCCAGTAGTGACGCAGCATACGGTGCGAAAGATCAAGCGGGGGCTGCGCATCCTGGTGGCCGAAGACAATCTGGTGAACCAGCGGCTGGCGAGCCGGTTGCTTGAAAAAGCAGGGCACACGGTAACCATCGCAAAAAACGGCATCGAAGCGGTAGAGAAGCTCGCCAATGGATTATTCGATCTGGTGCTCATGGACGTGCAGATGCCGGGAATGGACGGATTTCAGGCGACGGCGGCCATCCGGGAGACGGAAAAACCCACGGGGAAACACATCCCTATTGTGGCGGTCACCGCCCATGCGATGAAAGTGGACCAGGAGCGGTGTCTCCAGGCGGGCATGGACGATTACATTTCCAAGCCCATCCTGCCCGCCGAACTCTTCCGCGTGTTGGAAAAGCAACTGGGCGCGTTGGATGTGGGCGGCGACGAATTTCACGCGGTGGACTCTGGAGCGCTCCAATTGGACCGCGGCGCGCTATTGGCGCGGCTGGAAGGCGATGAAGACCTGCTACAAGAATTGTTGAAGGCGGCCCTTAAAGAAATGCGACGCTTGCTGCCGGAGGTGCATAAAGCTTTGCCGACGCGGGACCTGGACACAATCCGCAGCGCGGCGCATTCGCTCCGAGGGGCGATGGCCAACTTCGCCGCAACGGAAGCCGTGAATGCCGCCGCACAACTGGAGATGATGACGGAGATTGGCGACCAGAGCAGTCTGGAAAAGGCAGTCGCGCAAATGGACCAGGAAATGGCGCGGCTCGAGCCGGCACTGGCTGCCCTCTTGCACGTCGAAGCGAGATAGGCAACCAGCAGGAATCGCCGAAATAACAAAGGGCCGTTCCGACTTAATCGGGACGGCCCGGATGATTTTGCAGGGGCCCATTCTATGTACCCCCCGGGGAGAATCAATGAACCGAACTGGCGCCCAACTGGGGAGCAGGCGTCGCTTCGGCGGTGCGCGGCTTGGGCGGCTCGATGATGGGCTGCTCGGGTTTGTCGAGGGCAATCTCCAGCACCTGGTCGAGCGAGCTGACAAAGTGGAGTTGCAGACCTTCGAGCATTTCCGGTTGGAGGTCCTGTTTCACATTGGGTTCGTTATCCACGGGCAGAATCACTTCGCGGATGCCGGCGCGCTTCGCGCCGAGAACTTTTTCCTTCACGCCGCCGATCGGCAGCACGATGCCGGAGAGAGAAATCTCTCCGGTCATAGCCACGCGGGGGCGAACCTGGCGGCCGCTCAGCAGCCCGACCAGCGCGGTGACCATGGCAATGCCCGCAGACGGGCCGTCCTTGGGGATGCCGCCCGCCGGGACGTGAATGTGGATGTCCTTGTTGGAGAAAAAATCCGGATCAATGCCGTAATGCTCCGCGTTGGAGCGCACCCAGGAAAGCGCGGCGCGCATGGACTCCTGCATCACTTCGCCGAGGTGGCCGGTCATGGTGAATTGCTTGCCACCGCGCATGCAACTGGCTTCGATGAACACGATGTCGCCGCCCGCGGGTGTCCACACCAGGCCCACGGCCACACCGGGCATCTTGACGCGCTCCTCGACTTCCTTTTCCGCGCGGTACTTCTGCACGCCGAGGACTTCGCGGATCACTTCCGGCGTGACTTCGAGTTTTTCCGTCTTGCCTTCGGCCATGCGGCGGGCCTGCTTGCGGCAGAGCGTGGCGATTTCCCGCTCGAGGTTGCGCACGCCGGCTTCGCGCGTGTAGCTGTGAATGATCTCGCGCAGGCCGTCTTCGGTGAAGGTGATCTGTTCTTCCACTTTCAAACCGTGCTCGGTCGCCTGCTTGGGGATGAGATATTTCTTGGCGATGAAGATCTTTTCTTCTTCGGTGTAGCCGGGCAGTTCGATGATCTCCATGCGGTCGCGCAGCGGCTCCGGGATCGGGTCGATCCAGTTGGCGGTGGCGATGAACAGCACCTTGGAGAGATCGAAGGGCACGTCAAGATAGTGGTCGCGGAAAGAGGAATTCTGCTCCGGGTCGAGCACCTCCATGAGCGCGGAGGAAGGGTCGCCGCGGAAATCGCGGCCGAGCTTGTCCACTTCGTCGAGCATGAAGACGGGATCGTTTGTTTCGCCGCGGCGGACGCCCTGAATAATCTGTCCGGGGAGCGCGCCGATATACGTGCGCCGGTGGCCGCGGATTTCCGCCTCGTCGTGCATGCCGCCGAGGGAGATGCGCACAAACTTGCGGCCCAGCGAGCGGGCAATCGATTTCCCGAGTGAAGTTTTGCCCACGCCCGGCGGGCCCAGGAAGCACAGGATGGGGCCCTTCATGCCGGGCTGGAGTTTTTTCACTGCCAGGTAATCGAGGATGCGCTGCTTCACTTTTTCGAGGTCGTAGTGATCCTCGTCGAGGATGGCCTGTGCGCGGACAATGTCAATTTCCTCCGCGCCGGAGGACTTGGTCCAGGGCAGCGACGTCATCCATTCCAGATAGGTGCGGCTCACCATGTATTCGGCGGACGCCGGCGTCATCTTGGCCAGCCGCTTGAGCTCGCGCTCGCATTCTTTCTTGGCCTCGGGAGGCATGCCCGCGGCTTCCACTTTCTTGCGCAGCTCTTCAGTTTCCGTCTGCACGTCGTCGAATTCGCCCAGTTCTTTTTGAATGGCCTTCATCTGCTCGCGCAGCAGGTACTCGCGCTGGCTCTGGTTCACCTGTTCCTGCACCTGCTCCTGAATCTTGCTGCGCAGCTCGAGGACCTCGAGCTCCTTGCTCAATTCGCGGATGAGGGTTTCGAGGCGCGCACGGACGCTGGCGGTTTCCAGCAGCTCCTGGCGGATCATCGTGGAAAGCGAAGGAAGCGTGCCGGCGATGAAGTCGGCGAGGCGTCCCGGATCGTCAATGTTGAGCACTACTCCTTGCAGGTCGTCGGAAAGCTGCGGGGAGTGAGAGACCACGTTGCGAAACATCTCCTGCGCGTTGCGCTGCAGGGCCGTGAGTTCGGCGTCCACCGGGCCGATGATGTCCGGATGGTGCTCGACGCGCGCCTGCAAGAACGGGCGGAAAGTCACCATCTCCAGCACGCGGATGCGTTTCAGTCCCTCGAGGAATACGACCATGTTGTTGTTGGGCATGCGCACCATTTTGTGAATCTTGGCGGCGGTGCCAACCGAGTGCAGATCGCTTGAGCCGGGGTCTTCAATGCGGGGGTCGAGTTGCGCCACCACGCCGAGAATCTTCTCCTCGCCCTGCAAGGAGTTCAGCAGGGAAAGGGAACTTTCGCGGCCCACCGTCAGTGGCAAGATGGCTCCGGGGAAGAGCACGGTGTCGCGAACGGGAAGAATGGGCAATTCGCTGGGGATGCGTACCTGCTTTTCGCTCATCGCTGCTCCCTCGATGAAACTCAGAATAGGGAAAGCATTCCCACTGCCATGCTACAAGGTAATAGATGCAGCGGGAAGTAACAAGGATGCCGGATTCCCACCACGATAGAGCTAAACAAACCTTAGCACATCGCACTAAGGAATTCTATAATCTCGTAAACTTCAATAATATAATGACTTAGATTAAGAATTTCGGTGGCACCTAGATGGCCTTTCTGTCTGCCTCGGTCAGAATCGGCACAATCAGTACAAGAAAGCACTAGCCCTCTGAGGAGTGCAGCCCGGTCTCGAGGGGGCTCTAGAAGAGGTTTATGCCCTTGGGGTGGAAAACGCGCAGAGCTTTGGGGAAGAAAAGTCTCATGAAGAGCCGGCAATTCTTGTGCGCACAAACTCCAGGGCGACTTCGCGGTTGGACAGGCGGCCTTCGAGCTGCGCGTCTTCGACGGCTTGGAGGATGCTGCGGAACTCTGGACCGGGAACGAGGCCAAGCTGTTTGAGGTCGTCTCCGGTGATTAAGCGCGGCGGGCGAACTTGATCGGGTGGCGTCTCCGCGAGGAAACGGCGGACGAACTCGTAATTGTCGAGAATACGATGGCTGGAGAGGCAGTCCAGGCGGTGCAGCTCGAGATGCTCGTCGAAGCGCGGCAGGCGCACAAAGCGCTTCAGCGTGGACGCGCGCATCTGCGGCACATCCTTAAAGCGCAAATGGTGCTCGACGAGGGCGACAATCTGTTCGCTTTCCTCGTTTGAGAAACGGAAGCGGCGGCAAATTTCCTCGGCCATGCGCATGCCCACTTCGACGTGGCGGTCAAAGCGGATGCGTCCGCCGGGCCCGCTGGGTGGCGCATAAGTGGACGGTTTGCCGACGTCGTGGAGGAGCACGCCCCAGGCCAGCGTCGCGGAGCAGCCCGGGGCGAGCATCTCCAGCATCATCCGCGTGTGCATCCACACGTCGCCCTCGGGATGGAACTGCGGCGGCTGGTCGACGCCTTTCATTTTGGCGATGTCAGGAAGGAGCACGGTGAGCAGGCCGGAATCGTCCAGAAGCTCGAAGCCGCGGCGGGCGGCGCCTTCCGTGAGCAACTTGGTGAGCTCATCGCGCAAGCGTTCCGCGGAAACGATGGTGACTTCCGGCGCGAGCTTCTGAATGGCCGAAAAAGTTGCCGGCTCGATGGCGTAACCGAGGCGCGCGGCAAAACGCACCGCGCGCACCATGCGCAGCTTGTCTTCGGCAAAGCGCTGCGCGGGCTCGCCGATGGCGCGAATGAGTTTGGCCTCCATGTCCGCGCGGCCGCCGACAAAGTCGTGCACTTCGACGGTGCGTGGATCCATCAGCAGGCCGTTGATGGAAAAGTCGCGGCGAAGGACGTCCTCTTGAGGCGTTTTCGAAAACACCACCTTGTCGGGATGGCGGCCGTCGGAGTAGCCCACGTCGCTGCGAAACGTGGCCACTTCGACCTTGGCGCCGTCCTCGATGACCAGGATGACGCCGAACTGTGCGCCGACGGCAACGCTGCCGGGGAAAAGTTCGAGCACGCGCGAGGGCGTGGCGTCGGTGGAAACATCGAAATCGGCGGGCTCGCGGCCCAGCACGAGGTCGCGCACACAACCGCCCACGAACCAGGCTTGGTGCCCGGCGGCGCTCAGTACTTGGCAGAGGCGTTCAGCGAGTGCTCGGCCGTCCATAACTGGATTATGGCGCAGCGCGTGTGAAAATGGTTCAAAAAGTCGAAGGGATCAAAACTTGAGGTTGTACAAAGGTGTGTTTAAACGGTCGCTTAGCCGGTCTGATGCGCGGTACCGACATTGCAGGCGTATCGTCCTTCAGCGCTCATTGAAATGGATCCCAAATTTATGGCGTCTGGAGCTCCTTGATCACCCCGTCCGCTCCTTTTGAGGCCAGGACGCTCTTCAGATAATTCAGGGCCTGGGCATAGCCTTGCCTCATATTCTGCATGCGCACGTAGCTTTTCGACTTCGTGTCTCCCCAAGGCTGGCCCACAACCGGAACTGCAAACTCCAGTTCAACCTCGATACGGGTGAGTTCCCCGGCCTTGAATTTGAAAGTCAGCGGGTATTGCATATCCAATGTCTCGCCGAGGCGGAGGGGCGAGGCGGATGGACGGATACCTCGATCAGCGCTGACCTCTCCCGTGGATGAGCGCCCATTTGCCCGCAGGTAAGTCCATTTCAGCGCGATTGCTGTGACTCCCCCTGTGGCTTGAATTCTCGTCGTGGCCTTACAACTGACTTCGCCCGCTGCGTCCATTTGACAATCGGCATAAGTAATTTCAACTGGAGCGCCGGGTTGAGGCTTTATACTTGTCTGAATCGCCTGGGCTGCGGCCTCCAAGCCAGGCCAAAGGACCATTATGGTCCAAAGAATCAAATGCCGTCGGTTTCTCATGTTCTCACCTCATTGAATATATTCATCACAGCAGGCTACGACTGCCACAAGAACTCCCGAGCAGGTGTCCCAAAAGGAGCCTCCAACACAGCCGTCCGAAGATGCGGAACATTGACAGCTAGAAACACAAGATCCGTCCGAACAATGGAACGAAATCGGTGGGCCGGACGCGCAACTGGAAGCAGAAAGGCATCCAGAGGAGACTGGCTTCGCCGAGACAAGGAGAAGTGCCGCCACTGCCAAAAGCCCCATCCCGCAACGAGTGAAACGATGCATATTAGCTCCTTTCAGCTAACGGAAGAGACTATCAACGCATCGATTAACATCTTTGTTTTTTTGCTGTCAAGTAGTTTTTTGGTGCCAAAAAAAACGAGGAAGCCCCAGCAGCCGCCCACGAACTAGGCCTGGTGCCCGGCGGCGTGGAGGGAAGCGCAGAGTTTGTCCGCGAGAGCGCGTGGCGTCATGGCCGCATTATGCGGCACTGCGAGAAAAGGTGGTAGGTGTTAGGTTGCAGGTTGTAGGTGAAAACCGCAGAGTCGCCGCCTACAAGTTAGCGCCTCTTATTAGATGGCGCGCAGGATCAGGCAAGTAATGTCGTCGTGCTGGCGAGTGGTGGCGACGAAGGCGTCCACCGATTGCATGATGAAGCGCTGCGTTTCGGCGGCGCTTTCGCCGGGGACGGTGTTGAGCATTTCGAGGAGACGTCCTTCGCCATACTCCTCGCCCGTTGCGTTGATGGCTTCGACCAGGCCGTCGGTGAAGATGACCAGCAGGTCACCGCGGTACAGTTGTGCGCGTCCCAGATCGTACGGCGCGGCACTCTCGATGCCGAACGGCAGACCGCCGGCATCGAGCCGTTCGACGCTGCCGGTGACGCGGCGGAGCACTGGCGCGTTGTGCCCGGCGCAGATGTAACTGAGGGCGCGCGTGGCGGGATCGAGCTCCGCAATGAACGCAGTGGTGAAACGCAGCCCGCCAAGCGAGTGCGCGCAGGCGTAGCGGTTGAGTCCGGCGACGAGTTCGGTGAGCGACGTGCGCGCGACGGAAAGCGTCTGCAAGCTGGCCTGAAACGTGGCCATGAGCAGCGCCGCGGGAACGCTTTTGCCAGCCACGTCGGCGACAACCAGCAGCAGGCGCCGTTCGCCCGGCGCGGCGGATTCAGCGGAGCGAAAGAAGACGTCGTAGTAGTCGCCGGCAACCGTGTTAGCGGGGCGCGTGGCGAAAGCGATGTCCGCGCCGGGGACTTCGGGCGGTTTGGCGGGCACGAGCCAGCGCTGAATCTCGCGGGCGATTTCCAGATCGCGCTTCATCGTGACGCGATCGGTGAGCTCGAGAACGAGCAGGAGAATCAACGCCAGCACGCCGAGGCCGCCGAAATTAATCTGCGTGGAGAATTTCTCCAGTGTGAATTTCAGGTTGCCAAACATCAGGAAGGCGAGCGCAGCCAGGAAGAGCACACGGCGCGCGGGCGTGAGCTTCATGAACAACGCCCAGAAGAATGCTTGGGCGATCTTCCAATAGCGGCGCCAGCCGGTTTGGCTCTCGATGGTCTTCCAGTCAACGTCCTGGGAGATGAGGCCGTAGCTGGCGCGGGCTTCGGCGCTGAATTGGTCCCAGAGAACGTGCAGCGCCAGACCCTCGGTGACGTGCTGCCAGAAGCTGCGTGTGGGGCCGGTCTTGCGGCCGGGCTTGGGGGGCACATAGCGCTCGTTCGGATTCACTGGAGGTTTTTCGGGAGCAGTGTGCGTCGTGGCCATCGCACAAACATTATACGGCAGAGCGGAAATAGAAGCGCTCCGCCGGTTATCGTTTTCTTGGTTTCGCTATTCGTCTTCCGGCAGGCGCAGCGAACCGCCGCGCTGAAGTTTGGAGAAACCGAATTTGTCGCGCAGGCGGTCCGTGGCGCGGGCGAGTTTTTCCTGGCGCTCGCGGCGGCCGGCGTCGAGCAGGTCCAACTGCGCCGCAGCGTGCTCGAATTGCGAAAGTGCGACACCTAGCAGGCGCACCTGCTGGCGGCGGTCCCAGTTGCTTTCGAATAACGCTTTCGCAGTGGCCAGGATCACCGCATCGAGATCGGTGGGTTCGCGAAGCGATTTCGCGCGGGTGATGGTCTTAAAACTCTTGTATCGGATGGTGACGGTGACCGTGCGCGTGTAGAGGCCGGAATCGCGCAGGCGTTTCGTGGTTTTTTCAGCGAGATGGCTGAGCATCGCGTGGAGCATCCCGGCGTCGTCAATGTCCACGCCAAACGTGTGATTGTGGGAAATGGATTTCGGTTCGGCGTCCACGAAAAATTCGTACGAGTCCTGGCCGCGGGATTTGCGGTAAAGCGCCGTGCCCCACTGGCCGAAGGCCTCTTCGAGTTTATCGAGTGGCACAGCAGCGAGTTGGCCCACAGTCTGAATGCCCAGTGCGTGCAGACCTGCTTCGGTGACTCTGCCAATGCCGGGAATTTTGCGCACGGGCAGGGGCGCGAGAAATTTTTCCTCCATACCCGGCGCGATCCACAGCAACCCGCACGGCTTGGCCTGATCGCTGGCCACTTTGGCGACGAGTCGCGTCGCGGCCAGGCCCATCGAAGCGGGCAACTGCGTTTGCGTCCAAATCTGGCAGCGCAACTTGTGCGCGGCGGCCAGTGGCGGGCCGTGCAGGCGCTCGGTGCCGGCGAGGTCGAGATAGGCTTCGTCCACCGAAGCCATTTCCACCACCGGAGAATACTTCGCAAAAATTGCGGCGATGCGGTCGCTCCATTCCGAATAGAGCGAATGGTGCCCATCGAGAAAAATTGCATGCGGGCAGAGCCGAGCAGCGGTGCGCAGCGGCATCGCAGAGTGAATGCCGAATTTGCGCGCTTCGTAACTCGCGGCGGAGACCACGCCGCGCTGGTCGGGACGCCCGCCCACGACTACGGGCTTGCCGCGCAATTCGGGCCGCGCAAGCAGCTCTACGGAGACGAAGAAGGCGTCCATGTCCACGTGAAGAATGGAGGATGCAGAGGCGCTGCTTGCTGCGTCCTGTTCGACGGGCGATTTCTTTGCGCGGTAGGTGGCGAGCTTGGGCACGGAGATAGCTTACGCGGGGAACGGGAGTTTTTGTAGGGGCGTATGACCATACGCCCCTACGAAACCAATTACACGCGCTGGGCGGAGAGGACGCGAGGGATGCCGGCGAGGTCGTTGGTGACGCCGACGGCGGTCCAGACGGATGCGTCGGCGAAAAGCGGGCGGACGCGGTCAAGCGCGCCAAAGCCGATTTCGCAGACGAAGATGCCACCGGGCCGAAGGAGTTGAGCAGCCTGAGCGATGAGCGGAGCGTAGATTTCCTCGCCGTGCGTGCCGCCAAAAAGAGCTTCGTGCGGTTCGTGCTCGCGGACTTCGCGAGGGAGATCGCCGGATGCGTCGCGGGCGATGTACGGCGGATTGCTAACGATGAGATCGAATGGCAGGGGCCCCTCGGCTCCGCTCGGTGCAGGCGAGGGACTAGGGGTCAGGGGTGAGGGAAGAAATAAATCCAGCAAATTACATTCACGAAATTCAATTCGCGAGGAAACGCCGTAACGGGCGGCGTTGCGGCGGGCGATGGCGAGCGCAGCGGAGGAAATGTCCGTGGCGACGACGGTGGCCTCAGGAAATTCCTTCGCAAGCGCGACGGCGAGGCAGCCGGAGCCCGTGCCCACGTCGGCGATGCGCAACGCGCCGCCGGATGCGGCGCCCAGCGATGTATTCCGCGCAAAGGAATGACCGTGTTTTACGCTGAAGCGCTCCAGCGCGACTTCGACGACGTGCTCGGTTTCCGGACGCGGGATGAGCACGCCCGGCGCCACTTCAAATTCGAGGCCCCAGAATTCCTGCTTGCCCGTGAGGTACTGCGTAGGCGTGCCGGCGATGCGCCGAGCGACAAGCTCGAAATAATTTTGCTCCTGCGCGGGATCGAGCGGCTCTTCGTGATGCGCGTAGAGCCAGACGCGCTCGCGCCCGGTGACGTGCATGAGGAGCAATTCGGCTGCGAGGGTGTGCGACGGCACGCCGCCTTCGCGCAGACGGTGCATGGCTTCTTTGAGGGCGGTGCGGATGTCCATGGGAAGAAAAAAGCGACCAGTGTTCCGTGCTCAGTGAGCAGTTGAGATTCTTCGGGCCGGTGGAAATCACCGGCCATCAAAATGACAGCGAAAAATCAGGCTTCGACTAATTCCTGCTTCAGGCGCTCGGATTCGTAGTGTGTGACCAGCGCGTCCACCAGCGGGCCGAGCTTGCCTTCCATCACCTGATCGAGTTGGTGCAGGCTAAAGCCGATGCGGTGGTCGGTGACGCGGTTTTGTGGAAAATTGTACGTGCGGCTTTTTTCCGAGCGGTCGCCGGACTTGATGGCGCCGCGGCGCTCGGCCACGATGGCATCGTGCTGTTTTTCCATCTCCATTTCGTAGAGGCGCGTGCGCAGGACGCGCATGGCTTTCGCTTTATTCTTGATCTGCGATTTTTCGTCCTGGATGGAGACGACGAGGTTGGTGGGCAAGTGCGTGATGCGCACGGCGGAATAGGTGGTGTTTACGGATTGCCCGCCCGGACCGGAGGAGCAGAACGTGTCAATGCGGATGTCCTTGGCTTCGATCTTGATGTCGATGTCTTCGGCTTCAGGCATCACGGCGACCGTGGCGGCGGAGGTGTGCACGCGGCCCTGCTGCTCGGTTTCCGGGACGCGCTGCACGCGGTGCACGCCCATTTCGTACTTCAGCTTGGAAAAAACCTTCTTGCCGGAAATCGCGGCGATGACTTCCTTGAATCCTCCGAGCGTGCCCGGCGAGCTTTCCAGCATCTCGACTTTCCAGCCCTGCGATTCTGCGTAGCGCGAGTACATGCGGAAGAGGTCGCCGGCAAAAAGCGAAGCCTCGTCGCCGCCGGTGCCGGCGCGGATTTCGAGCAGGATATTCTTGTCGTCGTTGGGGTCTCTGGGGATGAGCAGGACCTTCAAATCGCGCTCGACCGCTTCCTTGCGCAGCTCGAGGGCGCGCTGCTCTTCGTGGGCGAGCTGCTTCATGTCCGCATCTTGCGCTTCCATGAGCATCTGCTGCGTGCCGCGCAAGCCCTCTTCGATCTGCTTCCATTCGCGGTAGCGCTCGACGATGGCCGACAAATCGGCGTGGGCTTTGGCGAGCTTCTGGAAGCGCGCCGAATCGTTCATGATTTCGGCCGAGGAAAGCTGAGCGGTCATCTCCTCGTAGCGAGCCTCGATTTTGTTGAGCTTTTCAAAAAGCGTCAGAGCAGCCATGGCGATATCCTCAAAAGCGAAACGAGAAAATAGAAATTAGAAAACAGGGAAAACACCCGTGTGGCGTCCCGGCAGGGCGGGACTTCAGGAGAGCGAGCTAATAGAAGGCGGCAAACATCGCAGTGAGTCCAGCCAACAGAATAGCGTCGATGCACGGGGAAGTCAAACAGCGCGAGGGCGCCGCGTTTTCAACGTCAAGGGCGCAGCGGCTCATGGCCCTAAGATTGAACGGAATCCGCAACGGGTTTGAAGGCGCGGTGGAACAGGCACAACATGACGGCTGTGGCGGCGCCGGCCACCGGCGGGAGCCAGAGCGACGTCAGCGAGAGATCAAGCGGGCCCTTCAGCGCCACGAGAAAGAAAAAGTGCCGGAGTCCTTCGCCGGGGACCCCGCGCTGCACGGCGGCGCCAATCCTGCCCAGCAGCGCGACCTGCAATGGATGCAAAACAGCGCCGATGACGAGCCAGAACGGAATTGCAAAGCGGGTCGCACGACCGCACGTCAGGCGCAAAAGGAAGCCGAACAGAAGGCAACTCAACGCACAGGTGATCAGCGCGCTGTAATAGAGGTAGAAAAAGTCGAAGCCGGCACCGGAGGCAGGCGAGGCCAGCAACTCCAGCAGCGCGATAAACAGGCTTCCGAACAACCATGCAGCAAGGTAGTACGCGATGGCGCCCCAGCGGGTCATGGCAGTGTGCCCTCCTTTGCGTCAAATGCGCGATGGACCCTGTACAGCAGAAATGCGGTGGCCGTGCCGGCGGGCAGCGGCAGCCAGAAGGGTTGCAGAATGGCCAGCATCGGCCCGGCCAGCAGAAATGTCAAACCCATGCGCCACCATTCCACAACGAGCCGGTCGCTCTGCAACGCGACGCCGAGCCGGCCGAGAGCCTGCACCAGCGCGAGAAACAGCGCGGCGCCGCACAGCATCCACGGCCAGGGTACGCTCCAGCGAAATGCAATCGCAAGGCGGCGCAGCACGAAGGCCATCAGCAGAAGTGGCAACATGCTGAGCATTACAGTGAGAAAGTACGCAAAAAAATAATCGCGGAAAGGGTGGTCGAGAGGCGCGCCCGTGGCCAGCGCGAACACATGGTAGGTGGCGGACATGAAGAAGCTGCCTACGATCACAGCAGTCATGTAGAAGGCGAGTGAGCCGCGGCGAGTCATCAGCAGAGACGAGTTGAGTGTTCCCGCATCACAGCTACAATGCCAGGAGGGTTTGGGGAATCAGTCGAAGGTTAATCGGATCAACCCCAAAGCCCAAGGTTTCAAGCGAAGTGGCTCCGAGCAGATAACTGTCTCCCTGTTCCGCGAAGACAACTGTGACATTCGCCTGTGTGCCGTCATACCGAAGCACGACACCACCGGTTTCGCGCTCGATTTTGCGACCATCGGCAATCAGAAATGTCCGACGCCCGACTCGCGGTACTTCCAGCCGCTCGAGTAACTCTTTTGGAAGCCAACTGAGCGTCGCGCCTGTGTCCACAAACAAATCCACCTGAGCGGACCGCGACGGATCGGCCGGGTGCGCAACCGTCATTTGAACGGTGAATTGTCCCATTCGCGTCCTCTGTGGGCCATTCTACACCTGTTTGAGGTGCCAGAATGGCACCTCAAGTTGTATTCTCCACACCGAATTCAACTGGTCCTCGAAACCCTAAAGCCGATTCTTCTTCGATTTCTTCGCGGCGGAATCATTAATTCTTTCAGGACCTTAAATACTGCTTCAAATCGAGCCTCGGACCTTCGCTCCAATTCTTGCAGTTTGCGCTCCAAATCTGCATGCGATGCCAGGACTCGCCGCAGCCGGACAAAGGCGCGCATGATCTCAATGTTCACGCGGATGGCGCGAGGACTGTTGAGCACGCTGGACAGCATGGCGACGCCTAATTCCGTAAACGCGTAAGGAGAATAGCGCCGGCCGCCCCGGAGTGTTGAGATCACAGATTGTGATCTCAAAATACGGAATTCTTCGGGGTTAAGCTGAAACATAAAGTCTTCCGGAAAGCGGTCGATATTTCGTTTCACAGCCTGCACAAGGACCCTGGTTTGAACTCCATATAAGAGCGCGAGGTCCGCATCCAGCAAAACCTTTTGCCCGCGCAGGAGCAAGATCCGCGACTCGATTCGACTAGCTAGGGTGATTGCGCTGGATTTCGCCATCCAATTCCTCTAGATGCGTCGCTGGATGCTGGGAAAGTCCAGCCAGACCTTGACGCCGCAGAAGTGCGAGCCTTCAGTGCAGATGGGCGTGGCGATGCCGGCGCGGAGATGGCACGGCGGCCCTAGGTAGTGCGCGAGCTCGGGATGGACGGCGCGGATCTGCGCGACCTCCTCCATCGAGGCCTGGTAGATCTCCTCCTGCGCGTTGAAGCAGGTGCGCATGGTCCACTTGTGCATCAAGTGCAGGAGCGAGCCGGATTCGATCAACCGAATGGATTTTGCATTGGGCAGCAAATAGAGCGCGAACTCGGGTGGAACGCCGCGGTCGAGCAATTCGTTCTTGGCGGCCCATGCATCGGCGAGGGCGCGTTCGTACACTTCGCGGGCGCGCGGGTTTTGCGCGATGAGCATGGGCAGGATGGCGTCGGGTGCGCGTGTGTCCGAAAGCACGAGGAGCGGACGCGAGCCGGGCACCATGCGGTGGCGCTGGTCCTGGCTGTCGGCGGTGTGGCTGATTTTTTTCGCGAAGGTGTAATTGGCATGCTGGAGCGCGCGCATCATCGGCGCGTGCACGCCGATGTTGAGCGTCTGAAGACGATAGGGATTGCGCGCGGGGTTCAGCAGGCGATCAATCGCTTCGGAATCGGAGCAGGAGGCACGCGGAAGGCCGAGGACGGCGCGGTAGGCCTCGGCCATCACAGGAATCGCATTCGCAGAGTAGTCCACCAGCACAGAAGTTTTTCCAGCGAGACGCGCGTCGAATTCACGGGCGAAAGCCTCGCCGTTTTCTGCGGCGGCGGCTTGTTTCCACTCTGGCAATTCTTCCATTGGCTCGTTATCGAAGCGATCGAAGAACTGCGGGTCCATTTCCCGAACTCGGGCGACCATTTCGCCGATGACGAGCATTGCTTCGCTGGGCGTGTCCGAAGCCGCCTGCATGCGCCACAGGCGGTGCAGCACGATGCCGGAAAGCGTGTGCACCATGGTGGTGAAGGCGGCGACAGGCAACACATAGCGCGCAACTTCGATCGCGCGTTTTTCCGCTTGCGCTTCCACTTTTTTTACGCGCTTGGGATGGGACATCGAGCTGACATGCCAGATATCATCGAGAATGTTGCGCGCGTCGGGTTTGAGCAACGCGGTGAGCTCTCGGTAGTGCTCCCAGGCGCGAGCCACGGCGCGCTCGTAAATGGCGCGTTCTTCAGAACCGAATTGCGGCGAAGGCGGCGGCACGTAGGCGCGGGCTTGGTCGAGGCGAACGTAGCGCTGCGACTGCTGTTCGGAGTTGTAAAACGGATGCGCGTGGAGAAACGACCACACAAATTGCCGGCTAATGTTTTCGAGGCCGAACTCAAAGTGCGCGTGCTGAAAGACGGTGTGGTGCCCGCCGTAAAACGTGGCGGCGCCGATGTTCAGGCGCTGCTTGTCGGTAATTTCTTCCGGGCCGATGAGGCGCGGCGAATAGCATGTGCGCGCGGCAGCGATGGCGGAATCGTAGGCGTGCGAGAAAAAGTTGCGCAGCGTGACGCGGGGGAGCGCCGATTCGACCAGACGTTCCGGTGGCGCATCGGGTGACATGGAAGGTTGTGTGGCCATCCGCGGGGCATTGTACAACGCGTGCGGGAGAAAGACGTAGCGGCGGCTTGACGTCGCCGCGGGAAACAAAAAGCGGCGGGATAAACCCGCCGCTCCCTTCAAAAGCGCCGCTACTTCTTGGCGGCCTTTTCCTTTTCGAATTTTTCGTATTTGCGCTGGAAGCGCTCGACGCGGCCGGCGCTGTCAATCAGCTTTTGTTTGCCGGTGAAGAAGGGGTGACAGCTCGAGCAGATTTCCACGCGCATGATGTTGCCTTTGAAGGTGGAGCGCGTCTTGAAAGTGTGGCCGCAGGCGCAGGCCACGGTGAGCTCGTGATAATCGGGGTGAATGCCTTCTTTCATGGGGCGACTTCCTTCCGCCGGGCCGGTCTGCGCGGTTTCATTCAATCGGGGGTGCTCCTGCCGCGTCGCTAGGCCACGAACAAACGTTGATTATACGCGAATTGGTTATTTTCACCAAACGCACGAACGGGGTTCGCATGAGGGTTGGACGATTACACCTCTGCACGCTCCATGCGGAATTGAGCCACCAGCATGAGCGCCAGGCAGACGCTAAGCCAGCCGGCCACGGGAGCGAACGAAAAACCAGCGGTGGTGTGGAAGGCGCTTTCAAAGAGATTCACGAAAAAAGGGATGTAGATGCCGTACCAAAAGCGCAGCCACGCGTACAGCCCCTCATACGCCGAGAAAGCAAGGATGGCGAGAGCCGTGCCGTTCCGGCTGTTGCGGGCCAGCGTCGTCATCACGTAGGTTACCGAATAGCAGAGCAGGGCCAACGTGCACAATGCGGCGAGGGAACGAAGGAAGTCTCCGGGGCCTTCCACACGACGAGAGCCGAGACGGGCGAGTTGGAAGAGGTTGCTTACTAGGACCAGCACCACCATCTGCGCCGCGCCCAGGCCCCAGCTTGTCCACAGGAAGTAGCGCCGTGAGCGCGGGCGCGTGAGCAGAAAATCCGCCGTCCCTTTCTCAAACTCCACACCCACGCCGAGGGCTCCCAGGAACAACCCGGCGGCCGGAACCAGTTCCACCGTTATGTTCAGCAGCGCGGTGGCCAAACTCTGCCACAAAAAACGTGATTCCAGCGGCTTGGCGGCAATCCAGCCAAACGGGTCGAATTTCACGTAGGCGCAGTACGCGCCCACCGCCAGCAGGGCACCTAGAAGGGTAAAGAAGCTACCGCGTGTGTCACGCCAGCATTTCCAGAGGTACATGGTTCCTCCTTGCGCACAAGTTCAAGAAAGACTTCCCGCAGGCTCAACGGAGTGACGTCGGTCACTGCCGCGCCTTGCGACTTGAGTTGAGCGGCAAACGCCTCGGCGTCGCGCGCCACCAGGTAGCGCGAGAACTGACCGTTGCGTGCCGCGGCCACGACGGGCGCCGTTTTCCCCACGGGCAGGTCGCGCCCGGCCGCAATCACCAGCCGGTAGTGCTCGCGGATTTCATCCAAGCGTGCCTCCAGCAGCATGCGGCCTTCATCAATGATGCCCACCCAGTCGCAAATCTGCTCGACTTCGGCCAGGTGATGGGAAGAGAAGAACACGGTGCGGCCCTCGAAAGCCGTGTCTTCGGCGAGCAGTTTCAGCAGCGCGTCGTTCATGAAGGGATCCAGCCCCGCTGTGGGTTCGTCGAGCAGGAGCAGTTCCGCCGCCTGCCCCAGTGCCAGCAGCAACCATACTTTGGCGCGGTTGCCCTTAGAGAGCTTGGCGAACTTCTGCTGCATCGGGATTTCGAGCTGCCGCGCGCACTTTTCTGCCGCGGCGTCAGACCAACCAGGGTAGAAGCTGCGCGTAAAGCGGACCATTTCCGCAGGAGTGAGCTGGTCATAGAGCGCCTTGTTTTCGCCCACGAAGGCCGTACGGCAAAGTATTTCCGCGCGCTGCCGCACGATATCGCATCCCAGCACGCGCGCCGAGCCCGCGGTGGGCCGCGCCAAACCGAGAAGCATTTTCAGCGTGGTGGTCTTTCCCGCGCCGTTGCGCCCCAGAAAACCGTAAACCGCGCCGCGCGGCACGCTCAGGTTTAGACCGTCCACTGCCTTCACCTTCGAATAGACCTTCACCAGTCCTTGCGTTGAAATGGCGAGATCGCTCATGTCTTGCCTCCCAGCTTTTGGAGTTCTTCCTGGACCAGCTTGAGAATTTCCTCCGGCGTAAGCCGAAGCTGCATTCCCTCCACAGCAATCTGCTGTGCATGAGGTCGCAGCCTGCGTACTTTTTCAGTTTTCAGCAGGCCCGGCATTCCGTCCGCCACGTAGCAGCCCCCACCCGGCACGGTGCGAATCACGCCGTCGCGTTCCAGGTTCTGATAGGCGCGCGCCACGGTATTGGGATTGATGCGCAGGTCGGCCGCCAGCTTCCTAACCGAGGGAAGCGCGTCATCCGCTTTCAGCGCCGCGGCGGCCACGGCCTGTTTTACCTGCGCTTCAATCTGCAGGTAGAGCGGCAGGCCGGAGGACGGGTTCACGTGCAGAATCATACTGTACTAATACACTGATACAGTTAGCGTGTCAAGGGCTTTTGGGGCTCCCGCAGGGGGCCCTGTTTGCGCTTGCAGACGTGGAGGCGCCGGTATAGCTTTTCTTGCATGCGCGTGACGCTGCGATTCGAGCTCGATGCGGAAAATGCCAGCCTGGAATTTCCGGCGAGCCATCACGATTTGCGCGAAAACCCCGCCGCCATCGAGCAGATCGAGCCGGCGCGCCTGCACAAACCGCTGCGCGGATTGCTCGTGGCGCTGAACAACGCAGAGTCCGTGTTTGCAAGCGTGGCGTGCCGCACGTGGTGCAAGGAAGAGCCGGGCGCCGCGGAATCGGCGGCGGAGTTTGGTTCGAGCGTGGATATCATCTTCACCTCGCAAAAGCATAACTTCGAGCGCAGCAGTTACGAGTCACTCGCGGGGGGCTTGCGCGAGTTGCTCGAGCAGGAAGGCAGCGCGGACGCGCCGGCGGCCGAGGTATGCGTTCTGCGGTGCAGCTACGGTGATTCACGCCGCGCGGGGTACGCGCTGCGGCTGATACTCAGCGGCCGCGGTGGCACTCCGGCGCAGGCGGAGTTGCGCTGGGGCCTGGGCATTGCGCACGTGCAACAGGCGATGCTGTTCCTTTCGCGCGCGGTGCGCCAACAGCAGGCGCAAGCGAATTAGAAACCAAAAATCAAACCGCGGATCACAAAAGATGGCCCGTGAAGATTTCGCGACGTTGTCTGGCTGCGGCGCGGACGAGCCGCGCGGCTCGATGGTATAGTGAACCGTGGCCGGAGAAATAATGAGCTCGCGGAACCTCGCTCCTGTTTTCGTGATTGGCAGTCCCCGCTCCGGGACGACGCTTTTCTATCACATGCTGCTTTCGGCTGGCGACTTTGCCGTGTACCGGACGGAGGCCAACGTCTTCAACCTGCTCGCGCCGCGCTTCGGGGACCCGGGCGTGGCACGGAACCGCGGAGCGCTGCTCGCCAAATGGCTGCCGAGCGAATTTTTCAAGCGGTCGGGGCTGGACGCAGAGGAATTCCGCAAGAAGATCAACGCGGGCTGCCGGAACGCCGGCGATTTTCTGCGCGTTTTCATGGAAAGCATCGCGGAAAAGCAGAAAGTGCGGCGCTGGGCGGAATGTACGCCAGACAACCTGTTGTTCATTGACGAAATCAAGCGCACGATTCCGAACGCGGTGTTCGTGCACATCATTCGCGACGGCCGGGACGTTGCGCTCTCCCTGGCCAAGATGGGCTGGATCCGGCCGTTTGCATGGGACCGGAAGAGCAAAGTGCCCGCCTCCGCCCTCTTTTGGGAGTGGATTGTGGCCAAGGGAAGGGAAAACGGCCGTCGGCATGCGCAGGACTACCGCGAAATTTCTTTTGAAGAGCTAACCACGCGGCCGCGGGAAACCCTAAAAGCCCTGGAGCCCTTCCTGGAGCACGATTTGAATTACGAACGCATCTTGCAGGTCGGTATCGGATCGGTGAGCCAGCCGAATACGTCGTTCAGCAGCGAAACGAAAGGCGCAGATTTCAATCCGGTGGGCCGGTGGAAAAAGGGTTACTCGGCGGTGGAACTGGCGCGCATTGAGTCATGGATCGGGACGATTCTCATTGAACTCGGCTACCCGCTTGACTCTCCGCGTGAGATGCTGAGGTCGAGTCCGGCAGACGCAATGCTGCGCGCTCTCTACCGGCTGCGATTTCAGTCGCGGCACTGGCTGAAGGCCGCCACGCCGATGGGGCGCTGGTTTACAAACATTGATTTGCTGCGGGATTTCCACGCCGCGGACCAGGACCGGATGGAGCAGACGGAAGGCTCGCGCTGATCAAGCGCGGCGGGCGGGATCTGTTGCGCGGTACCACGTAACGAAATTCTTCAGGCCGTCTTCAAGTGGTGTCGCAGGCTGATAGCCGAGCAAGCGCGCGGACTTGGAGAGGTCGGCCCAGGTGAGCGGCACGTCGCCCGGCTGGAGCGGCTGTGGATCGCGGATCGCTTTTCTGCCGGTGATGCGCTCTAGCATCTCCACCAGTTCATTCAATTTCACCGGATGCGAATTCCCCAGATTGAAAACGTCGAAGGGCGCGCCGCCGCCGGGCGGAGCGTATTCGATAGCGGCGAGGACGCCGGCGACGATGTCGTCCACGAAGGTGTAGTCGCGGCCCGTCGAGCCGTCGCCGAAAATGGGCACCGGATTGCCGGCTTCGATCAGCGCAGTGAATTTGTGGATGGCAAGATCGGGGCGCTGTCGCGGGCCGTACACCGTGAAGAAACGCAGGCAAATCACCGGCAGCGAGTGCAGATGCGCGTACGTGTAGCCGAGCAATTCACCGGCGAGCTTGGTGGCTGCGTAGGGCGAAATGGGTTTCATCTCGACGTGGTCTTCGCAGAACGGCGCGCGGCTGGTGGCGCCATAGACCGAGCTGGACGAGCCGAAGACGAATTGCTTCACGTGGAACTCGCGGGCGAGCTCGAGGAGGTTGAGGGTGGCGGAGACATTGACGCGCTCGTAGAGACGCGGCTGCTCGATGGAGGGGCGTACGCCGGCGCGGGCGGCGAGATGAAGGATGGCTTCCGGCTTGGAGCGGGCCACGACATCGCGCAACGCATCGTAATCGGCAATGTCCACCTGCTCGAAGGCGAAGCGGCCGGCCGCCTGGACGTCCTTCAAGTTGGCGCGCTTCCACGCCGGCGAGTAGAACTCATCGAGGTTGTCCACGATGGTGAGGTCGGCGCCCTGGCGGAGCAGGGCCTCGGCGGTGTGGCTGCCGATGAAGCCGGCGCCACCGGTGAGCAGGATGCGGGGGAATTTGAGGGCCATGAGTCTGTGGGCTCGTTCCCTTCCGGGCGAATTTGCTAGCCTACCAGTAAATCAATTATCCGCAAAGCGGCTGTGACCGCGTTGCGTCAGAGGCTGCCCTGGCGCCGATTGCGAATCAGGCATGGAGACAAAACTCTTGACTTCGAAGTAATTCCGCAGTAGAAGCAGCAAACGAACTTCTCATTGGCATTCATGCGAGCCACACTGTGACAAACCCGTGGGAAAAAAATCTGCAACGGTGGGTTCATGCGGGTTTGATCGACGCAGCGACGGCGGGGCGCGTCCGGGCTTACGAGACCGAGCACAGCCAGGTGCTGCGCTGGCCGATCCGCGTGGCTCTGGCGCTGGGCGTAATCATGGTTGGCGCTGGCGTGCTGCTATTTGTGTCAGCGCATTGGGACGAGCTTTCTCCTTCCGCGCGCTTCAGCCTGGTGCTGCTGATGGTCGGCGTGTTCCACGTGGCGGGGGCGCTAACGGTTGAGCGGTTTGAAAAGCTCGCGCAGGCATTGCACGTACTGGGTACGATTACCCTCGGAGCAGGAGTGTATTTGGCCGGACAAATTTTCAACCTGGCAGAGCACTGGCCTGGTGGCGTGATGCTGTGGGCGTTGGGTGCGTGGCTTGGCTGGTTCGTTCTGCGCGATTGGGCACAGGGGTTCATGTGTGCGATTTTGACGCCAGCGTGGCTGGCCAGCGAATGGGCGGAAGCGATGCACGGAAACGGCTTGGGCACATCCATCCTGGCTGATGGCCTGGTGCTGCTTTCGTTCACTTACTTTACGGCGAGGACGGAAGAAAAATCGAGCTTGCTGCGCACAGGGCTCTCCATGATGGGTGGCGTCATGCTTTTGCCCTGCCTTGGTTTCTTCATCTTTTCGCGGGTTCAATATTCCTATTCATACAGCTTGCACGACTTACCGACCGCCCTTCTGATTGTTGGCTGCACGGCGGCATGGGTGGCCCCGCTGGCGCTGGCTTACGTGTTTCGTGGGCGTGCCGTGTGGATGAATTTTGCGGCGGCACTCTGGCTGGCCGTGCTCGGACAAATGAAGATGGACGACAAAAATCTGATGCTCTATTTGTGGTTTGCCGCCTGCTCCATCGCCATGATTGCGTGGGGCGTGAAGGAAGCGCGACGCGAACGGATTGACTTGGGATTCTTAGGGTTCGCAGCCACGGTTCTGGTTTTCTATTTCTCCAACGTGTTTGACAAATTGGGGCGCTCGGCGAGCTTGATCAGTCTGGGAATCCTGTTCCTAGCGGGCGGCTGGGCACTGGAAAAGACACGACGGCGGCTGGTAGCTGGCATCAAGAAGGCGGAGGCATGAGGCCCTTCTACAAAGGACTGATTCTCGCGGCACTGCACTTGGCGGTCGTGGCCAGTTTGGGAGGCAAGCTGCTGGTGGACCGTGCCACCCGTCCGCGGGTTTGGATGCGCGCGTTACCATATGACCCAAACCTGCCGATCCGCGGGCGCTACGTCCGTCTGCGTGTTGATTTACAGAATCGAATGGTCGCTAATTCCGATCCCGCCCGCGGCACTTTCCGGCTACTGCCCGCGCCACGCGCCGACTATGCCTGGGATGAACCCGAGTCCGGGGTGGCTTACTTTATCTCCGAGCATGTGGAGGATCCTTCCCGGCGGTCCCAGGGAGAAGAGTTGTGGGTGGAAGTGACGCTGCCAAAGAAAGGTCCGCCTAGGCCGATTCGCCTCGCTGTAAAACGGGGCGACACTCTCGCGCTGCTGCCGTTGGACTGAATCTCCCCAACTTAGCTTTACATTGCGCGCCCGGGCAGCGTGTACCTTTCGAGCTGTGCCCGGGAGGCAGGGGGAGTCGCGCCCCTGAGAACGCGAAGATTCACTAGCCTCCCAGTTCGGCGAGGGACTTGAGGCACTCCACTTTGACGTTTTCCTTGGGTTTGAGTTCGAGAGCGCGTTTGAAGTGCTGGCGCGCTTTATTCGGGTCGTTTGCCTTCTGATAGGCACGGCCCAGGTGGAAGTGGAAGGTGGCGTTGTCGGGGTTGCCTTTCAAAGCCTCCTCGATCATCGTGATCGCCTGGCCGTAGACGCCCTTTTGGTAGTAGGCCCAGCCGAGCGTATCGGCCACGCTGGAATTGTCTGGCATCTTCTGGCGGGCGGTCTGCGCCCGGGTGAGGGCCACGTCCACGTTGCCTCCGTGCTCAAGCAACAAGAAGGCCAGGTTGTTCGACGCCGGACCGTTATCGGGAGCGACCTGCAACGATTTCTCGTAGAGTTCCTGCGCGTGCTGCCAGTTGTTGCGGTTCTCTTCGAGCGACGCCAGCAGAATGTAGGCGCGGGCGTCCTGAGGATTCTTCTGCATGCACTGCTGATACGTCGCGGCGGCTTTCTCCAGCTGGCTGCGCAACTCCTGCACCTGTCCCAAGGAAAGCATTGCGTCCAGGAAATCCTTGTTCAGGTTAATGGCCTGTTCGTAAGCGGACTCTGCCTTTTCCAAATCTTTCAGGGTAAACAGCAGGGTGCCCTTCATGTAGAAATAGGCGGGGTTGCTGGGTGTCTTGACCAATTGCTGATCCAAGCGGGCAATCGCGCGAGGCACTTGCTGCTGGCCCACGTACAGTCCCACCAATCCCTGCATAGCCTCGACGAAGTTGGGTTCTTTATCCAGCGCTTGCTCAAAGAGCTTTTCAGCTTCCTTGTAATTTTTCTGGGCGGTGCGGAAACTAGCCATCCGGGTGTATCCGAGCGGGTTCTGCGGAGCGAGCTCGATGGCCTTTTTCAGATCGGCTTCGCAGCCGGCGTAATCCTTGCGTCCAAAGCGCGAGGCCGAACGCATCACGTAGCCATCGGGCGAGAAAGGCTCGGCGGCGACGAGTTGCTCGGCGCTCGCGGCAAGACTGTTCCAATCGCCGCGGGAGTAGGCCACGGCGGCGAGCATCTGGTGCGCGGCGACCATGGTGGGTTGCAGACTTGCAGCCGAGCGCCATTCCTGCTCAGCGCGGGCAACGTCGCCCTTGCCGGCGAACGCCAGCCCAAGATGATAATGGGCCACGGGATTGTCGGGCTCTGTGGTGAGAGCGGCCTGGAAGACTTGCACTGCTTCGTTCGGACGCCCCTGGCGGTTCAGGATCTGCCCGCGATGGATCAGGCAGTCCACGTCCTTGGGACTGCCCTTCAGGACTTCGTCATTGAGCGTGGTGGCTTCCTGAAGTTTGTTCTTCAGGATCAGGATCTGGACATAATTTTTCTTCAGCCGGGTGTCTTTCGGGTGCTGCGCGTAGACGGCGCCGAATTCCTGTTCCGCCTTATCAATATTGTTCGTCAGGAAATAGAAGTCGGCGAGAAGGCGGTAGGCCTCGGAGTTGTTCGGAAGCGCTTCCTTGCCCTGGCGAAGAACCTGTTCGGCTTTGTCGAGCTGGTTTTGCGCCATGAACAGGCGGCCGAGCGAGGCATACGGAAGAAAGCTCTTCGGGTCCACAGTGATGGCATTGCGCATTTGCGTTTCCGCATCGGCCAAGCGGTTCTGTGACTGGTAAAAGTTGCCCAGCGCCAAAACCGCGGTGACCGATTTCGGATCGAGCTCGACGGCTTTCTTAAAGCTGGCCTCAGCCTCGGGAACTTTCTTCGCGGTCAATTGCAGGAGCGCGAGGTTCATGTAAGAGCGCGGCCGCTCCGGGGCAAGCTGAATGGCTTGCTGCATGTTCTTCAGGGATTCTTCAATGTTCTGGGTGGCGGCCAGCGAATTGGCTTTGAGGATGTGCGCGTCCACATTATTGGGTTCCCGGGCCAGGACGAGGTCGGCGCGCTCCTGGGCTTTCTGAAACTCGTGGGCCGCGAGCAAGAGGTTGCCAAGATCAATCTGTGCCTTGTTGTGTTCCGGCTGGAGGTCCACCGTGCGCGTGAGCTCCTGGTACGCGGCGGTCCAAACGCCCATGCGGATATAGGACTGGGCGAGCTGGTAGTGGGCGTCCACGAAGCGCCCGTCCACCTGGAGCGCATTCAGATACTGGATGCTCGCCTCGTGGTATTGTTCTTTTTCGAAATAGCGGTTGCCGCTTTCCAGATACTTCTGCTTGCGCACATTGGGATCGCGGGAACAGCCCGCGCCAATCCCCGCCAGCAGCATGGCGACGAGTAGGAGCACATAAGAATAACGAGTCTTCATCTCAGCCTTCCTGCAAAAGCGCTCCGAGCGCACGCGTCTTTTCCGGATGCCGCGCAAACGCTCCGGCGCCTTGCTTCAAAAGTTTAGCAGAGAATGGAAACGTCCGGCGGAAAGTTGCGCTTTGCCGGCCTCTGCCCGTTCGAACGCAAAACCTGTTCCCCCACAGCAAACCTTCCAGATCCAGCAGCGAGAAGGGATGCCCGCAAGAATTCTCATCGAGGAATGAACCGGTCCAATTGCGGATAGACTTCGCGCACAAAGCTCATCGCTCGTTGTTCTGCGCTGGGCACACTTTCGTTGCGGGCAATCGGCGTGACCACGCGAAGCAGCGCGCCATCGCTGCGATTGCGACGGATGGAGTCTGCGACTAGATAAATTTTGGCCCAGTATTCGCTCGCCACCACGCGGCCGTTGGACTGATACCAATACAGAACCAGCTGGCGGTCGAGGCCCTTGGAAATAATGTAGCGGTTCACCCGGGGATCGCCTTCGGCTGCAAATGGCAACGCAATGCGCGTGAAATCCACGGGGGCCCAGCCGGAGCCCGGCAAACAGTTTTGCGGGGAATGTATCGTCGAGCCGGTGCGCTGCGTGGGGAAATAGGCGAGAAAGAAATCAACGTAGGGCCGGTCCGGAGCGCGATAAAAGCGGAGCAGAAAATCGCCATCCCCGAGGATTTGCTTCACTCCGGGCTGGAGCGGCACGTCTTCGCCACGCCACTCGCCCACTTGCTTGGGGAATTCGGCGACCGCCAGATGCGGCGGCAAAGTCTCAGCGCGGTCGCGCGCGCGCAGAAGCACGCCGGCGGCGGCCAGCAAGAAAACCACGACCCCGAAGCGGAGCCCTCTCATCGTGCGGCGCGCTCCTTTCGGCGTGCAAGCCAGTGCTCGCCGACCCGCAGCAATCCGTGCAGGCTGAAGAGCAAGCCCAAAGACATCACAAAAATGAGCCAGCCGGAAAACGTATGGAAAAAGCCCTGCGCCTTTTCCGGATCCCAGTACTGGCCGAGCAGCCCGGTCCCCACGATGCGCAGGGAATTGGCCGCGACGGCGATGGGAATCGCGCTCACCGCTAGCAGCACGCGCCGCCATGCCCCGGATTCGAGGAAGTATCCGTAGATGACAGCCAGCGTGCCGAGCGACATCAGCGAGCGGATTCCGCTGCACGCCTCCACCACTTCGAGCGACATCGCGGGAAGATTGATCACGTTGCCTTCCCGAAACACGGGCACACCCAACAAGGAAAGCGTTGCGCTGGCCAGTTTGGAGGCCAGAAGCTGCAACGGAAACGCAATATTGTTAAATATGATGGCTGGAATAGGAATCATCAGGAATAAAAACGCCCAGGGAAAAATCAGAGCGCGAAACCAATTCCAGCCGCGGAATTGAATAAGAAGCCCGCCGAGCAAGAGCACAAGAGAAGAGCGTGAAAGAAACAGCTCCGCGCCGAGCACGCCCAAGACGAGCACACACAACGCCAGTGCGACAATCACCGCCCCCCACCAGGAAGGCCGCTCTTCCAACTCTGCGAGCCGCTTCCGTTCATTCCAGATCACGAACGCGGAAAACAGCGGCACAAAGAAACCATGGGAGAAATTGGGGTCGTTGATCCACTGCTGGATGAGCCGGGTAACAATGCTGTAATAAAGGAGGACGATCAGGGTGGCCAGTACCAACCATTGCCACCAATCACGGCGCCAGCTAGCGGGCTGCGCCGCGAGTGCCATTTGCTGTTCTTCCATTTGATCCATGAGTAGCCGTCTGCTTTGCAGAATAGCCGAGCAGCAACGGGTTCGCAATAGCTCAGCTATCGCGTGTGTAGTGTGCGATGCCGAGTTGAATACCGCTGCTCTTCAATCCGCGGACGGAACTCCGCGAACGGAAATCCTTATCCCGGGACAGAAAACTCTTTCCTATAGCACCACAATTCCTTCCAAAGGACTCTTGATTGATAGATAAGTGTTGTAATTTGTTTAAGATAGAACAACAAATAGTCCGTCAAGGTGTGATTCAGTGGAATTAAAATAGCCAAAAGAGACAATAAAGTACCACTTTTAAGGCTAGCAAATAGAGCATGCACGGTAGTACTGGGGTACTATTGTGGCGTAGTGGTTTTGTAACTTACAGTCCCTACTGTACTTGGAGATATTTGGATTTGTGTGAAGCAGTCCCCCCCTCTTGGCATCTGCCTTGCACATTATTCCCCCGAAACAGATCTTTCCGCAGAAGAAGGCGTACTGTCTGCGCGGAGGTTCGATGGAAGTGAGGCAGTCGGAATTGGAAGCGAATGTGGCCGTTGCAACATCTTTGCACGGCAATCACGCCTATGTGCCCGCGCTGAGTCCCGCGATGCGCGCGGTGGAGCGCGTGGTGGCGGATATCGCTCCGACGGACATCCCGGTCCTGCTCGAGGGCGAAAGCGGAACCGGCAAGGAAGTGGTGGCGGCACAAATCCACCGTCTGTCGTTGCGCCGCCGCGAGCCATTCACGAAAGTGAGCTGTGCAGCGCTGACTCCGGAGTTCTTCAACGGCCGCACGCACGATGCCGCGAATGGATCCGAACACAGCGGCATTTTTTTGCTGGACGAAATCAGCGAATTGGATCCTGCCTGCCAGCCCAAGTTATTGCACGTGCTGCCGGACGGAGACGCGTTGCCGCTGGAAGGCGCGCTGGCGTCACTCGGCGCGCGGGTGATCTGCACCACCTCTCGAAACCTGGAAGAGGAGATGCGCGCGGGGCGCTTCCGTGAAGATCTCTATTACCGGATCAACGGGGTGTGTTTGCGTCTGCCGCCGCTGCGCCATCGCAAAGAAGACGTGCCGGTGCTGGTGGGATATTTCCTGTCGAAATACGCGGCGCAATTTGGCAGGCCGCAGCCGAAGCTGAGCGGGTACGTGATGGCGCAGTTCAATGACTATGATTGGCCGGGAAACATCCGCGAGCTGGAAAACGCGGTCAAGAAAATCGTGGCGCTCGGCGACGAGCGGGCGGCTGTGGCCGATGTGCGAGCCCGGGTAGCCGCGCAGGGCAGCAATGGCGGCGCGGAAATTCTCTCCTTGAAGGAAGCGGCGCGAGCCGCCAGCCGTCAAGCAGAGCGGGAACTGATCTTAAAAGTTCTGGGCCGCACGCGGTGGAACCGCAAGCGCGCCGCGCAGGAGTTGCAGATCAGCTACAAGGCGTTGCTTTACAAGCTCAAACAGATTGGATTGGAAGACCAGGCGGTTTCCTAAAGCTCAAGGAGAAGGTGAATGAGGACTCATTGCAGGCTCTGGATGTTCCTGGCAGCGGCGCTGCTGCTTCCGCTTTCTGGTCTCTCGGCACAAGAAAAGACGAACGCGAAGGAATCCAAAGCTCCGGCCCGCGCCGCGGCGGAGCAGCCGGCCGCGCCCAAGGCGGCCACCGACGACCCGGCCTATGAAATCGGCGCGGAAGACCAGCTCAACATCAGCGTGTGGAATGAACCGAACATCACGCGGACGGTGCCCGTGCGGCCCGACGGAAAGATTTCGCTGCCGCTCATCAATGATGTACAAGCCGCCGGGCTGACCCCCATGCAACTGGCCACTTCCATTACGGAAAAACTGAAAAAATTCCTTTCCGACCCGCAAGTCACCGTGATCGTGTCGGGGATCAACAGCCGGCGCTACTACATCGTCGGTGAAATGAACCGCGCAGGGGCATTTCCGCTGCTGCCAAACATGACCGTATTGCAGGCGCTTTCGAGCGCGGGCGGGTTTACCCAGTTTGCGAAGCTCAAATCGATTTACGTGTTGCGGATCGTGGACGGGAAATCCATCAAATATCCGTTTAACTACAAGGACGTCATCAAGGGAATCCACGTTGAGCAAAACATCATTTTGAAACCGGGCGACACTATTGTCGTTCCGTGAGGGGGAGAAATGAAGAAGTGTCGAGTGCAAATCTGGGCCACGATTCTGACTCTGGCGCTGGCTGTTCCCGCCGTCTGGGCGCAACAGCAGAAAGATCCGCGTGTGAATCCGCCAGTGGCGCCGCTGCCCCCGATTACACCGGGTGAGAGCAGCAGCAAATCGGCCATGGACGACCCCGCGCCGAGCCCGCAGAACGCGGTGAAGCCGGACGAGAGCTCTCTCTCTGGAGCCGAGGCGTTTACCTTGGGGATTAGCTCTGGCGGGCGCAGCTTTGTGACGCCGACGATCCGCTTTACGCAATTTACGGACAACAGCAAGAGCACAGCGACCTCGCTGGACGACTGGAAGGCTTCCGGGAGCCTGACCGGGCAGCTTGCGCTGCAGCGCACGTGGAGCCGCTCACAGCTCGGGATCGACTATTCCGGCGGCGCCACGCTGTTTACCATCGCCCAGAATCGCCGGGCATCATTCCACCGCGTGGGAATCAGCGATCAGATTACCTGGCGCCGAATCACCTTGTTGCTGGCCGATTCGCTGATCTATTTGCCGGAGTCATCCTTCGGCGCGGGCGGTCTCGGAGGGCTCAGCACCGGCTCGTTGGGCGGGCTGGGCAACGGCAGCATCGGCACCGGATTTGGCAGCGGCTCCGGCGGAGGATTTGGCGGCGGCCTTGTTCCCGGGATCATACCGAGCCAATCCATTCTGACCGGGACCGGCCGCCGGATCAGCAATACTGCCCTGGGCCAAATCAAGTACGCCCTCGGCCCGCGAACTTCCATCACTGCCAGCGGTTCCTACGGAATGCTTCGCTTTCTGGACCCAGGATTCATCAACAGCAGCAACTTCCAATTCATGACCGGCTACGACTACAAGATGAACCCGGCGGACACCATCGGTGTGGTCTATTCCATGAGCATGTTGCGGTTTGGAGGAATCAGCCAATCCGCGGACTTCCATAATTTCCACCTGGCTTACGGGCGGCGCATTACCGGACGCCTGGCGTTACAGCTCGCCGGCGGCCCACAGTTCGGCACATTTCAAAATCCGGTGACTGGGTCCGGCAAGCGCGTTTCGTGGAGCCTGCGCAGCGCGCTGATCTACAACTTCAGGAACACCGCTCTGGGGCTGAATTATTCGCACGGCGCGACCACCGGCTCGGGCGTATTTGTGGGTTCAGACGCGGACCGGGTCGACGCTACGATCAGCCGGCAACTCTCGCGCATGTGGAGTGGCGGGCTGCATTTCGGATATGCGCACAACCACAGCATTCGGCAGTTGAATGCCGTGACCACAAGCCGCACTGTGAACACTTGGCATGGCGGATTCGGCCTGCAGCGGCCCGTGGGGCGGCAAGCGAGGGCCTCCCTCTCCTACAATGTGAGCGGGCAGAATGCGGACACCCCAGTGGGATGCGTCGGCCTGGCTTGTGGGAAGTTTCCCATTCGCCATCAAATCGCCCTGACTTTCAGCTGGGGATTCGGCCCATACGCGATTGACTAAACGGCGCCGGAATTCCGGGGCCGGGAAGCAGAGAAATTAAGCAGAAGGGAAAAGAGGAATCATGCTCGGACATCGTTCAATGTCGGTGGAAGATTATGTGGGGATGCTGCGTCGCCATATTTGGCAGATCGTGATCCCCATCCTGGTGATGCCGTTGGTGGCCTACGGCGTCTCTTTGCTTCTTCCGGAGCGCTACACTTCGCAGACTCTGGTGCTCGTGGACCAGCAAAAAGTGCCCACGTCCCTCGTGCAGTCGATGGTGACCGATCAACTGAACGAACGGTTGAGCACCATGCAGCAGCAAATCCTCTCGCGCACGAAGCTGCAACCCCTGATCGAGCAATTTAATCTGTTCAAGAGCGATGTCGCCGACAAGGTGCCCATGGAAGACCTGGTGGCCAAGATGCGCAAGGCCATCACCGTGACCACGGTGAAGCCGGTGACCAATGCGCGGCAGGGCGAAGTGCCGGGCTTCACCATCGCATTCGAATCGGACCAGCCGCACACCGCGCAGCTCGTGTGCGCAGAGATCACCTCGATGTTCATCAAAGAGAACCTGGAGTTGCGGACGCAGCGCGCTGAAAGCACCACCGGTTTCCTCGCTAAACAGGTGGAGGAAGCCAAGCGCAAGCTGGACGAGAAGGACCAGCGCGTGGCGGAATTCAAGCGCCGCTATCTGGGCCAGCTCCCCGGTCAGGAGCAGGTCAACATGAATATCCTAATGGGGCTCTCGCAGCAATTGGAAGCGGTGAATCAGCTCCTCACGCGCACTCACCAGGACAGAACCTACACGGAATCGCTGCTGGCACAGCAAATCGCCCAGTGGGAGGCCTCCCAACAGGGCAACAACCCGCAGACGCTGGAGATGCAGCTCTCTGCGCTGCAAAATCAGCTCATTACCCTGGAAGGCCGGTATACCTCCGACCATCCCGATGTCAGCAAGATGAAGGCTGACATCGCCCAGCTGAAGAAGAAAATTGACGAAGCCAACGCTGCGGCCAAGGACAAAGGGATGGATAAGGACAAGACCGCCGTGGCCAAGGCGAATGAGCCGCCCCAGATTCAGCAGTTGCGCAATCAGGTTCACCAGCTCGACGTGACGCTGAAGGAAAAGACGCGCGACCAGGAACGCATCCAGGAGCAGATCAAGGTCTATCGCTCCCGCGTCGAGCTCAGCCCCCTCGTCGAGCAGCAGTACAACGAGATCCTGCGCGATTACACGACCGCGCAGCAGTTTTACGACGACCTCCTCAAGAAGCGGGGCAACTCCGAAGTGGCCACGGACCTCGAGCGACAGCAGCAGGCCGAGCAATTCAAGGTCATGGACCCGCCGAACCTGCCTGTGAATCCGACCTTCCCGAATCGCCTGCTGTTCGCCGGCGGCGGATTGGCCGGGGGCATGGGCATCGGCTTAGTTATCGCCTTGCTGCTCGAGATGAAAGACAAGTCCATCCGCACCGAAGCGGACATCGAAGCGCTGCTGCAACTTCCCACGCTGGCTCTGGTGCCTTCGGTGATCGAAGGAGCAAGCAACGGTCGGGGCCTTCTCTCACGCCTCCGCAAAACGGAAGATCGGGCTTTGCCCCGAGCGGGAGCATAGGACACCACGATGTACAAAAAGTTCTTTGGACTGCGCGAGAATCCATTTAACGTAAATCCGGACCCGCGCTATCTCTGTCTGAACAAGCACACCCAGGAGGCGCTGGCTTGCCTGACTTACGGCATCCAGAGCCGCAAGGGATTCATCCTGCTCAGCGGTGAGGTGGGTACGGGCAAGACCACTCTGCTGAACAAACTGCTGGACTGGCTGCACCGCGAGCGCGTGGCCACGGCATTTATCTTCAACTCGCGGCTGAACGTGACGCAGTTCTTCGACTTCATGATGGCCGACTTTGGCATTCCTACAGACACCCGGCTGAAGAGTCAGGTGCTGATGAAGCTGAACCACTGGTTGCTGGAGCGCTACCAGGCGGGGGAAACCGCCGTGCTGGTGGTGGACGAAGCGCAAAACCTCTCCACGCAGGTGCTGGAAGAGATCCGGCTGCTGACCAACCTGGAAACTGCTACGGATAAGCTTCTCCAGATCGTGCTCTCCGGCCAGCCGGAGCTGGAACAAAAGCTGAACCAGCCGCAATTGCGGCAGTTGCGCCAGCGCATCACTCTGCGATGCAAGACGCACGCGCTTTCTCTGGATGAAACCAGCGAATACGTCGCCAGCCGGCTGCTGATCGCCGGGGGTAACGGGCGCGAGATTTTTTCGCCGCAAGCTGTGGAGACAATTCACGGCTACGCGCGAGGCATCCCGCGCGTTACCAACCTGCTCTGCGAACACGCCTTGATCAGCGCGTTCGTGGACCAGCAGTGCCCGATCAGCGGCGCCACGGTGGACGAGGTGGCGCGCGAATTCCAATTGCACGAGGTCGAACCCAATGCTCAGCCGATGGAAAACGTCGAGCCGAGCGGCGAAAACCGGCGCCTGATGGAGGCTTTGCAAAGTCTGGTAACCCTGGTGGACCACCTGCGCCGGACCGACGCATCCCCGCTCTCCCCAAGGAAAGGAAGCTATGAGCCGCATTCACGAAGCATTGAAGAAAGCTGAACTGGAACGGAGCGGTGCGCGTCCGCCCGAGGAAATGTTGGCGCCGGTGGAGTTTCCGGAAGCCGGGCCGCTGCATCGCACGGCGGAAACTCACGCCATCGTGTCTGCGGCGGTGGAGAGTTCTGATGGGCTGACCTTCGACATGATCCGGGAGCGCTGCCATTCTACCGCGTGGAACTTCGACCCTCGCACCGTCCTGTTCGGCACGCCGCGTCCCGGCGAACAAAAGGCGCGTCTCGGCACCGAGGAATTTCGCACTCTGCGCTCGCGGCTCTACCAGATCCGCGAACGCCAGCCCTTGAAGACGCTGCTGGTGACGAGCGCCCTCCCGGCGGAGGGCAAGACTTTTGTGGCCGGGAACCTTGCGCAGGTGATTGTGCGCCAGCACGAACGGCGCGCGCTGCTCATTGACGCGGACCTGCGGTGGTCGCGCATGCACTTGACCTTCGGCACCTCGATGAAGCCGGGGCTCACGGATTATCTGGCCGGCGACGTGGATGAGTTTTCCATCATCCAGCGCGGGGCCTACGAAAACCTGTTCCTGATTCCCGGCGGCAGCCCGTGTTCCAATCCCGCGGAATTGATTGCCAGCGGCAAACTGGAATCTCTCTTGCGCCGGCTGGCGCCGCTGTTCGATTGGGTCATTCTCGATTCACCGCCCGCAGTCCCGGTCGCGGACTCGAGCCAGCTCGCGGATATGTGCGACGGAGTCCTGATGGTGGTGCGGTCGGGGGTGACGCCCTATGACATGGCGCAGCGCGCCGTGCAGGAATTCCGTGAAAAGCACCTGGTCGGCGTGGTGCTTAACGACGTGGAGCCCGGCTCCGGTTACAGCTCGTATTACTACCACTACTACCACGGCCGGTCCGGTGTGAACGGCAAAGGGAAGGGATAGGGACGCGTGGTCCGACTCTTCAATGTCTATTATCCGGCTCGGACCCTGGTGCTGATTGCCGGGGAAGCGGTAGTGGTGTGCCTCTCGTTTCTCGTGGCAGTCTTCTTGCGATTAGGGCCGGATTCATACATCGCCCTGAACTACGAGGGCGGCTTCCTGAAGATTCTCGGCGTGTCTGGCCTGGCCATGCTGTGTGCGTACTATTTTGACTTGTACGATCTCCAACGCCTGCCCTCGCGAGGCGAGATTTATTTCCGCCTCCTTATGCAGTTGGCGACGATGGCTTTCCTATTGGCCGCCCTGGCCGTGGTGTTCCCGCGCTTCCTGGGTGCCCAGGGCGTTGTTCTGGTGGGCCTGGTGATTCTGACGTTTGCACTGCTAGGCTGGCGCGCGACGTACTCGTGGCTGCTGCGGCAGCCGATGCTGCGAGAACGCGTCTATGTGCTGGGCGGCGGCGAACGCGCCCAGCGGCTGGTGCATGCGCTGCGCACGCGACACGAATTGGGCATGGACGTGGTCGGCTGGGTGGGGGCCATGGGGAACGGCTCACTCACGCGCGAAAACCTCTCCCTCGCCCTGCAACCGCTACGCGCTGCCAAGTCGGTGGACCGCGTCATTGTGGCTCTCTCCGACCGGCGCGGCACGATGCCGGTGCGGGAGCTGCTCGATCTGCGGTTGAACAACGTAAAGGTGGAGGAAGCCACCGGCTTATTTGAAAAAATCAACGGCAAGATCGAAGTGGACGAGCTGCACCCGAGCTGGCTGATTTTTTCCGATGGCTTCCGGTTGAACAACTCGATCATGTTCGGGCGGCGCGTGATGTCCTGGCTGATCTCCGCGGCACTCCTGATCGTGGTGCTGCCGTTGCTCCCGCTGATTGCGCTGCTGATCAAATACACATCGCCGGGCCCGGTGCTCTACAAACAGAAGCGAGTGGGGCGCAGGGGCCAGGTGTTCTTCTGCTACAAGTTCCGGACCATGCGCGCGGACGCCGAAGCGGACACCGGTCCCACGTGGGCCGGGGACGACGACCCGCGCATCACCAAAATCGGCCGCATTCTGCGCAGCACGCGCCTGGACGAAATCCCCCAATTGTGGAACGTCTTCAAGGGTGACATGGGATTCGTGGGCCCGCGTCCGGAGCGCCCGGAATTTGTCGAATGGCTCAGCCGCGAAATCCCTTATTACAATCTGCGCCACATGGTCCGCCCCGGCATTACCGGCTGGGCACAGATCAGCTACCAGTACGGCGCTTCGCTCGAGGAATCCAAAGAAAAGCTGCAATACGACCTCTACTACATCAAAAACATCTCCATGGCGTTCGACCTGTACATCGTCTTCCAGACCATCAAAATTGTGCTCTTTGGCCGGGGGGCGAAGTGAAGTGGGTGTTCTGGCTCTCGGTGCTGCTGATTGGGTATAGCTACGCGGGCTACCCCCTGTGGCTCTACCTGCGCAGCCGCCTGCGTGCCCTTCCCGTTCGCCGGGAGCCGATTTTCCCATTCCTTTCCATTGTGCTTGCCGTCCGTAATGAGGCGGAAACGCTGCCCGGCAAACTGAAGAACTTGGAAGAACTGGATTATCCGTCAGACCGCTTCGAAATCGTTGTCGTATCCGACGGCTCGACGGATGGGACGAACTCTCTGCTCGAGGCGCGGGCCAGCGAGCGCCTGCACCCAGTGATTTGCACCGAGCATGCGGGCAAGGCCTCCTGTTTGAACCTAGGCATCCAGGCAGCTCGCGGCGAAATCGTGATGTTTACAGACGCGCGGCAGATCTTGGAGCGCGATTCCGCGAGCAAATTGGTCGCTCGTTTTGCCGACCCCGCGGTCGGCTGTGTCAGCGGCGAACTGATGCTCGGCGAACCGGACCCGGCGGACCGGCACGAGGGCGTCGGAATGTATTGGAAGATGGAGAAGAAAATCCGGGAGTGGGAAGGGGCCGCCGGATCGGTGGTCGGCGCCACCGGTGCCATTTACGCTGTGCGCAAGAAATACGTCGTGCCGCTGCCGGCTGGCACGATCCTCGACGATGTCTATCTGCCTCTGCACGTGGCGCGGCAGGGCGGGCGTGTGGTTTTTGAGCCGGGGGCGCGGGCTTGGGACAATTTCACCGAAAGCCCGGGGCGCGAGTTTCGGCGCAAGGTGCGTACGCTCACCGGCAACTATCAACTTTTGCAGCTGGCTCCCTGGCTGCTGACGCGAGAGAACCCGATACGGTTCGAGTTCATCAGCCACAAATTGCTGCGCCTGTGCGTGCCGTTTGCGCTGGCGGGCGTGCTGATCAGCTCTCTGATGCTGGACGCGGTCTATTACCGATGGGCGGCGATGGCACAGGTGGTGTTTTATTCGCTGGGCGCGCTGGCCTTTGTCCATCTGCGCCTGGGGTTGCTCGGCCGGGTAGCGAGCATGGTGTTCAGCTTTCTGCTGCTGAACACCGCCGCGGTTGTTGCGCTCGTCAATTTTGTTACTAGGAAGAAGGAGGTCTGGGTGCGGTGACGGACGGCGGGCAGCGGCCTTCGCTGCGAGAGTCACTTCCACCCGGAATACGCCCTTTGGCAACCACGGTCATAGCGAAGAATGGACTCGAGAAGGATAGCGGCAAGTCGAAAGCAATGACCTTTGCTTACGGCGGACTGGTGGCTTTCCTTTTCGTTTATTGCTCGCGCCCCAATGACTGGACGGGCCTTCCTTATTTCCCGTTTGCCAAGATTACTGCTGGATTCGCGCTGCTGGGATTAGTTGCAGCCCTGCTCACCGGCGGCCGGAAGTCCTTGCAAATGCCCAGGGAAGTAATCCTGCTGTTCTTTCTGTTTGGACAAATGTGCCTGGCGGTGCCGTTTGGAATCTGGCCTGGCGGGAGTTTTGAAACTGTCTTTTCGGACTTCTCCAAAGTCATCCCCATTTTTATCCTGATCATCATGACGGCCACGAAGGTGTCGCGGGTGCGCACGCTAATCACATTGCAGGCGGCATGCCTGGCGGCGATGGCCTTCCTGGCGCTGTCGGGTTACTCACGCTCCGTCAACCTATCCACTAAATCGGATTTGTCACGATTGGGAGGTGCTGTAGGGGGAATTTTCGGAAACCCTAACGACTTCGCTTGGGCGCTGGCCATGGTCTTCCCGTTTGCCTTTGCGCTGATGCTCAGCTCAAAAAGGTTCGTGATGCGGGCATTCTGGGCTATTGCGACCATCTCGATGGTGATCGCGGTCATGGAGACGATGTCGCGCGGCGGCTTGATCGCATTGGCGGTCTCCGCCGGCGTCACGGTATGGCAGTACGGAGTAACCGGGCGGCGCCGCTATCTTTTGTTCGTGTCTGCGGCTGCAGCCGTGTTGCTTTTGGTGGTAGCCGCACCCGAGGGCTACCTTCAACGCGTTGTCTCCACCGTGGACTGGGCGCAGGATGAGACCGGTTCCGCCTGGGGCCGGAAACATCTCTTCATGGTGAGCTTGAGGACCACTTTGGAGCATCCCCTGGTCGGCATCGGGCCGGGAAACTTCATCATCGTGTCCGGGTCGTGGCACGGCACTCACAACACCTTCACGCAATTCAGTTCCGAGGCAGGAATTCCGGCCATGCTGCTGTACATCGCTCTGCTGTGGAGCTCACTCAGGAAATTGAGGCAGGTTCGCAAGAAGACTCTAGAAACGGATGAAGAGTGGATTCTGGCCGGCGGGCTGCAAGCCGCGCTGGTGGGATTGATCGTTGGCGGCTTTTTCGGCATGGCTGCATACCTCTTCTCCACTTACTTTCTGATGGCTTATGCGTGCGCCATCCATCAATTGACGTTCAAAGAAGGGAGAGAGGGCGAATCCATCCAGCCGCCGGCGGGAAGAACAGCGGTGTCCCGGCGCTGGTCGCGCAGTAAGGCCGTGCCGGAATCGCCAGGGGCTCCAACGACTGCGCAACGAAGTTGGTCACCCATGTTGGGGCATCGCCGACCGCGTACGCTGGAGAGCTGACCATGTGCGGAATAGCAGGGATGGTCGGGTGTGAGGCCGGAGCGGTCGTCGACCCCGCCGCCGTCCAGCGGATGTGCCACACGATCGTCCATCGCGGTCCCGATGACGATGGATTCCATTCTGGGGACCGCTTTGCGCTGGGCATGCGCCGGCTCAGCATTATCGACCTAGCGACGGGCCAGCAGCCCATGAGTAACGAAGACCGGTCCGTCTGGGTGGTCCTCAACGGAGAGATTTACAACTTCCAGGAACTTCGCGCCGAATTGGAAGGCGCCGGCCACCGCTTCGCTACGCGATCCGACACTGAAGTAATCTGCCACCTTTACGAAGAACATGGCGCGCAGTGCGTGAAAAAACTGCGCGGAATGTTTGCCTTTGCCGTTTACGACGAGCGCCGGCGGAGCCTGCTGCTGGCTCGCGACCGCATGGGCGAAAAGCCGCTTCATTACGCGCAGGTGAACGGCTGCCTGATTTTTGGGTCCGAAATTAAGGAGCTGCTGGCCGCAGCTCCCCAGCTGAACCAGGTCAGCCCGGAGAATCTCCTCTACTACTTTCAGGTAGGCTACATCCCCGACCCGCTGACGGCCTTTGCTGGCATTCACAAGCTGCCGCCGGGTTGCCTGCTGGAACTTGTGGACGGCCGCGTAGAAATACGCCGCTATTGGGATCTTCCTGCCTACGGCACGCACGAGCCCAAATCAGAGGAACAAGCGCTGGAGGAGATGGAGCATCACCTGGCGGAGGCCGTGCGGATTCAAATGGTCAGCGATGTTCCGCTCGGCGCTCTGCTGAGCGGTGGCGTGGATTCCTCCATTGTCGTGGCGATGATGGCGCGTGCCAGTGCGCGTCCGGTGCGGACATTTACGATTGGCTTCGGGAACCAGGACTTCAACGAGACCGCGTTCGCTCGCGCGGTGGCCAAACAATTCTCGACTGAGCACCACGAACTCCTATTGGATCCGGACATTGGGGAAACGCTCGAGAAGCTGACGCACATACTGGAAGAGCCTTTCGCAGACTCCTCGATTTTGCCGACTTATTTTGTTTCCTGCCTTGCGCGCGAACAGGTAACCGTGGCGCTGGCAGGCGACGGTGGCGATGAGCTGTTTGCGGGCTACGATCGTTATGCGGTCAACATGCGCCGCCAGGCATTCGACCACATCCCGGCCGGTCTGGGCCGCATGTACCACAAACACATTTATCCGCAACTGCCACGAAAGATTCGCGCGCGCAAGCTTGCATACAACATTGCGCTGCCATCTCGCGAACGATATTTGGACGGCATCTCGTTCCTCTCCGCGCACGGCCGCGAACGAAGTCTGTTCACGGAGGCCTTCCTCTCGCGGACCCAAAACGCTCGGCCGCCACTGGAGATGTTTCGCAAATATCTGGACAGCGCGGTGGCCAGCGATCCGCTGAGCCCATTGCTGTACCTGGATGCGAAGACGTATCTGCCTGCGGACATCCTGACCAAAGTGGACCGCATGAGCATGGCCACTTCTCTCGAGGTGCGCGCGCCGCTGCTCGATCCCGTCTTCGTGGAGTGGGCCACGAGCTTGCCGCCGCAATGGAAGCTGCATGGGAGGACGCGCAAGTACTTGCTTAAAAAGCTGGCGGAGCGCGTCGGCGTGCCCCGGCACGTTTTGCACCGGCGTAAGCAGGGCTTTTCCATTCCCCTGGTGCACTGGATGCGCAAAGAAATGAAAGAAGAAATGCTGCGGATGCTGCTCGAGCCGCGAACCATCCAGCGCGGCTACTTCAATCCGAAAGAAATCCGGCGGCTGCTGGACGAGCACATTCGCGGGCAGCACGACTGGTCTGGCCAGCTCTGGATGTTGCTGATGTTTGAGCTCTGGCATCGCAATTTCCTGGAAACGCGCGACGGTTACAAGAGACTCCCAATCCACAGCGGCCCCGCGTGGGTGCGGCAGCGCGAACTGTCTTTGAAGGGGCCGGTCGCGAGCGCTGGCCTTGCCGAAGGACCTACCCACTAACCGAAATGACTCCCAGGACCCAAAATCTGACGCCACAAATGCCGCTCGCTCGGGCCCTGGATGGTGCGCGCGTGTTTTTGATGACCGACAGCATGGACACCGGCGGCATCGCGCGCGATATCACCTTGATGGCCGAAACGATGCGCCGCAACGGGTTCGATCTCCGGCTGGGCTGCTTGCGGCGCGCAGGTGCGCTGCTGGAACGCATCGGCGAGATTCGTGAATATCCGCTGGGGGGAAGCTTCCTCAGCAGGCAGTCGTTTCGCGCCCGTGCGGCGCTATGGAAAGACCTGCGCGCCGAGTCGGTGAGCGTTGCCCATTCTTTTGACTTTTACACGAACCTGATGATGATCCCCGTTGCCCGGCTAGCCGGCGTGCCGGCGGTGTTCGGCAGTCAGAAACAATTGGGGGATTTACTCAGCCTGCCGCAACAGGTTGCGCAAGCAGAAACATTCCGGTGGTGTGACCGCGTCGTGTGCAACTCACATGCGGCTGCCCGCCGGCTTCAGCTCCTGGGATTGTCCGGGCAAAAGCTGGTCATCATTTCCAACGGACTTCCGCCTGAGTCGTTCGCGGAGACTCCTCCGGCACTGCCGAAGGAACCCGGCGTCCTCCGCGTGGGACTGGTGGCGCGGATGAACGAGCACGTCAAGAACCACCCGCTATTTCTTCGCGCGGCTGCGCGCCTGTTGCATAAGTTTCCAACCCTAGAGGTGGTGCTGGCCGGCGACGGCGCTTTGCGGCCGGAACTGGAACGCCTGGCGGCACAATTGGGATTCGGCCGCCGTGCGCGGTTCCTGGGAGATTGCAAAGACGTCGCGGCGGTCCTGGCATCGGTGGACATCTCCGTCCAGCCGTCGTATTCGGAGAGCCTCTCGAATGTGATCATGGAATCCATGGCTGCCGGCTTGCCGGTGGTTGCCTTCCGCGTGGGAGGGAATCCAGAATTGATCGAAGACGGCGAAACGGGCCTCCTCGTGCCGTCGAACGACGAAGAAGAACTCAGCGCGGCGCTGGAGTTCCTGCTCTCACGGCCCGCACTGCTCGCGGAGTGGGGCGCGCGCGCCCGGCAGAAGGCCTTCGCGGATCATCGGATGGAGCATGTGCGCGAGCAACACGAAAAACTCTATCGTGATGTGCTCGCGGAGAAGAACTGGCAACCGGGTTGTGCGTTTTCGCCCGCGCGGAAATCCGGCGCCTCTAGTGTTCGCACCCGCGTGGCGATTGTGGGGCCTTCATTGCGCCACCTGGGAGGACAAGCGGTTCAGGCCGACCTGCTGCTCCGGGAATGGCGAGACGATCCAGAAGTGGATGCAACGTTCATCCCCATCGATCCCTCATTGACCGGCTGGCTTTCCTGGGTGGAGCAGATTCCTTTCCTGCGCACTCTGGTGCGTACGCCGGTCTATCTCGCGTCGCTCTTTCGCGGCCTCGAAAATGCGGACATCGCGCACATTTTTTCGGCCTCCTACTGGTCATTCTTGCTGGCGCCGGCACCCGCACTGTTCGTGGCGCGCTGGAAGGGCAAACGCACACTCATCAATTATCGAAGTGGAGAGGCGCGGGATCATTTGCGGAATTGGCGCACGGCTGTGCCTGTCTTGCGTCGTGCCGGCCAGCTCGTCACACCGTCGGAGTACCTGGTCCACGTGTTCGGCGAGTTTGGCTTGAAGGCGCGGGTGGTGCCCAATCTTGTAGACCGAGAGCAATTTTCCTACCGGCCGCGGCGGCCGCTGCGCCCGCGGCTTATTTGTACGCGGGGATTCGAGCCGTACTACAGCGTGGACTTGGTTGTGCGTGCGTTCCATCGGATCAAGCAGGAGTATCCGGAAGCCAGCCTTTGCCTGGTCGGCAACGGCAGCCTGGAGCCGGCTATCCGCGCGCTGGTGAAGGAACTGGCGCTTTCGGACGTCGAGTTTCCCGGGGCCGTGCCTCGCAACCGCATCGGGCATTTCTACGACCAGGCCGACATCTTCATCAATGCTTCCTGGCTGGACAACATGCCGGGATCCGTGCTGGAGGCGCTGGCCTCCGGCACGGTGGTGGTGAGCACGGCGCCGGAAGGGATTCGTTACATGATTGCGCATGAGCGTACCGGCCTGCTCTGCGCGCCCGGCGATTGGGAGGCGCTTGCGCAGAACGTGCTTCGCCTGTTGCGTGATCCGGAACTGGCCCAGCGCATCGCGGCCAATGCCCATGAAGAATCGCGGCGTTACCATTGGGAATCCGTGCGCGCCCAATGGCTCGATGTTTACCGGTCATTGCTCAACAATTGGGCCGGGGAAACGCAGCCGGCGGCGATGCCCGCCCAGGGAAGCGCGCCCGCTGACGGCCCGCGGGAATCTTCGAAAACGGCCAGCGAGACGGTGCGATGCCTTCCGTGAGCAACATCATCTGTTTTGCCAACGATTGGTCCGGCGATCCGCTCAGCAAAAAGCAAATCATGACGCGGCTGGCGCGGCGTCACCGTGTGCTCTGGGTGAACTCAATTAATAACCGGCGGCCTCGCCTGGCACAGAAGGACTTCCGCAGGATCGTGGAGAAGTTGCAGGCGTTTCGAAGCGGCTTGCAGCAGGTCGAGGAAAGAATCTGGGTGCTTTCACCGGTCTTCATTCCTTTTCACGGCAATCGGATGATCCGTTCCTTCAATCGCTGGCTGCTAGGCTGGCAAATCCGTCGTGCCCTGAAGCGCTTGCACCTGACGGACCCGATCACCTACACGTTTGTGCCGACCTCGGCGGACGTCGTCGGGACACTGGGTGAAAAGTCGGTCGTGTATCACTGCGTGGATGAGTACTCAGCGTTCAGCGATGCGGCCGGGGAAGTGCGCGCCCGGGAAAGCGAACTGCTGCGGAAGTCGGACCTGGTGCTGGTTTCCGCGTCCGATCTTCTGAAGACCAAGATCAAGCACAATCCGAAAACGTTTCTCGTGACACACGGAGTGGATTACGAGCACTTTCGGCGCGCGACCGATGAGTCCTTGCCGGTGCCGGACGAATTGAAGAGCTTGTCGCGGCCCATCCTCGGTTTCCACGGGCTGATTGCGGATTGGGTGGATCTGCCTCTGCTGGCGGAACTGGCGCGGCTGCGGCCGCGATGGTCCATCGTGATGGTCGGGCGAGGTGATACCGATTTGTCAGCGATTCAGGGCTTGCTCAACGTTCACCTCCTTGGCCACCGGCCCTACTCGCGGCTGCCGGAATACTTGCGGGGGTTTGACATTGCGTTGTTGCCGTTCGTGGTGAACGAGCTAACGCTGGCGGCGAATCCGCTGAAGCTCCGCGAATATCTGGCGGCGGGCCTGCCAGTAGTTGCAGCGCCGCTGCCGGAAATTGCGCGGTTCGAAGGCCTCGTATCACTCGCGTCCACGGCGCAGGAGTACGTGCAGAAGATCGAAGCCCTGCTGGAGGGCAAGCGCACTGGGCCGTCACGCGAGCGGTCTGACATGGTGGCCGGCGAATCCTGGGACGCCAAAGTCGCGGAAATCGAGGAGTTACTTGCTTCAGTTTTGACCAATGGCAGTGGACATCGTCCCCACAAGTAACCTATCCGCAAACGAACCGCGAAATTGCAAGTGCAAGCGTGAGATGATTTTCGGTTGTGCGCGAAGCGGCGTGTGGGGAGCGGCAATCAGATAGGCAAATGACAGTGAAACCAGTCCATCGGGGGCCCTGGGAGCGGCTGACGCGCATGTCGTGGGAAGAAATGCGCACGCGTGGCCGCCAGGAACTCTCGAAGCGCTGGGATGCTTCGCTCTACCGCTTGGGAAAACGCTTTGGCGGCGACGCGCGTCTTGCCGCTCCTGCGGCGGCTGCGCATTTCTTTTTTGAGCCCGGCGAGCTGCCGGCGGTGGTAGCACTTTACCGCAGCCGGTACCCGGAGGATGCAGAGGCGTTGTTGGCGCAGGCGGAATGCATCTGCCGTCACCAGTTCGATTTGCTGGGATACGAAAAGCTCGACTACGGAGCGGAAATCGATTGGCACCTGGACGCGGTCCGCGGAATCCACGCCCCGCGCAAGCCGTGGTACAAGATTCGGACGTTGGACGCGCGTGAAGTCGGCGACGCAAAGGTCATCTGGGAACTGAACCGCCACCAGTACTTGATTCCTCTCGCCATTGCCGAATGTCTGACCGGCAGTGGCCGCTTTGCCGCCGAACTGATGCGCCAGTGGTATCACTGGCAGGCGGAAAACCCGTACCCCATCGGCATCAACTGGGCGAGCAGCCTGGAGCTGGCGTTTCGCAGCATGTCGTGGCTATGGGCGAGTCACCTGCTGGCCGGCTCCAGCGCAGTTCCGCCGCGGTTCCATTCCGATCTGCTGCGCGCGCTGGCGCTCCACGCACGGCACATCGAAAAACACCTTTCCACCTACCATTCGCCGAACACGCATTTGCTGGGAGAGGCGGTTGGACTGTTCTTCATCGGAACGCTTTGCCCACAACTCCCCGCCGCCTCGCGGTGGCGGCAATTGGGCTGGCAGATCCTTCTGGAGCACGCGGAGCAGAAAGTCCGCGCCGACGGATTCTATTTCGAGCAGTCCACTTACTATCACGTCTACGCGCTCGACTTTTTCCTGCATGCGCGGATTCTGGCGGCGGCGAACGGCATGGCAATTCCGGTGTCGTTCGATCGCACGCTCGAAAACATGCTGGAGATTCTCTGTGCTCTCGGCCGGGCAGGAGCGCCGCCCCGGTTCGGCGATGACGACGGCGGGCGCGTGTTCGACCCGCGGCGCAACCGCGCCGAGCACCTGCTCGATCCCCTTTCGACGGGTGCTGTGCTCTATAGGCGCAGCGACTTCAAGGCCGTCGCTGGAGAGCTGCGCGAGGAGACGTTCTGGTTGCTGGGAGCGCCGGGCGCCGCGCGCTTCGATGAGATGGCCGCAACCCCGCCGGGAAACGTCTCCACGAGCTTTGAGTCGAGCGGCATCTATGTGATGTCCGGATCGGCGGACTCGCAGCAGCAAGTTGTCGTAGACGCGGGCCCGCTCGGTGGGGGCACCGGTGGACACGGCCACGCTGACGCGCTGAGCCTCCACCTGAATGTGCAGGGCCGCGAGTGTCTCGCCGATCCCGGCACGTATCTCTACACCGAATCGGACCGGGACTGGTTCCGCAGCAGCGCTGCGCACAACGTGCTGCAAGTGGCGGGCGCGGGGCATGCCGAACCGGCGGGACGATTCTCCTGGCGCGCGCTTCCCGAAGTCCGCGCAGAGCGCTGGGTGGCCAGTAGGGGATTCGATCTGTTTGTCGGAAACCACAACGGCTATATGCGCTTGCCGCAGCCGGTGACGCACCAGCGCTGGGTCTTCTATCTGCGCGACCGCTTCTTGCTGATGCGCGATGTGCTCCTCGGCCGAGGCACGCAGCAATTCGACATTCACTGGCACCTGGCGCCCGGCGGAAATCCTCAGATCGTCAATGACCACACCGTCCTCGCTCCGGCGCCCACCGGCGGAGGATTGGCACTGTTCACCACAAACCAGCATGGCGGGACGCTCGAAATTGGCGAGGGACGCTTTTCTCCTGTGTACGGCAGCTCCGTAGCAAGCGCCATCCTTCATTTCCGCAAGGAGGCGACGCTCCCCGCCGAGTTCGTTACAATGCTGGTGCCCCTCGAAAGTCTCACCGGGGAACTTGGAGAACTGCAGCGGATGAGCAATGCCTCGCAGAATGACCCTGTCTCCAGCTTTCAGTATTCGACGGCGCGCGAAAACCATCTCTTCTTTTTTTCGGAAGGCGAACAGCCCTGGAAACTGGAATCGTGGTTGAGCGATGCACGGTTTCTTTACTGCCGCTTGGATGAGAAGGGCAGCCTCGAACACTTGGCGCTCAGCGGAGGCAGCGCCGTGCGGCGGGATAGCCAGCAGGTTTTGTCCGCGAAGAAAACGATCGAGCGCTTCGAGTGGCGGCACGACGCGCACGAGAGCTTCGTCTCCAGTTCCGATGAATCCGCGCTCGAAATCCTGCCGGAGCGTTTGCCGGCGTCCCTGCCGCTTTCCAGCAAACCGCGCGGGGAGGCGCACTAGTCATGTGCGGCATTTGCGGCGTCTTCCATCAGCAGGGTGACCGGACCGTCGAGCGCAGCACGCTCGAAGCGATGAACCGCAAGATGATCCACCGCGGGCCGGATGACGAGGGTTTTTATCTGGGCGGCCCGGTTGGATTTGGCGCGCGGCGTCTGGCCATCGTGGACGTCGCAGCAGGCCACCAGCCGCTCTCCAACGAAGACGGCAACATCTGGATCGCGTTCAACGGCGAGATCTACAATCATCCCGATTTGCAACCACAACTGGAGGCGCGCGGGCATCGGTACCGCACACACTGCGATACGGAAACGGTTGTCCACGCCTACGAAGAGTACGGTGAGCGGATGGTCGAGCATCTGCGTGGCATGTTCGCCTTTGCGATTTGGGATGCGCCGCGCAAACGGCTGCTGGTCTACCGCGACCGGCTGGGCATCAAGCCGTTGTACTACTGCCGGATGGGCTCGACGCTGCTCTTCGCCTCCGAAGTGAAGGTCCTGCTCGAGTACGGATTTCCATTCGGAGTAAACGAATCGGTCCTCGAATGCTATCTGCGGCTGGGCTACGTTCCCGGCGAAGCCACGCTCTTCCGCGACATCTGGAAACTTCTTCCCGGCCACTTCCTGGTTGCGGAGCTCGGATCGCCCGGCTTGCGCATGGAGCGTTACTGGCGCCCGCGCTTCGAGCCGAGGCCCGAACGGTCCGAGGAAGAAGAAGCCGGCGAGTTTCTCCGCTTGCTCGAAGAAACGGTAGCGCAACATCGGCTCGGCGAACGCCCACAGGGGACGTTCCTGAGCGGAGGCGTGGATTCCAGCTCCATTGTGGCTCTTAATGCCCGGCAGGTGCGCGAGCCGGTGATGACGTTCTCCGTCGGCTATCCACCGCAGGCCGGCGACGTCAGCGAACTTCCCTACGCGCGGAAGGTGGCGCAACAGTTTGGCGCTCGCCATCACGAGTTCGAACTGTCGCTGGCTACCTTTGCGGACGCGCTGCCCAAGCTGGTCTGGCACATGGATGAACCGGTTGCGGACATGGCCGCCATCCCGCTCTATTTCATCGCCCAGTTAGCGCGGGAAAAGATCACCGTGGTGCATTCCGGCGAGGGCGCAGACGAAATCCTCGCGGGGTATTCGATCTACGCGAAGATGAAGTGGATTTCCGCGCTGCAAAATCGCATCGGAGCGTTTGGCTCGCGGCTTTTGGCGCGTACGCTGGGACTGCCCGGGCTGCCCGTTCGCGTCAACCGTTACGCCGACTGGCTGGACAAGCCGCTGACCGAGCGTTATCAAGGCGTGCGTCGCTTGCTGACAGAAAACTGGATGCGCGACTTGGGACGCAACGGCTTTCCCAGTGCGCAGAATTGCGCTTATCGCCAGGGCTTCTTCGAGGAACTCTACGGACATTACCGCGGCGCCGACGAACTGAACCAAATGCTGGCCGCGGACCAGCAGGCATGGCTCTCGGATGACTTACTGGTGAAAGCAGACAAAATGACGATGGCGGCCTCGATCGAACTGCGTGTGCCGTTCCTGGATCACCGCGTGGTGGAATTTGCGGGGAGCCTTCCGGTGTCACTGAAGCTGCACAACGGAGAACATAAATACCTGTTGAAGAAAGTGATGCGCGGCTGCCTGCCGGGGGAAGTCCTGGACGCTCCGAAGCGCGGATTCCCCATTCCTTTGAAAGAGTGGTACCGCGGTGAACTCCACGATGCGGCGCGCGGCTGGCTGCTGGATTCGCCTTTTCTGCGGCAGTATTTCCGTGCAGAACAGATGGAACGCTTGTTGAAGACGCACCGCTCCGGGCAGGCCGACCTAAGCGGCGAAATCCACGGCCTGGCGTGCCTGGGCATCTGGCACGGGATCTTCAGCCACCCCAACAAACAACCTGTCTGACATTCCGGAAGTCTCGCTTGGATTAACTATTGTCCGGGAGGCTTGCCGGTCGCAACGACGCCGGCGGTGGCCTTTTCAATGGCGTCGAAATCCGCGCCGATGTCTTTTCCGTCGGTGCCGGCCTTGCGAAATTTGCTGTCTGGCGCAAGACAGAAGTTCGCGCCTTCACCATTCACAAATTTCACTTTCTTCCAGTCGCCCGCGAAGGAATTCTTGCCCGGGTAGGCTCCCACGCTGTCGCCGACGATGACATTCCCGCGGAACACATGGCCCGGCGCGTGGAACTCGAGCGTAGCCATAGCGTCGGGGGTACCGGCTCCAGTGACTCCTTGGCGGCCGTGGTTAATAAGGTTATCGCGAAAGATAAACCGCTGCGTGATGCGGTTCGGATTGCGCGCGGGCCCCGGCGAGCCAAACATGATCATGGCGCCGTCCTGGAAAACGGTATTGTGCGCGAAGGTGATGTCGTCTGTCGGGCCGAGGATTTGCAGCGCGCGGCCTTCGCCTCCCCATTTGGCGCCGAAGATGTCTTCCACAAGGTTGTCGTGTATGTTCCAGCGGCGCGCGCGCAGGCAGCCCACAGGAACCTGGCCCGGCGTACAAACTACGTCTGGTGGAGTGGCAGGCCCGCTCGAATTGTCGCCCGGCGAAGTGTAGTTTGAGTTGATCCAGCCCCCGCTGTGCGCGAAAACATTGTAGCGGATGGTGATGTCCTGCACGACGGCTTGCGGCACCTGGTTGCTCTGATAGGCCGGCGTCAACATCACCATGAAGCCCGCCTGCCCCCCCGCCCAATTGTTCTCGACCACATTGCCCTCGAACAGAATGCGCTGGCCGCTCTTCACTTCGAATGAATTCTTAACTAACCACCGCGCCCCTGCAAACTCTGGGTTTCCTGGCCTCCAGCGCAACGGCTTGTAAAGATGATTTCCGCGAATCTCGATGTCCGAGGGAACGACGCCCTCCACCACCGGCGCCGAGCCGCCGAAGACAATGTTCTCGCCGGCAGCCTCCAGAAAGTTGTTGACGATTTTGAGCGGGCCCTGGAAATTCCAGCCGCCAACGGCCTGAGTGTCTGATCCCGAATCCTTCATGTCGGAGATGTAACTGTCGACGACCGCAATGTAGTTTCCGCCGATTCCGATTCCGCGCCGCGCAGTGGAAGCCGGGTTGCCGTGGACGTAGCAACGGTCCACTACTAAGAATTTTGCATAGTCGGTTAAGGCGCTCGCACCCGAATCCAGAAGAAGAATCGCGTCGGTCGTGCTTATGCCGACGGTTTGGCCAAATTCAATTCCGATCAGACGATAATGGTGCGCGCGAGCAAGTGCGCGCAATGCATGACCGTTGCCCGTATTGGTCAGGATCTTGGGCATGAACGCGGAGTGAATGGTCGGGTTGATTCGTGTGCCTTCGAGGGGCAAGTTTGCAATCGCCGAAGTCTCAATGAGAATCCAGCCGGAGCCGGTGGTTTTCTCTGGCAGTGTGAACTGGCCGACGCAAGTCAGCCGGGCGTCAATCTCGATGGTGTCGCCGTACTCGGCGGCACGGATGGCCGGCTGGAGTTCCGAGCATTCAGTCACCTTGCGGACCTTGCCCGTCTGCACAGGCATGGTGGTGTCCACGAAGACGCGCGGCAATTCCGCAGAGTTGCGCGGCGCGGGGGTTTGCAGAGGCAAGGGAGTTTCAGCAGAAGCTGACGGCCCGCCGCCCGTGGAGCAGGCGAGCATCGCCACCAATCCCGCAGCGGCAACCCACGCGAGCCGGACAGGGATCCTTTTCGCGAAAGGCCGCCCTCTACCCCGCAAGAACGACTTCAATTTCTTCATTGGTCCTTCAATTCCCCCGGCCGTGAATGAATGGCCGGCTTGAATGTGTTGCCGGTTCGCTGCTTCTTAAGGCATGGGCACCGGCGTGATCAGCTTGAAGCGGTAGTCACGGAATTCTCCTGGGTCGCCGCTCTGGCCATCGCAGACGGCCAGGATGATATTTGTCATCTCCCGCGCAGTTGTAAAGTGCAACCTGTAATTCTCGCCATTCTTCCCGCCTTCTTTCAAGTCTTGCAGAAAATTCTGCATGGGCGCGCCGTACATGGCTGCTTCATCGCGGGGATCCATTCCGTGACAGTGCAGCTTGATGAAAACCCAGTCCGGACGTCCCTGGACGCAGATCGCCGCCTCTCTCCAAAGCCGCAAGCGGGCGCGGGTCGCAGGGTTTGCGCCAGATACCTCTGCATTTTCGATGCCGGGCAGCAGCAGGCCGTTGCGTCTTCCCCGGAAAATGACCATCAGCGGCCCCTGCACGATCAGAGGGAAAATCGCCGGTGGATGGCCTTGACGCAAATCATGGCCCCGGCGGTGCGGCGCGCGCTGTTCCAGAGGCAACGCGCACTCGTAGAGCGAGTTGATTTTGCTCACCTGAGCAGGGCTGGGAGCGGAAGGCAAGGTGAAGTCCGCGAAGCAGCCTGTTTCCGCCAGGATTTTCATTTCTTCATCCACACCGCAATATCGTCCCTTTGCCGAGTTGGCCAGCGCCCAATTTCCGTGGACAAAGGCATAGCGCACAAGCCCATTGCCATCCAACCGCGAGAGACTCCCATGACGAACGAGCCGCTCGACGTATTCGAGCAGAATCCGCCGCGTATTTTCCGGCGTATCGGGCTGATGGATGCCATGGTGCAAATGAATCTCCAGTTCGCCCCACCCGGCCCGGCAGTGCTCCGCGATACGGCTGACGATTTCCTCGTCGTACTGTTCCGCCGGATAGAAAAAGGTGTGGCGAAAGCGACAGCCATCACTGTCCCGAAAAGCATCCAGCGCACGCGGGTATTCCCGGCACCATCGCTCGACTCTCTCCAGTTGGACGCTGTGCTCGGCGGCCTGGCCGGGCGACCCGGGAAAGATGGCTGGCTCAAAATGATCAGCCAGGGCAAAGATCAGGTGCACTTTGCCGCTCGTCAATGGACGACGCACCATTCGCTGACGCAGGTAGGCGGGCAGCCACTTGAGTGTGAGCCACAGTTTTTTCGATGTGCTGGGCGGCGGCAATGTCTTATATCCCGTGCTTCATCACGATCCGGCAAATCTTCGGAAAGCAAAGAGCGAACATGAAAGCAATTCCATTTAAGGGCGTCCGTGAAATTTATCCGTTACTTTTGGGCGCGTTTTTGGACGCGCTAATTTCTCGAAGCATCTGGGCCAGGCGGGCCGAAAGCGCGCGGAAGTGATACTTCGAAGCCCAGAGGCGCTGCACTTCCTCGGGCCGGCTCACGGGTAATTTCATGGCGCGCAAAAAGCCATCGGCAATTGCAGTGACATCCTTTGGTTCCGCCCAGATACCGGCTCCCGTCTCGCGCAACAAGTCAGTCAGCGCGCCTTCTACCGCAACCGCAAAAATGGGTTTCCCCGTCTGCCAGTATTCGAAAAATTTAGCAGGCACTTGCATCCGGAATCCACCTTGAAAGAGTAATAGCACATCGGCGCTCCAGAGCATCTCCTGGGCCTGCACCCAGCTCACGCGGGGCAGAAATTCGATCGCACCGCTCTGACAAAGCCCGGGTGCGGCTTGCTGGGCGGCGGAAACCTGCGCGGCTGCGACGCTGCCGAGAAACACCACCTTGAGCGAATCGGCCGGGATCGAGCCGGACTCCACCAGGCCGGCCAGAGCCTGGCAGAACGTGTCGATGCGGCGTTCGCTGTAGATTTTCCCCAGGTGTACCGCCAGGCGCTTCCCGGTGGCCGCCTTCGGTTCCTGCGGGCTGTGCACGGCATCGTCAAACCCGTTGGTGACGGTGACGAATTTTTCTTCTGGGACCTGATCATACCGCTGAACAAAAAATTGCCGCAGCCGTTCCGTATTACACGCGACACGGCTGGCCGCGGCAACACAACTCGACTCCAGCCGATGTTCCAGCGATTTCCGCCATGCCGGCAAATTCTCCCGCCACGGATTTCCTGCCCACGGGTCGCGAAAATCCGCCAACCAGGGCAGACGGAATTTCTTTGCCAGGCGGCGGGCAACGAGATGTGGCGTCCACGGAGGCCCGCTGGAAAATATAGCCGATATTTTTTCCTGTTGAATCAGGCGCGATCCGGCGCGCACTGCCGGGAAATACCATCCCCAGTATGGGTCGGGAGTTTGGAGCATTGACAGCGCATTCCGCCGGAAGAAACCTGGGCCGGCAGAAACGCCGGCATCGGCGTATTCTGCTATGGCGAATGACGAAGGCATCCGCCGCGTTTTCCACCGGCGATACCAGTCCAATGGCGTAGACAGCATGGCCGTGCGTTCCACTTGCAGGCCCGCGGGGGGCTGCAGGCTGTCATCACGCGTCCGATAGAATTGCTCCTGAACCGTGAGCACGACAGGTCGAATGCCGTTCTCGGAAAGAAAGCGGCAGAACCGGGCGACGCGCAGTGCACCCACTTCCGCCTCCGGAGGAAACGTGTAGGACACCACGAGCACGTTCAGCTCAGAATTCATGGACGTGTCCCGTCCTTGCAAGCGTACCCCCTGCGGTCTTCAAGTCTTACAGTTCTCCAACGACCTAGCCGCCGGCTTTCGCGCCGAGCCATGACCTCAAAAGTGCGAGCCGCGTTGTTTTCTGAAACCACCAGAGACCACATGCGGCGAATGCCGTTCCACCCACTCCCACCTGGAGCAGCAAGCTGAATATCGTCTTTTGGACCGGCACCAACCGGCACAGTAATATGGCGCCGATCATGACGGCCGTGCACGCAGCAGGGGGAAGCAATCGGCGCAAATAGTCCCGCGCCGCCGTGTCTGTGAGTTTGAGTGTGAAATAAAACAGCCAGAGTGCCATCGGCGTGTACGCCACCAGCCAAGCGATTCCCACTCCTTCAATCCCGGCCCAATATGCTGCTGCGGCGAAAACCAAAGGCAGGACCATCACGCTAACCAAATTGTAACGAAGGATGACGCCGGGATGTCCCAATGCATTCACCAGCGCCGGCATGATAGTTCCCAGGCTGCGCATGATGGCCAGCACGCACAGCAACCGGAGCACGGGCACGCACGGCAGCCACTTGGCCGTCAATGCCAGCCGGACAAATGGCTCGGCCACCAGCATCATCCCAGTCAGCAGCGGGAAAGTAAGCCAGGCCACAAGCTCCGTAATCTGGAGCCAGTGATGCGCGGCCTCGCGCGGTTTCTCCTGCAACGACGCGAACGCCGGAAAACTGACCTTCGTGAAGACGGCCATGATGCGTTCCGTGGAGACCATCGCCAGCCGCCACGCCATCGTGTAGAACCCTAGCAGGGCCGAATTCAACAGGATGCCAATCACAAAAAAATCCGCCTGATAGTAGATGCGCCACAGCAGCATCGAACCCGTGCTGGGAAGGCCAAAATCCAACAATCGCTTCAGCGCTGCGCGGTCCCACTCGAAACTCGGGCGCCAGCGCGAGAACCAGTAGGTCAGCAGGGTCAACACGATTTCGGAGCCCAGGTTGCCGTACACCAGGCTCCACACGCCGAATCCTTTCAAGGCGAGCGTAATGGTTAGCAGAGCTCCTCCAAAGCCGGAGGCCAGCTCCGCCTTGGTGCGGTTGGCGAACTTCAACTCCTTCGCAAGCAAGGAAAATTGCACAGTGCGAGCGGCGATGAGGATGAACGCGAAGGACAACACGCGCAGGATCGGAATCACGCGCGGCTCGTGGTAAATCCAGGCGACACCTGAAGCAATGAGCACGCCCAACAGCGTCGCAGATGCGCCCGAAACGCACAGGAACCAGAAGGCAGTTGAAAGCGCGCGCTGATCCGTATCGCGGCTCTGGATGACCGCCGCTCCCAGCCCTGCATCCTGCAGCGTCTGACAGAAAGAGAGAAACACAGTGGCCATGGCCAGCAACCCGTAGTCCTGCGGCTGCAGAAGCCGGGCGACGAACAGAGACACCAGCCAGAGAAGCCCTTGCCCGCCGAATACGCCGCCAGCGGTCCAAATGTAGCTGGCACGGAGTCTCGGATCGGAGAACGTGCCACCCCGCGCCGCGCCGGCCGGCGCAGAAGGGCGTGGTTCACCCGAGGACGGGCTTGTCATGGAGGGTTCGGCGTCTGCTCGAGCAGTCAATTCTGGCCGGGGATCCGATGTACTTTTCATCCGTGTCGTTGGTTGCAATCAGCCGGCGTTGCAAACGCCTGCGAAGCAAGAGATCGTTTCGTGGCAGAGCAGTGCGCGTCCGTGCATATTGTATTTTCGGCGCTGCCAATTGCTTTCGAGGCCGGAAAGATAGACTACAACGAAATCATAACCGATGGCAGGATGGCAGTTTGCGGTGCGTTCTTTCTGACAATGCGGCAGCCGCCCTCGGCCTCACGCTTGCAGAGGAGTTCGCGTGAGCAAGGGCGGGAACGGACGCTGTGGCGATTCCTCCATACAGAGAAATGTCGCACGCTTGGCGCCGCAGCCACCACGCGTGCTCTCGTTACACATTGTGATGAGGAGAACCTCGTGTGAAAACAACGGAGGAATTACTGCACTCCGGTCACGGCAGCGGTCACTGCGCCAGCCTTTGCGCCGGGGTTCTTACCGCCGACGCCCGCATTTCTAAAAGGGCTGGAAGTCTGCAAGCGGTAGTCGCCACCGAAGCCGGCGTTAAAATTGACAAAGTTGATGTTGGAAGGCATGGGCGCCGCAGGATAAAAATTGCCGGTCGGATAAATGGAGGCGTTGGCTCCGACGATCACGTTTCCGGCGAAGATAAAGCCCGGCGTGTGGAAATTGAGCGACCCGGTTCCTTCCTGAGTGCCCGCCCCAAACAAGCCGGTGGAGGCCCTGCTGGCAATGTTGTTCCGGTAGACGAAGCCCTGCGTGAATCGGGTGGGGTTCTGAGCCGGCCCGGGTGAGCCGAGCAGGAGCGGCGCGCCATCTTCAAATGCGGTGTTTTGTTCGAACGTGATGTTGTCCGTGGGGCCCAGGATCTGGAGCACTCTGCCGTCGCCGCTCCAGTTGGCCTTCGAGATATCCTCCGCGACATTGTTGTGAATGTGCCATCTCCGCGCGCGGAGACACCCAATCGGAATCTGCAGCGGATCGCAAGTCACGTCCGGCGGCGAAGCCGGACCCGCCGCCGTATCGCCCGGTGAAGTGTAATTGCTGTTGACCCAACTCGAGGCGTGCGCAAAGCTGTTGTAGCGGATCACAATGTCCTGCACCACGGCCTGCGGAACCCCGCCGAGCTGGAAGGCCGGCGTCAGCATCACCAAGTAGCCTGCCTGTGCGGCGAGCCAGCAGTTCTCCACGAGGTTGCCTTCGATCAGGACGCGCTGTGCGTCCTTAAACTCGAGCTGGTTCTTGACCAGCCACTGGATGCCCGCATAGCTCGGGTCCGCCGGGCGCCACGATCGTGGCTTGAAAAAATGATTCCGGCGGATTTCGATATCGGAAGGAACCACTCCCGCCACCACGGGCGCGGAGCCGCCGAAGATAAAGCCTTCTGCGGCAGCTTCCAAAAAGTTGTTGACCACCTTGAGCGGCCCCTGGAAATTCCAACCGCCGAAGGTCTGAGCGTCAAAGCCAACCGAGTGGATCTCGGAGATGTTGCTGTCGATGATGGCGATGTTGTTGCCGCCAATGCCCACGCCGCGCTTGGAGTCCGTGGTCGCGTCTCCGTGGATGTAACAGCGATCCACCACAAGGAAGCTGGGGTAATCGCTGGCAACGGTTGCGCCCGGATCAAAGAGCACGATCGCGTCACTCGTGACCGTACCGACCGTGGGAGCGAATTCAATTCCAATAAGACGATAATGGTGCGCGCGCAGCAGGGCCCGGATCGCATGCCCGGTGGCTGTCGTGGTCAGGATCTTGGGCATGAATTGTGCATGAATAGTGGGATTGATGCGCGTGCCCGGAGGCGGTAGATTCGCCATGGACGAGGACTGCATGATGATCCAGCCGCTGCCGGTAGTTTTCTCCGGCAGTGTGAACTGACCGATGCAAGTCAGTGTGGAATCGATGACGATCGTATCGCCGAGCGCGGCGTTATTGATCGTGGTTTGCAGCTGCGTGCACGCGGTGACATTTCGGACCGTACCCGTCTGCACGGGCATCGTGGTGTTGACAAAGGCCTGCGGGAAGAGCGGCAGGTTCGGGCCGGTGGGCACCGGCACGACATTGAGTGTGAAGTTTCCCGTGGCCGTTTGCGCCGAAGGAGTGACGCTGTCCGCCACCAGAATGGTGAAGCTGAAACTGCCGAGCTGAGTAGGCACCCCGTTGAGGAATCCGGTATTGACATCCAGCGCCAGGCCCGGCGGCAGCGTGCCCGAGGATAAGGACCAGTGATACGGCAAGCCGCCTCCGGAGCCGGCGAAACCGATCGTATACGGGACTTGCAAGTTGCCATCGGGCAAATCGGTCGTGGTGACGACGACGCTGGAAATCAGGTAAGAGAAGGAGTTCGATTTTGTGCCGAACTGCGTGTCCGGGTTCGTCACGCGAACCGTGACCGGTCCGGGCGTACCGCCGGGCGTGACGGCCGTGATCGACGTGGCGCTGTTCACGACGACACCGGTTGCCGGGTTCGCGCCGAATTGCACTGTAGCGCCGGCCTGGAAATTTGTCCCGGTGATCGTGACGCTCGTGCCACCGTTCTGCGAGCCGTTGACCGGCAGGACGCTCGAAACGATCGGCGCAGGAGCTGGCGCGGAATAGGTGAAGGCGCCGCTTAATACGGCGGATTGGCCGTCGGGGTTTTGCACGGAAACCGACACGGTGCCGCTGCTGCCCGCCGGCGTGGTGGCCTGGATGTTGGTTGCACTGGTGACCGTCACGATGGTGGCCGATGTGCCGCCAAAGCTGACTACTGCTCCCGCCACGAAGTTCGTTCCGGTAATGTTCACTACTGTTCCGCCAGCGGATGTGCCGTTGTTGGGAGAAACACTGCTGATGGTCGGCGCGGCAATGAAAGTGAAGCCGCCAGCCAGGGTGCCGGTTTGCCCGTCCGGATTGCGCACTAGAACAGCGAAGTTTCCTGCACCATGGGTCGGAGTGTCTCCATCGAGTTGTGTCGGGCTTGAAACCACCACGCTCGTTGCTGCACTGCCCCCCACTTGCAGGGTGGCGCCGGTCACGAAGTTCGTGCCGGTGACCGTGATTGTCGTACCTCCAGTGGCCGGCCCGGAGTTCGGCGTGACACTGGTGACGGTCGGCGGAGGAGCCGCAACGTAAGTGAACGCGCTGGCCAGTGTCGCACTCTGCCCGTCGGCATTAGTGACGCGAACGCTGACCGCTCCTGGGGCCTGCAGCGGCGTCGTGGCCCGGTACAGCGTCGAGCTCAGAAACACAGGGCTCACGGCAGGTGTGCTGCCAAAGAGAATCGCCGCTCCCGCCAGGAAATTGGCGCCGTTGATGATGACGACCGTGCCGCCTGAAGTGGGGCCGTTATTCGGCGCCACGCTGCTCACGGTTGGCGGGGCATTGAAAGTGAAGCTGTTGGGAAGCGTGCCGGTCTGCGTGTCGGGATTGGTAACGACGACGTTGACCGTGCACGGTAACGGCGGTGACGGTAACGACGGGCAGGAAGCCGGTGCCGGAGCCGGGGTGACCGCCCGAATCTGCGTAGAGCTCAAAAGCTGCACGCCCGTGGCGGCTGTGCCGCCAACGGTGACGGTTGCGTTCGCTTGGAAATTCGTGCCGTTGATGGTGATGATGGTGCCGCCGCCGGCCGAACCGGAGTTTGGATTCACGCTGCTAATTGTGGGCGCGGGCGGCTGAATGTATGTAAACGCCAGCAGCAGCGTGCCGGACTGCAAACTGGGGTTTGTGACCGTAACGCTGACCGCTCCCGCCGCCGCGCCGGCCGGAGAGACGGCGGTAATCGAAGTGGCGCTATTGAAAACCACGCCAGTGGCTGCGGTGGCGCCGAGTCTCACGGTTGCACCGGAAACAAAGTTCGAACCTGTAATCGTAACCGTTGTTCCTCCGGCGATCGGGCCGGACGAAGGTGCCACGGCGGTGACGCCGGGCGCAGCGGTGTACGTGAATCCGCCGGCCAGTGTGCCGGTCTGATTGTCGGTGTTCTTGACGGTCACGCCGACGACGCCTGCCGCGCCAGCCGGTGAGGTTGCCAGGATCGAAGTCGAGCTGCTGACCGTTACGCCCGTGGCAGCGGTGGCGCCGAACGTAACAGTGGCGCCTGCACGGAAGCCGGTACCGGAAATAAGCACCGCAGTGCCGCCACCGGTGGGCCCGGAGTTCGGCGAGACGCTGGTCACGGTGGGCGCCGGATTATAGGTGAAGCCTCCGGCAAGAGTGCCTTGTTGGCCGTCCGAATTCGTCACGATGACGTTTGCTGCCCCGGCGCTGCCCGCAGGCGAAATGGCGGTGATCGAGGTCGCGCTGTTGAAGACAACGCCAGTGGCCAGGGTGGGCCCAAATCTCACTGTGGGCGCCGCCATGAAGTTCGTGCCCGTAATCGTCACAGAAGTGCCGCCGGCCAGTGGGCCGTTATTCGGATTCACATTGGTGACAGTAGGAGCGGCGTTAAAAGTGAAACCATTCGTGAGCGTGCCGGTCTGCGTGTCGGGGTTGGTGACCACCACGTTCACCGCGCCCGCAGCGTGCGCCGGCGTGACCGCCTGAATCGATGTGGCGCCCAAGACGGTGACGTTGGGTGATGCCGTGCCACCGAATGAAACCGTCGCATTCGCCACGAAATTCGTGCCGGTAATGGTCACGAGCGTGCCGCCGCTGGCCGCCCCATTTGTCGGTGCAACGCTGCCAACTGTCGGCGCCGGCGGCGTGTAGGAAAACCCGAGCGCCAACGTGCCGGACTGCAAGCTGGGGTTAGTGACTGTAACGCTCACCGCTCCCGCCGCTCCCGCCGGAGTGACAGCGGTAATCGAAGCTGCGCTGTT